>Ga0268299_1000594_pt1 | contig 102871 bp, 80 predicted proteins | sample NOBtaG_FD_193484 | JGI IMG/M metagenome (GOLD analysis project Ga0268299, IMG submission 193484) | Activated sludge microbial communities from bioreactor in Nijmegen, Gelderland, Netherland - NOB reactor | ecosystem: Engineered > Bioreactor > Aerobic > Activated sludge | place: Netherlands...
CCCCGCACCCCCCTCCGCCCCGGCCCTGCCTCGCCTCGCCCCCCGGCCTCGGTAATCTCTCCCCGTGGCGCTGATCCTCATCGGCATCGACGAAGCCGGCTATGGGCCCCTCCTCGGGCCCCTCTGCGTGGGATACGCCGCCGTCCGCGTCGAAGCCTGGGCCCCGGGCGACCCCGCCCCCGACCTCTGGGCCGCCCTCTCTTCGTCCGTCTGCCGTGCCGGGGGCCGCCTCCCCGACGCCCGTGGCCGCATCGCCATCGACGACAGCAAGAGACTCAAACTCCCCAACGCCGGCGCTCGCCACCCCCTCACCCACCTCGAGCGCGGCGTCCACGCCTTCCTCCGTGCCCTGGGCCGCCGACCCGCAGACGACCACGCCCTCCTCGCCGCCCTCGGCGCCGACGCCCAGCCCGCGCCTTGGTACGCCGTCCAGCCCACGCCCTCCCCCGCCTCCGCCGACCCGCTCGCCATGGACATCGCCGGCAACGTCCTTGCCCGCGGCCTCGCCGATGCCAACATCACCATCCTCGAAATGGCCTGCGCCGTCATCAACGAAGCCACCTTCAACGCCACAGTGAAGCGCGAGGGCACCAAGGCCGCCGCCACCGCCCTCGGCCTCGGGGCCCACGTCCGAGATGCCTGGGACCGCTGGGGCACGCTCGGGACGGGCGGCGCCGCCGGCTCGTCCGCCCCGGACGGCGTCCGCATCGTCTGCGACCGCCAGGGCGGACGAACCGACTACGAGCAGTACCTCACCCGCCTCGTCCCCGGCGCGGGCGTCCGCGTCATCGAGCAGCGCCCCGAGAGGGCCCGCTACGAACTCGCCTCGCACGACCGAGCCGTCCACGTGCTCTTTCAGCCCGAAGCCGAGCAAGCGTGCCTGCCCGTGGCGCTCGCCTCCATGATCGCCAAACTCTGCCGCGAAACGCTCATGGCCCGCTTCAACCGCTACTGGTCATCGCGCATCCCCGAACTCAAGCCCACCGCCGGATACGCCGAGGACGCTCGTCGATGGCTCAAGGACGCCGGCCCGCGCGTCACCCGGGATGATCGCGCGGCCCTTATTCGCATCGCCTGATCGTCTCCCCGCGACCCGGCCTCACCGCCGCCGACGTGCCCGCCGGATCTGCACCTCGCGGATCATCGACGCGGCCACGAGCATCGCCAGACTCGCCAGCCCGGCCCACATCGGCGCGCCCAGCGGGCCGTGTGCCGTCCCGATGATCCCGAACATCACACCCACCGTCAGCAGGCCCCGCGCGGAGTTGTGCCGGCTCCCGGGCTCCTCCACCCCGGGCCTCACCGCGAAACGGCCACGCGCAACCCCCACCAGCAGCACCACGCTGGTCAGAACCATCCCCACGCACACCACCCACGTCCACGCCAGCATCCTCCATTGTTCCTCGCCCGCGATACGCTCCCCTCATGCCCGGCCTCGCCCTCGCCGACGTCGCCCGCCTCGAAGAACTCCGCCAGGCCCGCGGCCTCGCCGAGGTCGCCGACGAAGCACTCCCCATCGCCGGCGGCATCGCCGGTCGCTCCGCGCCCGGCCTCTCCACCAACAACTCCAACGCCATCGGCCTCGATCAGCCCGTCACCGACGCCGACATCGACCGCCTCTGCGATTGGCACGAATCCCGCGCCAGCGAGCCCCGCACCGAGGTCGCCCCCTTCGCCCACCCGTCCGTCTTGGAGCACCTCGAAGCACGCCGCTTCGTCCTCCGATTCTTCGAGATGGTCTTCTTCCGCGGCCTCGATCCCGGCCAACCCGCCGCCGCGCCGCACCCCGTGCCCCCAGGCCTGCTCATCCGCGCCGTCGATCCCGCCGACGCCCGCGAGGTCCGCGAGTACTCCCGCGTCGTCATGTCCGGCTTCTTCCCGCCCGACCAGCAGCCCTCCGAAGACGACTACGCCCTCTCCGCACGCGTCGTCGCCCACCCGCGCACCGTCTGCCTCGCCGCCTGGCTCGACGGCGCGCTCGTCGCCGGCGGCGCGATGGACGTCTCGGGCGAAGTCGCCGGCCTCTTCGGGCTGAGCGTCCTCCCCGACCAACGCCGCCGCGGCGTCCAACTCGCCCTCATCGCCGCGCGCCTCAACGAGGCCGCCCGCCGCGGGGCCCGCGTCGCCACCATCGGCACCCGCCCCGGAATCGCCACCGAGCGCAACGCCCGCCGAATGGGCTTCCAACTCGCCTACGCCAAGGCCGTCATGTGCAGACCCGGACCGGGCCTCGCCCGCGCGCGGGGCTGAGTGCTTCGATTCACCGCCCCGCCGGCGCGTCCGACCTCACGAAACTCGCCGACGCCCCCTCCACCGCGTAGGACCACGGCACCGTCACGGCACTGGTGTTCCGCACCACGAACCGCCGCGAACCGTCCGGGTTCCACCACCGCGTCTGCCCGGGCTCGATCTCGCTCCGCTCCCCGGCCATCTCGCCGGAGATCACCTCCACGCCCAGCGCCTCCGTCCCGCCGTTGGCGACCCGCACCTTCGCCGCGCCCAGCACGTCGATCCGCGCCGAAGTCCCCGGCGGGAGCGACACGCCCCCAGTCAGCCTCGGGCCGGCACACCCGCCCATCCACGCCCCCGCAGCCGCTAGCCCCACGCACACCACTCGCTGAACGTTCATCGCTCGACCCTCCTGCGTGCTCCACCCCTGCGCGCCTGGTCCTCCACACGATGCGCGCCGAGCGTCAGCCCTTCGCCGAGCGCTGGCACACACGCACGGCGATGCCGTATTTCTGCCGAACTCCTTGCAAGCGAATCTTGACGCATCCCCCGCGGACCGGACGGTGTGAACGCTCCTTCACTCAGCCTGTCTCCAGGAGCGCCCACGCCATGTTCTCCGCCACCTCCACCACGGACCCCGCCACAGGGGGGCTCGTGGTCACGCTCGTCGGCGACGCCGACATGAGCGCGATGCCCGCGCTCGACCGCGCCACGAGCCTCGCCGCCGCGCAGCGCCCGACGGTCGTCGTCATCGATGGCCACGGCCTGACCTTCATGGCGAGCCTCGCAATGGGCTCCCTCGTCGCGCTGCACAACGCGCTGCACGCCTCGGGCCGGCGCGTCGTCATCGCCGGGCCCAGCCGCCCGATCCTCGAACTCATCCAGCGCGCCAAACTCGACACCCTCTTCCCGATCTACGAGAGCACGTCGCTCGCGCTCGCCGCGTTCGCGCCCTCCACCGCCGCCGCGAAGGGATAACCTGATGCCGCGCGGCCTCCCGGGTTCTCCGCCCGGAGCGGCGCACACGCGAAAGGCACCCATGGCGAAGCGCCCGGCCGGTCAACGCACCAACCTCACCCCTTCCAGCGGGCGCAAGCAGCGCACGCCCACCAGCGCCTCGCACCGCGGCAGCCGCGTCGAGCCCGCCAACGTCACCGAGAAGGCCCGCGCGGCCCGCACGAAAAAGGCGAACCGCAAGAAGTCCGCCTAGTTGCGCCCTCACGCCCCGCGGAGGTCGCGGTAGTAGTACGTCGTCGAGCACGGCGCCCCGTCGGGCATCAGCGCGTACCGCGGGATGTCGCCCACGCGCACCCACCCGGCCCGCTCGTACACCCGCGACGCGTCGCTGTTCGTCACCGTGTCCAGCACCAGCAACGTCCGGCCGCACGTCCGCGCCAGGTCCTCCGCCGCCCGCATCAGCGCCGCCCCGACCCCGCGCCGCCGCCCGCGACGGTGCACCAGCATCTTGCACAGGTCCGCCCGGTGAGGCTGATTGTCCGGTGTGTCCAGCACCAACTGCACCGTTCCGAAGATCCCCCGGTCGTCCTCCGCCACCAGCAGCGCCCTCGCGCCGCCCGCCACGTCCGCCGCGATGCGGCGCCAGAACCGCTCCGCCCGTTCCCGCGCAATGGGCTGCATGAAGCCCACCGACGCGCCGCCCTCCACGCAGTCGATGAGCACGCCCGCCAACGCCCCGACCGCGGCGTCGTCGAGACCGGGCAGCCTGCGAATCGTGAACCGAGCCGTGTCCATGCGGCACCACTCCTTACCGGCCAACGTGCCGCGAAACATATGCGTCTGCGCGCCCCGGCTTGCGCCGGGGCCTCTGTCGTGGGCCCCGTTTTGGTGATCGCGTAGTCCGTGTAACTCCGCGCCTGCGCGCGCACCTCGTTGCCGGGCTCTGGAGGGGTCGCTGAGCGGTCCTCTCGCAGACCCTCCGACCCCCCCACCCATCGCGCCAGAATCGATCCTGGGGCATCGTAGAGGATATGGCCTTTTCTCGCATGGGAAACGCGATTTTCTGTGCGTGTGCGCGCAATCTAGCGCACACGACCCCGATTCAACTCAGCGGCGGGGGCTCGGGTCGCACTTGCGCGCAATCTGAGCGACGGCGGGCGGAACTGCGGGAACCGCGGATCGTCAGAGCCGCCCGCGGCAGCGGGCGGTCGAGGTGCGCCGATCCGCGAACACACCGCCGACTGCCGTCGTCGGCTCTGTAAGGCGCGATCCACGCGGTCTCGCCAGGTGTGCCTCCGCCAGCCTCGATGCGCTCAGCCACTTCTCCCGCCCGGGGGCGGGGAGGGTGTCGGAAGTCACGCTCTCTCGCGGTCGCGTTTCGTTGCGGGGGCAGCCCACCCATTCACCCTCGCGGGTCGCGTCGCAGCGGATTCCTACTTCGTGGCTGGCGTGGGCGCCGGCGGCGCGTCCCAGATCGAGAGGCCGGAGCGGCCCGTCGAGTCCATCCACGCGCGGGGCATGCAGCCGGTGGTGGTCATGGCGACGATGGCGCCGGTGCGGTCGACGGCGATGAGCCCGCCGTCGTCGGGGTCGAGGCGCTGGTTCAGCACGGTGCTGGCGGCGTCGTGCAGGCTTGCGCCGGCGTAACGCACGAGCGAGGCGAGTTCGTGCGCCGCGACGTGGCGGATGAACTGCTCCCCCGTGCCTGTACAACTGACCCCAACCGACGCGTTGTTGGCGTAGGTCCCCGCGCCGATGATCGGAGAGTCGCCCACGCGCCCGCCCATCTTGGCGTTCAGGCCCCCGGTGCTGGTGGCCGCGGCCAGGTCGCCGTGGATGTCCAGGGCCACGCATCCGACGGTACCGGCGGTGTCGCCGAAGCGCGAGGGCGCGGCGTCCGATCGCGGGAGGCCCGGGCTCGGGGGCGGCGGCGCAAGGCCGAGTTCCTTCATCTTGGCTTCCAGGGCGGCCCGGCGGTGCGGCGTGACGAAGTACCCGGGCTCGACGCGCTCCAGGCTCCACTGCGCGGCCAGCGCATCGGCGTGCTCGCGGGCGAACAGCACGTGCTTGGTCTCCGTCATCACACGCCGAGCGAGCAGAACGGGGTTCTTGACGGTCTTCACGCCCGCAACGGCGCCGCAGCGGAGCGTGCGGCCCTCCATGACCGCGGCGTCGAGTTCCGCGACGCCCTCTCGCGTGAGCACGGCCCCGCGGCCCGCGTTGAACAGCGGGTGATCCTCCAGCACGCGGACGGCGGCCTCGCAGGCGTCGAGGCTCGTGCCGCCCGCCTTGAGGACCTGCACGCCCGCGTCGCGAGAGGCGGCGAGGGCTCGCTCGTACTCGGCGCGCTGGTCGGCGGGCATGGCGGGGTCGAGCGAGCCCGCCCCACCGTGGATCACGATCGCCCATCGACCCGTGACGGCGGGCGCGGGGGCTTCGCGGTCACGCCAGGCGGAACCCGTGCCCGGTCGCGGCGCGGCACAGCCGGCAAGAAGGGCAAGACCCGCGGCGGCGGCGAGCAGAAGAAACGAGGCGGTGCTGTGCATGCGCTCAGCCTAGCCGCGGGCGGCGGGGCTGTGCAAGGCGGCGGCACGAACCGCCACGGGCCGGGCGAGCAGGACGACGGCGACGCCGGGGAGGAGCCACCAAGTCTGGCGTTCGATGAAGCCCATCCAGTAGAAGGGGAGGGCGACGCCGCAGGCGAAGGCGAACACACGGAAGGTGGCGTGCGAGGCGGGGGCGAGCGGGCGGCCATGGGGCGGGATGACGCAGAGGAGGACATAGGCGGGGAAGAACAGGCCGTAGAAGACCATGAAGGCCCGATAGGCGGCTTCGCTCACGGTGAAGCCCAGGCGGGGGACGGGACCGTCACCGACCCAGTGGAAAAGGATGACGGCGGCGACGCCCACGGCAAGGGCCGGGGTGCGGAGAGAGACGCCCGCCGGATCGCGCGATCCGCCCAGGGCGGTCCCGGCGCGGAGGTGCTCGCGGATGGTAAAGGCGAGTTGAAGCCCGATGTGGGCGACAGCGAGCCAGCCGACGGAGGTGGAGATGTCGCGGTCGCCTGCGAGGGACCGTGGGAGGTAGAGGAGCGTGCCGAGGATCATCGCCGGGAAGAGGGCGCAGAAGCCGAGCGAGAACGCCGCGCGGGGGCTCGGGGCGTCCTGCGCGGCGCGGTGGAAGGTGGGGTCCAGGTAAGGGCTGAGAAGGAAGCCCAGGGTGCAGACGCCGGCGAGGGGGAGGAGTTCAGCGGTCGGGCGGATGGTGGCGGCGGGCATCGCGGGGAGGCCGTTCTCGCCCAGGAAGGCGACGAGCGTTGCGGCGGAGGCGACCCAGACGGCGGGTGCGAAGAGCCCGCGCGGGGGTCCGAGGGCGGGGATGATGAGCGCGAAGGCCACGAGCGCACGGATGGAGGCGGCGGCAAGGTCGTCGAGCGGACCGAGCGGTCCGGCGTCTCCGCCCGCGGCGAGCCAGAGGCCGAAGAAGACCTGGAACGCGATGGTGACGGCGGCGAAGGCGCGGAGGGCGGAAGGGTGAGCAGCGACCAGGCGGGCGCTGCGGTCCTTGTTGATGACCCACCCCATGGCGGCGGCGCCGAGGACGTTGGGGACGGCGAAGGCGACGAAGCCCCATGGGCCGAAGTCACGAACGAGGAGGATCGGGAGGAACATCCCGATGCACCATGTCCACGAGGAGGCGAGGAAGAAGGCCCAGCGCACGGACCCGGCGATCACGGCTGTTCCCCGCCGGGGGGGGCCGGGGCTTGTGCGCGGCGTGCGGCGCGGCGCTGATGGAGGGACTTGGGCGTGATGTGGAAGGTGGCGAGGCACCTGCCCACGCGCTTCTCCTTCATCATCGGGACGGACTGCACGATGTCGAGTTCGATGTCGAAGTTGAACTCATCGCCGGCCTTGATGAGGGCGTCGAGGTCCTGCTTGGGGGTGACGCGGTAGACGGCGGGCCCGAAGCAGGGGCGGAGGAAGTCGTAGGTGAGGCGTTTGCAGACGACGGTGAAGTCGCCGCCGCAGCGGCCGTAGATGTACATCCCGCCGGCGATCTCGCTGTTGGCCAGAAGGGAGGCGCCGGCCATCGCGTTGTACCAGTTGCGGTTGAACTTCTTGAAGGGGAGGACGGCGGAGAAGGTGGACTCGCTCTCGCGTTTGATGCGGATGCCGGAGCGGAAGGCATAGGGGAGCCAGATGAGGGAGGCGAGTCGGTGGGCGAAGGTGGACTTGGCGGTGAGGTTGCTGACAAAGGCTTCGAGGCGGTCGTAGAGGGAGCGAGAGTGCTTGCGGGGTGGGCCGGGCACCGGCTCGGGCGCGGGGTTGGTGCGTGGGTCGGGCGGCGTGGCGTGGGGAGCCGGCGCGGGCCCGGGGAGGGCGGTGGCCGCGGCGCTGATGGGCGAGGTCGAGGCGCTCATCCGGGGGCATTGTACGTCGGCGGGGCGTCGCGTGTGCCGGGAAGGCGCGGCGGATAGACTGAGAACCAGGAGCCCAGCCCATGAGCGGAAAACTGGTAGACGGCGCGGCGGTGATCGGCCAATCCGGTGGCCCGACGGCGGTGATCAACCAATCGCTGGTCGGGGTGATCGAGGGGTTGCGGGGCATCCGAGCCATCCGGAAGATCTACGGGATGCGGCACGGGGTGGACGGGCTGATCAAAGGTCTGCCCCTGGTAGACCTGACCGGTTGCACCAGCGAGGTGCTGGACCGCGTGGCGCGGACGCCCGGGGCGGCGCTGGGATCAAGCCGGGCGAAGCCGGCAGACGCGGACTGCGCCAAGATCTTCGAGGCGTGCCGGGCGAGCGAGATTCACTACTTCTTCTACATCGGTGGGAACGACTCGTCGGACACGTGCCGGCTGGTGAGCGAGGCGGCGAAGCGTGCGGCGTACGACCTGCGGTGCTTCCACGTGCCCAAGACGATCGACAACGACCTGGTGGGGTCGGACCACACGCCCGGGTACGGGTCGGCGGCGCGGTACGTGGCGATGGCGTTCATGGCCGACGACCGGGACAACGCGTCGCTCCCGGGGATCAAGATCAACGTGGTGATGGGGCGGAACGCGGGGTTCCTGACGGCGGCCTCGGCGCTGGCGCGGCACGGCGAGGGGGACGGCCCGCACCTGATCTACCTGCCGGAGGTGCCGTTCGACACGGACCGGTTCATCGAGGACGTGAAGGGGGCGGTGGCAAGGCACAACCGGTGTCAGATCGCGGTGTCGGAGGGGATCCGCGACAAGGAGGGGCAGGAGATCGGGGCGAAGTTGATCGCCGGGGCGCAGACGGACGCGCACGGGAACGTGCAGCTGTCGGGGTCCGGGGCGCTGGGGGACGCGCTGGCGACTTTGATCAAGGAGCGGATCAAGAGCCCCAACGGGAAGCCGCCGCGGGTGCGGGCGGACACGCTGGGGTACCTCCAGCGGTGCTGGCCGCAGCCCAGCCACGTGGACGCCGACGAGGCACGTGGGGCCGGGGTGTTCGCGGCACAGGCGGCGAGCCGGGGGGAGATGGAGGGGTCGATCGCGATCGCGCGGCTGTCGAACCACCCGTACCGGATCGAGAAGCGGGTGCTGAATCTGAAGGACGTGGCGGGGAAGACGAAGGTGATGCCGCCGGAGTTCATCAAGGGGCACCACGACGTGACGAAGGAGTTTGTGGACTACGCCAAGCCGCTCGTGGGCGAGTTGCCGACGTTCGGGCGGCTGTAGCGGCCGAGACGGGGTGGGGTGGAGCGCGGGGGGACGGTTCGAGCCAGGAGGGCGAAAGAAAAAGACCACCCGCGGGGCGGGTGGTCTTGGGGTGGCGTCGAAGCGGGGTGTGAACGAGCGTGGAGTGGGGCGGGTGGGGAAGGGGGGGGCGATCAGCCGCCGCCGCCGCCACCACCGCCGCCGCCCGGGGGAGGCGGGAGCGGGGGGAACTCGGGCTCGTTCTCGGGGCGGGGCTTCTTGTCCTCCGGAGCGCGCCCGGTGATCTCTTCGGGGAGGGACTTGTTGGACTCCTCGCCCGCGCGAGCGGAGCGGAGGAGGCGTTTGTAGTCGGGGCTGGTCTGGTCGGCCTGGGGCTCGCGGAGGACGAGGGTGCCGCCCTCGTCGCGGAGGTAGGCGAAGAAGGTGTCGCGTGGCTTGGCGAGGCGGTCGCCGGCTGGGGCGAGGGGCGAGGCGACGGTGTCGAGGAAGAAGGCGTCGCGCGAGATGGTGATTCGGGTGACAAGGGGGCCCTTGAGGTCGTCCTTGTCTTTGGCGGGGTCCTGCCCCGGCGAGGGCTGGGGCGCGAATCCGCCCGGCGCGCCGGGGGACTTGCCGCCGCCGGGGCTGGGCAGGCCCGGGGTGGAAGGGCCGGGGACAGGTCGGCCGGGTTGGCCCGAGGGAGTCTTGGGGGTGAGTTGGCGGAGTTTCTCGACATCGGGGATGTCGGCGGAGACGACGAGGGGGTCGCCCGGATCGAAGCGGGCGGAGCCGCGGCGCCAATAGCCCCATTCGAAGCGGAACATCTCGACGGTGGCGAAGGCTCCGCCGCCGCCGGCGCGGACGTTGCTGGCGTTGGTGACGAAGAAGTAGGTTTCGGGTGGGGCCTCGACGGGCGCGGACCACGCGGAGTCGGCGGTGGCGATGGCCGGGACGGCCTTGAGTTCGGCCTGGGCGCCGGTGACGTTGGCCTTGGCAAACATGGGATTGTTGACCCAGAGGCGGATCATGTAGCGGTAGGTCTTGCCGCGGGTGACGGAGACGTCGTGGGCCCAAACCTGGACGATGGGGTCGTCGAGGATGGCGGCGGGCTGCTCGCGGACCTTGGTGGCGGAGTTGTCGACGCCCAGGGACTTGAGTTCGTCGGAGAGTTTCTTGATGAGGTCGTCGGACTGCTTGATCTGGCGTTCGAGTTGCTCGCGGCGGCGCTGGTCGGGATCGGAGGCAGGGTTGGCGGGGCCCGGGCCGGGCCGGCCGGCGCCGGGGCGCGGCGGGCGGAAGCCGCCGGGAGAGAGTTGGCGGAGTTCTCGATCGAGGCGGTCGCGCTTGGCCTGCTCGGTCTTGAGTTCCCGAGCGACGGTGGTCTTGGTTCGGCGGGAGGTATCACCCTCGGGCTTGAGGGCTTCGGAGGGTGGGAGCCACTCTTCGCCCAGGGGCACGCCGTTGATGGCTGGGCGAGCGTACCACTCGGGGCGGAGGACCTGGTCCTCCTTTGGGAAGACCTCGGCGAGGAGGGCGGACATCTGCTCCTGCGAGGCGGTGTTCTTGATCTTGGCGGCGACGGAGAAACGGCCCGGGATGGCGGGGACGACTCGGCGGTCGCCCCAGGTGCCGTCGGGGAGGAGTTCTTCGCGTTGGAGTTCGATGTTGAGGGCGGCGAGGCGGCCTTCATCCCACCAGACGCGGGGGAGGGCGCGGATCGGACCGTTGCCGTCGGGGTCTGCGTCAAGGGCGGCGCGGAGCGCGGGGCCGGAGAGGGTGGCCTCGACGGTGACGGCGGCGAGTTGGTGGGGCTCGGACTTGCCGGCAAGGGCGGCGAGTTCGGGGATGGACTCGACTTCTTCGTGAGCGATCGCCGCGACGAAGCCGTTGGCGGTGACGCCCTCGAGCGGGGGAAGACGGGGGACGTTGTAGGCGACGTCGCCTCCGGGAGTCCGGGCGCCGCCATCGTCGATCCGGCGGGTGTCGCGGACGATGGGGGAAACGTCGCCGAAGGCGGCGATCTGCTTGACGGGCATGACCGGGCCGGCGTGCTTGGCGGCGAACTCGCCGAGCAGGCCGGAGGCGGGCGGCTTGGGGAGATCGGCGAAGTCTCTCTGCTGCATCTCGCCCTGGAGTTTTCGGGCCTCGGCGGCGACGATCTCGTAGGCGTCGCCGACGGGGACCGGGTCCTTGGCGCGGGCGCCTACCGGGACGTTGACGGTCGTGCGAGGGCCGACGAACTGCCAGGCGAGCACGCCCAGGAACGCGGCCCCGGCAATCGCCAGGACGATCTTCTCAACGTGCTGCTCGATGGACTTGATGCGGCGAACGGCCATGCGAGTTCTCTCGTGCGGAGTCTGGGGGAGCGTGGATCCCGAGTGAACGAAGAGGCTGGCGGCCGGGACTAGCGGCCCGGAGGGGGGGGCGGGGGGGGCGGGGGGGGCGGGGCGTCCGCGGGAGCGGCGTCGGCGCCCTCGGCGGGGGGCGGCTCGGGCGGCGCGGGGATCCCGAGTTGCTCGCGGGCGTCCTTGGGCAGAATGGGGAGCAGCCACTCGCGGAGCCAGAGGGATTCGAGTTGGAGTCTGACGGCGACGACGGGCTCCTCGCCGTAGTAGTAGCCGGCCTTGAGGTGGTCGTTGGTGTCGAACTTGTCGAGGTCGCAATCAAGGACGGTGATGAAGTTGCGGGCGGCGAGGGCGTCGATGAACTGCGGGAGACGGGAGGGGGCCGCGACCAGTTCGACGACGGCCTTGCGGACGACGTAGTAGTTGTTGCCCGCGTTCACGTCGCTGGTGCGGCCCGTGAGGGAGTGCTCGGGCTTGTGGGGGGCGGGGGCGTCGCTGCCGAGCGGGAAGGCCGCGGTGACGGGGTTGTTGGGATCGACGGCGATGAGTTGGTGGGGCTCGACGGTCATGGAGACGATGCGCTTGACGACCGAGCCGATGATGCCCGAGTCGGCGGTGGGCCTGTTGGCGGCCTGGGCGGCGGCCAGGACGTCCTCGCGGATCCAGTACTCCCACTGCCACCACCAGCACTGGGTGACGGATGGGGCCTCGTTGCTGAGGCTGGGCAGGTTGAACGCGGCGGGCTCGCAGTAGAACGAGAGGGTGGAGGCCTTGTCGCGGTACCGCTTGAGGCGGTACTCGAGCATCGTCTTGGTGACGCGGGCCTGGAGGTCGGCGGGGAGTTGGTTGAACTCGGACTTCTCGCTGGAGGTGATCTTGCGGACCTCGTCGGCCTGACGGTCCTTCATCTCCTGAGCGAACTCGAGGGCGTCGATGGGCGGGCCCCCGCCGTAGCGGCGGATGAGGGCCGCGTGGGCGCTCTGCTCGCCTTCGAGGGAGAGGTAGGCCCGCTGGAACTCGCGGGGCTTGATGGCCTCATCGGCGGCGGAGGGCGCGGGGAAGAGGCCTTCGACGAGAAGGTTGCGCTTCCCACGGTTGAAGGTCATGGCCGAGTCGATGACCTTGCCCAGTTCGTCGACCTGGCGGTCTCGCCAGTCCTTGAAGCGGGCGACGAGGACCTCGTTGGGCGGGCCCTTGTAGGCGATCTCAGCGCGCGGGCCGACGGCGGGGACGGTGTAGTTGACCTTCACGGTGCTCCCGCCGGAGACGATCTCGGCGAGGTCGGCCTGGACCTCGCGGGCGACGCGGTCGCGCAGGTCGGTGCGCATCTTGCCGCTGAAGTAGATCATGGTGGGCACGGCCGCCGCGACGAGGATGAGCATCGCGAGGATGGGCCAGCGCCGCTTGAGGATGGCGACGACGTTGTTCACTGACCAGCCTCCTTGGCCTCGGTTGCGGGGGGCTTGATGATCGCGTCGAACTCGATCTGGTAGTAGGAGACGAACGTGCCCGGCGAGCCGAGCGGTTCGAGGATCGGCACCGGGGCGATCTTGTTGACTTCCTCGGCGCCGGGCTTGTCCTTCGGAGCGTTGCTGAAACTCGGGGGCGGCGCCGCGGGCCGCGGGGCGCTGGGACGGCGCGGGTCGCGTGGGTTGGTCAAGCCCGGGGCGCCTGGGCGTTGGCCGGGGCGTTCGGGCTGGAACTCGCCGGGGATCTCTTCGGTGGGCTCGCCCGGCGGGGGCTGGCTGAAGGTGGGCTTGGGTGCGTCGGCGACCTTCTCGCGGCTCAGGACGCGGAGGGCCCGCTTGCCGTCCATCTCGATGATGTAGGGGACGTTGGGGCGATTGGCGTTGGCGCGGAGCCAGGCGATGAAGGCGTCGTTGACGAGCCGATCGGCCTGGGCGTCGGGCTTGGTGCAGGCGACCTGCAGGGTCACCTTTACACGCGGGCGGTTGTCGGTGCCCTCCGGGGCGGCGGCGGCGGCGGGCTGGCCCGGGCGGGTCGGGGCTCGGCTCTGCTCGCGCTGGAAAAGTTCTTCCTCGGAGAGCGGGGTCATCTGGTAGTTGGTGGACCACCGGACGAACTGGACGCGGTTGTCGCTGGGGCGCTCGTCGGGAGCGAGGCCCTTGGCGGTCTTCATCATGGTGCCCAGGTCATCGAGCAGGTAGCCGTAGAGGTCCCGGTCCTGGAGCATGTCCATCGTGCTGATGGCGCGGGCGTCGGCCTTGTACTCGGCCTCGACGGTCTTCCACTTGTCCTTGAGGGCCTTGGCTTCGCGCTTGGCGGCGTCGATCTCCGCCGGCTTGGGCTTGCTGAGCAGGGCGGTGCGGTCGAGCATGGGCCCGACGAAACTCGCCCCGCCTGCAAGGATGCCCACGGCTGCGGCGGCGACGAACCAGGGCGTCTTGCGATTCCACATCGCCTCGCGCACGACCGTGACGGGCATGAGGTTCGCGCTGATCGTCTCGTTGCCCAGGCCCTGCAGGGCGCACCCGATGGCGGTGGCGAAGAGGGCGGCGTTGGCCTGGAACTCGGCGTTCTTGGCCCCCTCCATCTTCACGCGGTCCCAGGCCTCGAGTTTGACGACCTCGATCTGGAGTTGCTGGGAGAGGAACTTGCGGAGCCCGGGGAGGTTGAACGTGCCGCCGAGGCCGATGAGGCGGGTGAGTTTGGCGTTCTTGTGGGTGGACTGGTAGTAGCCGATGGAGCGCTGCACGTCCTGGGCGAGGTCGCCGAAGACGGGGCGCATGGCCTGGAGGACGTGGCGGGCGTGCTCGGTGTTCTCCGCCTCGCGCTTGAGTTTCTCGGCCTTGGTGTAGGTGAGGTTGAAGTGGGTGACGAGGGCCTCGGTGAACTGGTGCCCGCCGATGGGGAAGGTGCGGATCCAGAGGCGCCCGCCCTCGGCGACGATCAGGTCCGTCGAGGTGGTGCCCACGTCGAGGATGACCGTGCCGGGCGTCTGCTCGGAGAAGGTCTGGTCGTAGGAGATGGCGTTGTACGCGGCGAGGGGCGAGAGCGTGAGCGCGTCGGGCGTGTAGCCCAGGTCCTGCCACTTGGTGAGCGTGTCGGTGACGCGCTCGCGGGTCATGGCGAAGATGCCGACCTCGACGTCGGGCGAGTCGGGCGAGGCGAAGGTCTGGTAGTCCCACTCCACGTCGTCGATCGGGAAGGGGATCTGCTGCACGGCCTCGAACTTCACGATGTCGGGGATCTTCTTGGGCTCGACGGGCGGGAGTTTGGCGAAGCGGGCGAAGGCGCTGTGCCCGGGCACGGAGATGGCGATCGACGCGCCCTTGAGTTCGTGCTGGCTGATGAGCGTGCCCATCGCCACCCGCTTGGCTTCCTTCTCGTCGATCTCCGGCGTGCTGAGGACCCGCTTGTGCGGGATCAGCGCGAAATCGACGACGTTCACGCCCGTCGCCGTCCGTTCGAGTTTGACGGCCTTGACGGCGCCCGAGCCGACCTCGATGCCCCAGCACACGTTCGACGCCATGGTCCGGACCTCCCGAAAACCGCGCGACCCACCGACGGCACAACCACCCGCGGCCCGAAGTCGGGCCGACGCGGCGATCCTGAGCCACGGAGGGTACACACCCTTCGGCTCCGGTGCGCCGCGGCACCCACCCCTGAACAACCCAGCCCACGAGGCCGACCAGCCGCGAATCCCCCAGCCCCGCCCTGCGGCGCGGCGTGCCTGGCTTGCTATCCGAGCGCCGAGGCTCCGCAGAAGGTCGATTCCGCCCTGACGACTCGATACGTCCACCCAGGTCCGTGGGTTCCCTGAGGACCGGGCCCGCGGGCGGCCCGAGGGTGGACTGGGATCGGGAGTGGCGGCCCGGGGGTCTGAAGCAACGCCGCGGGCGCGGCCCCAACGACAAGGCCCCGCGCTGGGCGGGGCCTTGCACCAAGAAAATGGGGAGTGGAGCGGAAGGGAGTCGAACCCTCGACCTCGTCATTGCGAACGACGCGCTCTACCAATTGAGCTACCGCCCCAGTTGTCGCCCGCGCGGGCCTGCGGCGCGTGCGGAGCGGCCAACTCTATCCCGCATCGGTCGCGAGGCCAAGCCCGGCGCTGTCTGTGGGCTCTGACGGCGAGACACACGCCCATCGCGGTCATACACTCCGGGCGTTCGCAGCTGTAGCTCAACTGGCTAGAGCGCCGGATTGTGGTTCCGGAGGTTGTGGGTTCGACCCCCACCAGCTGTATTTTCGGGCGCGGGCGGGCGGAGCGGGGTTTCAGACCGGGCGGGCGTACCTCATCATCATCGCGAGGCTGACCCCGCGCGGTGCCAGCGCGAAAGCGCGATCCCGAATCAGCCCGAGCACTGGCGACCGCAGCCCCCCCAGCCACCCGAGCCGATTCGACGCCGCCGTCACCCCGCTCGTCCGGCCTCGGCGGCCGGCAACCATTGCATCGAGGCGCGGCTCGACTTCGTCGGGGCCAGCGCCGGCAAGACCACGGGCCAGCGCGGCGGCATCCTCGATCGCCATGCCCGCGCCCTGACCCAGGTTCGGCGTCGTGGGGTGCGCGGCATCCCCGAGCAGCAGCACCCGCCCGCGCCGCCACGTCCGAAGCGGGGGGCGGTCGCAGATGTCGTTGCGCAGCACGGCGTCCGGGGGGGTGGCTCCGACGATGGCGCGCGCGGGTTCCGCCCAGCCGTCGAGCAGCCTGAGGGCCTCCCGTTGCTCGTCCGGCGCACGGCCTCCCGGGGGCGCTGGCGTGGTCACCCACCAATAGAAGCGCTCCCCCCTGGGTGCGGATTCGCCCGGCGCGGGCGGGAGGGCACAGAGCCCGACGCGGGTGCCGGCGCCCCCGCGGCTCCACCATTCGGCGATGTAGCCCGCCGGAGCCGCCCCGGACGGGACGGTGGAGATGCCGCGCCAGCAGGTGTATCCCGCGTAGCGCGGGGGATCAGGGCTGAAGCACAGGCGGCGGACGGTGCTGAGCAGGCCGTCGGCCGAGACCAGGAGGTCCGCGGTCTCGCGGGTGCCGTCGGCGAAGATCGCCGTGGCGCCTCGGCGCTCACCGTTCCCGGCGAGCGGCTCGACGGCGGCGAGCGTCATGCCGAACTTCGCCACGCCCGGGGGGAGTCCCCTCGCCAGGGCGGCGACGAGTTCGGCCCGGTGCGCCACCACAATCGGGCTAGGGCCCAGAATGGCCGCGAGGTCATCGCTCCTGAAGGCCTGGAGCGTTCGGTGCCCGCGGTCGGAGCGGAACTCGCAAACGGTCGGCACGCGAGCGGCGTCGAGGACCCCCTCTCGCAGCCCGAGCGTGGCGAGCGCGGCGAGCCCGTTGGCCCAGAGGGAAATTCCCGCACCGACCTCGCCCAGTGCCGGGGCTCGCTCGAACAAGCGGACCTCCCAGCCCGCGTGGCAGAGCCCCGCCGCGGCGCACAGCCCGCCGATCCCAGCCCCGATGACGATCGCTCGCATGGGGCAGCGTAGTTCACCGGGGCACCTTGCTCCGCGCGGGCCTGCCCGATACGCTCGACCCCGCCATGAGCACTCTGCCTGCCGCGCCGAACGGTCCCTTCCGCGATCTGCCCTTCATGGGCGTGATCCACGTGAACAACGAGGCCGCCAAGGCCGGCTGGGTGATGGGCGACCCGAACTGGACGAACCTAGGGCAAGGGATGCCAGAAGTCGGCGAGATCCCGGGGTGCCCGCCGCGGCTTTCGCGGATCGACCTCCAGCCCAGCGACCACGCGTACGGGCCGGTCGAAGGGCTCCCGGAACTTCGGCAGGCCATCGCGGACCACTACAACCGGCTCTTTCGCGCCGGGCAGGCGTCGAAGTACACGATCGAGAACGTGGCCGTGGCGTCGGGCGGGAGACTGGCGCTCTCCCGCATCGGCGCGGCGATGGGCGCCACCCGCCTGGGCTATTTCACGCCCGACTACACCGCGTACGAAGACCTCCTGACCACCTTCGACCGCCTTGACCCCGTCCACATCGAGTTGAAGGCCTCGGAGGGCTTCGCCATCACGCCCGCGGTGCTCGACGCCCGGGTCGAGCGCGACCGCCTCGGGGCCCTGCTCATCAGCAACCCCTGCAACCCCACCGGCGTCGTCATCGAGGGCGCGGACCTTGCGGCGTGGTGCGACATCGCCCGCCGGCGGCGCGTCACGCTGCTGATGGACGAGTTCTACTCCCACTTCCGCTACGCCGCCCCGGGCGTGCCGGCCGACGGGCCTGTCTCCGCCGCGGCGCACGTGAAGGACGTGAACGAGGACCCGGTCATCATCATCGACGGGCTGACCAAGTGCTTCCGCTACCCCGGGTGGCGCGTCGGCTGGGTCGTCGCCCCCAAGCAGGTGATCCGCACGCTCACCGCCGCAGGGAGTTTCCTCGACGGCGGCCCGGGCCGACCCATCCAGCGGGCCGCGGCGGAGGTCCTCCAGCCCGCGCGGGCCGACCACGAGACCCGCGGCATGCGGGCCCACTTCGCCCGCAAGCAGAAGTTGACCATGGACCGGCTCGGCACGCTGGGCATCGAGTTCCCGGGCAAGCAGGTGGGGACGTTCTACGCCTGGGCGTCGCTGGCGAAGTTGCCCGAGCCGATCCGCACCGGCGAAGGGTTCATGCGGCACGCGTTCAAGCACCGCGTGCTGGTGGTGCCGGGGGTGTACTTTGACGTGAACCCCGGGCGGGCGCGCACGGGAACGTCGCCGCTGGAGCGGTTCGCGCGGTTCAGTTTCGGCCCGCCGCTGGACAACCTGGAGGCGGGGCTGAGCCGGCTCGAAGCGATGGTGAAATCGATGCGGTGAACGCGGGCGGATCGCCAGGGGCTACTTCGCCGCAAGTCGGCCCTTGGCAACCTCCTCGGCCCCGCCCGCGACGACGAGTTCCTGCGCCACCCGCGAGAGGGCGGGGAAGGTAAAGGTTCGCGAGCCCGCGGGCCCGGCGATGGTGAGCGTGGACGCGGCGTAGTCGATGGCGATGTCGCCCAGCAGGCGCGACTTCTCCCCGTGCGGTCCCGGGGGCTGCGTCCGCGCGAAGGCCACCAGTTCCGGACACTCGAAGCAGACGAAGCCGTTGTTGAAGGCGTTGCGCTTGTACGTCTCGCTGAACGACGCGGCGATCACACAGGGAATCCCGGCGTGCCTGAGGGCCGTGGCGGCCTGCTCGCGCGACGACCCGGTGCCGAAGTTCAGCCCGCCGATGATCACGTCGCCCGGCTGGAGGCGGGCGCGGAGGCCGGGGTCGAAGTTCTCGAAGATCACCGCGGCCATCTGCTCCGGCGTGAGGGCGTCGTTGTAGGTGTGCTTCCCGGCGTAGATGCCGTCGGTGTTGAGGTTGTTGCGGTCAAGGAACCACGCCCGCCCGCGCAGGGCGGCGGGGAACCCGGGGAGAATCTCCGCGGCCGGTCGGGCCGCGGCCGCGCTCGCCGAGGCACCTCGCCTCGCCTCGCCCACCGGGCGAACGTGCGCACTGGGCGAGGGCTCGCAGATGTACCCCGCCGCGGCGCTCGCGGCCACCACCGCCGGCGAACCGAGGTACACCAGCCCGTCGCGGTGCCCCATCCGCCCCTCGAAGTTGCGATTCGTCGCGGAGATGCCCACCTCCCCGGCCTTGATGGTCCCCGCGCCAAGCCCGATGCACGTCCCGCAGCCCGGCGGCAGTTCGATCGCGCCCGCGTCGAGCAGCGTCCGCCACGTGCCGTCGGCCTGGGCTCGGGCGCGCACCTCGGCGCTCGCGGGCGCCAGGTAGAACTCCACCCCCGGCGCGACGCGCCGCCCCTTCAGCACCCCCGCTGCGGCGGCCAGGTCCTCGTACCGCGCGTTCACGCACGACATCAGCCACGCCTTGTTGATCTTCACCCGCCTCGCCTCGATCTCCGGGAGCGACGACATCGTCTTCACGTCGTTGGGCCCGCTCACGTGCGGCACCACGGAGCCCAGGTCAAGCGTCAACTCCATCGCGTACGCCGCGCCGGCGTCCGCGGCCGTGGCGGCTCGTTCCGCCCACCAGCGCTCCACGTCCTCCCGCGCGAACTCGCCCAGCGAGCCCGGGCGGCGCGTCCCCGGGCGCAGGCCGCGCGCAAGGTAAGTTGCCCGCTCCAGCAGGTAGTCCCGCAGCGCCTCGTCGAAGGGGAAGAGCCCCGCCAGGGCCCCCCACTCGGTGGTCATGTTCGCGATCGACATCCGCTGGTCGATCGTGAGCGACGCCACGCCCTCCCCCTCGAACTCGACCGCGTGGTTCAGCACCTCGTCGCTATTGAACAGCCCGCAGAGCGTGACGATCACGTCCTTGCCCACCACGCCGGGGCGCAGCCGCCCGCGGAGGGTCACCCGCGCCACCGGCGGGCACTGCCACCACGTCACGCCCGTGGCCCACAGGCTCGCGGCGTCGGTGCGGACCACCGGCGTCCCCAGGGCCGCCAGCGCGCCGTAGAGGTTCGAGTGCGAGTCGCTCCCCACCACCATCGCCCCGGGGACCACGTACCCCTGCTCGACCATCACCTGGTGGCTGATGCCCGTGCCGGCGGGGTAGAAGTCCACGCCGTGGCGGTTGGCGAACGCCTCGATCTTGGCGTACTTGCCCAGGTTCTCCGGAGACGTGTTCTGGATGTCATGGTCGATGGCGAAGACCGGCTGGCGCGGGTCGGCGATCCGGGCCTGGTCCGCCGCGACGCCCGCCTTCTTCCAGATCTCGTGGAACTTGGGGATCACCGCCCCGGTGTTGTCGTGGGTCATCACGTGCTTGGGGCGGATCGTGACGAAGTCCCCCTGCCGGACAGGCGTGCCGGGCGGGAGCCCGACGGCGAAACGGCTCGCGATCTTCTCAACGGCAGTGAGCGGCGCGGCGGGGGCAGTCGCGGGAGTAGCCATGCCTGAGCATACTCGGCCCGCGCAGCCCCCAAAGTCTCGCGCGCGATCGGGCTGGGCGCGTGCACCTCCTCCCGGTACGCTGGCGATCGTGCCCATGCCGCGCTCCAACTCGGCCGACCACCGCGACTGGACGGCGGGCCCCGCCAAGCACGCCGCGGCGGCCGTGCTCGGGCTGGCCGCGGTAGTGGGGATCGCCTGGTCTGTGGTCGCCGGGCGCGACCGGCCCATCGTGCTGACGCCCACAGTGCAGGGCACCCCGCCATCGCACAACGGGGCGGCGCAGGGCCCGGACACGCAACCATCGGCCTCGCTCACCCGGCGTGTGAACATCAACGCCGCGACGATGGCCGAACTCGAGATGCTGCCCGGGATCGGGCCCGCCCTGGCCCGGCGGATCATCGAGGACCGCGACACGCACGGGCCGTTTCAAACCCTCGACGCCCTCGACCGCGTGAAGGGGATCGGCCCGCGGACAATCGACCGCCTGCGGGGCCTGGCGAGCGTGGAATGAGCCTCGTGGGCCCGGGGGACGGGCGATGCTCGTCCCGCTACACTCTGCCCATGCCGACGGAATGGTCCGAGCACATCCTGATCTCCGAGTTGCAGGACGAGCCGCAACTCACCGAGGAACTCTCCGCGATCTACGAGCGCGTCGGGTCCGGCCCGGGCGGGCGAGCCACCCAGCACGTCGTGCTGAACTTCTCGGGCGTCAACTACATCAGTTCGTCGCACCTGGCCCAACTCCTCCGCCTGCGAAAGAAACTCGTCGACGGCGGGCGCACGCTGGTCATCTGCTCCATGAGCGACAATGTCTGGTCGGTGATGCTCCTGACCGGCCTGGACCGCGTCTTCCGCTTCGCGCAGGACCCCATGACCGCGCTGGCGACCCTCCAACTCGAAGGCGAGCCGGGCACCTGACGCCGCCGAACCGGCCCCCCACGCCAACCACACCACCGCCCCAACTCCCCGGCAGGGTGTACCCTTGCGCCCTTTCGCACAAGACCCGAAGGAGCGCCCATGCCGACGCTGCGCGTGCTGGTTGCCGACAAGTTCGAACAGGCCGGCCTGACGGGCCTTGCCGACATCCCCTGCACCGTGACCTATCAGCCCGATGCGGGGGCGGCGAACATGGCCGGTGCCGTGGGCGAGCACAACCCCGACGTGCTCGTCGTCCGCGGGAGCAAGACGCCCAAGGCCGCCATCGACGCGGCCCCGGCGCTCAAGGCCATCATCCGCGCCGGCGCGGGCTTTGACACCATCGACCTCGCCGCCGCCTCCGCGCGAGGCGTCGCGGTGTGCAACTGCCCGGGCATGAATGCCGCGGCCGTCGCCGAACTGGTCTTCGCGTTCCTCCTCGCCCTCGACCGCCGCGTGGTCGAGGGGACAAACGACCTGCGCGCGGGCGTTTGGAACAAGAAGGAGTACAGCAAGGCCCGCGGCATCAAAGGCCAGACCCTCGGCCTGATCGGCGTGGGCAACATCGGGCGCGAGGTCATCCGCCGGGCCCGCGCGTTCGGCATGCGCTGCATCGCCCACTCCCTGAACATGACCAAGGACCGCGCGGCGGACCTGGGCGTGGAGTTCGGCGGGAGCACCCGCGCCGACATGCTCGCGATGCTCCCCCGGTGCGACGCCGTCTCCGTCATGGTCGCCGCAAACAAAGAAAGCGAACGCATGTGCGACGCGGCGTTCTTCGAGGCCATGAAGCCCGGCGCCACGTTCATCAACACCAGCCGGGGGAGCGTGGTCGATGAGCCCGCGCTCATCGCCGCCGTGAAGGCCAGGGGCCTCCGCGTCGGGGCGGACGTCTTCGCGGGCGAGCCCGCGGGCGGCAACGCCTCCTGGAAGAGCCCGCTGGCGGACCTGCCCCCGGGGCACTTTGTGGGCGCTCACCACATCGGCGCCAGCACCGATCAGGCCCAACTGGCCGTCGCGGAAGAAGTGGTGCGGATCGTGCGCGAGTTCCACGCCACCGGCGCGTGGATCAACAAGGTCAACTGAGCCGGCGTTGCCCGCGCGGCACGGCGGGGGCGAGCCGGCGGGCGCTGCTCACACCAGCAGCGTCGCGGGCTTCTCCAGCATCCCCTTCACCGTCGAGAGGTACTGCGCGGCCATCGCCCCGTCGATGATGCGGTGGTCGCTGGACATCGTCATCTGCATCTCGTGCCCGATGACGATGGCGTCCTTGCCGTCGACGGTCTCGACGATGGCCTTCTTCTCTGCCGCCCCGACCGCCAGGATGGCCGCGTTGGGCGGGTTGATGATGGCCGTGAAGTGCGACACGCCGAACATCCCGAGGTTGCTGATGGTGAAGGTCGAGTCGGCCATTTCCTCGATTGTCAGGCCCTTGGTGCGGGCCTTCTCCGCGAGGGCACGCGTCTCGGCGCTGATCTGCCGGAGGCCCTTGCTGTCGGCGTTGCGGAGCGTCGCGACGACCAGCCCGCCGCCCTTCTCCTCGGGCAACGAGATGGCCACGCCCACGTTCACCGCGGGCAGCGCCTCGATGCTGGGCGTGCTCCCCGCAGCGCTGGACTGCGCCGCGACCCACCGCGCGTTCACCAGCGGGTGGCTGTGCATCGCCAGGGCGCACGCGCGCACGAGGAAGTCGTTCACGCTCAGTTTCACGCCCTGGGCGGCCAACTGGTCGTTGAGTTGCTGCCGCAGCGCCAGCAGCGCGTCCATCCGGGCCGTCACCGTCACCTGGTAGTGCGGCACAGTGGTCTTGCTCTCCACCAGCCGGCGGGCGATCGTCGCCCGCATGTTCGAAAGCGGGATGGTCCGCCCCTGGAGCGGCGCCGCGGCATGGGTGAAAACCGCGCCGGGCACCACCGCCGCCGCCGATGGATGCGTGGGCTGCGCCCGCGCCGCCGGAGCAGCCGCCGGGCTCGCCGCGCCGCCCCCTGCTCCTCCCGTGATCGCCGCTTCAACGTCTTTCCGGACGATCCGGCCGCCCGGGCCGGTGCCCTCGACGGCCTTCAGGTCGAGCCCCGACTCCGCCGCGATCTTTCGCGCCAGCGGAGACGCAAACACTCGCTCCCCGCCCGCGTGGCTGCCGTTGCCCCCGTGGGCCGGCGCGGCGGGGCTCGCCAGCGTTGCCGTCCCACCCCCACCCCCCCCACTCCCGCCACTCCCCCCACTCGCCACGGCCGCCGCGGCCTTGACCGGGCTGGCGGACCCTGCCGTGCTCCCGCCCTCGAAGATCACAATGGGTGTCCCGACCGGCGCCGACGAGCCCTCCTTGATCGCGAGTTCGGCGACCACGCCGTCCTCGAACGTCTGGAGTTCCATCGTCGCCTTGTCGGTCTCGATGTCCGCGATCACGTCGCCGGACTTGACCTTGGCGCCGGGCTTGATGTGCCACTTGACGATCGTGCCGACTTCCATCGTGTCCGACAGTCGCGGCATCGTGATGTTGCTGGGCATGGGAGAGTCCAAATCACCAAATGGTCGAAACAGCAGTGGCCAGATCAGAGCAGGTGCAGCGACGACTTCACCGCCTTCACGATCTTCCCCTTGTGCGGCAGATACTCCGCCTCCAGGTTCTTCGCGTACGGCGTCGGCACGTCGTCCGTATTCACACGCACCGGCTGATGGTCCAGATAGTCAAACGCCCGCTCGCACACCTGCGTGATCACCTCGCTGGCGATGCTCGCAAACGGCCAGCACTGGTCCACCACCACGATCCGCCCCGTCGTCTTGAGCGATCGCACGATGCTCTCGGTGTCCAGGGGCCGCACCGTCCGCATGTCCAGCACGTGCGCGTTGATGCCCTCCGCCTCCAGTTCCTTCGCCGCCTCCAGGCAGAAGTTCACCGGCCTCCCGAACGACACCAGCGTCACGTCCGCCTTCGGACCTTCCCCGTTCCACCGCCCATGCCGCAACTCCGCCTGCCCGAACGGCACCGTGTACTCCTCCTCCGGCACGTCCCCCTTGTCGCTCAGCATCCGCTCCGACTCCAGGAAGAACACCGGGTCGTCGTCGCGGATCGCCGTCTTGAGCAGCCCCTTCGCGTCGTACGGACAACTCGGGATGGCGATCTTCAGCCCCGGCACGTTGGCGTACAGCGCCTCGACCGTCCACGAGTGCGTCGAGCCCAACTGCCCGCCCGCCCCGTTGTTCCCTCGGAACACCACCGGGCAGCCCCATTGACCCCCGCTCATGTACAGCATCTTGGGCACGTTGTTGAGCAACTGGTCCGCCGCCACCAGGCTGAACGACCACGACATGAACTCGATGATCGGCCTCAGCCCGTACATCGCCGCACCCACCGCCAGCCCCGCGAACCCGTTCTCGCTGATCGGCGAGTCGATGATCCTCTTTTCCCCGAACTCCTCGAGCATCCCCTGGCTCACCTTGTACGCGCCGTTGTACTGCGCCACCTCTTCGCCCATCAGGAAGATGCGGTCGTCGCGCCGCATCTCCTCCGACATCGCCTCGCGGAGCGCCTCGCGGAACTGGATCTGGCGGGTTGACATGCGGGTTCGGGCCTCGTCAGGCTGTGCGGGCACGGCGCGGAATCCCGACGCCGTGAAAACGAACATCATAGCGCGGCATCCCCCGCTGCTACGCTCCGCCGCACCACTTTCACGGGCTTTCCATGACTGACCAGCCCCGCCCCGATCCCGCTTCCGCCCCCGCGACCGACGCGCCCGCCGCCGACGCCCCTATCCAGTTCCCCTGCGCCCAGTGCGGCGCCAAACTCCTCTGGGAGCCCGGTGCCGCCGCGCTCCGCTGCGAGCACTGCGGGCACACCAACCCGCCGCCCGATGTCGCCCCCGACGCCAGGGCCGACGCCGCCGCCGAGATCGACCTCCTCGCCACGCTCGAGTCCCTCGCCTCCCAGGCCGACAGCCTCGACGCCATCGTCTGCCACTGCTCTTCCTGCGGCGCGGAAGTCACCATGCGGGCGAACGTCACCAGTCAGGCGTGCGCCTTCTGCGGCACGCCCGTCGTCGCGCAAGGCCTCTCCAAGAAACTCATCCGCCCGCGCGCCATGCTCCCCTTCAAGGTCGCACGCCAGCAGGCCTCGGACGCCTTCTCGTCCTGGCTCGGCTCGCTCTGGTTCGCGCCCTCCGATCTCAAGGGCCTCGCCGCCGTCGAGGGCCGCCTCCTCGGCCTCTACCTCCCCTACTGGACCTACGACGCCAAGGCCGACACCTCCTACACCGGCCAACGCGGCGACGACTACTGGACCACCGAGACCTACTGGACCACCGTCAACGGCAAGCCCGCCATGCGCACCCGCCAGGTCCGCAAGACCCGCTGGCGCTTCGTCGTCGGCAGCGTCCACGACCGCTTCGACGACGTCCTCGTCCCCGCAAGCACCTCCCTCCCCTCAGACCGCCTCGCCGGCCTCGGCTCCTGGGACCTCAAGGCCCTCGTCCCCTTCGACCCCGCATACCTCAGCGGCTTCGAGGCCGAGTCCTACACCATCGACCTCAAGACCGGCTTCGACACGGCCCGCACCATCATGATCGCCGGCATCCGTTCCACCATCTGCAAGGACATCGGCGGCGACCACCAACGCATCACTTCCATGTCCCCCCACTTCTCCGCCATGACCTTCAAGCACATCCTCGTCCCCGTCTGGATCGCCGCCTACCGCTACCGCGGCTCGGTCTACCGCTTCATGATCAACGGCCGTACCGGCGCCGTCACCGGCACTCGCCCCTACTCCGCCGGCAAGATCACCCTCGCCATCCTCGCGGGCCTCGCCCTCATCGCCATCATCGTCGGCATCATCGCCCTCGCCAACCGCTGAGACGCCGGTCGCCCTCGCCCCGCGCCGCTGGCAGCCCCCGCGCTCGCCGTCAACCCCCGCGCCCGCTCCGGTTCATCACCATGATCTCCTCCAGCGCCTTCCGCCGGATGTCCGGCACCCGGCACCCCGGCGCGGGATACCCCACCGGCAGCAGCAGGAACGGCCGCTCGTGCTCGGGCCGGCCCAGCACCCGCGTCAGGAACCCCATCGGGCTCGGCGTGTGCGTCAGCGTCACCAGCCCCGCGTGGTGCACCGCCGCGATGAACAGCCCCGCCGCGATCCCCACCGACTCATTCGCGTAGTACACCTGCCCCCCGTCATCCCGCTTCATCAACTTGAACAGCACCACCAGCCACGGCGCATCCTCCAGGAACGGCTTGTCCGCGTCCGTCCCGAGCGGCGCCAGGTCCGCAAGCCACTCCGCCGTCGCACGCCGCGCGTAGAACTCCCGCTCCTCCGCTTCAGCCGCCACACGAATCTCTCGCTTCAATGCCGGGTCGTCCACGCACACGAACCGCCACGGCTGCGTGTTCGCCCCGGACGGCGCCGTCCCGGCGCTCCGCACGCACCACTCGATCACCTCCCGCCCCACCGGCCTCCGGTCGATCTGCCGAACGCTCCGCCGAGCCCGCATCCGCTCGTAGAACCGCCTCGCCTCCTCCTCGGGCGACCCCTCGGGCGGCTTCCAATCCAGCGGCACCGTCGGATACTCCATCTCGCGCCTCCCAAGTGCGCGGGCGTCTCCCGCTCACGCGACCCCTTCGATGCCGAAGAACCGCGACGTGTTCCGGTTGATCTGCTCGTGGAACGCCTCCCACCGCTCGCCCCGCAGCCCCGCCAGCGCCTCGGCCGTGTGCCGCGCATACGCCGGCCTGCACGGCCTCGAACTCCGCACCGGCTCGGGCGACAAGTACGGCGCGTCCGTCTCCACCATGATCCGCTCCCCCGGCACCACCCGCGCCGCCTCCCGCACCTCCGCAGCGTTCCGGTACGTCGCCACACCCGTGAACGAGATCATCGCCCCAAGGTCCAGCACCCGCAGCGCCTCCGCGCGCGTCCCCGTGAAACAGTGAAACACCAACCTCCCCGGGTCCCCAACCCGCGCCTTCAGCACCGGGATCAGGTCCCCGAACGCCTCCCGGCAGTGGATCACGATCGGCTTGTCCACCGGCGAGCCCCCGTCCGCGCCCGTCCGCGCACGCTCGATCACCCCCAACTGCTCCTCCAAGACCGCCATCTGCACGTCCCGCGCCGGCTCCGGATAGTGGTTGTCGAGCCCCAACTCACCCCACGCCACGCACTTGGGCTCCCGCGCCACCCGAGCGATCACGCGCCAGTCGTGCGGGCCCTCCGCCGCGTGCAAGGGGTGAACCCCCGACGAGCACCACACCCGCTCGTGCGCCCGCGCCAGCGCCAGCGCCTCGGGCGCGTCCGCCGAAGTGGTCGCGATGGTGATGCACCCCGTCACCCCGGCAGCACGGGCCTCCGCCAGCGTCTCGTCGATCCTCCCCTTGAAGTCCGGGAACGTCAGATGGCAGTGCGTGTCGATCACGCCACAGCGTAGTGCCCCGCCCGCGCACGCAGGCGCCCATCACCGCGGTACCATCCGCCCATGACCGGGCCGCCCCTCACTCCCGCCACCCCTCGACACGTCCTCGTCACCGGCGGCGCGGGCTTCATCGGCTCCCACCTCACCGACCTCCTCCTCGCACGCGACGACCGCGTCACCGTCGTCGATGACCTCTCCACCGGCCGACGCGACAACCTCCCCCCCATCCACCCCGGCCTCTCCTTCGTGCGCGATGACCTCGCCCGCTTCCTCGCCGGCCCGGGCCGCGACACGCGCTTCGACCAGATCTATCACCTCGCCGCCGCCGTCGGCGTCAAACTCGTCATGGACCAGCCGGTCCGCTCCATCGAGGTCAACGTCGAGCAGACCGCCGCGCTCCTCCGCTTCGCCTGCACCGCCGGGCCCGACGGCCGCCCCGCCCCCGTCCTCATCGCCAGTTCCTCCGAGGTCTACGGCAAGTCCGCCCACTCCCCCTTCGCCGAGGACGACGACGTCCTCTACGGGCCCACCACCAAGGGCCGCTGGTCCTACGCCGCCTCGAAGGCCATCGACGAGTACCTTGCCCTCGCCCACCACGCCCAGCATGCCCTCCCTGCCGTCATTGTCCGCTTCTTCAATACGGTCGGACCACGCCAGGTCGGGACCTACGGCATGGTCCTCCCCACCTTCGTCGCCGCCGCCCTGCGCAACGCCGACATCCCCGTCCACGGCGACGGCACCCAATCGCGGTGCTTCTGCGACGTCCGCGACGCCGTCACGGCCCTGCCCCCGCTCCTCGAGCGGCCCGCCTGCGCCGGTCGGGTCTTCAACCTCGGGTCCGATCGGGTTATCACCATCCTCGACCTTGCTCACGAGGTCATCAACGTTCTGGGCTCATCCAGCCGAGTGATGCTTGTCCCATACGATCGCGCCTACGCCGCCGGGTTCGAGGACCTGGCCCAGCGCAAGCCCGACCTGACCCGCATCCGCGCCGCCATCGGCTTCCAGCCACGCCGCTCGCTCCGCGACACCATCCTCGACCTCGCCGCCGACCTCCGCTCCCGCCCCCCAGCACCAGCCCAGACCTCATGAGCACCGCGCGATGAACTTCGGGGCCCCCAATCCGATCCGGCTCTTCGAGGCCCCGCCCCCGCCGCCGGGCGCGCCTTCCCAGGCCCTCGTCGAGCAGTTCCAGCGCGTCGCCGAAGAGCACAAGGCCATCGGCGCCCAACTCGACCAACTCGGCAAGATGATCGGCGGGCCCCTCGCCAAGGGCGAACTCCCCAGCAAGCTCGAGATCTTCTACGGGTACATCGGCGTCTTCTTCGTCGCCTTCCTCGTCGCCCTCATCGCCACCCCCATCATGCGGCGGCTCGCCATCGCCAACGGCATCATCGACCGCCCCAACGAGGCCCGCAAGGCCCACACCGTTCCCATCGCCTACCTCGGCGGCGCCGCCGTCTTCCTGGGCATCATGGCCGGCGTCCTCTTCTCCTACGCCGCCCCACTCCACGGACTCCTCACCTTCCACAAGACCAAGTTCCTCACCGACACCGGCATCCCCTTCCCCGTCCCCCTCTCCGTCATCTTCGGCTTGGGCATGATCATGCTCACCGGCCTCCTCGACGACGTCCTCAACATCTCCCCCTGGCAGAAGGTCGGCGGGCAACTCCTCGCCGCCGCCTTCCTCGCCATGGAGAACGTCGGCGTCAAAGTCGCCTTCCAACTCCTCTACCCCATCGGCGCCTGGCTCGGCTACGGGCCGGACATGGCCGCCACCGGTAAGTTCGTCATCCTCAGCCTCGGCGGCCTCGAACTCGACGTCGTCTACTGGACAGGCACCGCCATCATCGCCATCTTCGTCCTGGGCGCCTGCAACGCCTCCAACCTCATCGACGGGCTCGACGGGCTCCTCTCCGGCGTCACCACCATCGCAAACGCCTCCCTCCTCGTCGTCGCCCTCGGCCTCGCCGCCGCCGACGGCGGGGAACTCGACGCCGCCCGAATCGTCCTCTGCCTCGCCGTCATCGGCGGGTGCATGGGCTTCCTCCCCCACAACTTCAACCCCGCCGTCATCTTCCTGGGTGATTGCGGCTCCCTCCTCCTGGGCTACATCACCATCGTCATCGTCCTCACCCTGGGCAACGAGGGACGCACAGACCTCGTCCTCGCCGGCCTGGTCATCTACGCCATCCCCATCCTCGACGCCGCCCTGGCCATCATCCGCCGCAAGATGTCCGGCAAGAGCATCGCCGACGCCGACGACCAGCACCTCCACCACATGTTCAAGCGCGCCCTGGGCGTCAAGGGCGCTGTCTTCGTCCTCTACGGCATCGGGGCGCTCTTCGGTGTCCTGGGCGTCCTCCTCGCAATGGGCCGCGCACGTGTCACCTACGCCATCACCCTCGTCGTCGCCCTCTTCATCGCCACCATCGCCATCAAGATCGCACGCCGGCGCGCCATCGAGGAGCAGGCCCAGGGCCTGAATGACGCTCCGGCATCACCCCCGCAACCGCCCTCGCCCCGTGCCGCGCCCGCTCCCGCCGCCCCCACGGGACGCTGAGCACCCGCACCCCCCACCCCCCACCCCCACCGACCGTGTATCCTGACCCCGGCATGGCCGAGGACGCCGCTCCATCTCCCGCGCCCATCTCCCTGCCCCCCGAGGTGCAGGCGCGGGTCTTCCGCGTCATCGAGCGCCTCGCCGTCTCCTCCGACCTGCAGGAACTCATCGGGCTCATCATCGACTCGCTCCGCGACTGCCTCGCCGCCGAGCGGGCCACCGTCTTCCAGTACGACGAGAAGTCCCAGGAACTCTTCATCTCCCAGGCCCACGGGTTCGCCGGCGTCCGCTTCCCCATCACCCGCGGGATCGCCGGCGAGGCCGCCCGCACCCGCGCCATCATCAACGTCCCCGACGCCTGGCAGGACCCCCGCTTCAACCCCGAGTTCGACAAGAAATCCGGCTTCCGCACGCGCGGGCTCCTCACCATCCCGATGCTCTCGTTCGACGGGAAACTCCAGGGCGTCGCCCAGGTCCTCAACAAGGACCCCGCCCTCGGGCCCGTCTTCGATGACGCCGACGAACTGGTCGCCAAGGTCCTCGCCAGTCAGGCCGCCGTCGCCCTCCGCCGCGCACGCCACATCGAGGCCGAGATCCGCAAGAACAAGATCGAGGGCGACCTCGCCGTCGCGCGCACCGTCCAGCAGGCCTCCCTCCCCAAGGAGATTCCCGTCATCCCGGGCTATGACATCGCCGCGGGCACCACGCCCGCCGATGAGACCGGCGGCGACACGTTCGACCTCATCGACCTCGCCCTTCTCACCCACGACCCGCGCCCCCCGGATGCGCCCCACCCCGGCGCGGTTATCCTCATGGGCGACGCCACCGGCCACGGCGTCGGACCCGCGCTCTCCGTCGCGCAGGCCCGCGCCATGGTCCGCATGGGCATCCGCCTCGGCGCGCCCCTCGATCGCATCGCCGTCCACCTCAACGCCCAAATGAGCGAGGATCTGCCCCCGGGCCGGTTTATCACCGCCTTCATCGGGCACCTCCGCCCCGACCGCCACCAGATCGACTATGTCGCCCCGGGCCAGGCGCCGCTGGTCATCGTCCGCGCTGATGGCCGCCTCGAAGAATCCTCCGCCAATGCCATGCCCCTGGGCATCGATCCCGATCTCATGGCCGAGCCAGTCGAGCCTCTGAGGCTCGATCCGGGCGATGTGTTCCTGCTCCTGTCTGACGGCTACTACGAGGCAATGGACCCCGAGGGCGAGCAGTTCGGGATGGATCGCACCCTCGCCGCGGTGCGCGCCGCGCAGGCCGGCTCCGCCGCCGAGATCCTCCGCGCCGTCAACGAGGCGACCCGCGCCTTCGCCCGCGGTCGGCCCTTCGGCGACGATCAGACCGCCGTCATCGTCAAGCGATCCTGACCCCGCCCCGGCACGGGAAGGCGAAAAAAGTCGAAAAAATGGCTGGAATTCGGGTCCGGCGGACTTGATCGGGGCCGCGCAGCGCGTTACAACCATGCGGAAGTCGCGGAGGAGCCGCGAATACGCACAGTTTTACGGAGAACCCGGCATGGCAGCGAAGACCCCCAAGCCCCCGAAGATCGAAGCCTCCAAGAAGCCCCGCGGCAAGAGCGAGTTGTACAAACTCCTCGCCGCCCACACCGGCCTCCAGCGCAAGCAGGTCGCCGCCATCTTCGAGACGCTCGGGAGCGTCATGAAGGTCGACCTCGCCAAGCCCTCCGACGGCAAGAACAAGGTCTTCGTCGTCCCCGGCATGATGAAGGTCCAGTCCATCTTCAAGCCCGCCACCAAGGCCACCACCAAGCCCAACCCCTTCAAGCCCGGCGAGATGATGGAGGTCAAGGCCAAGCCCTCCCGTACCGTCATCAAGATCCGCCCGCTCAAGGGCCTCAAGTCCATGGTCTGATCGCGGCCGCGCTCGATGTATCGCACAACAAGAGCCCCCGGCGCCCTCGGCCCGGGGGTTTTTTCATCCGCTCGCCACCTCCGGTCCGCCCTCGACCCCTCGACCGTAACGCGACCGTGAGGGAGCGTTCCCCGCTCCGACGTTCCCCGTTCGCCCCCGCCCCCTCACGCCCCGGCTTGCGCCGGGGCCTCTGCTACGCGCGTCGCTTGGGGCCTCATTCTGGGGGTCGGCGTGTCCGTGTAACTCCGCGATTGCGCGCGCACCTCGTTGCCGGGCCTTGGAGGGGTCGCTGAGCGGCCCTCGCGCAGACCCTCCGACCCCCCCACCCAGCGCGCCAGAATCGATCCTGGGGCATCGTAGGGGAATTGGCCTTTTCTCACATGGGAAATGCGAGTTTTCTCGCGCGTGCGCGCAATCTTGCGTACACGACCCCGATCCAGCGCCGCGGCACGGGTGCGGGGCGCGCCCGCGCGCAATCCGCGCGACGGCGGCGCGATTTCCGGAACCGCAGGCCCTCACAACCGCCGGCGGCAGGGAGCGCTCGTGTCGCGGCTGGCAGGGTGGGTTTGGTACGCTGTGGAAATGAGCCGAGACCTTCAACACCAGGGGCTGGATCGTCGGGCGTTTCTTGCGGCGGCGGGGCTGGCGGTCGCGTCGCCCTGGGGGGCCGCGGGGCGAGCGGCTGCGGCTGCGCCCGGAGCGAAGGGCGCGGACAGGGTGTTCGGCGTGGGGATCATCGGGATGGGCAAGCGGGCGTTCGAGTTGATCGGCCCGCTGCTCAACCGGGCGGATTGCCGGGTGGTAGGGATCTGCGACGTGGACGGGTCACGACGTGCGGCGGGGGAGAAGATCGTCGAGGAGCATGCTGCGAAGAAGGGCGGGGGCTCGGCGGCAGGGTGCCGGAGTTACGTGGACTACCGGGAGATGCTGTCGGCGGCGGGGCTGGACGCGGTGGTGATCGCAACGCCCGACCACTGGCACGTGAACCAGGTGCTCGACGCGGCGAAGGCGAAGAAGGACATCTACTGCGAGAAGCCGCTGACCTTGGTTCTGGAAGAGGGGCGGCGGATGATCCGGGCGGTGCGGAAGTACGACGTGGTGTTCCAGACGGGGAGCCAGCAGCGGACGGAGTACGAGCACCGGTTCGTATCGGCGTGCGAGGCGGTGCGGAACGGGCGGCTTGGGCGGCTGTTCCACGTGTACGTGGGGGTCGGTCTGCCCAGCAAGCCGTGCGACCTGCCGGGGGAGAAGGAGGAGCCCGGCCTGGACTGGGACCGGTGGCTCGGCCCCGCGCCGGCGCGGGCGTACCACTCGGAGTTGTCTCCACGCGGAGTGCACAGGCACTATCCGAACTGGCGGCTGTACCGAGAGTATTCGGGGGGGATGATGACGGACTTCGGGGCGCATAACTTCGACATCGCGCAGTGGGCGCTCGACGCCGACGACGGGGGGCCGGTGGAGGTGATCCCGCCGGCGGACGCGAAGGCGGAGTATGGATGCCGGCTGGTGTATCCGTCGGGGTTGGAGGTGATCCACGGCGGCCCGGCGGGGGTGACGTTCGTCGGGGAGAAGGGGACGCTGCACGTGTGGCGTGACAAGACGGTGGCGATCCCGGAGGAGGTGGGCAAGCCGCTGAGGGAGCGGGAGAAGCCGCTGCCGCGGAAGAAGAGTCACCTGGACGACTGGTTCGACTGCATGCGGAGCCGGCAGAAGTGCATCTGCGACGTGGAGGTGGGAGCGCGGAGCAACGCGTGCGCGCAGTTGTGCAACCTGGCGTACTGGCACCGGCGGAAGTTGAAGTGGGACCCGCGGGCGTGGGAGTTCCCGGGGGACGCCGAGGCGAACCGGTGGATGGACTACGAGCGGCGGAAGGGGTACGAGATGCCGAACGTGTGAGCGCGCGGGCTGGCGTCGCGCCGCGGGGCGGGCCTCGTCACATGCCCAGGAGCATGCGCTCGGGGCGTTCGAGGCAGTTCTTGATGGTGACGAGGAAGCCGACGGCCTGGGCGCCATCGAGCAGGCGGTGGTCGTAGGAGACGGCGAGGTACATCATCGGGCGGAGGGCGATCTGGCCGGGCTTGTCGGGGTCTTCGACGGCGCGGTTCTTGATGGCGTGCATGCCGAGGATGGCGGTCTGCGGGGCGTTGAGGATGGGGGTGGAGAGGAGGGAGCCGAAGACGCCGCCGTTGGTGATAGTGAAGGTGCCGCCCTGGAGGTCATCGAGGGCGAGTTTGCCGTCGCGGGCCTTGGCGGCGAGGGCCTTGATGCCGGCCTCGACGCCGGCGAAGGAGAGGCGTTCGCAGTTTCGGAGGACGGGGACGGTGAGGCCCTTGGGGGTGGAGACGGCGACGGCGATATCGGCGGAGTCGTGGTGCTCGACTTCGAGGGAGCCGTCGGGGGCGGTGACGATGGAGGCGTTGACGAGGGGGTAGGCGCGGAGGGCTTCGACGCAGGCCTTGACGAAGAAGGACATGAAGCCGAGGCCGACGCCGTGCTTCTTCTCGAAGTCCTCCTTGTAGCGTGCGCGGAGGGCCATGACGGCGGACATGTCGACCTCGTTGAAGGTCGTGAGCATGGCGGCGTTATGCTGGGCCTCGACGAGGCGCTGGGCGATGCGTTGGCGGAGCGGCGAGAGGCGTTCGCGGCGGTGCGGGCCGGCAGGGACCGCGGCGGGCACGGGGGTACTCGGCGCGGGTGCGGCGGGCTGCGGGGAGGACTTGGAGGCGGGGGCGGCGGTGGCGGCTGCGAGGACGTCCTGTTCGCGGACGCGGCCGCCGGCGCCGGTGCCGGTGATGCCGGCGAGGCTGATGCCCTTTTCCTCGGCGATCTTGCGGGCCAATGGGGTGGCGCGGACCTCGGCGTGGGCTGGCGCGGAGCCGTTGGCGGTGGGCGCGGGCTTCACTTCGAGCGGCGCGGCCGCGGGGGCGGGCGGGGGAGTGGGGGCGGCTGCGCCAGCGGCGGCGGGATCGACGGTGCCCAGGACCGAGCCGACCTCGACGGTCTGGCCCGGCTTGACGTTGAAGGCGACGCGGCCCGCGGCGGGAGCGGCGACCTCGACGGTGATCTTGTCGGTCTCGATCTCGATGACGGTCTCGTCACGCTTGACGAGGTCGCCCTCGGCCTTGGCGAGGCGTGCGATCACGCCGGTGCGGACGGACTCGCCGGATTCTGGGAAGATAATGTCAACCACGCGGGACCTCGGAGGGTTTGGCCGTCGGGGCGCGGAGGCCCGGCCGACGGGGCCCGGATGGTAGTCGTGGGCGCGTGGGCCGAGGGGGCGAGAGGGACGGTCAGGGCATAGGGATGCGGACGTGCTGCTCGCGGGCGCAGGTACGGGCGTCGTCGTATCCGGCGTCGGCGTGGCGGATGACGCCCATGAGGGGGTCGTTGGTGAGGACGCGCTCGAGGCGGCGGTCGGCGTCGGGGGTCCCGTCGGCGACGATGACCTGGCCGGCGTGCTGGGAGAAGCCGATGCCGACGCCCCCGCCGTGGTGGAAGGAGACCCAGGAGGCGCCGGAGGCGGTGTTGACGAGGGCGTTGAGGAAGGCCCAGTCGGAGACGGCATCTGTGCCGTCCTTCATGGCCTCGGTCTCGCGGTTGGGGGAGGCAACGGAGCCGCAGTCGAGGTGGTCGCGGCCGATGACGATGGGCGCGGCGACACGGCCTTCGCGGACGAGGCGGTTGAAGAGGAGGCCGGCCCTGTTGCGCTGGCCCAGGCCGAGCCAGCAGATGCGTGCGGGGAGGCCCTGGAAGGCGAATCGCGGCGCGCAGTTGGCGAAGTCGCCCGCGAGGAGCGCGCCGGGGTTCTTGTGGCAGCCGAGGATCCAGCGGTGGAGGCGTGCGTTGTAGTCGGAGTCGGCGGCGGGGAAGAGTTTGAGGATCTCGTGGTCGGTGACGAAGATGTCGCGCGGTTCGCCCGAGAGGGCGGCCCAGCGGAAGGGCCCGCGGCCAACGCAGAACTGCGGGCGGATGAAGGCGGGGACGAAGCCCGGGAAGTCGAAGGCGTTGGTGACGCCCTGGTCCTTGGCGCGCTGTCGGAGGTTGTTGCCGTAGTCGAAGGTGTTGGCGCCGCGGGACTGGAGGGTGAGCATGGCGCGCACGTGGCGGGCCATGGTGGAGAGGGATCGCTGCTGGTAGGCGGCGGGATCACGCGTGCGTTCGACGGCGGCCTGGGCGAAGGTGAGGCCGAGCGGCACGTAGCCGACGAGCGGGTCGTGGGCGGAGGTCTGGTCGGTGAGGACGTCTGGGGTGAGGTTTCGGGCGATGAAGCGTTCGAGGAGTTCGACGATGTTGCAGCAGACGCCGACGGAGAGGGGCTTCTTCTCGGCGGCGTAGCGCGCGGCGAGGTCGATGGCGCGCTCGATGTCGGCGGCGGGGTGGCCCGAGTCGGGGATGACCTCGTCGAGGTAGCGGTCGGCGGCGCGGCGGTCGAGTCGGGAGCGGTCAACATCGGCGATGAGGCAGGTGCCCTTGGCAAGGGTGATGGCGAGGGGCTGGGCGCCGCCCATGCCGCCGCAGCCCCCGGTGACGCAGAGTCGGCCTGCGAGGTCGCCCCCGAAGTGGAGGCGGCCGCACTCGGCGAAGGTCTCGTGGGTGCCCTGGAGGATGCCCTGGGTGCCGATGTAGATCCATGAGCCTGCGGTCATCTGGCCGAACATGATGAGGCCGCGGCGTTCGAGGTCGTCGAAGTGGGCCTGGGTGGCCCAGTGAGGGACGAGGTTGGAGTTGGCGATGAGGACGCGCGGTGCGTCGGGGTGAGTGCGGACGATGCCGACGGGCTTGCCGGACTGGACGAGGAGGGTTTCGTCGGGTTCGAGGGCACGGAGGGAGGCGACGATGGCGTCGAAGGCAGGCCAGGAGCGGGCGGCCTTGCCGCGGCCGCCGTAGACGACGAGGTCGTCGGGCCGCTCGGCAACCTCTGGATCGAGGTTGTTCATGAGCATTCGGAGGGCGGCCTCGGCCTGCCAGGTCTTACAGGAGCGTTCGGAGCCGCGGGGCGCGCGGACGGTGCGAGGGCCGGAGACGGGGGAGGATGGCGCGCCGGAAGCGGAGGAAGCGGTGGCGGTCATGCGGAAGGGTAGCGACGCGGATTGGGAGTGGGTCAGCAGTCCTGGTGACCGATGCGGGACAAAAGGGCGGTCCAAGTGGCGAGGGCGCCAAGCGTGTCGGCCCAGCGACGGATGTACGCGTGGTCGATATGCGGGCGGAGCGGAGAAGCACGTCACACCAAGGAAACGACGGGCACCGCGGAATCCCTAGGCGATGTCGCCGGCGCGGATGAGGCGGACGATGGCCTCGATGTCGGGGGTGAGGTGGCGGTCGGCCGTGAGCGGCGGCACGGCGCGGCGGATCGTCGCGTGGGCCGCCTCGACAGCCTTGCCCGAGCGGAGCGGGCGGTGGGATTCGATGCCCTGCGCGGCGCAGAGGAGTTCGATGGCGACGACGTGCTCGGCCAGTTCAAGGGCGCGGCGAGCCTTGGCGGCGGCGCGGGGGCCGAAGGAGTTGTAGTCCTCCATGCCGGCGCTGGTGGGGATGTTGGCGACGCTTGCAGGCGTCGCGAGGGTGACCATCTCGTTGACGCAGGCGGCGGCGGTGTACTGGGCGATCATGAGGCCCGACTGAAGGCCCGGGTTGGGCGCGAGAAAGGGCTTAAGGTGCGACTCGGGCTCGAAGGCGCCGGTCATGAGGTAGATGCGTCGCTCGGCGATGCCGGCGAGGTGGCAGAAGGCGATGGAGAGGTAGTCGAGCGGCAGGGCGAGGGGCATGCCGTGAAAGTTCGCGCCGGAGACGACGTGCGGCGGGCGATGGGGAAACACGAGCGGGTTGTCGGTGACGGCGGCGAGTTCGAGGGAGACGGCATGGCTGAGGGGGGCCATGGCGTCGAGCGCGGCGGAGAGGACGGTGGGCGCGGCACGAAGCGAGTACGGATCCTGCACGCGGGAGTCGTTCTTGGCGTGGCTCGGGACGATCTGGCTGCCGGCGAGCAGTTGGCGGAGGTCAGCGGCGACGGTCGAGGCGATGCCGACGCTGGGTCTGGCGTCGTAGAGGCGCTGGTCAAGGAAGGCGACCGACGCGCGGCAGGCATCGATGGACATGGCGAGGGCGACGGTCGCGGCGCGTTCGAGGCGCTCGGCGTCGTGGACAAGGAGCGCGCCCTGAGCGGCCATGAGGTGCGTGCCGTTGATGAGCGCCAGGCCCTCCTTCGCGGCAAGGGTGAGGGGCTTGATGGTGGCGCGGCGGAGGGCGTGTGCGGCGGGGATGGACGTGGTGGAACGCTCGCTCAGGCTCGCGTTTCGTGAAGGGGCAGGTGTGACCTTGCCTTCGCCGATGGCGGCGAGGGCGATGGCGGCGAGGGGGGCGAGGTCGCCCGAGGCGCCGACGGACCCGACGCTGGGGACGACGGGGGTGATGCCGGCGTTGAGCATCGCGACGATGGTCTGCGCGACGACGGGGCGGACGCCCGAGTGCCCGCGGCAGAGGCTGGCGGCGAGGAGGAGCATCATGGCGCGGACGACATCAGGGGGGAGCGGCTCACCGATGCCCGCGGCGTGGGAACGGATGAGGTTGCGCTGGAGGTCTGCGAGGTCCGCGTCGGAGATGCGCTGCTTGGAGAGGGAGCCGAAGCCGGTGTTTATGCCGTAGAGGGCAGAGCCGGAGGCGATGGCGCGGTCGACGACGGCGCGGGAAGCCCTCATGAGGCGGAGGGCCCGCGGGCCGATCCTCACGGCGCGGGCGTGGCGCGCGACGGCGACGACATCGGGGATGGAGAGGGCGTTGCCGTCGAGAACGAGCGGACGAGCGGCAGGCGGGGCGGAGTGGGCACGGCGCGCAGGAGGCGTGCGGGATGGCATGGGCGGAGCGTAGAGCGCCGCGGAAGAGCGGACAGGCGGGGGGTTGCTGGCGGGGAAGGCATCGAGGCAGGCGGCACCAAGGCATCGAGTCAGGGCTGCTTGCCGCGAGCGCGGAGGGCTTCTTCGAGGCGGTCTTTGAGGATTTTCTCGGTGCCGTGGTCGGTGGGGAGGTAGTAGCGCTTGGCCACGCCGAGGTAGTCCTGCGTGCCGATGACGCCGAGGGTGTCGGAGGGGGTGCCTGCGTCGTGGGTGTAGGCGTAGCCCGGTCCTTCGCGGGCGGACTCGGCGGATGTGTCGCCGGCCTTGCGGACGTTGCCGTCCTTGATGTGGCGCGGGACGGCGAAGGTGCGGCCCTCGCGAACGTCGGCGAGGGCGGCGTCGATGGCGGAGTAACTGGCGTTGCTCTTGGGCGCGAGGGCGAGGTAGGTGCAGCACTGGGCGAGGGTGATGCGGGCCTCGGGCATGCCGATGCGCTCGACGAGTTCCCACGCGGCGGCGGCGACCATGATGGCGCGGGGGTCGGCGTTGCCGATGTCCTCGGAGGCGAGGATGGCCATGCGGCGGGCGATGAATCGCGGGTCCTCGCCGCCTTCGAGCATGCGGGCCATCCAGTAGAGGGCGGCGTCGGGGTCGGAGCCGCGCACGGACTTGATGAACGCGGAGGCGGAGTCGTAGTGCTCGTCATCCTGGTAGACGGCGGCCTTCTGCTGGATGGAGTCCTGGGCGACGGCGCGGGTGAGGTGAACATCGGCGGGTGCGGACCCGGGGGAGAGAGAGGAGAGGACGGCGATTTCGAGGGCGGTGAGTGCGCGGCGTGCGTCGCCGTCACACGCGACGGCCCAGAGGGCGAGCGCGTCGTCGTCGGCGCGGATGGGGAGGCGGCCGAGGCCGCGGTCCGGGTCGGCGATGGCGCGGCGGAGGAGGGCGATGATGTCGGCTTCGGAGAGAGGTTCAAGGCGGAGGAGCGTGGAGCGGGAGACCAGCGCGGCGTTGACGGCGAAGAGGGGGTTCTCGGTGGTGGCGCCGATGAGGGTGACGATGCCGCGCTCGACGTCGCCCAGCAGGACGTCCTGCTGGGCCTTGGAAAAGCGGTGGATCTCGTCGAGGAAGAGGAGGGTGCGCTGGCCGCCGGACTCGAGGCGTGCGCGAGCGGCGGCGGTGATGTCGCGGATGCGGGCGACGCCGACGGCGGCGGCGTTCTCACGTTCCATGGGCCAGCCGAGGGCGGCGGCGATGCAGTCGGCGAGGGTGGTCTTGCCCGTGCCTGGGGGGCCAAAGAGGATGAGGGAGGAGAGGGTGCGGGCGGCGATCATGCGTCGAAGGAGTCGGCCTTCGCCCAGGATGTGAGCCTGGCCGGCGATCTCGTCGAGCGTGCGCGGCCGCATGCGAACCGCGAGCGGCGCGGCCCGGGCTACGGCTTCTGCGCGGCGTGTGGCCCAGAGATCGGGCATGGGGGAGGGTAGGGTGCGCAGGGCCCGCTCACGTCTGGAGCACGCCGGTCTTGAAGGGGCGGGAGTAGTCCCAGCGGCGGGTCGCGTCGAGGGCGGCGATGAGTTCGTCGCGGGTTCTGTGGGGTTCGATGATGCGGTCGAGCCAGCCGCGGGCGGCGGCGTGTCGGATGTCGGCCTGCTCGGTGTAGTTGGCGTGGATGGCTGCGTAGATGGCCTTGTGGGTCTCGGCGTCGATGGCTTCGCCCTTGCGTTTTCGGCTTGCTTCCTCGATGGTGGTGAGGACGCCGGTGGCCTGGTTGGCGCCCATGACGGCGCACTTGGCGCTGGGCCAGGCGAGGGCGAGGAACTGGTCGAAGGCGCGGCCGCACATGGCGTAGTTGCCCGCGCCGTACGAGCCGCCGGTGATGACGACGATCTTGGGGACGATCGAGTTGCTCATGGCGTTGACCATCTTGGCGCCGGCGCGGATGATGCCGCCCTGCTCGGAGTCGCGCCCGACCATGAAGCCCGTGGTGTCGTGGAGGAAGACGAGGGGGATCTTGCGCTGGTTGCAGTCCATGATGAAGCGGGCGGCCTTGTCGGCGGAATCGTCGTAGACGACGCCGGGCATCTGGGTGGCGGACTTGGGGCCGCCCCCATCGCGGGCCGAGCCGGGCATCTGGCGCTGGACGAGTTTCTTCTGGTTGGCGACGATGCCGACGGCGTGTCCGCCGATGCGCGCGTAGGCGCAGACGATGGACTGGCCGTAGTCGGCCTTGTATTCGTCGAGGTCTGGGGCGAGGGTGGAGGTGCCGTTGATGGCGGGCTCGCCGCGAGAGTCCACGATGCAGGCGAGGAGGTCCTTCACGTCGTACTGCGCGCCGGGCTTGTCGGTGAAGACGGCGTAGAGGTCTTCGCTGGCGCGGAAGGGTGAGGGAGCCCGGCCCTTGGCGGAATCAGGCCCGGCGTCGTTGTACTTTGAGACCAGCGACCGGAGGCGGGCGATGCAGGCGGGGTCGTCCTTCTCCTTGAAGTCGATGGTGCCGGAGATGCTGGCGTGCATGGCGGCGCCGCCGAGGTCTTCATCGGTGACGACCTGCCCGATGGCGGCCTTGACCAGCGCGGGACCGGCGAGGTAGAGGCCGGAGCCCTCGGTCATGAGGAGCGTGTCGCAGAGGACGGGCAGGTAGCCCCCGCCGGCGACGCAGTAGCCCATGATGGCGGCGATCTGCGGAATGCCCTCGGCGGAGATGACGGCGTTGTTGCGGAAGATGCGGCCGAAGTCGTCGGTGTCGGGAAAGACGTCCTCCTGCATGGGCAGGAACACGCCCGCGGAATCGACGAGGTAGATGAGCGGGAGGCGGGCCATCTTCGCGATGGTCTGGGCGCGGATGATCTTCTTGCAGGTCATCGGGAAGAACGCGCCGGCCTTCACCGTGGCGTCGTTGGCGATGATCATGCAGCGGCGGCCCTGGACGACGCCGATGCCGGTGACGACGCCCGCGGCGGGGGCGCCGCCGGCCTCCTTGTACATCTCGTAAGCGGCCCACAGGCCGAACTCTTGGAAGAAGGTGCCGGGGTCGATGAGTCGGTCGATGCGTTCGCGCGCGGTGAGCCGGCCTTTTTCGTGCTGGCGATCGATGGCGGAGGGGCCGCCGCCGAGTTTGATCTTGGCCTCGATGGCGAGGTACTGGGCGGTGAGGTCGCGGAGGGACTGGGCGGAGGCGGGGGCCGCGGGCGGGGCGGCGGGGGCATTGGTGGAAGGGGTGGCCATGAGGCGTCAAGCGTAGCGGCGGGCAGCCGGTAGCCGGGTCGGGAGGGCCTGGGGGCGTCCCTCTGGCGGCGTTCATGACAATCCCCCGGTGGCGTGCGGGCGGATCCGAGGCAGACTTGACCTGCGCGAGTGCGAGGGCATCGGGAGACGACGGCAAGAACCGACTGACTTGGGCGTTGAACCTGGTTGGAGAATGGGGAAGGAGCGTGAACGTGAAGAGCAGCGATGCGCGTCGAGGGAAAGGGCGGGTGAGCCGAGCCGGACGTGTTGGGTGCGCGGCGCTGGGTGCGCTGTTGTTGGCGTCGGCTACGCGGGCGGAGATCGTCGATGTGTACGTATTCGACTTCGCGGTGAGCGTGAACCTGCCCGATCTCCCGGTGGTGGACCCGGTGATCTACGCGGGGGACACGATCCGGTGGGTGTGGCTGGATGACTTCCACAACGTGGTGTCGTGCGCCGGGCAGGCGGAGGAGTGGGAGTCGGATGTGTTTCAGGCGGGGGACACGTTTGTGTATACGTTCACGGTGCCCGGGGTGTACCAGTACTACTGCGCCCCGCACGGTCACGACAACTTTGACGGGACGTACACGGGCATGGGGGGGCAGGTGACGGTGCTGTCGGTGCCCGGGCCGGGGGCGTGGGTGGTGGTGGGGCTGTGTGCTGTTGCGACGATCGCGCGGCGGCGGCGGAACGCGCAGGCGGGGTACGGGGGGTAGGGAATGGGCGGTATTCTGGGAAGCCTGTGCAATCGGGGGTTCCGAGCCGCGTTGGCCTGCGGGCCGGCGCGTGCGCCGGAGGGTGAGGGGGGCGGATCGGCGTGGCTGGTGATGAGTGCGGGATCGGCGACAGGAGACCCAGGCGATGGTGCGAGAGTCTGCCGACGTGGCCGCGAGGGCCGAGGGCGAGTGCCGGGCGCCGACCGGTGTGGTCCGGAAGTACGAACGTGAGGTGTCGCGTCGGGGGGCGATGACCCGAGGGGCGTCGGGCCTGCTGAGCGGCATGGCGGGCTTGGCGGGGCTGGGCGCGTTGGGGGAGCGGTGGGCGAAGGCGTCGCCGCCGAGCGTGTCGGTGGACATGGACCCGGGCAGCCTGGTTCGCAGGCTGGTGGAGCGGATCACCTTCGGCGTGACGCCCGGCGAGTTGGCGCTGGCGCAGAGCCTGGGATATAGCGGGTATCTGGAGCACCATCTGAACCTGACGGAGGCGGGGGAGGACCCGACCGTGGCGGCGGCGCTGGCGGCGCCGGCAGGAGCGGGGCTGTTTCCTTGGCTGAACGCGACTAACGCGGCGCTGCAGACACAGAACGCGACGGCGAGCGCGCCGATCGTGGCGAGCCTGATGGACTCGACGATCTATCGCGCGGTGTTCAGCAAGCGGCAACTGCACGAGAAGATGGTGGAGTTCTGGAGCGACCACTTCAACATCGACGTGAACACCGACCAGTGCACGTGGCTGAAACTGGTTGACGACCGGTCGGTGATCCGTCCGAACGCGATGACGTCGTTCGAGACGCTGCTGAACGCGTCGGCCCGCAGCGCGGCGATGCTGAACTATCTGGACAACGACGTGAGCCGGGTGGGCGCGCTGAACGAGAACTACGGGCGCGAGTTGCTGGAACTGCACTCGGTGTCGGTGGACGCGGGGTACACGCAGAGCGATGTGATCGAGGTGTCGCGGTGCCTGACGGGGTGGTCGTGGTGGAGCCGCAACGTGCAGGCGCCCAACGAGCCGGGGCAGTTCCGCTACGTCTCGGGCAACCACGACAACGGGAGCAAGACGCTCTCGCCGCTGTTCAACCTGTCGAACCCGACGCAGCCGCTGGTGATCCCGTCGAACGGAGGGCAGAGCGACGGGCAGACGGTGCTGAACATCCTGGCGTCGCACCCGGCAACGGCGGAGTTCGTCGCGACCAAACTCTGCCGGCGCTTCATCGGGGAGGACTGCCCGCGCGCGGTGATCGACGCGGTGAAGGCGGCGTACCTGAGCACGACGCCCAAGGGCGACGTGAAGACCATGCTGCGGACGATGCTGGACCCGAACGTGCTGGCCAGCGCGAGCCCGAGGCTGAAGCGGCCCTTCCACCTGTGCGCGTCGGCGATGAGGGCGGTTCTGACCGGCCCCGGCGCGCTCACCGCGTTCGCGACCCTCAAGACGCACTACCGCAACTGCGGGCACCTGCCGTTCAGTTGGAGCCCGCCGGACGGGTACCCCGACACCAACGGCTACTGGTCGGGCCTGCTTCTGCCCCGCTGGAACTTCGCGGCAAGCCTGGTGACCAACGGCGGGGGGACCAACGGCGGGATCAACGGCGTGACGATGGACGCGGCGGCCATCAACACCTTATTCCCCACACAGACCACCCGTGACCAGGTGATCGACAAGATCAACACGAGCGTGTTTGGCGGCGTGTGGCCCACCAGCGAGCAGAACGCGGTGCGGAGTTTCCTGCCCGCCGGCACGCTCACGGCGACCAACAAGCGCGACGCGCTGGGGCTGGCCCTCGCGGCCCCGACGTTCCAGTACTACTAGCCCGGGCGGCGCGGTGGCCCGCGAGCCAGGGGTGCGTGGGTCGGGTGGACCAAGGACAGTCGGAAGAAGACGCGGGAGGTCGGAATGGATCGCAAACGCACGGCCAGCGGCGGGGCGGAACGGGGACGCGAGCGCGTCGCGTGCGATGAGTACGTGGCCCTGTCGCGGCGGCGGTTCATGGCCGCGTCGGCGGCGATGCTCGCGGCGCCGGCGTGCTTCCCGCGCGTGTCCCTGGCGTCGAGTTACTCCTCGGCGCCGCTGGACGTGGTGGTGCAGATCTACCTGCGCGGGGGGCAGGACGGGCTGAGCGTGGTCGTGCCGTGGAACGAGGCCAACTACGCCAGCGCGCGCCCCACGATCAGGCTCGACGGGCCCGGCGGGGGGGCCAACGCTGTCCTGGACCTGCCCGGGGGCAACACCGCGGCGAGCCCGACCGCGCCCGGCGGGCAGGTCGCCTTCGGGTTCCACCCCGCGATGGCGCCGCTGATGCAGGCGTACGCGGACGGGAAGTTCCTCGCCGTGCAGGCCAGCGGGCTGACGAACACCAACAAGTCGCACTTCGACGCGCAGCGGTTCATGGAAGTCGCCAAGGTTGCCGACCCGACGGTGGGCACGGGCTGGCTCGGGCGGCACCTGGCAACGCAGACCACCCCGCTGAACCCGTCGGGGGTGCTGCGGGCGGTCGGGGTGGCGAACGGGCTGCCGATCTCGCTCCTGGGCGCGGACCGGGCGGTGCCGATCCCGGACCTTCAGAATGCGACCGGTGGGTCGGCGCTGACGAACTTCGACAGTTACGGGCTCACGGGCACGACCGCGACCAAGAACGCCCGGCGCGCGACCATCGACGCGATGCACGACGCCTTCGGCGGCACGCTGGCGGCATCGGCGGACAACACGCTCGCGACGATCCAACTGCTCAATGACATCGGGGCGGCGAACTACGCCCACTCCATCCCCGCCGGGAACAACCCGGCCGATTACCCCACGACGCAACTTGGCAACGCGCTGCGTTCGTCGGCGGCGCTGATCGAAGCCCAGGTGGGCGTGGAGGCCATCGCCATCGATTACGGCGGGTGGGACACGCACAACAACCAGGGTGATCCCAGCGCCTCCGGCTCGATCAGCAGCCCCAACGCCACCATGTTCCGCCAGATCGACACGCTGGCCAAGGCGCTGAGCGCGTTCTACGCCGACATCATCGTCGGCAAGGGCCGGAGCGTCTGCGTCGTCGTCCTCTCCGAGTTCGGCAGGCGGCTGGGCCAGAACGGGACGATCGGCACCGACCACGGCTACGGCGGGCTGATGTTCGCCCTGGGCAACGGGATCGCCGGCGGGCGCGTGCTCACCAGCTGGCCCGGCCTCTCGAACGCGCAGCCTGCGACCAACGTGGACCTGGGCGTCACCATCGATTATCGCGACATCCTGGCGGAGATTGTCTCCGCCCGCCTGGGCAACGGGGGCAACCTCGGCGCCATCTTCCCGGCGTACACCCCCACGTTCCGCGGCATAGTCTCGTGACAGTCGAGATACCGAAGGGAGCCCCCATGCGTACCGCTCGGACCCTGCGCGCGTGCTCGACCCTCGCGACGGCAACGCTGGCCGCCACCGCGGCCGCCCAGTCGCCCGGCCCGCTGTTCAGCAACGCCTCGCCCGACCCCGCTGTGCCCGCGCTGGCGACCGGCGCGACCACCGCCGCGGGGACCATCGCTCCGCCGGGCTTCATGTGGAGCGAGGTGCAGGCGCTCTCCCCGACGCAGGCCAACGCGGTCATCGGGCTATCCGCCCACGCGTTCGGCGGGGGCACCGGCTCCTACCGGTTCGCCGACGACCTCGTCGTCCCCGCGGGCGGGCGCTGGCGATCGGATGCGATTTCGCTCTACGCCTACCAGACTGGCGCGCCCCTCCCGCCCGGGATGGCGCCCTTCGCCGCGGTGAACCTGCGCGTGTGGCGAGGGTCGCCCGCGGCCGGGGGCGAGGTGATCTTCGGCGACACGGCCACCAACCGGCTCGTGGCAGCGAGCGGTACTGGCACTCTGCGGGTGATGAGCACCATCGCGGCGCCGATCGGGGGTCCCGCGGACACGTCCCGGCACGTGTGGCGGCTGGACGTGGCCCTCGGCGAGCCGAGCGGCGACGGCGCACTGGTGCTCGGGCCCGGGACGTACTGGTTCGACTGGCAGATCGTGCCCGCCGACGGGCAGGGTCCGGTGTTCGTGCCGCCCGTGACCAAGCCCGGCGTGCTGGGCGAGGCGGGGTGGAACGCGATGCAGTTCAAGCCCGGCGTGGGGTGGTCCGCGGTGATTGACCCGGGCAAGCCCGACAGCCTGGCGGACCGCTCGCTCGACGTGCCGTTCATCGTGCACGGGCTGAACGTCTGCCCGGCGGACTTCAACTTCGACGGGATCGTGGATCCTGACGACCTGGCGGATTACATCGCGGGGTACTTCACCGTCCCGCCGCACCCGAGGGCGGAGTTCAACGGCGACGACGTGGTGGATCCTGACGACCTGGCCGACTTCATCGCGTTCTACTTCGCGGGCTGCTGACGGACTGCCAGCGCGTGGCGTGGCGGCGGGCTTCCGGGCGGCTCAGCGTGTGGTAGGATGGGTGCATGACGACTCCTGTTGTCGTGGCGCGGGCCCGAGCCGCAGCGCTGTTGGCCGTTCCATTTGTCATCCTCGCCGCGGGGTGCGGCGGCGCGGTCGCGGCCGCACCGGCGCGAGGGTCTGTCGCATCGCCCCCACCGCCCATGCCCACGCACTACCCGCGCACCAAGACGGTCGAGGTCGTTGACGAGTACTTCGGCACCAAGGTCGCCGACCCCTATCGGTGGCTCGAAGACGACAACTCCTCGGAGACCGCCGCGTGGGTCGCGGCCCAGAACGCGGTGACCGAGGCGTACCTCGCCAACGCGCCGGCGCGCGGCGCGATCAAAGCCCGCCTGACGAAGTTGTGGGACTACGAGAAGTTCGGGCTGCCCTTCAAGGAGGGTGGGCGGTACTTCTACAGCCGCAACGACGGCCTCCAGCCTCAGAACGTGCTGTACGTGGCCAACAGCCTGGATGCCGCGCCGCGCGTGCTGCTGGATCCGAACACCTATCGCGCTGACGGCACCGCCGCGCTCACGGGGGTCGCCGTCACCGACGATGGCTCGCACATGGCCTACGGCATCGCCGACGCGGGCTCGGACTGGGAGACCTACCGCGTGCGGAGCGTCGCCGACGGGAAGGACACGAGCGACGAGATCAAGTGGGTGAAGTTCAGCGAGGCGAGTTGGTCCAAGGACGGCAAGGGCTTCTTCTATTCGCGCTACGACGCCCCCAAGGCGGGCGAGGCGCTCTCGGGCGTGAACCGGTTCCAGAAGGTGTACTACCACCGTCTCGGCACGCCGCAGGAGAAGGACGCGCTGGTCTACGACCGCCCGGACCAGCCGGACTGGGGGTTCTCCGCGTCGGTGTCGGAGGATGGGACGCTCCTGCACGTGGTGTGCTGGCAGGGGACGGATCGGCGGAACCGGTACTTCTACGCCCCGCTGAGCCGCGAGGGCGGCGCGCCTGCGCGGGCGAGCGTGGTGGAGTTAATGCCGGAACTGGAGGCGCAGTACGCGCCCATCGGGAACGTCGGTGGGACGCTGTACTTTGTGACGGATCTGAACGCGCCGCGGAGCCGGGTGATCGCGGTGGACACCGCCCGCCCGCAGCGGGAGTACTGGAAGGAGGTGATCCCGCAGGCCGAGGCCACGCTCACCGGGGCGTCGATGGTCGGCGGGCACCTGATCTGCCAGTACCTCAAGGACGCCGCGTCGCAGGTGCGCGTCTTCGACCTCGCCGGCAAGCACGTGCGCGACGTGGACCTGCCCGGCATCGGCACCGCGTCGGGCTTCGCGGGCAAGCAGGCCGACGCGGAGACGTTCTACTCCTTTGTCTCCTACACCGTGCCCCCGACGATTTACCGCTACGACGTCAAGTCGGGTCAGAGCACCGTGTTCAAACGGGCCAAGGTGGACTTCGATGCCGGCGCGTACGAGACGACGCAGGTCTTCTACCCCAGCAAGGACGGCACCAAGGTGCCCATGTTCATCACCGCGCGGAAGGGCCTGAAACTCGACGGCTCGAACCCGACGCTGCTCTATGGCTACGGGGGCTTCAACATCCCCGTGACGCCCGCGTTCTCGCCCGCGGTCGCGGTGTGGCTGGAGATGGGCGGGGTCTACGCCGTTGCGAACATCCGAGGCGGGGGCGAGTACGGCGAGCAGTGGCACAAGGCGGGCACGAAGCTGAGCAAGCAGAACGTCTTCGACGACTTCTGCGCCGCGGGAGACTGGCTCGTCGCCAAAAAGTACACCCGGCCCGGACGCCTGGCCATCCAGGGCGGGTCCAACGGCGGGCTGCTGGTCGGGGCGTGCATGATCCAGCGGCCGGACCTCTTCGGCGCCGCGCTGCCCATCGTGGGCGTGATGGACATGCTGCGGTACCAGAAGTTCACCATCGGCTGGGCGTGGGCCAGCGACTTCGGCGCTGCCGAGGACAGCAAGGAGATGTTCGAGTACCTGCACCGCTACTCGCCGTACCACGCGCTGCTCGGGGCGAAGAAGGGCGCGAAGTTCCCGCCGACGATGGTCATCACGGCGGATCATGACGACCGCGTGGTGCCCGCGCACTCGTTCAAGTTCGCGGCGGCGCTGCAGGCCGCGGGCAGCCGGGATTACGCCTTCGACGCGGAGAACCCGCTGCTGATCCGCATCGAGACCCGGGCCGGGCACGGCGCGGGCAAACCGACGGCCAAGAAGATCGAGGAGGCGGCCGACCAGTGGGCGTTCCTGGCGCGGGCCCTGAAGTTCGATCCGGCGGTGAAGTAGCCTCGGCGCGGGCCCGCGCGGGCTGGTAGGATTTCGTCATGCGCGACCGGATCGCCCCCGACCGCCAGCCCGCGATCGACGCCCCCTGCCGGCGCTACCGGGTGGCGCGCCTGTCTCTCTTCGGATCGGTACTCCGGGAGGACTTCTCTCCCGCGAGCGACATCGACGTGCTCGCGGAGTTCCCGCCCGGCGCGACGCCAAGCCTGCTCGAACTGGGGGGCATGCTCATGGAACTGCAGGCGATCTTGGGGCGGCGCGTCGATCTCAAGACGCCGGGGTTCATCTCGCGGACGTTCCGAGACGAGGTGGTCCGCGAGTCGAGAACCCTCTATGCCGCCTAGGGAAGGCCGCAACAAGGTCGGCAATCGCGAGCGGCTCGAGCACATGCTCGGGGCAGCCACCGAGGCGACCTCGTTTGTCGCTGGGCGTGCCGAGGGCGACCTCACGTTGGACGCGATGCTGCGTCGAGCGGTCAAGGACCGCGTGCAGGAGATCGGAGAGGCCGCCGCCCGCGTGTCAGACCAGGGGCGGGCAAGGTCGCCAGATCTGCCATGGAGCAAGATGGTTGGCATGCGCCACATCCTGGTACACGCCTACTTCGACCTCGACCTTGAAGCGGTGTGGAAGGTCGTCACGCAGGATCTCCCGGTGCCGGTGCGGGCACTTCAAGCCGCGCTGGACTCTTGGGGAGATGACCGCGCATGACCCTCCGCCTTTGCCCGGTGCCGGCGCGACTGTCCGCGACGATGAGCGCGCTCATGTTGCTCGCGGCATGCGCTCGATCGCCCAACGAGGGTCGTTTGCCGCCTTCGCCCTCGACCAGCGGCTCGCCCGGCGAGGCCCCTGCTCGCGCCGTCGGCGCGGGCGACCCGAGCCGATCGGTGCTGCGTGTGGACCCCTGGCCCTTTGAGCCCGGGGTCACGGGGCGCGTGATCCGCACGCCCAACTACGCCATCTACACCACCGAGACCGAGCCGATCATCACCGATCGCCTGCCCGGGTTCATGGAGGCGGCCCTCCCCCACTACGCCGGGGCGGTCGCGCCGCTGGGCCGGCCCGCGCCCGGCGCGGCCCTGGAGATCTTCGTCATGGCCTCACGCCCGCAGTGGGAGCGGCTGACGCTCCGCATGCTCGGGGGCGCGGGGGTGTCGGTGACCAATGCCATCGAGCGCGGGGGCTTTACCACCGGCGGGCGCGCGTTCCTCTTCGACATCGGCGCGGCGGACACGTTCTCGATCGCCGCCCACGAGGGCTGGCACCAGTTCTCGCAGACGACCCTCCGCGAGCGCCTGCCGCTGTGGCTGGAAGAGGGTCTGGCGACCTTCTGCGAGGGGCACCGGTGGATCGGAAACGACGTAGTGTTTCTCCCGTGGTGCAACCTGGAGCGCTTCGACCGGCTCCGCGACGCGGCCGCGCGGGGCGGCCTGCTGGGCCTCCGCGAACTGCTCGCCGCGGGCCCGCAGACGTTCATGAACCCCTCCGGAGCGGGAGCCTCGGCGGGCGGCGGGGGCCCGCTGACGTATTACGCGCAGGCCTGGGCGCTCGTGCACTTCTTGCGTGAGGGCCAGGGCGGTCGGCACCGCGCGGGCCTTGAGCAACTCGTCGCCGACGCCGCGCGGGGCACGATGGCCCGCGCGATCGCCCAAAGCGCCGCCGACCAGCGCGCCCGACCTCTCGCACTCCCCGACGCGCTCACCGCGGGCGTCGTCCGCACCTACTTCGGCGGCGACCTCGACGCCCTCGCCCGCGGCTACGACGAGTTCCTCCGCGAAGTGCTCCGCACCGGCGCCAGGGGCGACATCGTCGAAGGCCGATCACCGCTTCGCGGGCGCTAGCGGCCAAACCCATTCCCAGGTCTCTGGTAGGCTGGCGTGCCCCTGCTCGGACTCGTCGGCCGGGTGGTCCCCTGAAAGGAGTTCCCATGCCCGCGCCCTCACCGTCCAATCCCGCGCCGGTTGTCCACTTCGAGATCGGCTGCCAGAACATGGAGAGCACCCGAGCGTTCTACTCGGCACTCCTGGGCTGGCAGTCCCAGCCCAACGGGCCCATGATGGCGATGCTGACCAACCTGGGCGAGATGGGCCAGCCGAAGACCATGGGCATCGGCGGGCACCTGACTGCCCTCGGACACCCGCCGCATCAGTACGTGACCGTCTATGCGATGGTGGACGATATCGAGGCCACGCTCGCGCACGCCGTCAAACTGGGCGGCACGCTCCTGATCCCTAAGACGGAGGTGCCGGGCGCCGGTTGGTTCGCCTGGTTCAAGGACCCCGAGGGCAACTGCCTGGGCCTGTGGACCGCCAACATGGCCGCGATGAAGCGGTAGGCACGGCCGGTACAATCGCCGCCGATCTTCACGACGGCACAGGAGCGTCGCGCGATGTACCGCCTTCTCCACGTGGGCCTGGGGCCCCTGGGCGTCCGTTTTCTTCAGGATTACGCGGACCGGGGATTCGCCCGCCCCGTCGGGGTGGTGGACGTCAGCCCGGACCTGGCGGGCCGGCCCATCGCGCACGCCGTGCGCAAGTCGCCGTTCTCGGGAGCCATCCTGCCGAGCCTCGACGCATTCGACGCCTGGCGCGACGTGGACGCGGCGGTCGTCACGACCTCCTCCGACCTCGCCGCGTGCGCGTCAACCTTCCGCGCGCTGCTCTCACGCGGGGTCACGGTGATCAGCACCTGCGAGGAACTCACCTGGCCCTACCTCCGCCACCCGGAACTCTCGCGCGAACTCCACGCCCTCGCGCTCAAGCACGGCGGGCGTCTGCTGGGCACCGGCGTCAACCCCGGCTTCCTGATGGACGCTTTCCCCGCGTTTGTCACGACGGTCTGCAAGGCGGTCAAGAGCATCGAGATCCACCGCATCCAGGACGCCACGACGCGGCGGATCCCCTTCCAGAAGAAGATCGGCGCGACGCTCGACGCCCGGGCCTTCCGCGCGGGCGTCAAGGCCGGTTGGCTCCGTCACGTCGGTCTGGGCGAGTCGCTCCACTTCCTCGCCGCCGCGATGGGCTGGCGCGTGGACCGATGGAAGGAGACCATCGCGCCCGTGCCCGCCGGGAGGGCCATGCGGTGCGGGCTGGGCTCCATCAGGAAGGGCGACGCCTGCGGCGTTCGCCAGACCGCGACGGGCATCTCCGGCGGGCGCACCGTCCTCAAGTTCATCTTCCAGGCCGCGATCGGCCAGCCCGACCCGCACGACCGCGTGATCGTCAAGGGCGAGCCGGGCGTGGACGTCGTCTTCTCCGGGGGCGTCCACGGCGACATCGCGACGTCCTCCATCACGATCAACGCCATCCCCCCACTTCTGGCTGCTCCGCCCGGCCTGCACACGATGCTCTCCATCCCCATGCCGCACTTTGCCGCGCCGGCCGGGATGGTGGTGTCGGGGGCTTGATCGGGCCGGGCCGGCGCGTATCCTTTTCCCCTTGCAGGGCCCGTCCGAACGGGGGCTGTTCCCCGTTTCGCAGACCGCCCGCCGACGTTCCCGCTGGATGACTCGCACCCATGGCTCACTCCCTCTCCGCGAACAAGCGCATCCGTCAGACCGAGAAACTCAACGCGCGGAATCGCTGGCGGAAGACGCAGATGCGGGAGGCGATCAAGGACTGCGTGGAGAAGATCCTCCACGGCTCGGTGGACGACGCCAAGACCTCCTTCAAGGCCGCTACACGGATCATCGATCGATCCGCCCAGAAGGGTGTGATCCACAAGAACCAGGCCGCACGCCGGAAGAGCCGCCTCAACGCCCGTCTGAAGGCCAAGGTCCTCGGCGGCAAGAAGGCCTGATCCACCACCCCTCGGCTCGATGAAGGCTCGGTGGCAGCCCACTTGGCTCGCCACGCCACGCCTCGACGGACACCCATGGCCAGCACCCGGGGCAGCAGCGGGAGCGGACGGACGCACGCAGGGCGCGGGGGGGGAGGCGGATCGGGCGGTTGGCGTTCAGGCTCGGCTTCGGTCTCCCGCCGGCACTTTGATGACTACTGGTCGCTCTCGACCCGGCCCCTGCACGGGGCCGTCCTCCTCGCACTCTTCGTCGCCGCGTTCGAGGTCGGCTCCGTCCTGTACCTGCGCATTGAGAGCGCCGGCCTCCAGCACACCGTCCGCGCCAAGCGGCTCCTCGACCTGCTCTTCCAGCACTTCGGGGTGGCGGGATTCATGGCCACCGGCATCGCCATGCTCACGGTGCTGCTCGTCTGGCACATGCTCCGGCGCGATCCCTGGGTGGTTCGCCCCATCGTCCTTGCGGGCATGCTCCTCGAAGCGTGCCTCTGGGCCCTGCCGATCCTGGTCTTCGGCACGATCTTCCGCCGCGCCGCCGCCGCGTGGGCGCTGGCAGATCCCGGCGCGATGGCGGGGGGAGGCGTGTTCCTCCCCGCGCTGGCAAGCGACGGGACCGACCTCATGCAACTCTCCTGGCAGGCCCGGGCGACGATCGCCATCGGCGCGGGCATCTATGAAGAGATGCTGTTCCGCCTCATCGGGATCGCCGTGGTCCACCTCATCGTCAAGGACCTCCTGCAGGCCAGCGAACTGGTCGCGCGAACCGTCGCCATCGCCGCGACGGCGATCATGTTCGCGCTCTACCACGATGTCTCCAGCCTGCCCCCCGCGGAGAAGTGGGCGGCCCTGGCGTTCTACTTCGCCGCGGGCTCGTACTTCGGCGTCATCTACGTCACGCGGGGGCTGGGCGTTGTCGTCGCCGCCCACGCGGTGTACGACATCCTGGCCCTGGTCATCCTCGCCCGCTGAGGGCCACACTCACGCATGCCGTCGCGACGCCCGGCGCGGCGCTCGGGCCAGCGCAAGAAAAAACCGCCGGCCCTCGCGCCGGCGGTCTGTGCGTCCTCAGCAACGCGGTCGCTTCACCCGCCCATGGGCCCGCCCCCGGGCACAGGCGTCGGGGACGCGGGCGCCTTGGTGTCCTTCCCGTCGGCCGGCTTCAGGTCGTCCACCTTGCCGACCGTCTCCACAGTCGAGACCAGCGCGAAACCATTCACGCCCACCGCGTCCCAGTCCGATGCCCGGGCCTTCACCGCGTCGGTCGTCGAGGCGGGATCGAACACCCACTTCTCGCCATCCTTGCTGGCCTGCCAGCCGACGAGGTAGGACCCCGCGGGTTCCTGGACCGCGGTGAGCATGACCATTGTGGACGACGGGCGGAAGATGTTTCCGGGCTTGAGCGCGGGCATGTTCAGCAGGCGGATCAGGTACTGATCCACCTGGCGGTACTCTGACTCCCGCCCCTGATCCTTGAGTTTCTTGGCGACCTCTCGCAGGATCTTCTCGACCATCCCCTGGACGCGCCGCCGGTCCTCGGGCGCGGTGTACTGGCTGTAGACCGTCTTGTAGGTGTTCAGCACTTCCTTCGCCTCGGCGATCGTCGGGTCATCGGGCGGGAACCCGGTCTCCAGCGCCATGTCCGCCGGCACCCCGGCGGCATACGTCACCCGCAACTGCTCGACGCCCTTGGTCACGAACTCGCCCCGGTCCTCGAGCAGCCCGAGCACCTCGGCGCCGCGCCGGCCCAGCATCGGCTTGAGCCCCGCGGCATCCCCCTTCACGAACGCGTCGGCGAACTTCACCGCCGCCCGCACGAACGATTCGTCGTCCACCGCCAGCGAGTCGCTGAACTGCAAGCGCGCGTCCGCCTTCAACTCCTGCTTCACCGACTCGAACGAGACCATCGGCGGCGGCGGGGGGGGCGGCGGCGGGGGGGGCGGGGGCGCAGGCGGCTTCTTCTTCGAGCACGCCGCCACCGCCACAAGCACGATCGCGAACGAGGCCATTCGGGCCGCGCGGCGCACCGTCCTGCCCAGCCGCCCGCTCCGGGTCCCTGCCATGCTCGTCACCTTCGCGTTCATGCGTCTGCTCCGGGTGTGTTCCTGCCTCACCAGCCACCAGCGCCGAAAGGCCCGCCATGGTATCGACTCATACGGGCCTCAGTCGGCCGGGGTTTCGTGGGACTGCACGCGGATCGCCTTCTCGATCCGCCGCATCAGGCCCGCCAGCGTCTTGCCCGGGGCCAGTTCGTGAAACTCCACGCCCCCGCCGGGCTGCCCCGCCCCCAGCGTGCCCCCGCCCCACAGCCCTTGCGCCAGCCACGTGCATGACTGCGCCCACCGCACCGGGGCCGTCAGTTGCTCCACCAGTCTCGCCCGCACCTGGTCCGCCACGCCCGCGCCGTGCATCGCGTACGGCGTCGCCGTCACGTTCGACACCACCGTGGCGTGCATCGACTCGATCCGGATCTTCGCCAGCGCGTCCCCCAGCCGGCGGGCAGCCGGCGCCATGAGCGGGCTGTGGAACGCGCCCGCGACTGGCAGGGGCGTCGCCCGCAGCCCGGCCCGTGCCACGGGACCGTCCGCCGCGCACGCGCGCTCACACGCGGACCTGTGCCCGCTGATCACCACCTGCCCCGGCGCGTTCAGATTCGCCACCACCAGCACCTCGCCATCGTGCCCGGCGAGCGTCTCCCGGCAGATCTGCGCCGCCTGCTCTTCCGTCGCACCGATCAGCGCCACCATGCCCGAAGGCGCCGCCTCGGCCGCATCCTGCATCGCCCGTCCCCGCAGCGCCACCAGTTCCAGCCCATCGCGGAACGAGAACGCACCCGCGACGTGCAGGGCGGTGTACTCGCCGAGCGAAAGACCCGCCGCCGCGACCACCCCCGCCCGCACCGCGTCCTTGGCCCCCCACCGCGCCAACATCCCGTGCCAACTCGCCACGGAGCACACGTAGATCGCCGGCTGGCTCACGTCGGTCCGGTTGAGCACCTCCGCCGGCCCGTCGACGCACAGCGCCGAGAGCGTCGCGCCGCCCGGCAGCCGCCCTGCGAGCACGCGATCCGCCTCATCGAACACGGCCCGCGCCTCGGGCGAGGCCTCGCGCCACGCCCGACCCATTCCGACAGCCTGAGCCCCCTGCCCGGGGCACAACGTGATTCGTGGAGTCATGAACCCCAGTCTAGCGCGCCGCGCCCTGACCCACACACCTCACGAGATGCGAACGGATTGGTTACCCGGACGGTCTCGCAACGACTCGATAACGAAATCACCAGAATTGGCAAGCGCGCGGGGTTTTCCACCCGATGCTCGAATACACTCGTGTCGGTCCCACGCGGTCCAAGGAACGGACGCTCAACCATGGCTCGTCGCGCTCGCAGGTCGCCCTCCCGCAGAACCCGTTCCTCGGTATCGCCGCGCGCCAAGGTCGTCTGGGTCGCCCTTGTCGGCGCCCTCACGGGCCTCGGCGGCGTGCTGGTGGCCCTCGATGGGAAGCAAGCCCCTCGCGGCGACGGCCTCTCCGTACCCGCCCTGCTCGCCCAGGACCGCTCCGCGAGCATCGAGTCCGCGCTCAAGACCCGCAGGCCGCTCGACGCGGCCCGCTGGCAGTACATCGTCATCCACCAGACCGGCGAGCACTTCGGCAGCCCCGCCTCCATCGAGGCCCAGCACCGCAAACTCCGCCTCAAGGGCCTCGGCCACCACTTCGTCATCGGCAACGGCGCGGGCATGGACGACGGCGAACTCCACGTCGGCTTCCGCTGGCTCGACCAATACCCCGGCGCGCACGCCGCCGGGCCCAAGGCCGATTTCTACAACAACCATGCGATCTCAGTCTGCCTCGTGGGCAACGGCGATCGCACCGCCCCCACCCGGCGCCAGATGGATCGTCTCGCCGAACTCGTCTCGACGCTGTGCCGCGAGTTCAACATCCCGCGCGAGCGCGTCATCCTGCACTCCGACATCGCGCCGGTGAGCGACCCCGGCCGGCGCTTCCCCGAAGCCGAGATGCGCCAGCGCCTGGCGCAGGGCTTCTGACCCCCTCGCGTAGCGAGGCCCTCGAAGCCAACCCAACTCGCCCACAGAACCCAGCGATCGGGTTTTGTTCGAGTCTCATGCCACCCAGCCGGCCAGCCCTTCTGGTTCCACCGGGGCAGTTGGGGTCGAATTTCCGGCCTGTGCTTGCCGGAGCGACCAGCCGATGTATACTGATGTTGAGTCGCAGGCGGTCGGGTTCTAGGCCCGGTTGAGCCCGCCATGGCCCGAGCACCCGCTCGGGGCACCCTTCGGCTCCCAAACACGTACTCTCTCCTCCAGGGGCCTTGTGATTGAGTTCACAGGGTCCTCTTCGTTTTTGCTCCTCGTTCGTCCACGCATTGATCCAGATTTCCCATGTTGCCTCGCGCTCGTCCCAAGGGGTTGCGACGGACCGCGGCTGGGGGGTCGCCGGTTCGCGCCGGTTCCCAAGATCAGGCCACTTTCTGCTCCGGGAGCGGATTTCCGGCTTTTTCCCTTGCGGTTTGTAAACGGAGCGGGTAGAGTGACTGTTGTCCGAAGCACCGGCGAGAGCCGCGCGCCAGGACCGAGTGAGAGAGTGCATCGCGTTTCGGAGAGAGTTTCCCACCAGAGCAGGTCCATTTGTGCGATCCCACACGCGTTGTGGATACGTCTCGTGGCGGTCGTCTACGCATCGTGAGTCCAAATCAGGAGAGAGTCGTATGAAGAAGTCCCATAGCCTCATTCTCGCGGCGGGTCTGGCAGCGTCCTTTGCGGCGGCGGCCAATGCCCAGGAAACGATCGATTTCCTCGCCCTCAACGGCGGCGTGCCGATCAACTCCGGCGGCAACATCGGCACCTCCTCGGCGAGCACCCGTCTCACCTCGATGGTGAACTTCAACTACACCTTTGCCAACTCCTTCATGTGGGGCGGCAGCATCACCATCAACGGCACACTCCGCCAGGTGACCGCCGGCAACTTCGCCAGCGAGGCCCGCGTCCTGATCTCCTCGCCGCTCAACGGGACCTCGGCCTCCCCCGACGCCCAACTCTTCACGACCACCTCATTCACCGGCTCGGTCATGGGCACCCGCACCATGAGCCTCTCCGGGTTCACCGGCGTGCCCTTCAACGTGGGCGGCCAGACTTTCAACTTCCGCTTCTATGAGTCGTTCAACGACTCCGGCACCGCGACCGACGCCGAGTGGGACGCGCTGACCATCACCTTCAACGCGTTCGTGCCCCCCACCCCACCGGCCTGCACGGACCTGGGCACCATCAGCAACGGCAACTACCCCGCCGTGCAGACCGGCGCCATCGCCTCGGGCCAGACCGTCTGGTACTGCTTCGACGTCGCCCCGGGGACCAACCCCCTCGACATCTTCACCCACGGCAGCGTGGGCACCGGCGGCGCGGCGGGCAGCCTCGACACCGAACTGGGCCTTTACAACAGCCTCGGGCAACTGGTCGCCACCAATGACGACATCGGCGGCGTGAGCGGCTTCGGCAACTTCGGCAGCCGCATCACCGTCGGCGGCGGCTCGGGCACCGACGTCAACGGCGAGGCCGCGGGCGGCACCGGCCTGGGCACCAGCGTGGCCTCCCTTGCCGCCGGCCGTTACTACCTCGCCCTCAGCACTTTCAACTCCACCTTCGCCAATGACTTCGGCGTCACCCCCGGGACCAACAGCGGCGAGTTCCGCCTGACGATCATCCCCACCCCGGGCGCCGCCGCCCTGCTGGGCCTGAGCGCCCTCGCCGGCTTCCGTCGCCGCCGGGCCTGATCGCTCGAACGGTCGGATCGTTTGACTCCTGAACTCACAGGGCCCGCGGGCGAACGCTCGCGGGCCTTTTTCATGCGCCCGCCCCAGCCGAGAAGCCCCGGACGATCACACAACGGGCCCCCGGCGGGTACCATCGGGCATGCCCGTGATCCTCCGCTGGCTCCTCCGCCTCGGACCGACCAACCCGATTGCCGTCCGCCTCGTCCAGAACGGCTCGCGTCGCTCGCGGCACATGTTCATCCGGGCCGCCTACCTGGGCGTCCTCATCATCGTCCTGCTCTGGGCGCTCATCACGCTGGCGCCCTCGGGTGCCGATTCCTATGCCGCCCTGGCCAAAGCGGGCTCCAACTCCTTCAAGTTCATCGCGTACCTCCAGATCGGGCTGATCTGCGTGCTCGCCCCGGTCTTCATGGCCGGCGCCATCGCCCAGGAGGCCGACCCGAAAACCTGGGACATCCTGCTTACCACGCCGCTGTCGGCGCCGCAGATCGTGCTGGGCAACCTGTTCGGGCGCCTCTTCTTTATCTTGGCGCTCCTGTTCTGCTCGCTGCCGCTGTTTGCCGTCACGCAGTACTTCGGGGGCGTGCCGGGCTCGAGCATCTTCGCCAGTTACCTCATCGCGGCGTGCGCGGCCCTTCTGGTGGGCTCCGCGGCCATCGCCCTTTCGGTCAGTCGGCTCGTCGGTCGGCGCGCCGTGTTCGCGTTCTACGTCGCGGTGATCTCCTACCTCGCGATCACCTGGGCGATCGACCGCGTCTACTTCGGGGGCGGGGGCGTCTCGTGGATGACCGCGATCAACCCCTTCCTCTCCCTCCACGCGCTGCTCGACCCGACGGGCTACCCACGGGCCAAACCCGGCTCGATCGCGGGCATCCGCGGGTGGTTCCACGAGGCGCCCGTAACGACGTGGTGCGCCCTCTCCGCGGGGCTCAGCCTGCTCCTGATGGTCGTCTCGTGCATCACCGTCCGCATCGGCGGGTTCGTCGCCGTCACGGGCGGCGGGACGCGGACCGGGCAGGTCCCGTGGTACCGCCGCATGGCCGGGCTGGGCGCGGCGGGGTCCGACGTCCGCTCCGCCCGCAATGTGTGGCACAACCCCATCGCCTGGCGCGAGGCCGCCGCCCGAAACGCCACCCTGGGCCGCATCCTCGCCCGCTGGGCGTTCATCGCCATGGGCGCGGTCTGGGCGCTCATCATCCTCTGGGGCTACCACAGCGGCACCTGGGGCGCGGGCCCCGGGGGGCACGACAACTTCCGCCAGATCCTGCTCTACACCGTCATGGGTGAACTGGCCGTCGTCGCCCTCGTCGCCGTCAACATGTCCGCCACCGCCGTCTCCCGCGAGCGGGAGGACGGCACGCTCGACCTGCTCCTGACCACGCCCATCAGCCCCGGGCAGTACCTTCAGGGCAAACTTGCTGGCATCGTCGCGTATCTGCTGCCGCTCCTGGCGGTGCCCCTGGGCACCCTGCTGCTGGTGGGGGCGTACGTGGCGCTGAATGGACTCGGCCGCAGCGGCGGAGTCGAGGTCGCCTTCACACCGCCCGGGGGCACGGCCACCACCGTGCCCGTCGTCCTGCCCGAAGCCGGACTCGTCGCCTCGCTCGTGACCATCCCGTTCGCGGCCCTCTGCGTCATCATCGGGATGCAGCGCTCGCTGGCGAGCAAGGGGACGATCGGGAGCGTGATGGCGACTGTCGGGATCGTCGCCGCGATCGCCGCGACGCTGGGCGTCTGCGGGTGGAAGTCGGGCGAGGAACTCCCCGTGATCGGGCCGATCATCGCCGCCCTCAGCCCCGCGGCCACCGTCTTCTCCTGCATCAATCCCGAGAACGGCCTGGCCAAGACCCTCATCGAGAACAAACTCGGCTCCGCCCGCGTGGGCCTGGCGATCGGCTCGCTCGTCTCCGCCGCCGCGATGGTCGGCGCCGTCTACGCCATCCGCTCGGCCATGACCAAGTCCTTCGACATGACTGTCCGCCGCCTCGCGGGGATCCGGTGAGCGACGTCGCGACACCCACCGCGCCGCACCGCGCCGACACCCTCGACGCCCGAACGCCCCCCGAGGGATTCGCCCATCGCCTCGCCTGCCCGCTCTGCGGCGAGCCTCGATCGCGAAGCGTCATCCACGTCAACTTCCCCGATATTCCCGTCCTCCGCTGCGACCGCGACGCCGGCGGGTGCGGGTTCATCTGGCCCGCATGGACCATGACCACCGACGGCATGGCCCGCTACTACCGCGAAGTCTTCGCCAGCCCGTGGCACCGCAAGGGGCAGGAACTCAACAGCCTCGTAAACATCGCCGCCCTGCGCAGGATGATCGACCTCCGCCGCGTCGGTTCATTCCTCGACGTCGGCGCGGGCTACGGCTTCCTCCTCTCTCGCCTCCGCCGGGCGGGGATAGCCGCTCGCGGGTGTGAGCCCAGCGTGCAGGAGGCCGCGTGGGGGCGCGAGCACCTGAGCGCCGATATCGCGACCGGCTTCCTCGACGACGCGGCGCTCCCGGAATCCGCCTTCGACGTGGTCGCGTGCTTCGAGGTGATCGAGCACGCCCCCGACCCGCGGGCGCTGGTCGCCTCCATGGCCCGCCACTGCAAGCCCGGCGGGTGGGTTCTCGTCAACACCGACAACTTCGACTGCTGGGCCGTGCGCCGTCTCGGCCCGCGGTTCGCCAAGTGGATCCCCCACTCCCACGTGAGCGACTTCACCCCCCCCACGCTCATCCGGTGCATGGAGGCGGTCCCGGGCTTGAAGGTGGAGCGGACACTGAGTTACACCGCGTGGGAGAACGCGCTCCGCGGCGTGCTGGCGATGCTCCGCGGGCCCGCCGATCCCGCCGCGTGCTTCTCCCTCAAGGCCGAACTGGGTCGAGAGATGAACCGCGCGTACCGCTTCTGGCCGCTGCGCGTCGCGATGGCCCGCGCCTGGTTCAGCCTCTCGGCAAGCACCAGCCTCGGCGGCTCGATGATGTACGTCGCGGCCCGGAAGATCGGCTGAGCCCCTCGCCAACGTCGGGCCGAGCCGCGTGAACCGCTAGCGCGCGTACTCCGGCTCGTTGCCGGGGAGCCACTTGATGTTGCACCCCAGGCTGGGCCACTGCGGCTCCGCCGGCGCCCGCCCCGCCAGCACTGCGTCCAGCGCCGCGCGCAGGTCCTTCCCCGTCACCGGCACCACCCGCCCGTCCATGTACTTGCTCGGACGGCTCTCGTCCAACTGCCCGCGATACACCAGCCGGCGCGCGCCGTCGAACACGAAGAAGTCAGGTGTGCACGCGGCCCGAAACGCCTTCGCCACCGCCTGACTCCCATCGAACAGGTACGGGAACACGTACCCCGCCTCGCGGGCCTCCAGGGCCATCTTCTCCGGGCTGTCGTCGGGGTAGTTCGACACGTCGTTGGACGAGATGCCCACGATCCCCACGCCGCGGGCCGCGTACTCCCGCGCCAGCGAAGCGACCCCCTCCCGCACGTGCTTCACGAACGGGCAGTGGTTGCACAGGAACATCACCAGCATCGCCGCGGCCGGCGCGAAGTCCGTGTCGCGGACGATCCGAGCGGTCACGGCGTCGGGCAGGGCGAAGCCGGGCATCGGGGTGCCCAGCGCCAGCATGGTCGAGGGTGTGCGTGCCATCAGATGAGCAACTCCGCGATCTTCACCGCCGTCAGGGCCGCGCCGGTGCGCAACTGGTCGCCCGCGACAAACAGCGACCATCTGTCGCAAGGCAGGTCTTCGTGCCCGCCACCACCCACCCCGCTCCCGCCCCGGGCCCGCCATTCGGGCCCGTACAACTCTTCGAGTCTCGCCAGGTCCGCACGCACGCGGCCCACCAGCACCTCGTCGCCCCCGGTGGCCTTCAGCGGCGTTGGAAACGCGTTGGCCGCGCGATCGTCGACCAGCCTCACGCCCTCGCCCCCCGCCAGCGCCCCCCGCACCTGCGCCAGCGTCGCGGGCCGGGACAGCGTCACCTCGATCGCCTCCGCGTGGGCCCGCATCGTGGGCACGCGGATGCACGTGGGGCTGACCAGCACGCGCGGATCATCCCAGATCCGCCGCGTCTCGCTGATCATCTTCAGTTCCTCCCCGTTGTAGCCCGTCGCGGGGTCCATCGCCGCGTTGTGGCTGAACAGGTTGAAGGCATAGGGCTCCGCGAAGACGCTCCGCTTGAGCGACTCTGGGGATACGCCCTCGAGCGCCTGCCGCGTCTGCTCCCGGAGTTCGTCCATCGCCGCCGCCCCGGCGCCGCTGGCGGCCTGATAGGTCGCCACGCTGATGCGTTGCACGCCGAACGCCGCGCGCAACGGGTTCAGTGCAACGAGCATGATGATGGCCGAGCAGTTGGGCACCGCGCACAGCACGCCCGCCCCGGGCCTTCGGGGTCCGGGTGCGCACCGCGGATCCCCCCGCAGCACCCCCGCGTTCACTTCCGGCACGACCAGGTGGCACGCCGGGTCCGCGCGGTAGGCCGACGAGTTGTCCACGATCCTCACGCCCGCCGCGAGCGCCGCCGGCGCGAACTGCTTGCTCGGGCCGCTCCCCGCCGACATCAGCGCCAGGTCGATCCCCTCGTGCCAGCCGGGGCCCAAGGCCTCGACCGGCACGGGCTCGCCCCGGTAGCGGATCGTCGAGCCCACCGAGCGCGGGGACGCGAACAGCCGGATCCCCGCGTGCGGGAAGCGCCGCTGCTCGAGCACCGCCAGCATCTCGCGTCCGACCGCGCCCGTCGCGCCGACCACCGCCAGGGAAGGGTGATGCGCCGTCATGCCGCGCCTCCGTGCGTGCCGGTGCCGCCGGGGCCCACGCCCCGCGCCACGGCCTCGTCGAGAAAGTCCACCGCCCGCCGCAGATGCGGGATCACGATCGACCCGCCCACGATCAGCGCCACGTCGAAGACCTCCCACAACTCCTCGGGCGTGCAGCCGGCCCGCAGGCACTGGTCCACGTGGTACGCGATGCAGTCATCGCACCGCAGCACCATGCTCGCGGCCAGCCCCAGCATCTCCTTGGTTCGCGCGTCCACCGCGCCGGCCTTGTAGCACGCGCCGTCGAGTGCGAAAAACCGCTTGGTGTTGAGCGTCGCGCGCCCGCCCCCGTGCCCTCCGGACGGAACCGCCCCCGCGGGCGCATCCCCCAGGATCCGCTCATTCAGGCGCGTGCGAAAGGCGTGAAACTGCTCGTAGCGCGACATCGCAGCGGCTCCCTTCGGGCTCGGCAACCCCTGCTATCGGGCGAAGGCCTTCGCCACCTTCCCAAGTGCCGCCTCCACCACGCGGAAGTGCTCCTCGCTGAGCCGGTGGTGCATCGGGAGCGACAGCACGCTCTGCGCCAGCGACCGCGCCACAGGGGGGTGCTCCTTCACGAACCGCGCGAACGCCGGCTGATCCGTCAGTGACCGCGGGTAGTGCGTCGCCGTCGGAACACCCTCGGCATTCAGGGCCTTGGCGAACTCGTCTCGCGACACGCTGAACCTCGCCGTGTCCAGCGCGATGGTGTACAGGTGATACACGCTCGTCGCCTTGGGCGTCGTCGCCAGCGCCCGCAGCCCGGGGATCTGCGCCACCACCGCGTCGTACCGCTTCGCCGCGGCCTGCCGCTTTGCCGTCTCGGCCTCCAGCCGGTCCAGCCGCGAGCACCCGATCGCCCCCGTGATGTCGTTCATCCGGTAGTTGTACCCCACCGACTCGTGCAGGTACTTCTCTGTCTCCCCGTGGCTCCGGAGCAGTTTGATCGCCTTGGCCAGCGCGTCGTCATTGCACGTGACCATCCCGCCCTCACCCGTGGCGAAGTTCTTGGTCGCGTAGAACGAGTACGTCACCGCGTCGCCGAACGCGCCGAGCCCGCGCCCGTCATAGGTCGCCAGCACGGCCTGGGCCGCGTCGTAGATCACCTTCAGACCGTGTGCCTTCGCCAGCGCCTGCACGCTGTCGATGTCCACCGGGCACCCGTACAGGTGCGTCGCCGCAATGGCCTTGGTCCGGGGCGTCACCTTCCTTGCCGCGTCGGCCACGTCGATCTGCCCCGTGTCCGGCCGCGCGTCCACGAACACCGGGTTCGCCCCGCGCGCCACCACCATCGACACCGTCGCGATGTACGACCACGCCGGCACCAGCACGTCGTCCCCGGGCCCGAACAGGGGCTCGTACGCCAACTGCAGCGCGCACGTGCCGTTCGCGCACGTCATCGCGTGCTTCGCCTGGCTCATCGCCCCAAGCCGCGCCTCCAACTCCGCGCACTTGGTGTGCGCACGCAGCATCCCCGAGCGCAGCACCTTCAGCGCCGCCTCGATGTCCGCCTCCTCCAGCCCCGTCGCCATGAACGGCACCGGCGTCGCGCTCACCGGCGCTCCGCCCCGAACCGCCAACTCTCCCGCCTGCCCGGCGGACACGGATACGGGCGACGAAACGCTCGGGGCCGACGCTGTGCTCACGGGTGAACTCCGTTCCAAACCCTCGCCCCCGCGCCCCAAACAATCCCCACACGGGCGGGGCTCCGAAGCGCGAACCCAAGTTTAGTCCGTGCTCGAACCTACCGTCGCCGCATGGCCAGGCTTCACGAGTACCAGGGCAAAGCCATCCTCGCCTCCCACGGCATCGCCATCCCCCGCGGCAAAGCCATCGACTCCCCCGCACTCGCACCCGCCCTCTGCGCCGACCTCGGTGGCCAGGCCGTCATGAAGATGCAGGCCTGGACCACCGGCCGCGCCGCCCTCGGCGGCGTCCTGTTCACCGCCCCTGACCGCGCCGAGGCCGACGCCCGCGCCCTCCTCGGCCGCTCCGTCGGCGGGTTCCCCATCACCCACGTCCTCGTCGAGGAGAAACTCGACATCAAGGCCGAGGTCTTCCTCTCCATCGCCATCGACGACCGCGCCCGCTCCCCGGTCCTCCTCCTCGCCGCCGGCGGCGGCACCGGCATCGAGGACCGCGCCGCCCGGGTCGCGCGAATCCCCTGCGACCCGCGCACCGGGCCAGACGCCGCCGCTCTCCGCGCCTGGGTCGATGCCGCGCCGGTCCCGCCCGCCTCCCGCCCGGCCCTCGCCGACGCCATCGCCCGCGCCTTCGACACCGCCCGCGCCGTCGAGGCCCGCAGCCTCGAGATCAACCCCCTCGTCGTGACCGCCTCCGGCGCCGTCGTCGCCGCCGATTGCCGCATCACCATCGACGACTACGCCGTCGCGCGTCACCCCGAACTGGGCATCGAGATCGCCCGCGAACTCGACCACCCACCCACCGCCCTCGAACGCCTCGCCTACGAGGTCGAGCAGCGCGACCACCGCGGCACCTTCTTCTTCGCCCAGATGAACACCGCCCCCGCCGACGGCTCCCGAGGCCTCATCGGTTTCCACGGCGCCGGCGGCGGCGGCTCCATGATGTCCATGGACGCCATCACCGCCCAGGGCTTCACCATCGCCAACTTCTGCGACACCTCCGGCAACCCCTCCCCCGCAAAGGTCTACCGCGCCGCGCGAATCATCCTCCAGCAGCCAGGGCTCGTCGGCTACTTCGGCTCCGGCTCTGGCGTCGCCAACCAGGAGCAGTTCTGGTCCGCCTACGGCCTCGCCAAGGCCTTCTGGGAACTCGACCTCGATATCCCCGCCGTCATCCGCCTCGGCGGCAACACCGAGGAGCGCGCCGTGGAGATCCTCCAGGGCGCCTGCCGCGCCGCCGACCTCCGCGCGCCCGTCGAGGCCTACACCAAGAACGACACGCCCGCGATGATCGCCGAGCGCTTCGCGACGCTCGTCGCCCAGTGCCGCGCATCGTGGAAGCCCCGCGAGCCGCGCCGGCCCGCCTTCGTCGGCGCGCCGGGCTCGCACCACTCTCCCATCAAGGGTGGCACGCTCTGGATCGACCCCGCCGCGTGGCGCGACCACGCCCCGGCCATCATCGCCCGCGCGTCGGGCCTGCTTGCCGATCGCGACGGAGCACCCGCGCCCACCCTCCCCCCGCAGGAGTTCGCCGCCAAGGACTCCGAGATGATCGCCTGCGAGGTCGAGTGCCGCCGCGACGGCATCCCGGGCCTCTTCGTCGCCCTCGACCTGCCTGGGTGATCCGATCCCAGGTCGTAGGACCTTTGATGCCTGGCCTTACTTCCCGGGCTTGCCTGAATCCGCGGGCTTCTTGCCGCCCGCCGCTGGCGACTTGCCCCCCGGCGCGCCAAGACCGGTCGGGTTCGCTCCACCGGCGCCGTGCTCCTCGCCCTTCTTCTCCTCGGGCGGCGCGGGCGGCTCGGCCGGCTCACGCGCCACAGACTTCAGCGCCGCGCTCGCCTGTTGCCCGCTCAGTTCGCCCAGCACGCTCGCCAGCGCGTCGGCCTTCGCCGACGGCGTCGCCGCGCTCGCCACCGCCTTCTCCAGCGGCGCGATCTTCTTGCTCTGCTCGTCGGTCAGCCCCAGCGTCCCGCGGACCTCGCTCCACCGTCCCGACAAACGCTCCAGCAGCCCCTCGAGCGTCCGCGACGGCTCCACCCAGTTCAGCCGCAGGTTCGCCTTCATCAGCGGCTCGATCATCTTCGTCGCGTCGCCGCCCACCGCGTCCTTGGCGTCGTTGTTCAGCGCCTTGCGGTACGCCTCAACAGCCTTCCTCGCCCGCCCAACCTCCTTCGGCGTCAGGCCACCGCTGGCCATCAGCGTGTCGATCAGGTTCGGGCTGATCAGCATCGTCCGGATCTGCGTGTTGATCCCGTTGATGTTCGCGTTCCCGCTCACCGCGTCGAGCCCCGCCATCTGCTTGCGAACGTCCAGCGCCGCCGAAGCGTTCCGCGCTACCGCCTGTTCGCTCCGCGCCCGCCGATCCTCCACCGCCTTGCTGATCTTCTCCCGCGACTCCTCGCTCTTCACCGTCGGCACGATCGCCATCACCGCCGCCTCGTCAAGCGGCTCCGTGAGCGGAACAAACTTCCCCTCCGCGTCACGCTTCACCAGGTCCGGCGGCGGCAGTTCAGGCTCGGCCGGGGGTGGAGGCGGCGTCGGCGCAGCAGCCGGCGCCGGCGCGGGCGGTGTCCACTCCGGAATCGGCGTCGGCTTCGCCGGCACCGCCGGCACCACCTGCGCCATCAGCCCCATCACCGGAGCCATCGCCCCAAGTCCCGCCACAAGCCCCATCACTCGCTGCCTGCTCATGGTTCCAGCCTCCGGTGCTTCGTCCGAATCAACCGCCCCGGCTCAACCGCGACGGCTCGACCCCCATGGTAATCCGTCCACCCTCCCCCCATCCGCCTCTTGGGCCCCCACCCATTCGCTCCACCCTCCTACTTCCCGTCCTCGGGCTTCATCATCGGCTCCGGGCCCCTCCCGCCCTCTCGCTCCTCCCGGCCCGCCTTCTGCGCCTCCCGTCTCGCCCGCACTTCCTCGCGCAGCCGCTCGACGAGTATCTCACGCTGCTCGGGCTCCAGCGCGCGATACACCTGCGTGATGATCCTCGCCGTCTCGTCCATCCGCGGCCGGCCCTCGTTCCGCTGGAACGCGTCGCCCACGATCTGCCGGATCCGCCCCTCCTGCTCGGGCGTCAGGTTCAGGGCCTTGAGCAGCCCCTCGAAGTCCCGCACCTTCTGCCCCACCACCCGGTCGTACGCACGCCGGACCTCCTGCGCCGCGATGGCCAGGAACTCCCGACGCATCAACTCCCGCGTCTCGCCGGGCTTGAACTCCTTCCCCGAGGCCTTGGCCCTCGCCTCCGCCTCTTCGATGATCGCGTTCCAGTAGTCCTGCGTCAGGCGAATCAGTTCGTCCCGCTGCGGCGTCGGCAGCACCGCGTGCACGTCCCCCTGCAGCGCCGATAGGTCCTTCAGCGCCGGCGCCGCCTCCGCCAATTCCCGGAGGAGTTTCATCGCCTCGTCGCGCCGCCCCGCCTGCGTCGCCCCAGCCACCCGGGCCAGCAGACCCAGGTGCTCGGCCACCACGTCATCGAGCAGCCGCGCTCGTGCCAGCAGCGCCTTCTCAACGCCCGCCCGGGTCTGCTCATCCAGCCGCAGCAGCCGCAAGGCCGCCTCGATGGGCGTCACGTCCAACCTGCGCACGTTCCCCGACAGGTCCCGATCCACCAGCGTCACCCCCACCCGCGGATCACGCACCGCCGGGCCCGACAGCGGCCCCTCAGGAGCCCCATGCCCCGGAGTTCGCGTCCCGGGCCCTTGCGGCTTCTGTGCCTCCGCCGGGGGCTGCATCATCTCCTCCTGACCCAGCGCGGCCGCCCCCCCTGCCGCCGCTACACACACCGCCCCAGCACAGGCCCGCACCCACATCCGGGCCTCCCGCTTCCCACTCGGCATGCGCATGCGATTCCTCCTGGCCCCAAGATCGGCTGGGCGTAACGCCGCCGCGAGCCGGCTCATTGCACTGCCGCCCGCGGCACGCTCCAACAGGTTATCCGCCCTCGCCCCACCCCCTTACCCCCTCCCCCCGTACCCTTCCGCATGGCCTTCTTCTCCCGCAAGCCCAAGACCCCCGCCCCCTCTTCCGGCGGTCCGGTCGTCGTCTCCCCCATCCCCCCCGCCAGCCCCGGCTCAGACGCCGACCTCGAGGCCCTCATCCGCCTCCGCGGCGGGGACATGCTCGACCGCGCCCGCGCCCACGCCTCTGGCCTCCTCTCCGCCAAGTTCTACTCCGACGCCCTCATGGATTGGTCCATGAAGGACCAGAACTTCAAGGTCCAACTCTTCCGCTTCGTTGACTGCTTCCCCGTCCTCAAGACCCCCGACGCCGTCTTCGATCACCTCGACGACTACCTCTCCCAGCCCGGCGTCACCGTTCCGGGCGTCATCGCCGCCGCCCTCAAGGCCGGCAAACTCGCCAAGGGCCTCGCCGCAGGCCAGATCGGCAAGCAGATCACCGGCATGGCCGAGAAGTTCATCGCCGGCGTCGACGCCGCCTCCGCACTCCCAAACCTCCGTCGCCTCTGGGGCGACCCCACTCGGGCGGGGGGCACGGGCGGCATCGCCTTCAGCGTCGACCTCCTCGGCGAGGCCTGCGTCAGCGACGCCGAGGCCGACGCCTACCGCGACAAGTACCTCGACCTCATCGGCAACCTCCCCGCCCAGGTCGCCGCCTGGCCCGCCAACCCCCGTCTCGAGTCCGACCACCTCGGGCCCATCCCGCGCACCAACGTCAGCGTCAAGATCAGTTCCCTCTCCGCCCGCTGCGACCCCATCGACTCCGGCGGCGCCACCCGCGACCTCATGCGCCGCCTCCGCCCCATCCTCGAACTCGCGAAGGCCAAGGGCGTCTTCGTGAACTTCGACATGGAGCACTCCGCCCTCAAGGACTTCACCCTCGATCTCTTCATCCGCTGCTGCGAGGAGATCGACTTCCATGCCGGCCTGGCCATGCAGGCCTACCTCCGCTCGGGAGAGGACGACGCCCGACGCATCATCGACTGGGCCTCACGCCGCGGCCGCGCCGTCACCGTCCGCCTCGTCAAGGGCGCGTACTGGGACTCCGAGGTCATCCTCGCCGAACAGCGCGGCTGGCCCGTCCCCGTCTGGCCCACCAAGCGCCTCACCGACGCCTGCTTCGAACGCATGACCGACCTCTTCCTCGACGCCGCCCCGCGCTCCCCGGGCTCGTCGGGCGTCAAACTCGCCCTCGGCTCCCACAACGTTCGCTCCATCGCCGCCGCACTCGCCGGCATGGAGCGACGCGGGCTCCCCCTCGCCGCCCTCGAACTCCAGATGCTCCACGGCATGGCGGACCAACTCAAGCACGCCGCCGCCGACATGGGCCTCCGCGTCCGCGAGTACGTCCCCGTCGGGCAGATGATCCCGGGCATGGCCTACCTCGTCCGCCGCCTCCTCGAGAACACCAGCAACGAGTCCTGGCTCAAGGCCGGCTTCCTCGACAACGCCGACCCCGACCGCCTCCTCGCCTCGCCCCACGACGGCCCCCGCGCCCGCCGCAACGCCGGCATCGACCTCGAAGCCGGCGGCCGCACCGCCGGGCTCAACCCCGACAAGCACCGCCTCTCCGCCGCCGTCGATGGCCTCGGCGACGGCAAGCCCTTCTTCAACGAGTCCTTCCGCGACTTCTCCCGCAAGGACCAGCACGCGGCCTTCTCCCGCGCCGTCGCCGCCGCCAGCGTCGAACGCGTCGAGAACTCCACAACCCCCGCTCAAGCCGAGGGCATGGTCGCCCGCGCCCACGCCGCCTTCCCCGCCTGGCGCGACGCCGACCCCATGCTCCGCGCCCGCGTGCTCGTCCGCGCCGCCGCCATCATGCGCGACCGCCGCGACGCCCTCAGCGCCCTCATGATCAAGGAGTCCGGCAAGACCTGGCGCGAGGCCGACGCCGACACCTGCGAGGCCATCGACTTCTGCGAGTTCTACGCCCGCGAGGCCCCGCGCCTCTTCCAGCGCCAGCGCATCGGGCGCTTCACGGGGGAACTCGACGAGTCCATCTACCAGCCCAGGGGCGTCGCCGTCGTCATCAGCCCCTGGAACTTCCCCCTCGCCATCTGCTGCGGCATGACCGTCGCCGCGCTGGTCACCGGCAACCCCGTCATCGTCAAGCCCGCCGAGCAGACCCCCGCCATCGCCAAGGCCATGGTGAACATCCTGCACCAGTCGCTCCGCGAAACCCTTCACAACTCAGCACTCAGCACGCAGCACTCAGAACTCCTGCACTTCTGCCCCGCCCCGGGCGAGACCACCGGCGCCGCCCTGGTCCGCGACCCGCGCGTCGCGCTCATCGCCTTCACCGGCTCGCGAGACGTGGGCCTCGACATCCTGCACGCCGCCGCGCCGGCCTCGCCATTCTCCGCGCCCGCGAGCCGCGCCGCGCCCTCCACCCACCTCAAGCACGTCATCTGCGAGATGGGCGGCAAGAACGCCCTCATCATCGACACCTCCGCCGACCTCGACGAGGCCGTCCTCGCCGCTCGCCACTCCGCCTTCGGCTTCCAGGGCCAGAAGTGCTCCGCCTGCTCACGCCTCATCATCGTCGATCCCCAGGGCCCCTCAGGCCCCGCCATCTCAGGCTTCACCCAGCGCCTCATCGAGGCCACCCGCGCCCTCACCATCGGCGACCCCGCCCTTCCCGGCACCGACATCGGGCCCGTCATCGACGCCGACGCAGGCGACAAGATCCGCGGGTTCATCGACCGCGCCAAGGCCTCCGGCCTCTCCTGCGCAGCCCTCGACCTCCCCGCCTCCGACCCCTTCGTCGCCGCCAACGCCCGACGCTTCGTCGCCCCCCACATCTTCTGGACCGTCCCGGAGGACCACGAACTCGCCCGCGAGGAAGTCTTCGGGCCCGTCCTGGCCGTCATGCACGCCAGGGACTTCGACGACGCACTCCGCATCGCCAACACGCCCGCCTACAAACTCACCGGCGGCGTCTTCACCCGCAAGCCCGCACACATCGAACGCGCCAAACGCGACTTCCGCGTCGGCAACCTCTACATCAACCGCGGCATCACCGGCGCCCTCGTCGCCCGACAACCCTTCGGCGGCTTCGGCATGTCCGGCGGCGGCACCAAGGCCGGCGGCACCGACTACCTCCTCCACTTCGTCGAGCCACGCGCCATCTGCGAAAACACCATGCGCCGCGGCTTCGCCCCAGAGGCCTGAGCACGCCCATGCACGCTTCCCCCCTCCTCCCCCCCACCCTCGCCGACCTCCGCGACGCGCAGGCACGCATCGCCCCCTTCGCCCACCGCACCCCCGTCCTCACCTGCGCCGCCATTGACGCCCGCGCCGGCGATGGCTGCCGCGTCTTCTTGAAGTGCGAGAACCTCCAGAAGGTCGGCGCCTTCAAGTTCCGCGGCGCCTGCAACGCCGTCTTCGCCCTACCCGACACCCTCGCCCGCCGCGGCGTCGTCTGCCACTCCTCCGGCAACCACGCCCAGGCACTCGCCCTCGCCGCTCGGCTCCGCGGCATCACCGCCCACATCGTCATGCCACGCACCGCCCCGGCCGTCAAGCAGGCCGCCGTCGCCGCGTACGGCGGACGCATCACCCTCTGCGAGCCCACCCTCCAGGCCCGCGAGGACACCCAGGCCCGCGTCATCGCCGACACCGGCGCCACCGAGATCCACCCCTTCAACAACCCCTTCGTCATCGCGGGCCAGGGCACCGCGGCGCTCGAACTCCTCGAGGATCATCCCGACCTCGACGCCGTCATCGCACCCGTCGGCGGCGGCGGGCTCCTCAGCGGCACCGCCATCGCCGCCACCTCCCTCAAGCCCGGCATCCGCGTCCTCGGCGCCGAGCCCGCCCTCGCAGACGACGCCGCTCGCTCGATCACCGCGGGCCGACCCCTCCCCGCCCTCCCGCCCCGCACCATCGCCGACGGGCTCCTCACCGGCCTCTCCGACCTCACCTTCGGCATCATCCGCGACCGTGTCGCGAGCATCCTCACCGTCCCTGAGGACGCCATCATCGACGCCATGCGCTTCGTCTACGAGCGCGCCAAGATCGTCATCGAGCCCTCCGCCGCCGTCGGCTTCGCCGCGCTCTTCGCCCGCGAGCCGGACCTCCGCGGCCGGAAAATCGGCATCATCGTCTGCGGCGGCAACGTTGACCTCGACCGCCTGCCCTGGCAACGCCCCGCCTAAGGCTCGATCGACCGCTCACGCGCGGCGTCCTCACACCCGCCGACGCCGCGACGCCATCACCCCGCCCAGCACCAGCAGCGCCGCAGCGCCAGGCCCCGGCACCCCGATGATCCGGTACGCCGCGTTGTCCGCAAAATCGACGATCTGCCCGCCCGGGCCCTGGTTGAACACGCCGAACACGTCACCCGGCGTCCCCACCTCCGTCGAGTTGCTCCCCGACACGAAGTACTGGATCGACGGGTTCTGCTCCAGCGCCACCACCGACAGGAAGTACGAGCCCAAGGGCAGCACCGGCCCGCTCAGCCCGAAGTCAATCCGCACCAGGAACGTCCCCGGAAAGTTCGTGCTCTCCCCGGGGAACGGCCACGGCACCACGCTCAGCATCGGATCCCCCGCCTGCACGATCCGGCTGAACCGGTCCCCCTCCACGTGCGTCCGCGCGTTCTCCCGCAGCGGGTTCCCGTCGTTGGTGTAGATGTTCACCCGGAACCCCTGCGGCCCGAACGCCCCGCCCTCCACCCGGAACACCGACTCGACCCGCGTGATCGCAAATGCTCCCTGCGGGCCCACGCCCTGCGTCCCGTTGATCTCGAAATCGTCCATGCACACCGTCGAGCCCGCGGCACTCGACTGCGACTGGTAACTCCCCGTCCCCGACCCGCCCGTCACGTGGTCGAGAATCGGATCCGCCACCGCCGCCGTCCCGGCCAGCGCACTCACGACCAACGACGCGACAACCTTGAACGTCCGCATGGATGATCCTCTCTCCGGCCCGCGCGGCGCAACCCCGCCGCCCGCTCGGGCCGCCTCAACCATACCTCGCACGCTCAGCCGTGCCAGCCCGGCCTTTACACTTGCCTCTCGCCGCGTCCGAGAACTCACCCGTTCCGGGGTCCCGCACCGGTCACTTCCCGATCGTCTGGCGCAGGAACACCGACACCCGCTCGTAGAAGTACACCCGGTTCTGGAGTTTCTGGAACCCGTGGCCCTCGTCGGGCGCCACGAACAACTGCACCGGCACGCCACGGTCCTTCAGCGCCACCGACAGTTGCATCGCCTCCTCTACCGGCACCCGCGGGTCGTTGAACCCGTGCCCGATGAACATCGGCGCCTTCACCTTCTCGATCCGCGTCACGGGCGACACGCTCAGCAGGAACTTCTCGTCGCTCAGCGGGCCGTACTCCGCCTCCCGCAGTTTCCGGCGATACCCCGCCGTCTTCTCCAGGAACGTCTTGAAGTTCACGATCCCCACCAGGTTCACCCCCGCCCCGAACAGCCGCTCCTTCCGCTTCCCCGCGTCCACGCGCTCCTGATCCTCCACCAGGCACGCCACGGACATGAACCCGCCGTACGACCCGCCGAGCGTCGCGATCTTCCCCGGCGCCGAGAGCCCGTTGGCCACCAGCCACTCCGCCGCGTCCACGCCGTCGCGCACGCTGTCCCACCGCTTGGCGTAATCGTCCATCATCAGGAACTCGCGCCCGTAGCCGCTGCTCCCGCGCACGTTGGGGGCCATCACCCCGAACCCTTCGCTCAGCAGGTACTGCTGTGTCACGCTGAAGATCGGGCGGTGCTGCCCCTCGGGGCCGCCGTGGTACATCACCACGAACGGGATCGGCGTCCCCTTCACGTACCCCGGCGGCGTGAACACGAACGCGGGGATCTCCACCCCGTCGAACGCCCTGTACTTCACCAGTTCCGGCAGCGGAAACCGCGCCAGGTCAATCCCCTGCGTGTCGGGGAATGTCACCTGCACGGTCACCGCCCCCCCGGCCCCAGCCTGCGCCCCGGCGACCGGGTAGGTCGTCACCCACGCCGCCCCGCAGTCCCTCGCGTTGCTGTTGGACCACGAAAGGCTCCGCCCCGTGCTCCACAGGAGCGTCTCGCCGCGAAAGTCCGTCCCGCCGATGACGCCCTTGGCCGTCTCCGGGAAGCCCAGGCTGGTCCACGTCGCCACGTCGTAGACGTGCGGCACGCCGTAGCCCTCTTCGTTGCTCGACACCGCCAAGAGCGATCCGTCGCCGCTGAGGGTCGCGACCTCCAGGTCGTGGGCCGCCAGCGCCGGCACGGGCTGCCGCCACGCACCCGTCTTCAGGTCGATCACGAACAGCGCGTTCCGCCCCGTCTCCGCGTCGGACGTGGCGATCACCGACTCCTCGCCGGGCGCGTAGCCGACGAGATGGCTCGCGGCGGTCCCCCCTCCCTTGGGGCGAATCGTCAGGTCGCGCAGCGCGCCGGTCTTCACGTCGAGTTCGAAGCACTCGCTGTCGGAGGCCGAGCGGTACTGCTCGACGAGCACGCGGGCGCCGTCGCGGGAGACGTCCGCCGCGGACCACGAGCCCGCCTTCGCGAGCAGGCGCGTCGCCTTGCCCGAGGCGAAGTCATGCCGGTACAGATGGAAGTCGCTGGGCGAGTCCAGGTTGGCCGAGTAGACGAAGCCCGAGGAATCGGGGAGCCAGCAGTTCACCGCGGCCTGCACCCGCTCGGCCCGCAGCACCGGGACCAGCGCGGGCGTCGTCGCGTCGCCGGGCTTGATCTCGATGAGCGTGAGTTGCGTGTTCTCGTTGCCACCGGCCGAGTGCATCAGGATGGCCTTGCCGCCGTCGGGCGAGACGGAGAACCCCGCCACGCCGTCGGTCAAGTCTGTCAGGCGCACCACCGTGGCCTCGCCCGGCTTGTAGTTGGGCGCCTGCCCCTTGGCGTGGGACGCGGGCAGGACGCGGTACATCTGCCACACGCCGTTGGGCCAGTCCCGCATGAGCAGCGAGCCGTCCGGCAGCATCACCGGCGTGCCCGGCGCGCGGATCCTGAAGAACTGCTCGAGCGACGGCCGCCCGGCGGCCTGGGCTCTCCCGCCCGCCGGCGCTTGACCGATGGCCGCGGCACCGGAGGCCAGGACAACCGACAACCCGATGATCGACCAGACGCGCATGATGCCGCCTCCTGTGCCCAGTTCGCCCGCCGGCCACTTCGACGAGCCGGGTCATTGTTGGCGCACATCCGCGCGGTGCTCGGATCTCGCGCCAGGCATCGGAGGCACCGTCGCGGGGGCTTGACGTCGGTCGGCCGACACGCAACCGGCGGGGAGCGTTGGTGCTCTCCGAAACGTGACCGCGAGGGAGCGCTCCCCGCTCGGAACTTTCCGGTTGGCCCCGCGCGCCCCGGCTTGCGCCGGGGCCTCTGTGTTTGCGCGGTGCTTTGGGCCTTGCTTTGGGGGTCGCGTAGTCCGTGTAACTCCGCGATTGCGCGCGCACCTCGTTGCCGGGCTTTGGAGGGCCCGCTGAGCGGCCCTCGCGCAGACCCTCCGACCCCCCCACCCAGCGCGCCCAAATCGATCCTGGGGCATCGTAGAGGAACTGGCCTTTTCTCACACGGGAAACGCGACTTTCTGTGCGTGTGCGAGCAACCTGGCGTACACGACCCCGATCCAGCGCCGCGGCGGGGGTGCCGGACGCGATTGCGCGCAATCCGCGCGACGGCGGCGCGATTCCGGGAACCGCGGACCGCCGGGCGGGCGTGATCAACGCGGGGCGATGGTCGGCGCGGGCTCGACGATCGTGGCGCGTTGGCGGGCGATGTCCCAGCGGAGGACGCGGGCGACGACGGGGGTTGCGCTGCCGGGCTCGGCGAAGACCACGCGCGCGGGTGGTTCCGCTGACGCCTCGGCCAGGGATGTCGCCGCGTCGAAGTGGAGGCGGTCGGCCGTGAGGTTCGCGCCGCCCTCGGAGCGAGCGGCAACATCGCCCAGGGCGGTGGCGGAGGCGAGCACGGCCTGGGTGGTCCGGCCGCTCGTGGGCGCGGTGCTGGCGCCGTCGGTGTCGGGCACGCGGAGGCGGGCCTCGCAGCGGCGGGCGTCGATGGTGAGGACGGGCTGGTCGGGGCCCTGACGGTGGATGATGCGGGTGCCCCCGGAGAGAACCAGGAGGCCGTCGGCGCGGGTGAAGACGAGCCCGTGGGCGTCGGCGTTGTCGGTGGTGCCGGCGGGACCGGCCGGCGCGGGGCCGCGGCCCCAGGCGAGCAGCGTGGTGCCGCGGGCCTTGCCGAGGTCGGAGGGGAGGCCCGACGCGGCGGGCAAGGCTGATGCGTTGGGGTCCGGGGGCGGCGAAGGGACGCGGCGGTCGTCAAGGAGCGCGCGGCCCGCTCCGGGGATGCGAAGGGTCGCCGAGCCGGGGGTGGATTCATCGGCGATGATCCGCGCGCCCTCGGCAAGGACGATCCGCTCGACGGGGCGCTGGGACGGAGCGGCCGATGCGAGGCCCGGGAGCGCGGAAGGCTGGACGGATGCGAACCGGCGTGACTCGACGCGCGCGAGTTGACCTGAGGAAAGATCGTCGCTGCCGACCGCCTCGGCTCGGAGCAATCGGCGGGGCTCGGGCGTCGCGGCGGGCAACGGGGCCTGCGCGGCCTCGGTCTGACCATCGGCGAGGGCCTCGAACCCCGAGCCGGGCGTGCCGGGGGTGAATCGGAGTTCGACGCGCTGGGCGGTCAGTTCGTCGGCTTCGAGGGGCGAGCGCTCGATGGCGGCGCGGACATCGCCCACGCACTCGGCGCGGCCGTCGAGGTTGGAGAAGGTGAACGCGCGAGTCCACGCGGCGGAGGCCGAGCGAACAGCGGCGGGGTCGGCCGCGCTCTCGGGCTGGTAGTCGAGCGTGCCCGCGCCGAACACGGTGAGTTCCTCGCGTGCGCCGTCGAGGCGCATCTGCGTGCCGGCGATGGTGCCCCCGTCGCGAGCGAGGGTGACGCGGGGCCCGAGGAGGTCGAGGGTGCGGGAGGGGACGTCAGCGCGGAGGGTCTTGGCGGAGGCCTGGACGCCGCGGCCGACGACGGTGGCGGGTTCGGCGGCCCCCTCGGCCGAGGCGGAAGCGACGACGATGCGGTTCCGTTCGTCGCGCGCGAGGGCGGCGGCGACGGTGTCGGCGCGGAGCGTCCAGCCCGCGCGGCGGGCGACGACCGAGCCGGACGCCTGCACGTCGGTCGGGTCTGCGGCCTTGCCGGTGGGAGAAGGTTCGAAGGCGACATCGAGGGTGTCGCACTCGAGCGACGCCCCATCGGCCTCGGCGGCGCGGACCGAGCCCTGGGCGTGCAGGCGCTCGATGAGCCCGTCGAGGGGCCCGGTGGCGAGTTGACGGCCGATGAAATCCAGGCGGGCGGACTGCGCGGCGAGGGAGGCGGGCCCGTCCTGGGCGAGGACGTCGCCCGAGAAGGCGACGAAGCGGAGTTTGTCGCCCGGGCCGCCGCCGGGGCGGGCGGAGAGGGCGAAGTCGGCCTGATCGGAACAGGTGACGCGGTGGAGGCGGTCGGGTCGGTCGTCGGCCGCGATGAGGGCGAGCGGGCCGCGTGAAGAGCCGACGCCCGTGCGGAGATCGAGCGAGGCGGAGGCGACTTCGAGGATTCCGAGGGCGCCCATGCCGAGGCGGGCCGGGGTTGAGTCGGAGCCGAGGACGGCGATGGATTGAGCGGCGGCGGCGTAGCGGACGCGGGGCGCGGTGACCCAGCCGCCGGAGGCGGCGTCGCGCCCGCGGACGAGCCCGGCGTCGGGATCGGACACGCCCAGGGGCGGCGGGCCGGAGGCGAGTTCGGCGAGGAGTTCGTCGGCCTGGAGTTGCTGGGGTCGCGCGTCGAGCGGCGTGACTGTGAGCGGGCCCTTCCACGTGGCGGCGATCACCTCGCCCGCGGGATCGGCAAGGCTGAAGAGGACGAGCGGCTCGCCCGGGATGGCGGGGGAGCGGGTGAGGGGCGCGCGGGGCTCGGGGGGAGGCTTTGCGGCGGTCGGGCGCGCCGGGGAGCCGGTGGGCTCCGCGTGGGAGGCAACGGGCGTTTGAGCGGGGGCGGGAAGGCGAAGGCTGCCGCCGAGGAGGCGTGCCCAGGCGTCGAGGCGGTGGGCGTCGAGGGTGAGCCCGCCGCGGGTGACGCGAACGTCGTCGGCGAGGGCCGCGTGGTAGAAGGTCTCGGTGTCGGCGGAGGGCTGCGAGGACGCGTCGGCGATCGGAGGGGGCGTCGAAGCGGGCGTGGCGGTGTCGTCGCCGGGTTGGGGGCGGTCGGGCGCGAGGTAGAGGTAGTCGGTGCGGTCGATGGCGAGCGCGAGGCGGGTGTTGACCTGGTCGCCGACGAGGCGGAGTCCGCGGGCGGAGAGTTCGAATCGTGGTCCGCTGGCGCGGAAGTCGCCGGGGATGGAGACTTCGCCCAGGGGGATGTTGAAGTCGATGGCGCGGGTGAAGAGTTGGGCGACCGGCGCGTTGGCGGCGGAGGCGGGGGACGATTCGTCGTCGGCGGGAGGGTGCGGCAGGAGGGTGATGAGGACGCCGCCGTCGAAGGCGCCGGACTCGGTGCTCTCTGGTCGGCCGGCGGGGTAGAGGATGCGGCCGCGCGCGGCGGAGATGGCGAGCGCGCGGCCATCACGGAGGAAGATGAGGGCCTTGGGGGCGTCGATATCGGCGCGGCCCGCGGAGGTGGGCTGGAGAGCGGCCCATTCGAGGTAGCCGGTGACGCGGGTGGGATCGGCCTTGTCGACAAACTGGACGCGGGCGCGGCCGGCGCGGGCGAGCCCCTCTCGGGAGAGGTCCACGGGCGTCGGGGGCATGTAGGCGGGCGGCTTGGGGAGGGAGGCGGGGCCATCGCCCGGGCGAGGGCGCGACCAGACGGCGATCAGGCCCAGCAGGCCCGCGCCGATGAGGAGGACGCCGATGGCGACAATGAGCCCGGTGGTGCGGGTGGAGAGGCCTTGGGGGCGTGGGGAGGGGGGTGGGCGGTCATCGGGCATTGGGAGGATCGTACAGGGCGCGGGCCTCGTCGAGGCGGCCCATGGCGGCGAGGAGGTGCTCGACGGCCTCGCGGACAGCGCCGGAGCCTCCCGGGGCGACGGTCACGAACCGCGCGAGGGCCTTGACCTCCGGTCGGGCGTTGGCGACGGCCATGGGGTATCCGACGCGGCGGAGGATGGGGAGATCGGGCCAATCGTCACCCAGGAAGGCGATGGCGGAGGGCTGGACTCCGGAAGCGGCGACGAGATCCGCGAGGGCGAGCGCCTTGTCCTTGGCGTCGAGGTGGACGTGGGGGATGCCGAGGTAGGCGGCGCGGTGCAGGACGGTGCCGCCGGAACGGCCGGTGATGATGGCGGTGTGGAGACCGAGGCGTGCCCAGAGACGGAGGGCGAAGCCATCGGTGACGTCGAAGCGTTTGGACTCGCGTCCCGTGTCGTCGAGGTAGATCCCGCCGTCGGTGAGGACGCCGTCGACGTCGAGGGCGAGGAGTTGGATGGTGGGCTTCATGGGTCGGCGCGCGTGGGAGGGAGAGCCCGACCGTAGGCGAGGAAGGCGCGCGGCCCGAGGGAAGGGCGCGAAGGGGAAAGGCAGCAGTCGGCGGTGGCCGAGCGCTGCCGAGGCGGGTTCTGGGCCCGCGAAAGCGGTTAGTCGCGATCGGGGCGGCGGCCGCGACGGTGCTCGCGGGGCGGTGGCTGGTCGCGGTCGGCCCGGTCATCGCGGTCGTGGAGGTCGTTAGGGCCATCGGGGCGGTTTCGCGGGCCGGGGCCCATGGGGGGGCCGAAGCCGCCGCGCGGGCCGGGGCCTTGCATGTCGGGACCACGCTGCATGTCGGGACCGGGGCCAAAGCCGCCGCGCGGGCCGCCACGCTGCATGTCGGGGCCGGGGCCGAAGCCGCCGCGCGGGCCGCCGCGTTGCATGCCGGGGCCACGCTGCATGTCGGGGCCGGGGCGGTGCATACCGGGGCCACGCTGCATGTCGGGGCCGGGGCCGAAGCGGTCGCGCGGGCCGCCACGCTGCATGTCGGGGCCGGGGCCAAAGCCGCCGCGCGGGCCGCCACGCTGCATGTCGGGGCCGGGGCCGAAGCCGCCGCGCGGGCCGGGGCGGTGCATACCGGGGCCGCGCTGCATGTCGGGGCCGGGGCCGAAGCGGTCGCGCGGGCCGCGGCCGAAGCCCTCGCGCGGGCCCGGGCGCTGCACGTCGGGACCGGGACGGCGTTCGCTCGCGTCTTGATCGTCGCGGTCATCACGGTCGGCGCGGTCGGGGCCGCCGCGAGGTCCGGGGGGCGGCCCATCGGGGCGGCCGGCGTCGGGCTGTTCGGAGCGATCGCGGCGGGGCCCTCTGGCGGAGGGGGCGTCGGGGCGGCGGTCGTCGGGGCCGGGGCGGCCGGCGTCGAGGTCGTAGCCGCGTTGGCGGAGGAAGGCTTCGAACTCGCGGAAGAGTGACTCGCGGTCGAGGGGCCTGGCGGCCTGGGGCCCGCCGGGGCCGCGTTGGGCGCGGTCGGCGTCGGGGGGGGTCGCCTGGGGCTGGGCGAGGAGTGGCGAGGCCGCGGCGGCGGCGAGGAGCGCGAGGAGACAGAATCGACGTGGTGATCGAGGGCTCATGGTCGGGTTCCTGTGAGTTCTGGGGCCGTCCGGGCCCGCGGTGGAATGCCGGAAGGAGGTTGGCGCAAGGGGCGGGGTTGGGGACATGATCTGGGATCGCCGTGCGACAGCGAGGTTGCCCGGGAGGCGTTGGGGTGCAATAATGAGGGCCCTGTTCGGAGCGACCCCATGCCCTACGTGTGCGCATTTACCGGCAAGAAAGCGTCCTTTGGCAAGCAGCGCACGTGGCGCGGGCAGGCGATCAAGAAGGGGGGCTTCGGCCTGAAGCCCACCGGGATCACGCGGCGGAAGTTCCGCCCGAACCTGCAGTTGGTTGACGCGGTTGTGGAGGGGCGCACGCAGCGGGTGCTGGCCTCGACCAAGGCGATCAAGTTGGGGCTTGTGGTGAAGCCGCTCAAGCGCCGGGATGGGTACACGGCGCAGCAGAAGGCGAAGGCGGGGGCCTGAGGCAACCCGGCGGGTGGGTGTCCATGCAGCGCGGGCCTGATTGAAGGCCCGGCGCGGCGATACCATTGCGGCGTGAAGTGCGATCACTGTGCCAACCCGGCGACGGTGCAGGAGACGGTGATCCGCAACGGGCAGGTCACGCAGCGGAACCTGTGCGAGGCGTGCGCGCGGGCCAAGGGGGTCAAGGTGCAACCCGGGCCGCTGGCGCAAGCGCTGACGCAGGCGGTGCTGGTGCAAGGCGGGGCGGGCGCTGAAGGCGCGGCGGGGCCGGGAGCGGGAGCGCCGGTGAGCGCGGGGGCGCTGGCGTGCGGGCGGTGCGGACTGACGTATGCGCAGTTCCGCTCGACGGGGATGCTGGGGTGCGCGGGGTGCTACGAGGCGTTCGCGGGGCCGCTGGCGCCGCTGGTGTCTCGGGCCCACGAGGGGGCGACGCACCACGTCGGGAAGGCGCCCAAGCGGCTGGGGGGCGCGGGCCAGGTGGAGGATCCCGCGGGGGCGGGTAGCGTGGGTCCGGGCAAGCGGGTGACTCGTGCGGCCGCGCTGTTCGGGTCGCCCGAGGAGCGGCGAGCACGGATCGCGGTGCTGAAGCGTCAGTTGGCGGAAGCGGTGGCGGCGGAGCAGTACGAGCGGGCGGCGCAGTTGCGAGACGAGTTGCGGCGTGCGGGCCCGGAGGGTGCCGAGGGCGGGAGCGTGTCGGGGTGAACGAGCCGTTTGCGATGTCGGTGGTGCCGAACGAGGCGATCCGCCGCGGGGCGCCGTGGCTGTCGGGCGCGGGGGCGGCGGCGGAGGTGGTGATCTCGTCGCGGGTGAGGCTCGCGCGGAATCTGGCGGGCGCGCCGTTCCCTGGGCGGTGCAACGCGGAGCAGCGATTGGCGGTGCTGGGGGCGTGCCGGAAGGAGATCGTGAGCGCGGGGCTGGCGGCGTCTGGCGCGCGGCTGACGTGGGCGGACGTGCACGGGCTGCCGACGCTGGAGAGGCAGGTGCTGCTGGAGCGGCACCTGATCAGCAAGGAGCACGCGGGGCTGAAGCAGGCGGACGGGAGCGCGGCGGCGGGGGCGGGCGCGAGTGGGGCGCAGCAGGTCAAGCCGCCGGGCGTGGGGCCGGCGCGGGGCGTGGCGTTCACGCTGCCTGATGAGTCGATCTCGATCATGGTGAACGAGGAGGACCACCTGCGGCTGCAGGTGCTGAGGCCGGGGCTTGCACTCACGGAGGCGTGGAAGCAGGCGGACGCGGCCGACGACGCGCTGGAGGCGACGCTGGGGTACGCGTACTCGCCGCGGCTGGGGTATCTGACGGCGTGCCCGACGAACGTTGGGTGTGCGGTGCGGATGAGCGTGATGCTGCACCTGCCGGCGTTGCGGCTGACGGGCGACGTGGAGAAGGTGCGCCGGGCGACGCGGGACATGGCGCTGGCGGTGCGCGGGTTCTACGGGGAGAACAGCGAGGCGGCGGGGGACCTGTTCCAGATCAGCAACCAGACGACGCTGGGCAAGAGCGAGGCGGTGCTGCTGCGGGATCTTGAGCGGGAGATCCTGCCGGAGGTGATCGCGTACGAGTTGACGAGCCGGAAGTTGCTGCTGGAGAAGCGCAGGCGGTTTGTGGACGACCAGGTGTGCCGGGCGCTGGGGCTGTTGCGGAGCGCGAGGCTGCTGACGCCCGAGGAGGCGCTGAGCCAGTTGAGCCTGGTGAGGCTGGGGGTGCTGACGGGGCTGATCGGGGGCGTGGAGGAGCAGGCGGTGACGCAGTTATTCCTGCTGACGCAGCCGGCGCATTTGCAGCGGGCGATCGGGCGGGAACTGAACCAGCAGGGCCGACGGGAAGCGCGTGCGGACCTGTGCCGGGCGGCGCTGGCGGGCGCGGCACCGACGGGTGGCTGAATGAAACAGGCCCGGGGGATGCCCGGGCCCGCGAGGGTCAATCACGCCGTTGGGAGAGGCTGGGTCAGGCGCGGCGGCGGCGCGAAGCGGCGAGGCCGAAGAGGGCCAACGCGGCGGCGGCGCCGGGGGCTGGGATGAAGGTGACGTTGTCGATGCGGAGCGCGCCCGAGGAGCCCGTGATGTTGTCCAGGGTGAGGCGGACGTAGGCCGCGGCGTTGTTGTTGAGGTCGGCGAAGGCGGAGAGGTCCACCGTGCGGAGGCGGAAGGTGGCGTCGCGGGTGGTGGTGAGCGTCTCGGCGGGGGTGAAGTCGATGCCGTTGCCCGAGACGCTGATGAGAAGTTGCGTGGGCCCGGTGCTGGTGGTGCGTTCGGCGTAGGACATGATGATGTCCTGGAAGCCGGTGGTGTCGAAGCGGAAGGTGATGGACTTGTCCTCGGTGAGGTTGCCGGTGAGGTTGCGGATGCCCAGGCCCGAACCTGCGAGGTCACCATCCTGGGCGTTGATGTCGGAGCCCGTGAAGTACTGGAAGGCACCCTGGCCCAGGGCGGGTGGGGAGGGCGTGCCGTCCCAGACGGTGGCGTCGGTGGTGATGGTGGCGGGCCCGGGGTTGAACTGGGCGTCGGCGGTGATGGGGAAGGTGATCTGGAAGTTGGTATTCGAGGGAGGCACGGCCGTGGGGAAGCGCCAATAGGCGATGACCTGCTGGGCGTGGGCGGCGGCGGCTCCGGCAAAGACCGCGGCGGCAACGGACAAAGCGACAGACGTACGCATGGTGACTCTCTCCTGCGACAGATGGCGTGATGTCGCGCCCGCGAGATGCGTGCGCGCGGGGCGGTCGCCCCTGAAAGGCCTTTCGGCCTGAGGGAGATTCTAACGCGCCGGGGCTGCGCGGGCGATGAAGACCGGAAGAAGATGCGGGTTGCCCAGATTCACGCGCGGGCGGGGAGCGATCGGCGGCGAATCAGGACTGGCCAACGGTGAGCCCGATTCCGGGGGTGCCGGAGGCGATCTTCTCGTGGGCCATTTTCTCCCAGCCCGAGCCGAGTTCGCCGATGGGGTCCGGCGGGACGATGTCGACCTTTTTTTCGCCCAACTTGGCCTCGCCGCGCTGGACCCTGGCCTGGAAGGCGAGGGTCTCGGCGAGGAGTTTGTCGAGGATCTCGGCCTCGGGGACGTTTGCGACGCGTTCGCCCTGGACGTAGATGATGCCGCGGCGGTCGCCGGCGAAGACGGCGACGTCGGCGCCCTCGGCCTCGCCCGGGCCGTTGACGATGCAGCCCATGACGGCGACCTTGATGGGGAGTTGGATCTGCCCATCGAGTTTCTTGCGGACGTCCTGGACGAGGGAGATGAGGTCAACCTGGATGCGGCCGCAGGTGGGACAGGCGATGAGTTCGGCGGAGGTGCGTGTGCGGAGGCCGAGGGCGTAGAGGAGTTCGAGCCCGTCCTCGACTTCGAAGCGTGAGTCGGAGGCGTAGGAGATGCGGAGGGTGTCGCCGATGCCGCGGGAGAGGAGGGAGCCGAGGGCGACGACGGAGCGGATGCAGCCGGTCTCTTTGGGGCCGGCGTGGGTGACGCCGAGGTGGAGTGGGTGGTCGAAGCGTTTGGAGATTTCGGAGTAGACGTCGATGACCATGGGGGCGTCCATGGACTTGGCGGAGATGGTGACGTCGTGGAAGTCCTGCTCGTAGAAGATATCGAGGTATTCCTCGAGTTTGGTGATCATGATGGCGAGCATGTAGCCGTGCTTGTGCTCGGAGAAGACGGCGCCGAGTTCCTTGAGGCGTTTCTGCTTGTCCTTGCGTTCGATGATGGAGCCTTCGTTGACGCCGATGCGGATGGGGATGCCGCGGCCTGATTGAGCGGCCTTGCAGGCGTTGATGACCTCGATGACCTGTGCGCGGTCGTTGATGTTGCCCGGGTTGAGGCGGATCTTGTGGACGCCGGCCTCGACGGCTTCGAGGGCGCGCTGGAAGTGGAAGTGGACGTCGGCGACGATGGGCACGCGGACCTGCGGGAGGATGTGGCGGAGGGCCTCGGTGTCCTTCTTCTCCGGGACGGCGACACGAACGATGTCGGCGCCGGCAGCGGTGAGGCGGTTGATCTCGGCGACACAGGCGTCGATGTCGTGGGTGTAGCCCGTCGTCATGGTCTGGACGGAGACGGGGGCTGGGGTGGTTGGGGAGCCGTCACGGGCGGGCTTGCCGCCACCGATTCTGACGTAGCCGACGCGGTCGTCGCCGAGTGTGACCTGACGTGTGGGGACGCGTGGGAGCATGGTGAGGGATGGTAGGAGGAGGGCGGCGAGGGCGCAACAGGCTGGGGGAGGACGCGCGGGCGCGGCTGGGGGAGCGAGCAACACGGGCGGGGGCGAGCGGGGTCGTAGCCTCCGAGGCGGGACGCTCCAGGAAAGGGGGCTCGATGGGCTTCGCATACGGGCAACTGATCGTGCTGGCGGGGCTGTGGCTGTTGGCAATGGGCTGCGTGTGGGTGATCTGGCGGGCCCTGACGCGGGGGCGGGTGTGGCCGCGCGCCGGGGCGGCGGGATGCGGGCGGTGCGGGTACGAGTTGGGCGCGCCGCTGCCGATGCGGTGCCCCGAGTGCGGCGTGTCGGTGGTGGAGGGCGGGGTGGTGACGCGTCGGATGGTGATGCGGTCGCGGATGCCGTGGGGCGTGGCGGTGCTGGCGTGGAGCGTGCTGGCGACGGTGGGGACGCTGTGGCTGGCGCGGGCGGGGGTGGCGCTGTCGCACCGCCTGGGCGGTGGCGCGGTGGTCTGGACGGTGGCGAAGTCGCTGACCTTGGAGCCGATGCAGTGGGCGGTGTGGGAGGGGTCCGAGGCGAAGATGAAGCGGAGCGCCGACTACGAAGTAGACGTGACGGTGGCGGGTGAGGGCGGGATGAGCATGGGTCTGGACGAGGGGACAGTGACGGCACGAGTGCTCGTGGGGACGGTTGAGCGGGCGCGGCTGGAGGGCGAGGTCAAGGGCGGGCGTGCGCGCTGGCGCGTCGTCGACGAGACGGGGAAGGTGGCCGATGAAGGGGCCGTGGGCGAGGCGGCGCCGGTGGAGCGGGCGTATGCGGTTGCCGGACTGGACCCGACGAGCGCGCCTCTGGCGAAGGAAGCGGGACAGGTGGCGCAAGCGCTGGCGGACGCGGTGACAAGCCCGGACCAGGCCGGCTTCGGGCACGTGCCGATGGCCACCGACGCGGAGCCTGGGTCGGTGATGGTGAAGAAGATCGGGGGCGTGGGGCGGTCGCCGCGTTCGGGCGCGAGGATACTCGGGCTGCGGGGCGCGGATGCGGAGCGGGCGGTGTGGCTGGTGGCGGCCGGGGCGGGGGCGGCGGTGTGGGGCGGGGGGCTGGCGCTGGGGGTGTGGCGTCGGCGGCGGCTGCTGGGGGAGGTCGAGGCCGCGTAGGGGGCAGGCGCGGTGGAGGACCCGCGCGGCCGCCGGTCGCGGTAGGATGCCCCGGGGACGAAGGCACCGCACAGCGAGGGGGCGTGCGTGGGAGCGCGCGGCATGTATCGTGAGCAGGGGCTCGCATCCGGGGTGCGTGGGACGCCGCTGGGGGTGTTCGCGACGGTGATGGTGCTCGTGTTCGCGGCGGAAGGGGCGATCATGCTGGTGCTGCCGCTGATCGGCCCGTGGGCGCGGCCGACGGTGTGGGAGGCGGTGACGGACGCGGCGCTGCTGTCGGTGGTGCTGTCGCCGGCGTTGTGGTACGCGGTCGTCAGGCCGTGGCGGGGCCTGAACGCGGCGCGGACACAGTTGCTGGCACGGGTGTTCGAGGCGCAGGAGGCGGAGCGGCAGCGCCTCGGGCGGGACCTGCACGACGAGTTGGGGCAGCAGTTGACGGCCATCATGATCCACGCGCGGACGATCGAGACGGAAGTCGGCGCGGGTGCCGATGGATCGGCGGGGGCGCGGGCGAAGGAACTCTCGCGGATGGCGGCGGGGACGCTGGAAGAGGTGCGGCGACTGGCCCGCGGGCTGAGGCCCGACGTGCTGGATGACTTCGGGCTCGTGGTGGCGCTGGAGCGCTTGTGCGAGGACTTCCGGGCGGCCCATGGCGTGGGTGCCCGCGTGGACGCCGAGGGGGTGCGGGCCGAGGGCGTCGATCCCGAAGCGGCCCTCGCGGCGTACCGGATCGCGCAGGAGGCGCTGACGAACGTGGCGCGGCACGCCGGGGCACGAACGGTGCGCGTGGAGGCGCGGATCGCCCAGGCTGGCGCCGACGCGACGCTGACGCTCGAGATCGAGGACGATGGGCAAGGCCTGGCCCGGGGCGGTGGCGGAGGGACCGAGGCGCCAGAGCGGCGAGGGTCGGGTATCCAGGGCATGCGGGAGCGGGCGGCACTGCTGGGCGGGACGCTCTCGGTCCGTGGTCGCCCGGGTGGGGGTACGGTGGTGTCGGCGCGCATCCCGCTCAGGGGCGCGCGGGCCGCGATCAGGCCGGGGGCGAGCGCAGCCCGTGGCGGCGGAGCGGAGGCGGAGCCGGAGGAGGAGGAGCGGGGCGCATGAGCAAGACGCGGGTGCTGATCTGTGACGACCATCCGCTGCTGCGGCGCGGGCTGCGGTACCTCGTCTCGGCCCAGGCGGACATGGAGGTGGTCGGAGAAGCCGGGGACCTGCGCACGGCGGCCGAGGAGGCAGCGCGGCTGAAGCCCGACGTGGCCACCCTGGATCTCTCCATGCCCGGCGGGACGGGCGTCTCGGGCATCGAACGGGTTCGCAAGGCGTCGCCCGGGACACGGGTGCTGGTGGTGTCGATGCACGATGATCCCGCGTACGTTCGCGCGGCGCTGGCGATGGGCGCGGCGGGGTACGTCGTCAAGAGCGCGGCGGACGCGGAGTTGGTGACGGCCATCAGATCGGTCCGGGCCGGCCGCCTGTTCGTCGATGCCCGCGGCGTGGAGGGCGTCGGGGCGGCGGGCTTCGGGGATGTCGGGATGACCGGGCCGCGCGGCGCCGTTGCGGGGGCCGGCGAGAGCCCGATCGCGCAGTTGAGCGAGCGCGAACGCGAGGTGCTCGTGGGCGTGGCGCAGGGGCACACCAGCGCGGCGATGGCGGACCGGCTCGGCCTGAGCGTGAAGACCGTCGAGTCGTACCGCGCCAGGATGATGCAGAAGTTGAACCTGCGAAGCCGGGCGGACGTGGTGCGGCTGGCGATGGAGAGCGGCCTGCTGGGCACCCCGCCGCCCGGCGTCACCGGCGGCGAGGCCTGAGCGAGCGGGCGGGGCGGCCGCCCCCCCAACACGGGGCGGGGCGGGGCACGGGAGTCGATCGCTGCCGGGGAATCCCCGGCAAAGTCGCGCCGGTTCTCCGACTATCCCCGCTCGAAGCCCGCTCGACGGCCGGGCAGAATGCTCCAGCGAATCGCACGTGGCCCACACACCCACATCCACGGCGCTCGCACAAGGAGCAGGACATGAATCGTCTCGTGCAGATCGTGTCGGCAGCGTTGGTCGCGGTCGCGGGGAGCGCGGCGGCCCTGGGCCAGGCGACGGGGTACACCATCACCGGGGGGCTCTCGAACTTCGACGTGACCAACCGGTGCGACCATGAGTGCGACGAGTTCGAGATCGAGATCGAGGACTGCCGCCCGTCGGACATCTACCACACGTACCGCAACCCGAACTACGGGAATCCGGCGATCGAGGACCACGGGACGTTCACGCGGATCCGGTATCACCACCCGGGGCACCTGACCGCGGTGAACACCATCGAGCACTTCGGCGTGTGCCTCCGGAACTTCGTGCCCGGGACCACGGTGATCCGCGTGCGGTGGATGCGCAACGGGCACGCGGCCCTGGTGAATGGGTCGGAGCCCAACCCGTACCCGGGCGGCGGAACGGCCCAGAACACCCAGCCGCGGATGCCGACCATCTCCACGGAGAACATGGTTCGTCCCAACGGGGACGACTACATCATGCTCCACGTGACCAACACGGATCCCACGCAGGCGATCTGGGTGAAGCGCACGGCCCGGGTGACGGCGCGGGAGGTGACGCTTGAGGAGTTGATGTCCAACGACCCGCTCGTGACGGGCTCGGTGACGATCGACGCCCAGCCCGTGCGGCTCGGGGCGGGGCAGACGCTGACGCTGGATCAGGACCTCTTCGAGTTGGAGGACACCCAGAGCGCGGTGTTCAGCGCCGAGTATTTCCAGGACGTGCTGGGCGCCGGCGGCCCGTTCGGCGGCGGCCAGCCCGTGCGCGGGCCCTCCCTGGGGCACGTGATGACGGCGTCGGTGGCCGCGCAGAGGCTGTGCGGGACCGACGGCGCGCCGGTGATCACCGGTCAGCCCGAGGCCCTCGTGGACGACCTGGGCGCCAGCGGCGACCTGTCGATCAATGTCGTGACGGCGGACATTGACCCGATCTTCGAGTGGCGCAAGGACGGGGTGGCCATCAGCCTCGACAACCCGCTCTTCGAGGGCGCCGACAGCGATTCGCTGCGGATCCCGGTCATCGACGCGAACACCACCGGCATCTACTACTGCGTGGTGTCGAACATCTGCGGGACGGTCATCTCCGACGCCGCGGAGGTGCGGATCGTGGGCAACGACGGCGGCGGGGGCGGCCCCGACGGGTGCAAGGCGGACTTCAACAACGACGAAAACCTCGATCCCGACGACCTGGCGGACTACATCGGCGGGTTCTTCCAGGGGACGCCCGACGAGCGGTGCGACCAGAACCGCGACGGGACGATCGACCCCGACGACCTGTCGGACTACATCAGCGACTACTTCGATGGCTGCTGGAACTGAGCGGCACCGGAACCGACTCAACGGGCGTTGGAGACAGAGCAGCCGTCCCCGGTGCGTAGTGGGCGACCGGGGATGACGTGAACGCCGCGGCGGCCGACCCCGTCGCGGCGTTTTCATGCGCGCGGAGCGGGTCGGGCCGGCACCTGCCTCACGCCAGACCCAGGGACCGCTCGATGCCCTCGACCCAGGCGTGCAGGATGAGCATGTGGAGTTCCTGCACGCGATCTGAGCCCTGGCCCGGCACGATGAAGTCGTGGTCGCAGAGGCCCTTGGCGCGGCCGCCGTCGCCCCCCAGAAGGGCGACAGTGGTCGCGCCGGCCTCTCGCCCCGCGCGGGCGGCACGCACGATGTTCTCCGAGTTCCCGCTGGTGGACAGCAGGATCACCGCGTCGCCCGGCCGGGCCAGCGCGGCGACCCACCGCGCAAAGACGTGCTCGAAGCCGAAGTCGTTGGCGACGCAGGTCAGGTGCCCGGGCTCCGTGCAGGCGAGGGCGGCCAAGGGTCTGCGGTCCTTGCGGAAGCGGCCCGTGAGTTCCTCGCAGAAGTGCGCGGCGTCGCAGGCGGAGCCCCCGTTCCCGCAGGTGAGAATCTTCCCGCCCTTGTTGAGGCAGCCCGCGAGGATCGCCGGCATGGCGGCGGCGCGGTCAACCAGCGCCTGATCGCTGAGCAACTGGTCAAGAGCGGCACGGGCGTGGAGGAGCGCATCGCGCATGGTGTGACGGTAGGGGCTGGAGGGGGGGCGAGTGCGGGCGCGGGCCCGCGCCGGGGCTACATCCCCGCGGCCCCGAACCACTCGGAGGGGCGGCGTTCGAGCGCGGACGCGATCGCGACCAGGCTCTCGAGGCTCGGGACGTGCGCGCCGCGCTCGACGCTTGAGAGTTGGCTCACGCTCACGCCGCTGGCCTCGGAAAGGTCCTTGAGCATCCAGCCCCGCTCGGTGCGGGCGATGCGGATCTGCCGGCCCAGTTCGGCCCGGAGGCGGTCCAGGGGCCTGCGCCCCAGCCCGAGCGAGGCGGCGGCCTGCGCGAGCGTCCGCTGGAGTTCCGCCAGCGAGAAGGGCTTGGCCAGGTAGTCGAACACATCGCGCTTGAACGTCTGCCGCATCGAGTCCAGGCTCGGATAGCCCGTCACCACGATGACGCACAGACGCGGCCATCGGCGGCGAAGTTCCTCCAGCACCGCCTCGCCCGAGGCCCGGCCCATCTTGATGTCCAGCAGCACCACGTCGGGCAGCCGCTGCTCGCAGACGGCGAAGAACTCCTCGGGCGTGGCGCAGGCGCGCACCGAGTGCCCCTCGCCCTCGAGAACCCCCGTGATGAACTGGCGGAAGTCCGCGTCGTCGTCGAGAGCGACCACCGAAAGCACCGGGGTTTGGGGGGGCTGAGCCGGCGCGTCGCCCCTGCCGGGCTGCGCCTCGGGCGCTCCCCCTCCACCCGCCCCCGGCGGCACAACTCGCTCCTGGTCGGTCATCGGGGCAGTCTACCCCGGTGAGCCCGGATCGGGCACAGCCGGGTTCAGGCGTTCGCGGCGACCTCGCTCACCGGGGGGCAGGTGCAGACCAGGTTGCGGTCGCCGTAGGGGTTGTCGATGCGGCCCACGGCGGGCCAGAACTTGTGATCGCGGACCCAGGGAGCCGGGAAGGCCGCCTGGGCGCGGGTGTACGGGTGCTTCCAGTCGTCGGAGGCGGCGTGGGCGGCGGTGTGCGGGGCGTTCTTCAGGGGGTTGTCGGCGCGATCCATGCGGCCCTGCTCGATGGCGCGGATTTCCTCGCGGATCGCGATCATCGCATCGCAGAAGCGGTCGAGTTCGGCCTGGCTCTCGCTCTCGGTGGGCTCGATCATGAGCGTGCCCGGCACGGGGAAACTCATGGTCGGGGCGTGGAAGCCGTAGTCCATGAGCCGCTTGGCGATGTCCTCGCTCTTGATGCCGGCGGACTTCTCGAACTGGCGGCAGTCGAGGATGAACTCGTGGGCGCAGGTGCCGCCCGTTCCGCGATAGAGCACGGGGTAGTGCGCTTCGAGGCGCTTGGCCATGTAGTTGGCGTTCAGGATCGCGACCTGTGTGGCGCGCCTGAGCCCCTCGCCGCCCATGAGTGCGATGTACACCCAGGAGATGGGCAGGATGCTGGCGCTCCCATAGGGTGCGGCGGAGATCGGCCCGATCGCCTGCTTGCCCGCCGACGCGGGCGTCGAGACGGGGTGGCCGGGGAGGAACGGGGCCAGGTGCGCGGCGACGCCGATGGGCCCCATCCCGGGGCCGCCCCCGCCGTGGGGGATGCAGAAGGTCTTGTGGAGGTTGAGGTGGCAGACGTCGGCGCCGATGTCGCCGGGTCGGCAGAGGCCGACCTGGGCGTTCATGTTGGCGCCGTCCATGTAGACCTGCCCGCCGTGGTCGTGCACGATCTGGCAGACCTCTTTGATGTGGTCCTCAAACACGCCGTAGGTGGACGGGTAGGTGATCATGAACGCGGCGAGGTCCGCGGCGTGGGCGGCCGCCTTGGCGCGGAGATCGCCCAGGTCCACGTCGCCCGAGGGCGTGTTCTTCACGACGACGACCTTCATCCCGGCGATGACCGCCGAGGCGGGGTTCGTGCCGTGAGCCGACTCGGGGATCAGGCAGACCGTGCGGTGGCCCTGCCCGCGAGCGCGGTGGTAGGCGCGGATCACCGCGAGGCCCGCGTACTCGCCCTGCGAGCCCGCGTTGGGCTGGAGGCTGACGGCGGCGAAGCCCGTGATCTCCGCGAGCCACGCCTCGAGTTGCGCGAACATCGCGGCATAGCCCTGCGTCTGATCGGCGGGGGCAAACGGGTGCATCCGCCCGAACTCGGGCCACGTGACGGGGACCATCTCGCTGGTGGCGTTGAGTTTCATCGTGCACGAGCCCAGGGGGATCATGCTGAACGCCAGCGAGAGGTCACGCCCCTGCAGTTTGAAGATGTAGCGGAGCATCTCGTGCTCGGCGTGGTGCGTGTTGAAGACCGGGTGCGTGAGGTACGCCGATCGGCGGCGCAGGCCCGCGGGAATGGCCGGCTGATCGGCCGGAATGGCGGCGTGCTCGTCAATCTGGAACGGCTTGCCGCACCCGAAGGCGGAGAGCACCTGGCGCACATCCTCGATGGTGGCGGTCTCATCGAGGGCGATGCCGAGCGTCCCGTCGCCGAAGTCGCGCAGGTTGCACCCGCGCGAGGCGGCGTCGGCGAGCACGGCCTTGGCGTCGCGCGTGCACGCGCCGGCGATCACGGGCCGCACCCGGATCGTGTCGAAGTAGGCGGTCGTCAGGACCTGGTGCCCCAGCCAGCGCAGCCCGTTGGCCAGCACGCGGGTCAAGTCGTGCGTCCGGCGGGCGATGGCCTTGAGGCCCTCGGGCCCGTGGTAGCAGGCGTACATGCCCGCGATGATGGCCAGCAGGGCCTGCGCGGTGCAGATGTTGCTGGTGGCCTTCTCGCGCTTGATGTGCTGCTCGCGCGTCTGGATCGCCATGCGGTACGCGGCGTTGCCGTGCGCGTCCTTCGAGACGCCGATGATCCGGCCCGGAAGCCGGCGGGCGTGCTCTGGCCGCGTGGAGATGAACGCGGCGTGCGGTCCGCCGAAGCCCATGGGCACGCCGAATCGCTGCGCGGAGCCCACGCACACGTCGGCGCCGCCCCCCCCCCACTCACCCGGCGGAGTCAGGAGCGTCAGCGCCAGCAGGTCCGCCGCGGCGACGACCTGAACGCCGGCCTTGTGAGCCCGCTCGCAGAGGGCGCCGAAGTCCTCGATGGTGCCGTCGGTGGCCGGGTACTGCACGAGCACGCCGCAGGTGTCGGGCGTGTCGTAGCCCCCCCCACCCCCACCCCCACCGGCGCGGTGGTCGCCCACGACGACGCGGATCCCGAGCGTCTCGGCGCGGGTCTGCACCACGGCGATCGTCTGCGGATGGCAATCACGCGAGACGAAGAACGCCTTGCGCGTCCCCTCGTGCCCGCCGGCAATCGCGAAGCACATCGCCATCGCCTCCGCGGCCGCGGTGCCCTCGTCCAGGAGTGACGCGCCCGCGAGCGGCAGGCCCGTCAGGTCCGCGATCATGGTCTGGAAGTTCAGGAGCGCTTCGAGCCGCCCCTGCGAAATCTCCGCCTGGTACGGCGTGTACTGCGTGTACCACCCCGGGTTCTCCAGGATGTTCCGCAGGATCACCGGGGGCGTGATGGTGTCGTGATACCCCATCCCGATGAACGAGCGGAGCACGCGGTTCCGGCCCGCCACAGAGCGCAGATGCTGGAGCATCGCGAACTCGCCCGAGGGCTCCCCGACCTGCCCGGCGCCGATCTCGATCTTCAGGGGCCGCTTCAGCCGGATGCTGGCGGGCACGGTCGCGTCCGCCAGCGCATCGAGGCTCTCGAAGCCCGTCACCTTCAGCATGTGCGCGACCTCGTCGTCGCTGGGCCCGATGTGCCGGTGAGGGAAGGAGTCGAGCGGCACGATGGCCGACGGGTCGAGCGTGGCCGGCGGCGGGGCCTTCGACGCCGGGCTCACCGCCGCGGCTGATGGATGAAGGTGCAGGCCATGGAGCGGCGAGGCGGCGCTGGTGTGCATGGGTTTGGTTGATGTTTGGTGTGCGTGCGGACCTTCGCAAGCGTAGCGCTCGAACGGCCGCCCGCGGGCCGCAGCGCCCGCGCGCAGTCGCGGACACGGGGCGCTCATGCCCCGGGCCGGCGTTCCGACGGGCGCTCACTTCGCAGGGGCGGCTTCGGGCTTGGCACGCCGGGTTTGGCGCTCGAGCATCCGCTTCATGGCCTCGCGCATCCGCTTGGCCTGCTCGGGGGAGAGCCCCGCGTCGGCTGGATCCACCGTGATGGCGCGGGTCCAAGGGGTTTCGGAAGCCACGGCCTCGTAGCCCATCGACTCGCATATCCGTTTCTGCAGGTCGGGCATGTGCCCCCCGCCGTAGAACACCGCGATATCGCCCGGCTGGTCGGCGGCGGGCCGGTCGAGCACCGCCCGCAGGTCATTGAGCACCACGTCGTTGCGCTCGATCAGAATGACGCGCATCATCGCGGCCATCGCCTTCCCGCCGGGCATCGCGCCATCCGCGGCGTCCCCGAGCACGCCCTCGGCGCTTCCCAGCGTCTCGATGAGCGTGAACTTGAACGTCGCCTGCATCTGCGGGTTCTGGGCGATCATGCCCAGCAGAAAGCCCGCGACACGGGCAAAGATCGACGTGCCGTCGAGCATGGACATGAGCATCGAGTCGTCGGCCCCCGCGGCGTCGAGTTTGGCCTTCAGTTCGTCCATGCTCACGTCGCACGAGTGCCAGTTGGGCTTGCCCGAGTCGATCGCGTCGAGTTGGAACGTCAGCCCCAGGGCCTTGGCGAGTTGCGATTGGAGATTGGGAGACTCCTTCGCCCCTCGCCCGCCCCCACCGCCGCGCGGGGCGGCGACGCCAACCTTGATGTCGTCGCCGGGCTCCTTCGGGTCGGGCCCGTCGCTGGCGATCGTGATGCCGCCCGCGTCGTCTTCTGCCGGAGCCAACCTGAGCGGCCGGCCCCAGGCGTCCGCCTGCGACTGCGCCACCAGCGACCGCCAGCGCTTGTCGGTGGCTTCGACCAGCGCGGGGAGCGAGTCGGGGAGCCGCCCGGAGCGCTCCGCCGCTTGCTGGGCGATGGTCTTGAGGAACCCGAGGCGGGCCTTGGTCGCGGCGGCACGCTGCGTGTCGTCGGCGCTGGCGGGGAGCGTGCCCGCGCCGGGAGGCTTGACGCCCTCGAACAGCACCATGGGCAAGGCGTCGAGACGCTCCTGCATCGTGCGATAGAAGGACGCGTCGGCGATGTGGACAGCGGAGACGAGGTGGATCCGCGGGCCGGGACCGCCCCCACGGGGCGCGAGCACGCGCCAGGCGAGTTCGAGGCCCACGGTGCCGTCGGGCCCGTCCACGACGCGGAGGAACGGCTCGACCGATTGGGCCGGAGCGGCGGGCGTCGCTTCAACCTTGGCCGGGGGCTCGGCGGGCGCCTGGGTGTGGGCGAACACGGATCCCGCAAGGGCGAGAAGAGCCGCGACGGCGAACGCCCGGAACTGGTGATGCCGCATCGACTGCACTCCTGGCCGCCCCTCTCGCGAGCCGCTGACCGTGGAGACTGTACGGTCATCATCGCGTGCGGCCGGGCGGTCCCACGGGGAAGGGGCGAGAGTTCTGGGACCTACCGGCGCGCCGCAGCGAACCGGCGGGCGCTGACGGGCGAAAGGGAGGATCGACGGGGCCGAGGGACGGCCCGGGTTCCTCGGGCGCTGTTCGGGAGAGAAGATGCGAGGTCTGTGACTTTGGGGAAGAGTCCAGATAGAGTTATGGAGCAGGCGAGGCCCGCCCGGGGACGCACCGGGGGGCATAGTTAACCGGGGTCCACAGTCGGGAGGGTGAACAACTCCATGAATCGCAACCACAACGGCACGTCGGAAGGTCGCACCACGCGCACGCTTTGCTCTTTGACCGAGGTGTCCTCGCCCCTCTCCGGCCCCGGGATGCCGGGCAGGTCGGGCTGCGTATCGAGGCGCACCGCGCGGGGCCTGCACGATCTGGCGGGCCGGGACGGGCCGGCGGCGAGGTGCTTCGAGCCGTTGGAAGACCGCCAGTTGCTCGCCGTGAGCATCCTGCAGGCGATCGGGAATCAGTCGCTCTCCAGCGCGGGCAACTCGCTGGTTGTGGACCTTGCCAACCGCTACGACAACCCGGCCCTGACGGGCTCGATCTACCGGTTCAACTCCGTGCTCGGGTCGTTCTTCATCGAGATGTTCGACCAGGCGGGCGAGGCGCGGACGCGGACGACGCCCGTCACCGTGGCCAACTTCGCCAACTACGTGAACGCCGGGCGGTACGTCAACTCGATGATCCACCGGTCGATCCCGAACTTCGTGCTCCAAGGGGGCGGGTTCACCGCCCAGCCCCTGCCCGACCTGTTCGCCAACGTGCCCACGTTCGCGCAGATCCAGAACGAGCCCGGAAACACCAACATCCGCGGCACGATCGCCATGGCCAAACTGGGCGACCAGCCCAACTCCGCCACGAGCCAATGGTTCATCAACCTGGGCAACAACGCCGCGAACCTCGACAACCAGAACGGCGGGTTCACCGTGTTCGGCCGCGTCATCGGTAGCGGAATGACCGTGGTGGACGCCCTGGCTGCCATCCCCAACTTCGAGTTCGACAGCCCCTTCGACAACGTGCCCCTGCGCAACTACACCACCCAGGACTACAACAACAACGTCGCGGTGCGCACCGAGAACCTCGTCTCGTTCTCCACCATCGAACTCGCCCCGGAACTCACCTACACCGTCACCAGCAGCAACCCGGACCTGATGCAGGCCACGATCGTCAACGGGCGCCTCGTGCTCACCCCCGTGGGCACGAGCACCGGCGTGGTCAACGTCACCTTCCGCATCGACTCGGCCGACGGGTCGTTCGTCGAGGACAACTTCAACGTCACCGTCGCCGCCCCCGCCGGCGCGGGGAACCTGGCCGTTTCCCCGGTGCGCGTCGCCACCGGCACGACGATGCTCACGCTCACCGCCACCGGCACCGACTTCCAGAGCGGCTCGCTCACCGCCGTCTCTTTCTTCCGCGACAGCAACGGGAACTTCACCTTCGACGCGGGCGACACCCTGCTGGGCGCCGACACCGACGGCAACGACGGGTGGTCCATCACCATCGACCCCTCCACGCCGGCCTTGGGCTTCGCGACCGGCGGGAGCATGATCTTCGCCCGCGGCACCGCCGGCGCCGTCACCGGCACCTTCTCCGCCGCCGTCAGCATCAACGCCGCCCCCGTCATCGGGCTCCTCGCCCGCGCGGGCCGCGTCGTCCCCACACCGGGCGACAACCTCGTCGTCAACGCCCTCAACGCCTACGACCGCGACGGGTCCGTCGCCAGCGTCCAGTTCTTCCGCGACGCCAACGGCAACGGCACCTTCGAGGACGGGACCGACATCCTCCTCGCCACCGACAGCACCCCCAACGACGGGTTCGCCCTCAACGTCTCCACCACCGGCTTCCCGATCGGGTCGGACACCACCATCTTCGCTCGCGCCGCCGACAACGAGGGCCGCTTCTCCTCGGTCGTCTCCACCGTCATCCGCGTCAACGCCCTGCCCGTCATCGGCACCTTCACCGGCTCGGGCATGACCCTCGTCCGGGGGCAGTCCTTCGTCCTCTCCGCATCCAACGTCACCGACACCGACAGCGGCACGGCCGGCAACCGCATCGACCGCGTCGACTTCTTCCGCGACACCAACGGCAACGGCGTCTTCGACCAGCAGACCGACCAGATCCTCGCCAACGTCTCCACCCAGGTCGGCGGCGTCTACACCTTCACCCTCACCGCCACCGCCACCCGCGCCCTGCCCGCCGGGGAACTCGTCTTCTTCGCCGTCCCGCTCGACCGCGACCTGGGCTTCGGCGCCGCCGTCTCCATCACCGTCACCGTCAACAACACCAACCCGACCCTGGGCAGCATGACCGCGACCCCAGCCGTCGTCCCCAACCTGGGCGGGAACGTCACGCTCACCGCCGTCGGCGCCGCCGACGCCGACGGCACCGTCGCCCGCGTCCAGTTCTTCCGCGACAGCAACGGCAACGGCGAGTTCGACGACGGGATCGACACCCTCCTCGGCGAGGACACCACACCCGCCAACGGCTTCTCCCTCAGCGTCAACACCGGCAACGTCGCCTTCGGCTTCACCCCAGGCACCAACCGCTACTTCGCCCGCGCCGTCGACAGCGACGGCGGCATGTCCGGCATCGTCACGATCACCAACCGCATCAACGCCGCGCCCACCATCGACGCCGTCACCGTCAACCCCAACCCCCTGGGCCGGAACGCCTCGTACACCCTCACCGCCGTCAATCCCGCCGACGAGGGATCGATCCTGCGCGTCGAGTTCTACCGCGACACCAACGGCAACGGGCTCCTGGACGTCGGCATCGACGTCCTCCTGGGCAGCGACGCCCTCGCCGCCGGCGGGTACACCTTCACCGGCCTCGCCACCAACTTCCCCGCCAACGTTACCTTCTTCGCACGCGTGATCGACAACGACAACGGCGCCTCCACGCCAGTCTCCATCTCCGCCGCCGTCGAGAACGCGCGGCCCACCGTGAACGTCCTCACCGTCAGTCCCAACCCCCTCACCATCATCGGCGCGCCCCTCACCCTCACCGCCACCGGCTTCGCCGACCCCGACGGCACCGTCCAGCAGATGCGCTTCTACCGCGACGCCGACGCCAACGGCATCTTCGACCCCATGGTCGATATCGAGGTCGGCCTCGACGCCTCCTCCGCCGGCGGCTTCACCGTCACCATCAACACCATCGGCGGCGCGTTCGGCATCGTCACCGGGCCCAACACCTTCTTCGCCGTCGCCATCGACAACGAGGGTGCCACCTCCCTCGTCGCCGCTTCTGCCACCATCCGCGTCAACGCTCCCCCCACCGTCGGCGGCCTCTCCGGCCCCGCCTCCGTCGGCCGCCTCCAGCAGTTCACCCTCACCGCCACCAACGTCGTCGACGCCTCCGAGCCCGGCTTCACAGGCTCCATCACCGCCGTCCGCTTCTACCGCGACTCCAACAACAACGGCGTCCTCGACCTCCTCACCGATCAACTCCTCGGCAACGGCGTCCGACAGGGCACCTCCAACACCTGGACCTTCACCGGCTCCACCGCCGGCTTCGCCTTCGGCGACAACACCTTCTTCGTCCGCGCACAGGACAACAACTCCGGCTTCAGCGACATCACTCCCAACGCCACCACCATCGTCAACGTCACCAACGTCAACCCCACCGTCGCCTCCGTCACCATCACCCCCCTGGTCCTCCCCAACCTCGGCGGCTCCTTCACCATCACCGCCAACGGCGCCGCCGACCCCGACGGCACACTCGCCAACCTCTCCATGTGGTTCTACCGCGACGCCAACGGCAACAACACCTACGACCAGGGCGTCGACACCCTCATCGGCTTCGACACCAACCCCGTCGGCGGCTTCTCCGCCACCATCAACACCGCCGACATGGCCCTCGGCTTCACCACCGGCGCCAACACCCTCTTCGCCGTCGCCATGGACGCCGACATGGGCATGTCCGTCGGCACCGCCGCCACCCTCCGCATCAACGCCGGGCCCGTCGTCGCCGGCCTCACCGCCTCCTCCCCCGTCGCCCGCGGCGGCATGATCACCCTCACCGCCACAGGCGTCGTCGATGTCGCCGACTCCGTCGCCCCAGGCACCATCACCACCGTCCAGTTCTTCCGTGACTCCAACGGCAACGGCACCTTCGAGTTCGGCACCGACCAACTCCTCGGCACCGGCGTCCGCCAGGGCACCTCTTCCACCTACGTCCTCACCCGCTCCACCGCCGGCTTCGCCACGGGCACCAACACCTTCTTCGTCCGCGCCACCGACAACAACCAGGGCTTCAGCACCATCAACGGCGACTCCACCGCCACCGCCACCATCACCAACGCCAATCCCACCATCACCAGCCTCACCGTCACGCCCGCGATCGTCACGGCCCTGGGCGGGAACATCACCCTCACCGCCGTCGGCGCCCTCGACTCCGATGGCACCGTCGCCTCCGTCCAGTTCTTCCGCGACGATGGCGACGGCATCTTCGACCCCATGACCGACACGCTCATCGGCACGGATGCCTCCGCTGTCGGCGGCTACTCGCTCACCATCGCCACCACCGACGCCAACGGTTTCGCCGTCGGGACCAACCGCTACTTCGCCCGCGTCATCGACAACGACGGCGGCACGTCGAACGCCGCGCAGGCCACCAACCGCATCAACGCCGCGCCCGTCGTCGGCACCCTCGCCACCAACGGGCCCGTCGCCCGCCGCGCCTCCATCACCCTCACCGCCTCCAACGTCACCGACACCGGCGAGGTCGCCGGGGGCGGGCAGGCCGGCACCATCACCCGCGTCGAGTTCTTCCTCGACAGCAACGGCAACGGCGTCTTCGACCCCGCCGACCGCCTCCTGGGCAGCGACACAACGGCAACCGCGGGCGAGTACAGCCTCACCACCTCCACCGTCGGCTTCCCCATCAATCCCCGCTTCTTCGCCCGGGCCGTCGACAACAACACCGGCGCGGGCACCACCATCGACCAGGTCGCCACCGCCACCACCACCCTCACCAACAACCTCCCCACCGTCGCCAGCGTCTCCGCGACCCCCGCCATCCTCCCCAACCTCGGCGCCACCCTCAACCTCTCCGCCGCCGGCGCCGCCGACACCGACGGCACCGTCACCAGCATGTGGTTCTACCGCGACGCCAACGACAACGGCGTCTACGACATGGGCGTCGACACCCTCCTGGGCTTCGACGACAACCCCGCCAACGGCTTCACCCTCCAGGTGAACACCGGCAACGGCGCCTTCGGCTTCACCACCGGCGTCAACCGCATCTTCGCCGTCGCCACCGACAACGACATGGGCATGTCCTCCGGCGCCACGACCACCACCCTCCGCATCAACGCCGGACCCGTCGTCGCCGGCCTCACCGCCTCCTCCCCCGTCGCCCGCGGCGGCATGATCACCCTCACCGCCACAGGCGTCGTCGATGTCGCCGACTCCGTCGCCCCAGGCACCATCACCACCGTCCAGTTCTTCCGTGACTCCAACGGCAACGGCACCTTCGAGTTCGGCACCGACCAACTCCTCGGCACCGGCGTCCGCCAGGGCACCTCTTCCACCTACGTCCTCACCCGCTCCACCGCCGGCTTCGCCACGGGCACCAACACCTTCTTCGTCCGCGCCACCGACAACAACCAGGGCTTCAGCACCATCAACGGCGACTCCACCGCCACCGCCACCATCACCAACGCCAATCCCACCGTCGCCTCCGTCACCATCACCCCCCTGGTCCTCCCCAACCTCGGCGGCTCCTTCACCATCACCGCCAACGGCGCCGCCGACCCCGACGGCACACTCGCCAACCTCACCATGTGGTTCTACCGCGACGCCAACGGCAACAACACCTACGACCAGGGCGTCGACACCCTCATCGGCTTCGACACCAACCCCGTCGGCGGCTTCTCCGCCACCATCAACACCGCCGACATGGCCCT
>Ga0268299_1000595_pt1 | contig 102635 bp, 101 predicted proteins | sample NOBtaG_FD_193484 | JGI IMG/M metagenome (GOLD analysis project Ga0268299, IMG submission 193484) | Activated sludge microbial communities from bioreactor in Nijmegen, Gelderland, Netherland - NOB reactor | ecosystem: Engineered > Bioreactor > Aerobic > Activated sludge | place: Netherlands...
GCAGCCGGTTCAGAAGGTCGTCGAACTGGTCTGCGAGTAGAGGGAGTGCTTGTTCCATTTTCTCATGGAATCATAACACTTTACCCAAAAGCTAAACTATTACTTTAACGCGTATGGGGGCACCTCCTCGCACTGCGCGCTGCGCGCAGGGAGGAGGGATGATCGTCACTGCGTGCCGAGCTTCCAGCCGGCCTCCTTGGCGAAAGACTGGAAGAATTCCACGTCATAGGCCTGCTCCGGTGTCTCGCGCACGCGGCGGTCGATCTTCTCGGCGTCGGCGCCGACCAGGATGCGCCAGCGCTCGGCCTTGACGCCGTCGAGGATGATCTTGGCCGCCTGGGCGGCGCTGGTCGGCGCGTCCTCGAGGAAGCTGCGGGCGCGCTCGGCGGCCAGCCGGGCAACGTCCTCGTCCGACAGCTTGCTGACGTCGAAGCCCATCGACTTGATGCGGGCGCGAATCTGGGCGATCTCGGTGGCGTTCATCGCATCGTTGAGGTTGCCGCTCTGGATCTTGCGCGAGTTCGACACGATCGAGGTGCCGATATGGCCCGGCATCACCACCGAGCACTTTATGTGCGGGGCGTTGATGCGCAGGTCGGTCTGCAGCGCCTCGCTGAAGCCCTTCACGGCGAACTTGGCGGCACTGTAGGAAGTGTGCGGCACCATCGGGCCGACCGAGGCCCAGAAGCCGTTGACGCTGCTGGTGTTGACGATGTGGCCCTGGTCGGCCTTCAGGAGCATCGGCAGGAAGGCGCGCACGCCGTAGTAAACGCCGAACCAGCAGATGTTGAAGGTGCGCTCCCACTCCTCGCGGCTGTTGGCGATCATGCTGCCACCGCCACCGATGCCGGCATTGTTGAACAGCAGGTGTATCTTGTCGGTATCCTGCTGCTCGCCGACCTCGGCGGCGAAACGCTTGATGTCGTCCTCGTTGGCGACGTCGGCGACGTGGGTGGTGATGCGCAGACCCTGAGGCAGCCGCTCGACCTCGCACAGCCGCTTGGTCTCGGCCATGTTCGCCGCCGAGACGTCGCACATCGCCACGTTGCAGCCTTCGGCGACGAGCTGACGCGCCAGCTCGCGCCCCATGCCGGTGCCGCCGCCGGTGATGACCGCGATCCTGCCTGCGAAATCCTTCATGGCATCTCTCCCTCGCCGCATCGCGCTCTTGTCGGAGCGCCTCGGCCGCTTCTATCCTCGTGACACTGTGCTCCTAGAAACTCTTTTGCCGCTCGGCAAGGTCGATCCCGGCCTGCGTGCCCCCGAGATTCCGCTCGACCTGGCCACGGTCGGCGACGACGCCCGCCTGCTCGAGGAGCTCGGCTATGGCGGCATGGTCGTCGAGGAGACCAAGGACGATCCCTTCGTCATCATGGCGCTCGCCGCGCAGGCGACGACCCGGCTGAAGCTCGCGACCTCGGTCGCCATCGCCTTCCCGCGCAGCCCCGCCGTGACGGCGATGAGCGCATGGACCCTGCAGAAGCTGTCGCATGGCCGCTTTACCCTGGGCCTTGGCACCCAGGTCAAGGCGCATATCGAGCGCCGCTACGGCCTGCCCTGGTCGCCGGCCGGGCCGTGGATGCGCGAGTATGTCGGCGCCGTGCGCGCGGTGTGGGAGTGCTGGCAGAATGGCACGCCGCTCGCGGTGAGCGGCCGGCACTACAAGCTCGACCTCATGGTGCCGCTGTTCAATCCCGGCCCGATCGGGCATCCGCGCATCCCCATCCAGCTGGCCGCGGTCAATGCCGTGATGTGCCAGGTGGCGGGCGAGGTGGCCGACGGCATCCGTCCCCATCCGGTGTGCACGCCGTCCTATATCGCCCAGGTGATGCTGCCCGCAGTGCGCGCCGGCGCCGCCAAGGCCGGCCGGTCGCTGGCGGACTTTTCCGTCTGCATGAAGCCCTTGGTCGCCGCAGCGGCGAGCGAGGCGGAGCTGGTTCCCAAGGTCCGCGACGTGCGGGCGCGCATCGCCTTCTATGCCTCGACGCCGCAATATCGCGCCGCCTTCGACCACCTCGGCCTGGGCGAGCTCGCCGATCGCCTGAAGCTGCTGTCGCGGGCCCAGCGCTGGGAGGAGATGCCCGGGCACATCAGCGACGAGGTGCTGGAGACGTTCGTGACCATCGGCACCTATGACACGATCGCCCGCAAGCTCTGCGACCGCTACGGGCCGGTCGTCACCCACTGCGAGTTCTCGATCCCGGTGAAGGACGCGGCCGACAAGGCGCGGCTCGCCGACCTCGCCCGCGCTATCCAGGCGGAGAGCCTGGACAAGGCGAGGCGGGCAATCGCGAGCAACTGAATCTCCAACCCTCTCCCGTAATCGGGGAAGGTGCGCCCGGAGGGGGCGGAGGGGGAAGGCCTCAGTCGAGTTTCATGAACCTTCCGACGTCGGAATAGAAAGACACCTCGCCTGCGGCCCTCTCCGCCTCGTATGACGGGGCACCTCCCCGGGCACCTCCCCCGATTACGGGTGATTACGGGGGAGGGAATTGAGATGAGCGCCGTCGCCGTCCGCCCTCGGCTTACGGCGGCGCGAGGCAACCCTCGAGCTGCGCCGTCAGTGCCGCGGCGTCGAGCCTGCGCCCGATCAGGACCAGGCGGTTGGGGCCCGGCGCCGGCCGGGCATCGTCGTCGAGGGTGAAGCGCTCGCCCACCAGATGGAAGACGTAGCGCTTGCCGGTCTCGGCCAGCCAGAGGAAGCCCTTGCCGCGGAACAGGCCTGGCGGGCGGCGATGGTCGAGGAAGGCCTGGAACGCCGCCACCGAGAACGGGTGCTCGCTGGCGAAGGACACCGACATGAGACCATCGTCGACCAGATGCGCCGAAGCCGTCGCGCCGTCGAGCGCGCTCGCCTGGAAAAGATCCGTGTCGAGGATCAGGGGCAACGGCACGGCGCTCCTTGTCGTGCGCACCAGCCGCGCCGTGGGATTGACGCCACGGACGCCCGCTTCCACGGCGTCGAGCTTCGACTCGTCCGCCCGGTCGCACTTGTTCAGGAGCACGACGTCGGCGTAGCGCAGCTGATGGCGGGCGGCGACACCGTCGAAGCGATCGAGGCTGAACTGCTCGGCGTCGGCCAGGGCTACGATGGCGTCGAGGCGGAGCAGGTCGCGGAACTCGGGGCGCTGGAAGGTGAGGGCGACCGGCAGCGGATCGGCTACCCCCGTCGTCTCGACCAGCATGTGATCGATGGCCTCGGGCCGGCCGAGCACGCGCACGAGGCCGTCGATCAGGTCGGTGTTGGTCGAGCAGCAGATGCAGCCGTTGGCGAGCTCGATCATGCCGCCCTCGCTGGCCACGATCAGGTCGTTGTCGATGCCGATCTCGCCCAGCTCGTTCACCAGCACGGCGGCCTTGATGCCCTGCCGGTTGGTCAGGATGTGATTGACCAGCGTGGTCTTGCCGCTGCCCAGGAAGCCGGTCACCACGGTCACCGGCAGGCGGCCGGTGGCGCGCCGCCTGGCCGTAAACAGGACGGGCGGCAGGGTCATCCGGCCGGGCCGGGCGCGCTGGCGTCGAACGTGTAGCTGGTGCCGACGGCCGACTGGCTGACCCGCTCGCCGTAGGCGTCGGCCAGCGCGTGCAGCGCCCGCCAGCCGGTGCAATGGCCGGCGATGATGTAGCGGATGTCGAACTGCCGGAGCCCCTCGACGGTCTGCGGGATGATGTGCTCCATGACGCCGCCCAGGTGCAGGCCACCCATGACCGCGTGGATCGGCAGGCCTGGGAAGAGTCGGCGGACCTCGGTGCAGACATTGACCACGCCGGCATGGCTGCAGGCGCTGAACACGACGAGGCCGAGATCGCGCACGTTCACGACCAGCATGCGCTCGTCCATCAGGAACGGGTCGGGTCGCCACTCCTCCGAGTTGTCGCGCCGGCAGAGATGATCCTCGCGGCCGGTCTCGAACGCGCTGACGCGTGGGATCTCGCCGCTGTAGTAGAAGTGCCCGTCGAGCAGCAGGCGCGCCGCGCCGTCGTTGATGACACGGGCGCCGCGCTCGGTCATCTGGGCCGGCGTCGGCACCCGGGCGGCGGGGAAGATGACGCCGCCCTTCAGCAGCACGCCGCGCTCGTTGAACATGCCGGGATTGACGTGCACGGCCACGGATTCGCGGCCACGGCGCGCGACAATGGCGTCGATCGCCGCCGGCACCGCGCCCATGTGATCCCAGTGGCCATGGGTGATGGCGATCGCCTCGACCGAGCCGAGGTCGAGCCCGAGGTTGCGGCAATTGCGGATGAAGGCCGCCCCCTCCGTGCCGGTGTCGAACAGCAGCACGTGCTCGCGCTGCCCGATGCGCGTGCGCAGACGCAGCCCGTAGCCGAGGTTGGCGACCAGCAGCGTCTCGCCGGAGATTTCCTTGGCGCCGGCCAGCACGACGTTGGCGAACTCCGACACCGCGAACAGCGTCTTGCTGACATAGGTGTCGCTGACATTGTCGGTGAGGACGTCGACGGACAGGGAGTCGACGAGGGCAAGCTGGGCAGGCAGGCTCGGTTCGACGCTCATGCGATACTCCAACTGATTGCGATGACGCACGATCTTGGCCGCAGGGGCGCGAGGATAGCAGCCGGGAGACGACGATGACCATCGGGCTCATGCCTGCCTCGTGGCGCCCATCGATCGCGGCGTTGCTGCCGGCCGACGCCGCGACCTTCCACGGGCCGCGCCTCGCCGTGTGGGGCGCGATGACATGGCTAGTCGTGATCACCGTGCGCAGCCTGATCCACATGCTGCTGCCCGACGGCGGCGCCCAGTCGATCGCCACCATCGACGTCGCCGTGGCCGGCGGCTCGAACATCGTGGCGCTGTTCGGCCAGTGGGGCGCGAGCCAGCTCTTGCTGGCCCTGCTGCTTTGGTCCCTGCTGCTGCGCTATCGCGGTCTGGTGCCGCTGGTCCTGGCCGTGTTCGCGGCCGAGCCTGTCCTGCGCGGCGTGGCCGGCCATCTCAAGCCTGTCACGACGATGGGCGCGGCGCCCGGCGTGGAGCTCAATTGGGTAGTGTTGCCGGTCCTCGTCCTGCTGCTCTGGATGTCGCTCTGCTGCGTAGATCGGAAGGCGCGCTAACGCTGTGGAGCCTTCTTCGTCGCAGCCGCGATCTCGGCGAGCATGGCCTCGAGCGTGACCGTCCGGCAGTAGCCGCCGAATGCCCGGAGTGCGTTGGCCTGCCGCTCGGCCGTGTACGTGCCGCAACAGTCGGAGATGCAGATCGTGTAGTAGCCGCGATCGGCGCCGTCGCGCACGGCCATGTCCACGCATTGGTCGGTCAGCAGGCCGACGACGAGGAGATGGCGCACCCCGAGATTGCGCATCACGTAGTCGATGTTCGTGGAGTTGAACACGCCCGACGATGTTTTCGGCAGGACGATCTCGTCGTCGAGCGGAGCCACCGCATCGATCACCCTTGCTTCCCAGGCGCCCCTGGGAACCAGGATGCCGGAGAGCTTGTGATCGAGGCTGCGGTCACGACCGTCGCGGGTCAGGCTTTCGATGACCGTGTAGACGACCTCGATTCCGGTGTGGCGGCAGGCCGCGACCAGGCGAGCGATGTTGGGCACCAGCCTTGCCCGCAGGTCGGCGACGAACGCCGGATGCTCATGCTCGATCGGCGGCGCGATCTCGAGGTTCTGGACGTCGACCACCAGCAACGCGGTCGCCTCCGGCTCGATGGGACGGTCGCGGCGCAAGCCCGTCTGGTTGGAATGAACCGAAGGAGGTGACATGGGAGGTTCCAGGGATGGTCCACGGCCGGGCACTACGCCTCGACCGAGATCTTGATGGCGGAGGGATCGACACCCAAGGTCAATGCGAGGCGGCGCTTTGCCTCCGGGATCGAGAGCGGAGCCTCCTCCGAAACCTGCCCTCGCGGCGAGGAAGGAGGGGGTGGCACGGGATCGGGAGGCGGCAGGGCGACGGCTCCAGGGCCGTTGCCACCGTCGAGTTGAACTACCGCGATCGGCGGCGAGGCATCGCCTGCGCCTGCGCCGATCGAATAGGGATCGGCGGCGTTTTCCACGCCATAGACCGCAACATACAGCCCGTGTGACGTGGGGTTAACGCGCCCTGCTTGGAGACGGGCGTCCCGAGCCCGATTGAACCTCGCGGTGATGTCGGCCTGTTCGAACAGGTGAACGCGGCCAACGCGGGGGTTTTCCACGCTGTCCACCGACACGACCATGACCAGATCAACGTCCTCCAAGGTGCCCCAGCCGGTGCCGCTATCGTTCTCGTGAAACGACATCCATTGATCCTGTGTTGTGCGGATAGCCACCTTTTGCGTCCGACCATCCTTGGTGATCTGGCGGACACTCGACTTTCCGATGCCTGGTATCTTTTCGACGACGTAACCGAGAGATTCGAGCGTTTCGATACCCCCCTGGAACAATCGCCTCTTACGCTCGTGCTTCTCCGGGCGCCCAAAGATGTTTGTCATTTGCCCACCATTCCTCTGTTGACGCCCAAGAACTCTACAGTTCTTCCTTGGAAGAGTCAACAAGCATGTTATGGGCTAGTAAAGAAAGCAATATTAGTCTTAAACAAACGCAGGGCTAGTTATTAAATTATAATGTTTGGGTTTTGCCAGAGAGAAAACCCCTCGTAAGGGGCTTACGACTTCGGCAGCCCGCGCACGAAGCACATGATGGCGTTGTTCTCATCCTCGCAGACGTGCGAGTGGCCGTCCGGCGCAGGGTAATCCCGGATCGCCTGGCGCGGGACCGGGACGTACCGGCCGTTGATGAGGACGTGCCTTGCCCGTTGTCGTCAGGATAGGCGCGGGCTGGCCGGCAATCGCCAGTCACCGTGCCGTCTTCCTTCCGCATTTGGCCGGTGCAACACAATCCCTTACCCTCGGCGCGTTGCCAGTGGCTAGACGGTCGAAGGCTTGTTCTTCTCGGCGTAGCCCTTGAGAAACCTCTTCAGGGCGGTCGTCAAAGCTGACGCTCGGAGCATCCGAGGCACCGTTGAACTGGCGCTCGCCAAGGATGTCCTTGGCCTTCTCGCGGGCATCGGCAAGCCTGATGAGGCCTACGTCGCCCAGCTTCACTCGCTTTCGGTCTTCGCCGTAGGTGAGGACGAACGTCTTGATGCCGTTCTCGGTGATGCGAACGCCAAAGCCCTTGAGGGACTTGTCGAGATAGGTGACGCGCTTGCCCGCCACCGGCTTCAAATTGCGGACCGCAAGGTCCGTGAGCGTGATGGTGGGCATTATTTCGGGTCTCGCTCCGGTCTCGGAAGGAACGTGCGCAGTAGCGAGGATCGCTGCTGCTCTATGCACAATTCTATCAGAGGCCGAGGACCATATAAGTCAACTGGGGCAACGCTTTACGATCACTATGAGGCCGTATGAGTGGTGCCCGCTGCCGGACTCGAACCGGCACGGCCTCGCGGCCTCGAGATTTTAAGTCTCGTATGTCTGCCATTCCATCAAGCGGGCGGCGGCAGGACCATATGGGCGCGGGCTTTGCCTGTCATCCGCCTGCACAGTGGGCGAAGCTCGCGATCATGCCGCCCTCGACCATCGCGCGCAGAAGCCCGGCGGCTCGCGCGGGTGCCTCGTCCTCGCCGGTGAAAGCGGCGACCGTCTCGCACAGCTCGGGAAAGGCGCGTCCCTCGACCAGGGCGTCGAGCATCGCGGCCTCGTCGGGCTCCAGCGAGCGGAAGTTGGAGATCAGGTCGGGACGCCAGATCGCCCACATGGCGGGCTCGGCGGCGCGCTCGACCTCGAGAGTGCCGGGCTCGACCTCGCCGCGGCGCTGCCAGGCCTGCGGCACCTCGAAGGCCAGACGCAGGCGACGCAGCGAGGGCAGGGGGACGAAGGAAAGTGTCTCCCACGCTTCCGGTGGCAGGGCGATCAGCGCCTCGGCCTCGACCGGCGTCGCGTCGGGCGAGTCGAAGGCCTCCCCCAGCGCCCATTCGAAGCGCGCCATCTCGGCCGCGGCCGGGTTGCCGGCGTAGGGCGGCGTGCCGGCCATGAAGCCGGCGAGGTCCTTGCCGTACCAGCGGATCGAGGGATGGTGCGAGGGATGCCGGGCGATGTAGGCGCGTGCCAGATGGTCGAAGTCGGCGGGGCCCGCCATCGCCAACAGGCCCGGATAGTCCGTGGTGAGCGCCTCGATGAGGCGGAGCGCATAGCCGTCGCGATAGACACCGAGGAGTGTCTCGCGCCGGGCCTTGCGGCTGTCGCGCACCGCGGCCTGGAAGCCGTCGCTCCCGGCGAGCAGGTAGTCCTGGAAGGCGCGCTGCAGGTCGCCCAGCGATCCTGCGTTGCTGCCGGCCTGCGCGCTCATTCGGCGGCTTCGCGCCGCGTGCCGGCCGCCAGGCGGCGGGCGATGTCGAGCTCGGCTACCAGCTCGGCATAGGGCGGGATGTCGGCGTCGCGCTCGATCATGGTCGGCACTCCGGGGAACAGGCGCACCGCCTCCTCGTAGAGCGACCAGACGCCGGCGACGATCGGATGGTCGTGGGTGTCGATGATGTGGCTGCCCATGTGGCTGTGGCCGGCGAGGTGGAACTGGCGCACCCGCTCGCGCGGCATGGCGCGCAGGAAGGTGAGCGCGTCGAAATCGTGGTTGAAGGCGCTGACATGGACGTTGTTGACGTCGAGCAGGATGTCGCAGTCGGCGCGCCGCGCCAGCTCGGCGATGAATTCCCATTCGCTGAGCTCGGAGGCGGCGTAGGTGACGTAGCTCGATACGTTCTCCAGCACCAGCCGCTGGCCGAGGTGGTCCTGCACTGCGCGCACGCGCCCGGCGACATGGTCGAGTGCCTCCTCGGTGTAGGGCAGCGGCAGCAGGTCGTGCATGTTGATGCCGCGCAGGCCGGTGAAGCAGAGATGGTCGGAGATCCAGAGCGGCTGCACGCGGTCGGCGAGGACCTTGAGCTCGTCGAGATAGCGGTAGTCGAGCGGATCGATCGAGCCGATCGACAGCGACACGCCGTGCAGCGCCATCGGATAGTCGCGCCGGATGCGCTCCAGCCAGTGCAGCGGGCCGCCGCCCGGCACCATGTAATTCTCCGACAACGCCTCGAACCACTCGACCCGGCCCGGGCTGGCGGCGATCTCCTCGTAGTGCTCGGGCCGCAAGCCGAGGCCGAACCCGATATCGCCCGTGGACATGGGTGTCACCCCCCGGGGATCAGCGAGGACACGGCGTGTGCGCGTCGGGCTTGCGGGCGACCAAGGCGCCGCGAGCGACCGCGGCATCGTCGTTCCTCGCCTGCCTCGCGCTTCTACTGCGCAACCTTCCCGCCCCGGGTCGTGCAGCTGATCACGTCGGTGGTCTCGCTCCAGCCCTGGCCCTTGCAGGAATTCTGCCCCTTGCAGGCCGACGTCGCAGTCTTGCATGAGCTCGTGCCCTTGCACGAGTTGACGCCGCTGCACTTCACGCCGGCCTGGGCCGTGGTCGCGATGCCCCCGGCGGCGAACAAGGCTGCCGCGGTCGCGATAAGAGCCGTCCTGGTCATGCGTCACTCCCTCGTTGAAACGCCTCGCGATTCGCCGTTCAGCGCCTCCGGAGCATGACTCGTCCGGCACCAACCGTGAAGTCAGGGGTTGGCGATGGGACGTGAAGTTCCGATCACCGCGGTGTGAAGCGCGCCGGCGAGAGGGCTGCCTCGGCGACGCCGAGCCCGGCGATGTCGTCCGGCAGGCCGCGGCCCAATGCCAGGCCGGCCGCCAGGCGACCCGCCGCCTCGCCGGTCTGGATGCCGTAGCCGCCCTGGCCCGCCAGCCAGAAGAAGCCCTCGACGACAGGGTCGTAGCCGACGACCAGGTTCTTGTCGCGGACAAAGCTCCGCAGGCCCGCCCACTTGTTCTTGATGCGGCTGATCCGGAGCGAGGTCGCCGTCTCGATGCGCTCGACGGCGACCGCGATGTCGAGCTCTTCCGGTTGCGCGTCGCACGGCGGCGACGGCGTCTCGTCGGCCGGCGAGCCGAGGAACTGGCCGACCTCGGGCTTTATGTACCAGGTCTCGTCGAAGTCGATGACCATCGGCAGGCGGGCGAGGTCGAGGCCCGAGGGCGCGTCGAAGGTGAACGCGGTACGACGCTTGGGGACGAGCCCAACCGGCGCGGCGCCCGCCAGGGCGGCGAGAGCGTCGGCCCAGGCGCCCGAGGCGTTCATGATCGTGCCCGCGCCGACCGGGTCGCCGTCGCGCAGCCGGATCGTCCAGTGTCCCCCCTTGCGGTCGAGGCCGGTGACCTCGGCATCGAGGCGCAGCACAGCGCCTGCCGCCCGCGCGCCCTTCAGGAAGCCGCCATGGATCGCCGCCACGTCCATGTCCTCGGCCTCCTCGAAGATGGCGCCGCCGGCCGCCGCCGCGGGCTCGAGCAGCGGATGGCGGCGCAACGTCTCCCTGGCGTCGAGCCAGCGCACGCTCGGCACCAGCCGGGCATAGGTGGCGGCGGCCTGCTGCAGCGCCGCCTGCTGCTCGGCACGGCCGGCGATCAGGGCACCGCGCGGGGTGAGGAGAGGATGGTCGGCGAAGCCCGGCGTCGGCTTGCGGTAGAAGCGGCCCGACGCCACGGTGATGGCGCGGATCTCGGCGCTGCCGTAGGTCTCGGAGTGCAATGCCGCCGAGCGGCCGGTCGTGTGATAGGCCGCGACGTGCTCGCGCTCGAGGATGACCACGCTGGCATGCGGGGCGAGGCGATAGGCGGCGGAGACCCCGGCGATGCCGGCGCCGACGACGGCGAAATCGAAATGCAGCATGAGCCTCACATTGCAAGGTCGTCGCCGGCCCTGCAATAGTCGCCTCCGACGGACCAGCCTGCCATGAACATCGCCAATCTGCTCCTGGGCTCTGCGCGCGAGTTCCGCGATTTGCCGGCGCTCGCGCACGGCACCGCGCGCCATCTCGGCTTTCGCGAGCTGTGGCGGCGGGTCTCGGTGATGAGCATGCATCTCACGACCCGCTTTCGCCTCGAGCGCGGCGATCGCGTGGCCTTCGCCATGTCGAACTGCGTGCAGTCGATCGAGGTGATGTACGCCATCTGGCATGCCGGCCTCTGCGCCGTGCCGATGAACGCCAAGCTGCACGCCAGGGAGTTCGCGTTCATCCTGGAGAACTCGGGCGCGCGGCTGTGCTTCGTCACGCCCGACCTCGCCGACACCATCGCCGAGGCGGCCACGGAGGCGCCCGAGCTGCGCGAGATCGTCGACGTGACGACGCGGTCCTATACCTTCATGGCGGTCGGCGATCCGGCGGCGTTGGCGAATGCCGAACCGACCGACCCGGCTTGGCTGTTCTACACCTCGGGCACGACCGGCCGGCCGAAGGGCGCCACGCTCACCCATCGCAACCTGCTGGCGATGACGCTCAACTACTATGCCGACGTCGACCGCCCGCAACCCGGCGGCTCGATCCTGCATGCCGCGCCGATCAGCCATGGCTCGGGCCTGTGGAGCTTCCCGACGCTGGCGCGCGGCGCCGTTCAGGTCTTTCCCGAAAGCGGCAGGTACGACGTGGCCGAAACCGTCGAGCTGATGAACCGCTGGCCCGACTGCAGCATCTTCCTGGCGCCGACGATGGTGAAGCGGCTGATCGAGCACGGCAGCGTCGGCGAGCTCCGGCCGGAGGCGCTGCGTCTGGTCTCCTACGGCGGTGCGCCGATGTACGTCTCCGATCTCAAGCGCGCCCTCGACCTCCTTGGCGACAGGCTCTGCCAGCTCTACGGCCAGGGCGAGAGCCCGATGACGATCACCCATCTCAGCCGTGAGATGCATGCCGACCGCCGGCATCCGCGCTGGGAGCAGCGTCTGGCCTCGGCCGGCCGTCCCGACTCGTGCGTGACGGTGCGCGTGGTCGACGAGGAGGGCCGTCAGCTCCCGGTCGGCGAGGTCGGCGAGATCATCGTCAAGGGCGACACGGTGATGGCGGGCTACTGGAACAATCCCGAGGCGACGGCGCGCTCCCTGCGCGACGGCTGGCTGTGGACCGGCGACGTCGGCGCCTTCGACGACGAGGGCCTGCTCACCCTGAAGGACCGCTCCAAGGACATGATCATCTCGGGCGGCTCCAACATCTATCCGCGCGAGATCGAGGACGTCCTGAACCTCCATCCCGCGGTCGCCGAATGCTCCGTGGTCGGCCGCCCGCATCCGGAATGGGGCGAGGAGGTCGTGGCCTTCGTGGTGGCGCGCGAGAGCGGCGCGCCGGCGAAAGCCGAGCTCGACCAGCTCTGCCTCGACAACATCGCCCGCTTCAAGCGCCCCAAGGACTACAGGTTCGTCGACGCGCTGCCCAAGAACAACTACGGCAAGATCCTCAAGACCGAGCTACGCAAGCTGCTGTAGCCATTACGTCGCCCCGCTGTCCACGATGAAGCTTTAGCCACAGATGAACACAGATAAACACAGATGATGAGATGAAGACGGATGACCGACATTACGGCCGACTGGGTACGCATCAACCAGATATCGGAAAAGATCCTGGGGTGTGCATTTTCCGTGAGTAACGGCCTTGGCAGCGGTTTCCTCGAGAAGGTCTACGAAAACGCCTTGGCTCACGAGATGCGCAAGGCGGGGCTCGCGGTCGTTCGGCAGCATGCAATGGTTGTGAAGTACGATGGCGTTGTCGTCGGTGAATACGTAGCCGATCTCCTCGTCGAGTCGCTCGTGCTGGTCGAGCTGAAGCATGCTCGTGCTATCGGCGACGTTCATCTGGCGCAATGCCTGAACTATCTCAAGGCAACGGGGCTGCGGCTCTGTCTGCTACTCAATTTCGGCAAGCCCCGGTTGGAGGTCAGGAGAATCTCGCTGTAAGCCCGCGCGATCTGCATCTGTGTTCATCTGTGTTCATCTGTGGCTAAATTCATTTGTGGCTGGGATTTGCCGATTCACATCGCGACACGAACAGAAGAGGAGGAGAACGACATGGGCAGCATGATCGACTTCAAGCGTCCCGACGGCTCGGCCTGCAAGGGCTATCTGGCCGAGGCGGGCGCCGGCAAGCCGGGCATCATCGTGATCCAGGAATGGTGGGGCCTGAACGACCAGATCAAGGGCATCGCCGACCGGCTCGCCGCCGCCGGCTACAACGCGCTGGCGCCCGACCTCTACAAGGGCCGCGTGACGCAGAAGCCGGACGAGGCCAACCACCTGATGACGGGCCTCGACTTCGTCGGCGCCTCGGACCAGGACATCGCCGGCGCGGTCAAGCATCTCGCGACGAGCAGCCGCAAGGTCGGCGTGATGGGCTTCTGCCTGGGCGGCGCGCTCACCATCGCCGCGGCGGCGCGCGTGCCGGGCGTGGCCTGCGGCGTGCCGTTCTACGGCATCCCACCGGCACAGCTCGCCGACCCGGCCAGGATCGCGATCCCGATCGAGGGTCACTTCGCCAACACCGACGACTGGTGCACGCCGCAGCTGGTCGACGATTTCGAGAAGGCGATGACGGCAGCCGGCAACAAGCCGTCGATCTTCCGCTACGACGCCGCGCACGCCTTCGCCAACGAGACCAGTGCCGCTTATGACGCGGCCGCCGCCCAGCAGGCGTGGCAGCGCACCATGGCGTTCCTGGGCAAGCACCTCTGACGCGGCCGGCCTTCGGCCTCGCCATTGTCGGGCTGGGCGCCTCGCTCGCCCCGCTCGACATCGCCGTCAACGTCGCCCTTCCCGACATCACCCGCCACTTCCGGCTGGTGCTGGGCGACGTCCAGTGGCTGGTGATCTGCTACGTGCTGGTCTACGGCTCGCTCATGCTGGTGTGCGGCAAGCTGGGCGACCTGTTCGGCCATCGCCGGATCTTCCGCATCGGGCTGGCGATCTCCGCGCTCGGCTGCGCGGCCTGCGCGGCGGCGCCCGACTGGCCGCTCTTCCTGTGGGCGCGCGCCAGCCAGGGCGTCGGCACGGCGCTCGCGCTGTCCTGCACGCCGGCGCTCGCGACCTCGCTGTTTCCCGAGAGCGCGCGCACGCGCGCCCTGGCGGGCTTCGCCAGCAGCATGGCGATCGCGTCCGCCGTCGGCCCCTTCCTGGGCGGTGCGCTGGTCGAGCTGTGGGGCTGGCCCGCCGTTTACTGGGTGCGCGTGCCGATCGCGCTGGCAGCCCTCGCCCTGTCCGGCCTGCTGCCGTCGCCGAGGCCCGACCCGCGGCCGTTCGATGCCGCGGGCGCGATCCTGCTCGCCTCGTGCATGAGCACCCTCCTGCTGTCGCTCGTCCTGTCGCAGCGCCGCGAGGTGCCGGGGACGGGATCGGCGGCGCTGTTCGCCGCGGCGCTGGTCGTGCTGTTCCTCTATGTGCGGCGTGCCGGCCGTGTGCCGGAGCCGATCATCCGGCCCGGCCTGTTCGCCGATCCCGCCTTCGCCGTTCCGAACGTCATGAACGCGCTCGCCAGCCTCGCGGGATTCTCGATCCTGCTGCTGACGCCGTACTATCTGGTCAACGTCCTGAAGCTGTCGGCGGTGGCGAGCGGCCTGATGCTGGCGCTGGCCTACGCCGGCAGCCTGACCGGAGCGCCGTTGTCGGCCTGGCTGGTGCGCCGCATCGGCCAGCGGCCGACCGCTTTCGCCGGCGTGGCGCTGGTCGGGCTCGGTTTGCTGCCGCTCGGCTTCACCGATGCGGCCACGCCACTGGCCGTCGTGGCCGTGCTGCTGATCCTCGAGGGCATCGGCCAGGGGCTCCTGACCGTGGCCTACACCGACATCGTGACGGCAACCCTGTCGCAACGCGACCGCGGCGTTGCAGGCAGCCTCGCCCTGCTGACGCGCACGCTCGGCATCGTGAGCGGCGCCTCGGTCCTGACGGCGCTGCAGGCCTACGGCGCCGGTGGCGTGGCGGGCGTCGAGGGCTTCCTCGCCGGCTATCGCTTCGCCTTCGTCGCGGCGGGGGGCGGGCTGCTCGTCGCGCTGGCCCTGTCGTGCCTGGTGCCGGGAGCGTGGGCTCTCAGGAAGGGCGGGCCGTGAGGCCGCAGACCGCTCCGGCAGAGCCCGACACCCTCAAATCTTGATGTTCCCCTTCTGGATGATCTCGCCGAACATCTTCGTCTCGTTCGTGATGGTGGTGCGGAAGTCGGTGGGGCCGAGGTAGGTCACCCGCAAGCCGCCGGCGTGCGCCTTCTGGACGACGTCCGGTGCGCGCAGGGCCTCGCCGATCGCCTTGTCGAGGCGGGCGACGACCTCCGGCGGCGTGCCGGCCGGCGCCAGGATGCCGAACCACGAATCGCCGCCGTCCTTGCCGTAGCCCTGCTCCATCAGCGTCGGGATCTCGGGGAAGTCGGGATGGCGGACCTCCGACAGCATGGCGAGCCCCACGAGCTTGCCCGCCTTCACGTGCGGCAGGCAGGTCTGGTCGAACTGCACCTGCACCTCGCCCGCAACCAGGGCATTGGTGGCCGGGGCGCTGCCGCGATAGGGCACGTGGGTCATCTTGATGCCGGCCTCGAAGCACAGCCGCTCGCCGAACAGGTGGGTGATGGTCGCGAGGCCGGAGGAGGCGAAATTGACCTTGCCCGGGTTGGCTTTGCAGTAGGCCACGAACTCGGCCAGCGTGCGCGCCGGCACCGAGGGGTGGATGGCCATGATGCCCCACGATGTCGCCATGCGCGAAACCGTCAGGAAGTCCCTCTCCGGGTCGAACGGGATCGGTTGCAGATGGCGGGTGATGCAGACCATCGCCGTCGTCGTGGTAAGGAAGGTGTGGCTGTCCGGCGTCTGGTTCTTCAGGTACTCGGCACCGATCATGCCGGACGCGCCGGCCTTGTTGTCGTACATCACCGGTTGCTTGAGGATCTGGGCCGCGCGCTCGATGACGATGCGCGTCGCCACGTCCGAAGGTCCGCCTGGCGGATAGGGGACAACGATGCGGAGCGGTTTGGTGGGCCATTCCTGGGCGGCTGCCGGCGCTGCCGCCGCCGCGGCGAGAGCGGAGCCGATGAAAAGGCGACGACGCATTGGATTCTCCCTGGGATTGTTTCTTGTCAGAGCTCTGGACAGTTCGTAGCGCCGGACCACAGGGGAGAGCAACAGGATCGGCGGACGCCGGCCGCCCGGCGGGCACGGCGTCGATCCGGCGACGATGCCGACAGGCGGCTACACGGAAGCGGCCGCCCCCGTGGTACGGTCGCGACGATGAAGCGACCTGCCGATCCCCGCGTTGCGGCGATCTTCGAGGCCTATCCGCCGGCAATCCGCCGGCGGCTCGCGACCCTGCGCAGGCTCGTGCTGGAGACCGCCGAGCTGACGGACGGGGGTGGCCCGCTGACCGAGACGGTGAAGTGGGGCCAGCCGAGCTATTGCACGGAACAGACCGGCAGCGGCACCACCGTGCGCATCGATCGCCTGAAGGCGAGCGATGAGTATGCGATCTTCTTCCACTGCCAGAGCGGCCTGGTCGACCAGTTCCGCCAGCTCTATCCCGACACCTTCCGGTTCGAGGGCAATCGCGCCATCGTCTTCGACCTCGCCCAGCCGCTTCCAACGCGCGAGCTGGGCCACTGCATCGCCTTGGCTCTCACTCACCATGCGCGCAAACGTCGGAAAGGGGTCAAGATAGGGGCGGTTTCTCCAACGACTCCGTGCGACCCGGGTTGACGTCGCGCAATTCTCGGCTAGCTTGGTAGAGGCTGGCGGCGTCTCGTCGCCAGCGACCGCGCGACATCAAGGAGGATGGAACATGCGCAAGCTTGCGGTTGCAGCCGAGGTCTCTTTCGGCCGCTTCGGCGCCTCCGACGCGCGGGCGAACGGGCCGCTCGTCTGCGAGCAGGAGAGGCCAACACAGCGCGTCCGGCTGACGCAAAACGCCTTGGATATCCGCACTTGCGTCAGCCGCAATTGGTTGATTCCAAAGAGGCTCTGACGCAAAGACGCAAATGACGCAAAATCGGGGGGTCGTTTGATATCGCGATGGCGTGATCGACGACCACGACAGCAAGCGAACAATTCCGCAAGCCGCGGTCGATGGCCCCCGAGCGGCGTCCGTACGCGCGCGTGTTATGGTGCCACCCGTGGTGCTGGGCAGTCGCTGCACGCGCCTATTGTCAGACAGCAGGGAAGGCGCGTTCTTCGAGATGAGCATCATCGTCTATTCGGCCCGTCGCATCCTCACCATGAATCCCGATCGGCCATCGGTCAGCCACGTCGCCGTTCGCGATGGACGCATCCTGGGGGCGGGCCCGCTGGAGGAGCTGCGGGGCTGGGGCAAGGTCGAGCTCGACGAGCGCTTCGCCGACAAGGTGATCCTGCCGGGCTTCGTCGAGGGCCACAGCCACGCCTTCGAAGGTGGCGTGTGGAAGTTCCCCTATGTCGGCTACTTCGACCGGGTCAGTCCCGACGGCGCGCGCTCCAGGGGCCTCAAGAGCATCGACGAGGTCGTGGCTGCCCTGCAGGGCGTCGAGAAGAGCCTGCCCAAGGGCGCGCCGCTGCTCGCCTGGGGCTTCGATCCGATCTACTTCGGCGGCCGGCGCATGAACCTCGCGGACACCGACAGGATCTCCACCGATCGCCCCGTCGTCGTCATCCATTCCAACTTCCATGTCGCCAACGCCAACAGCGCGGTCATGGCCAAGGCGGGCATCACGCGCAGCACCAACGTGCACGGCATCGTCAAGGACGAGCGCGGCGAGCCGACCGGTGAGCTGCAGGAGATGACGGCCAAGTACATGGCCTACCGCGCCGCCGGGGTCGAGCTGGCGGCGGTGCTGTCGGACGAGCAGGCGGTGTGGCGTTTCGCCCGGGTCGCCCACCTCGCGGGCGTCACCACCGCCACCGACTTGCACAACGAGCTGCCGGACAGCACCGTCGAAGGCTATCTGAAGGCGAGCGCCTCGGAGGAGTTCCCCCTGCGCTTGCTGCCGGCCTTCGCCGCCGCCTCGGTGCCGCCGGAGCAGGGCATCGCCCGCCTGCAGTCGCTGATGAAGCGCAACAACGACCGGCTGCGCTTCCAGCTGGTCAAGATCGTCACCGACGGCTCGATCCAGGGGCTGTCGGCGCGCATGCGCTGGCCCGGCTACTACGACGGCACGCCCAACGGCGTGTGGAACATCGGGCCGGACGATATCGACCGCCTGCTGCTCGCCTGGCATCGCGCCGGCTTCCAGGTGCACATCCACACCAACGGCGACGAGGCGTCGGAGGTCGCGATCGAGGCCGTCGAGCGTGCATTGGCACTGGCCCCGCGGTGGGATCATCGCCATACCCTGCAGCACGCCCAGATGGCCGACGCCGGCCAGTTCCGCCGGATGAAGGCGCTCGGCATGTGCGCCAACCTGTTCGCCAACCATCTCTTCTACTGGGGCGACATCCACTACGCGAAGACTCTGGGCCCGGAGCGCGCCGAGCGCATGGACGCCTGCGGCACGGCACTGGCGACCGGCGTGCCCTTTGCCATCCATTGCGATGCGCCGGTGACGCCGATCGGCCCGCTGTTCACGGCGTGGTGCGCGGTCAACCGGCTGACCGCGTCGGGCCGCACCCTGGGCGAGGCCGAGAAGATCTCCGTCGCCGATGCGCTGCGTGCCATCACCCTGGGCGCGGCCTACACGCTGAAGCTCGACGAGGAGCTGGGCAGCATCGACGTCGGCAAGCGCGCCGACTTCGCCATCCTCGACGACGATCCGCTGGCGGTGGCGCCCGAGAATCTCAAGGACATCCCGGTATGGGGAACCGTGCTGGGCGGCCGGGTCTTTCAATCGAGGAGGGCGTGAGCGAGCGTATCCCGTTCACGGTCATCGGCGGCTTTCTCGGTGCTGGCAAGACCACGCTGCTCAACCGGCTCCTGAACGGCGCGGTCGACCGGCGCTTCGCCGTGCTGGTGAACGATTTCGGCACCTTGGACGTGGATGGCCGCTTGGTGAGCGCGCACGGCGGCGACTCGATCGCGCTCGCCAACGGCTGCCTGTGCTGCACCATCGGCGATTCGCTGGTGACGACGCTGCTGGCGCTGCTCGACGGCGCGCGCCGCTTCGACCACATCGTCGTCGAGGCGTCGGGCGTGGCCGATCCAGGCCGCATCGCCGATCTCGCGCTGATCGAGCCGCGCCTGCAGCGCGACGGCGTGATCGTGATGGTGGATGCCGGCGAGGTGCGCCAGCGCGCCGCCGACCGCCGCATCGGCGACACCGTTGCCCGCCAACTCGCCGCCGCCGATCTCCTGGTGCTGAACAAGATCGATCTCGCCCCCGACCTCGCCGAGCTGCGCGCATGGCTCGCGACCCGGTCGCCGGCGCCGTTCCTCGAGGCGCGGCACGCCGACGTGCCGATCGATCTCCTGTTCGGCCTGGAGCAGCGCGGCGTCACCTCCGCCAGCGCGCCGGCCGACGCTTTTGCGAGCTGGTCCTACGAATGGCCCGACCCGGTCGACCGCGCCGGCGTTCTGGCCATGCTGAGCGACGCCCCGGGCCTGCTGCGCGCCAAGGGCATCCTGCGCTTCGCCGACTCGCCCGACCGGCGCACGGTGGTGCACCTGGTGGGCCGCCGGCTCGACGTCGCCGACGAAGGCCCGTGGCCGGATGGCACGACGTCGCGGCTGGTGCTGCTGGGGGTGAAGCCGGGCGCGATGCCGTCGTTTGCCGACTCGTTCGATAGGCATCGCGCTTTGCGCAGCCCATTTGCCTCACCCTGAGAGGAGGTCGCGTAGCGACCGTCTCGAAGGGCGGTGACACCATTGCTGTGCGACCAGATCATCCACGTGGCCCATCCTTCGAGACGCCGTGCTGCGCACGGCTCCTCAGAATGAGGTGGAGGCCATCGGGCCGGATCGTCGGCCGGAAGAATACTCCTTCGCCAGGAGCGCATAGAAATACTCGTCCCACCAGTCGCCGGACGGGCGATGGATGCAGGCGCGGAAGTGGCCCTCGCGGCGCATGCCTAGCTTCTCCATGACGCGCCAAGAGGCCATGTTCTCGGGCTGGCAGGTCGCGATGACGCGATGGCAGCCGAGCGCCTCGAAGGCGTAGGCGAGGAGGGAGCGTGCCGCTTCGGTCGCATAGCCCTGCCGCTGGTGCGGCGCGCCGAGCACCCAGCCGATCTCGTATGTGCGCGTCACGACCCACGGATGGAACACCATGTGGCCCGCGAGCTCGCCGGAAGCGGCGACGATCACTGCCAGCGCCTCTGCGTGCTCGCCGGCATTCTTCTCGGCGAAGGCCCGTGTGGCTGCGGCATTGAGCAGGCCTTGCGGCAGCCACGCCGTGACCGAGGGGTCGGACATGTAGCGATGGATTGCCGGCGCGTCGTCCGGGGTGATGGGTCGCAGCAGCAGGCGCGAAGTCGTGCGAGGGGAGAAGCTCACGGGCGCCAGCATAACAGACAGTGTGCCGGTGCGGCCGTCGCGGCCGTCGCGGCGATGCAGCCTCGTGCGAATCGGGCTAGGGTCGGCCGAACGGGAGGAGCGTCGCATGGCCGGCAGGTTGAAGGACAAGGTGGCGATCGTGGTCGGGGCCGGGTCGATCGGTCCCGGCTGGGGCAACGGCAAGTGCACGGCCGTCACCTTCGCGCGCGAAGGCGCCAGGGTGCTCTGCGTCGACCGCAAGCGCGCCGCCGCCGAGGAGACCGTCGGCCTGATCGCCAGGGAGGGCGGCGACGCGATGGCCTTCGAGGCCGATGCGTCGAAGAACGCCGACGTAAAGGCGATGGTCGACGCCTGTCTTGCCAAGTGGGGTCGCGTCGACGTGCTCGACAACAATGTCGGCATCGGCTCGACCGGCGGGCCGGTCGAGCTGAGCGAGGACGAATGGCATCGCGTGTTCGACGTCAACGTGAAGAGCTTCTTTCTCACCGCCAAGCACGTGCTGCCGATCATGGAGAGGCAGGGCAAGGGCGCCATCGTGAACGTGAGCTCGATCGCCTCGATCCGCAGCCCCAAGGGCATCGCCTACATCGCCTACAATGCCAGCAAGGGCGCGGTGAACTCGCTCACGCTCGCCATCGCCTCGCAGTACGCCGACAAGGGAATCCGCTGCAACGCCATCCTGCCTGGCCTGATGCACACGCCGATGATCGACTTCCTGGCCGAGCAGTACGCCCGCGGCGAGACGGACCACAACCAGGCCTACGACAAGATGATCGCCATCCGCGACCGCGCCTCGCCGACCGGCAAGATGGGCACCGGCTGGGACACCGCCAATGCCGCGCTCTACCTCGCCTCGGACGAAGCGGCCTACGTCAACGGCCACCTGCTGGTGGTCGACGGCGGCATCACCGCTCGCGCCTGATGCCGAAGCGGAAGACGACGGGGCCGGTCAGGATGATGAGGAACAATCGGAACAGGTGATGGGTCGCCACCATGGCGACCTCGACGCCGAGCGCCAGGCCGATCAGGCTCATCTCGGCGAAGCCCCCCGGAGCGTAGCTCAGCACCGTGGCATCGAGGTCGAGGCCAGTCAGCGCCACGGTGATCTTGGCGAACACGACGGCGCAGACGATCAGCAGGATCGCCGCGCCGATCGAGGCCGCCATCTCCTTGTGCAGCCGGTCGATGGCGGCGCCGACGAAGCGGCAGCCGATGCCAGTGCCCATGACGACCTGGGCCGCGGCCACCAGCTCGCCCGGCGGCTTCGAATCGGTGACGCCCGCCAGGTGCACGATGGCGCTCAGGATCATCGGCCCCATCATGAAACTCGCCGGCAGGCGCAGCAGCCGGCCGAGGATGGCGCCGACGATGCCGCACGCCGCGAGGATGGCGTAGTCCTGCCAGTCGTAGTTGGAGGGCCCGGGCGCCATGGTGAGCACGCTGGTCTGCGCGCCGTCGACCAGCCGGTACCAGATCGGGATGGTGAGCACGACCGTCAGGATGCGCAGCGCGTGGGCGAGCGCGATCGAGCGCTCCTCGCCGCCCATGGCGCCGCCCAGGATGGTCATGTCGTTCAGCCCGCCCGGCATGGCGGCGAAGTAGCAGGTCGGCTTGTCCCAGTTGGTCAGGCGGCGGAACCACATGTAGCTCAGCGCCGCGCCGGTCATGGTCATGCCGGTGAGCACGCAGAGGCTGACCGCCCACTGGCCGAGCCGCTGCACGAGGTCGGGCGTAAAGCCCGCACCCAGCAGCACGCCCATGATGATGATCATGCCCTGGCGCAGGCGCACGCGCATGCCGATGCGCAGGCCGCAGAAGGCGGCGACCGTCGAGAACACGCAGGCGCCCAGCATCCAGGCGAGCGGCATGCGCAGGTAGTCGAAGACGAAGCCGCCGGCCGTGCCGATCGCCAGCGCGAGGAGCAACGGCTTCAGGCCCTCGTGGCCGATGATGCGCTTCTTCTCGGGCTTGAAGGGGATCGGCGGGCTACTCAAGGATTGAACTGCTCCTTGAGGATGCGCTCCTCGAGGTCGTGCTCGGGATCGAACAGCAGCGTGAGGGCCGTATCGGTCGCCTCGGTGATCGTCACCTTGACGACGTTCGCGATCTCCACCGAGTCGGCGGCGGCGGCCACGGGACGCTTGCCCGGGTCGAGCACGGTAAGCTGGACCTCGGAGTGGCGCGGCAGCAGCGCGCCGCGCCAGCGGCGCGGCCGGAAGGCGTTGATCGGCGTCAGCGCCAGCAGGCCCGCCCCAAGCGGCAGGATCGGGCCGTGGGCCGACAGGTTGTAGGCGGTCGACCCGGCCGGCGTCGCCACCAGGATGCCGTCGCAATAGAGGTCGGGCAGGCGGGGCCTCCCGTCGACCGCCACGGCGATGCGGGCGGTCTGCCGGCTCGAGCGCAGCAGCGAGACCTCGTTGATCGCGATCACGTCGACGGTCTTTCCGCGGTTGTCGGTCGCCACCATGCGCAGCGGCGTGAGCGTGACCTGGCGCGCCTTCCGGAGGCGCTGCAGCAGGCCCGGTTCCTTGTAGGTATTGAGCAGGAAGCCGACGGTGCCGAGATTCATGCCGTAGATCGGCGTGCGCCGGCGCATGTTGCTGTGCAGGGCCTGCAGCATCAGGCCGTCGCCGCCCAGCGCCACGATGATGTCGGCCCGGGCCGGGCTCACCGAGCCGTATCGCCGAACGAGGCGATCGCGAGCTGCCCGGGCAGTCGGCGTCGGGGCACAAACGAAGGCCAGGCGGGGAGCGGTCGAGCTGGGGGACGCCATCGAGATGTCTGCAATGCCACTGATGCAAGACACGTACTATAGTGTCCAGTTGTCGCGTGGCGATAAGCTGCCGGCGAAAGACGCGTCGAGGAGGAGGAGCGAGATGGAGCTGGTTCCGCTGGGGCCCGGGTTCGGGGTCGAGGTGAAGGGCGTGAGCATGGTCGACGTCGCCACCGATGCCGAAGCCTACAAGGCCGTGCGCGCTGCCTTCGAGACCCATTCCCTGCTGGTGTTTCGCGACCAGCCGATCGCCGACGACATCCAGGTCGCCTACAGCCGCGCCTTCGGGCCCCTGGAGCTGACCAAGGCGGCCTCGCTCGGTGCCAACAGCTTCTACTCGCGCCTGACCAATATCGGCGAGAACGGCGAGATCGTGCCGCCCGACCATCGCCAGGTGTTGGTCGCCCAGGCCAATGCGCTATGGCACACTGATTCCTCGTTCAAGAAGACGCCGGCGCTCGCCTCGGTGCTGACCGCGCGCGTGCTGCCGGGCGCCGACGGCGACACCGAATTCACCTCGACGCGGCTCGCCTGGGACCGCCTGCCGGCCGATCTGCAGGGCCGGCTGAAGGACGCCGTGGCGACCCATTCCTACGCCAACAGCCGCGACCAGATTCACCCCGATCTCGCCAATGCCGAGGAGCGCAAGGCGCTGCCGCCGGTGCGCTGGCGCCTGAACTGGCGAAACCCGACCAACGATCGGCGAGCGCTCTATGTCGCCAGCCACGCTTACGCGATCGACGGCATGGACGATCGCGATGCCCGGCAGCTGCTGGCCCAGCTGCTCGACGAGGCGACGCGGCGCGAGTTCGTCTACGTCCACAAATGGCGCCAGGGCGATGCCGTGATGTGGGACAACCGCGCCATGCTGCACCGCGGGCGGCCGTGGGACTACACCAGGGAACGGTCGATGATCCGCACCACCATCTCGGCGACCGATGCCGACGGCCTCGCCGAGGTCAAGCCACCGGTGCTGCACTAGCCGGTGGGGCACTGCGCCGGGAGTTGCCGCTCATGCGCGCCAATTGAGAAGAGCTGACCGGCGTCGGGGCTGCTACTCTGCGGCTTCCAGGCGCTGGGCGTTGCTCGCGGCGGCAATCCTGGCGCGTGCCAGGTCCTCGCCGCGGCGCTTGCTGAGCGCGGCTTCTCCGCCCGCCGTGTCGGTGAACAGCGCGAGCTTGTCGAGGTCTTCCTCGACCACCGGCGACAGCGCGAGATCCATGTACTCGAGGCGCTTCGGGTCGTTCTTCACCTTCTGGCCGATGCGCCAGCCCTGCCAGGCCAGGCGGCCGTAGATCCTGAGCTTCTTCCAGGATTCCCGCGCGAGCTTCCAATGGAACACGCCCACGGGCTCGATCGGCATGCCGTAGCGCCGGTCGCGGCGGTACTTCATTCGCACGATGCCGCCTTCCAGCGGATGGATGCCCTCCGCTTCGAACATGATCTTGAACATGGTCATGAACTGGGCCGGCTCGGCCGGATTGCGGCCCGGGATCGAGCCGTGACGGCGGGCCACCGTCTCGATGTGCTCGGGCGTGTAGTAGGTCCGCCAGGCGTCGCGATAGGTTTGCTCGTACTCCTCGTCGCTCATCCGGGGATGATGGACGACGCGATGATGCAGGTCGTACTTGTTGAGATCGGGATCCATCCAGACGCCCTGCTTCCAGAGCTTCTGGTGGTCCTCCGAGCCGGGCAGCGGCGTGAGCATGAACAGCTCGAGGATGTCGAGCGGCAGCTCCTTCTTGATGATCTCCATGTCGCGCAGGATCGACTCGCGCGTGTCGCCCGGGAAGCCGAGGATGTAGCCTGCCCAAGTCGAGGCACCGCTAGTGTGCCAGGCTTGCAGCATCTTGCGGTACTCGGTGATCTTGTTCTGGCGCTTCTTGGCGGCCAGCAGATTGTCCGGATTGACGTTCTCCAGACCGATGAACACCCGGTAGACGCCCGCCCAGCGCGCCTTCTCGATGAAGCGTGGAATGCGATGGCACTGGGTGTCGACCTGGATGATCAGCGAGACCGCGATGCCCTCGTTTTCCTTGAGCTCGATCAGGCGGTCGAAGAAATCCTCCCAATGCTTGTTGCGGGCCATGTTGTCGTCGGTGATGAAGAACGACGTGATGCCCTGCCTGTAGTTCTCGCGGACGATGTCCTCGAGGTCGTCGGCATTGCGGAAGCGGCTCTTGCGGCCCTGGACGTTGATGATGGTGCAGAACGAGCACTGGAAGGGGCAGCCGCGGCCGAGGTCGAAGCTCGACTTGCGTCCCTCGTTGCGCGCCAGCGCGGCGGGCGGCAGGCGCGGCGTCGGCGCCCGCTCGATGCCCGGCAGATCGTTCATGTAATTGTAGAGCGGCTTCAGCGTGCCGTTCCAGGCGTGCTGGAGGATCTCGTCGAGGCGGCCTTCCTCGGCCTCACCGGCGAAGATCGTGACGCCCATGTCCATGGCCGCCTGGATCTCAGGCGGCACGACCGGCAGCATCGACAGGCAGCCGGCAGCGTGAAAGCCGCCCATCGCCACCGGGAGGCCGGCCGCGATGAACTGACGGGCCAGATCGACGGCGCGGGGAAACTGATTGGACTGTACGCCGACCAGGCAGATCAGGGCCTTGCCGCCGCTGCGCCTGACGTTGGAGATGATCCGGTCGGCCCGCACGCGCGTGTTGGTCTCGTCGAATGGCTGCAGCACGATGTCGACGTCCGGCCCGAGCACCTGCCGGGCGCGGCAATCCTCACCCAGCCCGTAGAGGGCGGCCAAGGTGTTGGACGGAATATGGGAGCGCAGCCAAGTGATCGGATAGCCATCGTCGTCGTAGTGCGTCGGCTTGATCATCACCAGCTGGAAGGTGGTCTTCGTCACGGCACTGCCCATTGCGGATGACTCCAAAGCGAACAACCCGCATGCGGTCCGGTCGTGTGCATCTCACCGCTTAACGGCATCCCGATAACCACAATGCTCTGAGCGGGCCTGCAACGCAACTGCAAGCGGTCGACAATCGAAACCGATTTGCGCAAGAGTACCTACGCTCCGTAGGGCTTTGGCACCCCTCAGACCCGCAATACGTGGGATTGGGACATGATCAAGAGGTAATTGCAGTCCACATCGTTCGCGCGCACCGTAGGCGCGGCCCCGAGGCGCGACTCCAAGACGTCCGGGCGAGGAACGAACAAGACCTTGAGTCTCATCGCGCGCATCCCGGCGCTGGCACCGTTCAAGGTCTCCAGCTTTCGCTTCCAATGGCCGGCCGATCTGCTCGCCTCATGGGCGTTCGAGATGGAGGGCGTGATCCTCGGCTGGTTCGTGCTGGTCTCGACCGGCTCGGTGCTGGCGCTGGCGGTGTTCGGCTCCCTGCAGTTCCTCGGGACGTTGATCTCGCCGCTGTTCGGCATGGCCGGCGACCGCATCGGCTATCGCAACCTCCTTTGCCTGATGCGTGCCAGCTACGCGGTGATGGCGGGCCTGCTGGCGCTCCTGTTCCTGGCCGGCCTCGCGTCGCCCGTGCCGGTGTTCGTGCTGGCCACTCTCATGGGGCTGGTGAGGCCCTCCGACATTACGCTGCGCAACCTCCTGGTCGGCGAGACCATGCCCGCGAGCTATCTGATGCGTGCCATGGGCGTGTCCCGCACGACAGCGGATTCGGCGCGCATCGTCGGTGCGCTGTCCGGCGCCGCGCTCGTCGCGGCGCTCGGATCGGGACTGGCCTATGTCGTGGTGTGCGCCACCTATCTGGCGAGCCTCGCCTTCACCCTGAATGTCGGGCTTCGCCGTCTTCGCGTGGTCGGTGAGCAGGCCATGCCCGCCTCGCCGATCAGGTCGCTCGCCGAGGCCTTCGCCTATGTCTGGGCGACGCCCGACCTGCGTGCCCTGATGCTGCTCGCGTTCCTCGTCAACTTTGCCGCCTATCCGCTGGTCGGCTCGCTGCTGGCCTATGTCGCCAAGGACGTGTACGGGCTCGGCCAGACGGGGCTGGGCTGGCTGATCGCCTGCTTCGCCGGCGGCGCCCTGACCGGATCGATCGCCATATCGATGCTGGGACCGCGCATCCGCGCCGGCCGAACGATGCTCGTGTGCGCGGGCGCGTGGTTCGGCCTCAACGTGGCCTTCTCGTGGATCGAGGTCGCGCTGTGGGGGGAAATCGTCTTGTTCGTTGCCGGCCTGGTTCAGAGCTTCTGCATGATCCCGATGGCGGTCCTGCTGCTTCGGGTCGCGGCGCCGGCGTTTCGCGGCCGCGTCATGGGGGTACGGATGCTGGCGGTCTATGGCATGGCGATCGGGCTGCTGCTGTCGGGGCCCATGATCGAGCATCTGGGTTTCGCGCTCACCGGCTCGATCTTCAGCATCGTCGGTATCGTCTTCACCTTGCTGATTGCCGTTTGCTGGCGGCGCCATCTCTGGCATCCGGCCGCCCCCGCGAACCAGCGGTAGGCTGATCTCCTCCCCGGATGGACCGGGGAGGAGAACGGACAAGGATGTCAGCCGAGATTCTTCTCGGCGAACGACCAGTTGGCGAGCTTGTCGAGCCACGCCTGGATGTGATCCGGGCGGCGGTTCTGGTAGTCGAGGTAGTAGGCGTGCTCCCACACGTCGGCGACCAGGAGAGGCTTTCGGCCGTGCGCCAGCGGCGTGTCGGCATTTGCCGTCGTCTCGATAACGAGCTTGCCGTTGCTTTCGACCAGCCACGCCCATCCGCTGCCGAACTGGCCGACCGCAGCGGCCTTGAAGGCCTTCTTGAAGTCGTCGAGGCTGCCGAAGCTGTCCTCCACGGCCTTCTTCATCTTGCCATCGGGCGTGCCGCCCTTGGGCGACATGCTGTTCCAGTAGAACTCGTGGTTCCACGACTGCGCGGCATTGTTGAAGATACCCTTGGCCTTGTCGTCCTTGGCCGACTTCTTGACGATGTCCTCCATCGACAGGTCGGCATACGGCGTTCCCGCAATCAGGTTGTTGAGGTTGTCGATGTACGTCTTGTGATGCTTGCCGTAGTGGAACGAAAAGGTCTGGGCAGAGATGACCGGCGCAAGCGCGTCCTCCGCGTACGGGAGCTTCGGCAGGGTAAAGGGCATTACGCAAAATCCTCGAGCTGGCCCGGCCGTGCGGCCGGGCGGGCAGTGGTGACGACAAACTGCCGGGCACGCCAGCGATGCCGGCGTGCCCGACGGGGCGGAGATTGGCAGAAATGGCGGCCCAAAGGGACAGCTTCTTTTCTGCCGTGGAGGACGGAGGGACGCTCGGCCCGTTCAACGGGCCTTGGGTGGCTGGGTTGCCGGGCGAGCCGATTTTCGCGTCGTTCCCGGCGAACGATTCTCACTCGCCCCGATTTCGTGGCGAACGCTTCTCACTAGCCTACCTTTTGGTTGCGCGCATGCGACTGCGCAGTATCTGTAGGTGGCAGAGCATCGCGAGGAGAGCCGCAATGAAGGGAAACCCGCAGATCATCGCCGAGCTGAACAAGCTCCTGAAGAACGAGCTGACCGCGATCAACCAGTACTTCCTGCACGCGCGCACGCTGAAGCACTGGGGCTTCGAGCGGCTGGGAAAGAAGATCTACGACGAATCGATCGGCGAGATGAAGCATGCCGACAAGCTGATGCAGCGCATCCTGCTGCTCGACGGCCTGCCGAATCTCCAGGATCTCGGTAAGCTCACGATCGGCGAGACTACCGTGGAATGCCTGAAGGCAGACCTCAAGCTCGAGCACGAGGCACGAACGGCGCTGGTCGCCGCTGTCACCCTGTGCGAGACGGCCAAGGACTACGTCAGCCGGGAGATCGTCGTCGACATTCTCGAGGACGCCGAAGAGCACATCGACTTCCTGGAGACCGAGCTGTCCCTGGTCGACAAGGTCGGCGAGCAGAACTACCTGCAGACTCAGATCGGCGAGGGATCGAGCTAGCTCATTGCCGGGGCGAGTTGCCCGCCGACGTCTCGGATCTCCTCCCCAGCTTCGCAAAGCGAAGCTGGGGAGGAGTAGAGCCGAACGGTTCGAGCATGTGAGCGCGCCACTCCGGTGGCGCTTTCGTCGGGGTCAGTCGGCGGCCATCATCGCCGGCTGTGCTGCCTGATCGCGCGCGGTCGCCGCGGCGATCCGCTCACGCATGTCGCACGCACAGCTTCCGCATTGCGGACTCTTGCCGCAGGCCCGAAACACGTCGGCGGGCCGGCGGGCGCCTGCGCGAACGGCGGCATCGACCTCGCGCTCCCGAATGGCCCGGCATATGCAGATATACATTCCCGTGCGTCCACCTAGTCTGCAGGTGCGACTTACTCGCAAGGGCTGGAAGGTATGTGGCCTGTCTCGGCGGGTCAAGAGGCCCTAGAACCCTGGAAGCGCGTATTTTTGCAGCTGGAATCGCAATGCGGCATCGATGGGATGAGGCGTCCGGCCCCGCAACCTGACCACTGTCATTTCCGCAGCGACGATGCAGGAATTATCCTTGAAGGCGGCCGATCCGACGGTGATCGAGCTGGTGCCGATGCGCATCACGCCGGTTCCCAGTTCCACACGTCCAGGCCAGTGCGATTCGGCCAGGAAGCTCACGGTCATGCCGGCCGAGATGCCCCGCACGCCCTCTTCGCTCCGCTCCATCAGGCCCATGTCGCGCATGAAGGTGAGGTGGGCGGTTTCCATGTAGGCGCAAAGCGCCACGTTGTTCACGTGGCCGGCGGCGTCCTGGTCGGAGAAGCGGACGGTGTCGGTACACCAATGCGGGTAGATGGCGCGGTCCTGAAGGCGTTTGTCGCGAGACATCGGAGAATCACCGGGGTGAAGTTGCCGGTGAACATAGCCCGATCGGCAGCTGCAGTGACAAGAGGCCCCGCGCGATCACCGTCGACGATGCTGTCGGAGTGTAGCATTTTGCCGGCATGCCCCATCCGATCTTCACCGAAGAGCACGACCTCATTCGCAACCAGCTGCGCCGCTTCGTCGACGAGCAGGTGAAGCCCTTCGGCCCGCAATGGGAGCAGGATGGCTTCGTGCCGCGTGCCATCCTGAAGCAGATGGGCGAGCTCGGCCTGTTCTCGCTGCGCGTGCCCGAGACGCTGGGCGGTGCCGGCCTCGATGCCCGTGCGTCGGTGGTGCTCGCCGAGGAAGTCGGCCGGTCGACCCATGGCGGCTTTGCCATCACCGTGCTGGTCCACACCGACATGGCGAGCCCGCATCTGGTTCGCTTCGGGACCAGACGCCAGCTCGAGAAGTACCTGCCGGGTGTCATGGCAGGCACCACCATCACGGCTGTCGCCGTCACCGAGCCGGGCGCCGGCTCCGATGTCGCCGGCGTGCGCACCCGCGCGGTGCGCGATGGCGCGGACTACGTGCTGAATGGCGCCAAGATGTTCATCACCAACGGCGTTCACGGCGACCTCTACTTCGTCGCCGCGCGCACCGATCCCGAAGCCAAGGGCAGCCGGGCCCTCACAATGTTCATCGTCGAGAAGGGCACGCCGGGCTTTCGCGTCGGGCGGGCTCTCGACAAGACCGGCTGGCGCTCGTCCGATACCGCAGAGCTGATCTTCGAGGATTGCCGGATTCCGGCCGAGAACGTCCTGGGCGAGCCCAATCGCGGCTTCTACTCGATCATGGCCAACTTCCAGACCGAGCGGCTGGTGATCGGCGCCATGGCAATGGCCGAGGCGCGCGAGGCAATTCGGCTCACCTACCAGCATGTCAACGACCGCACGGCCTTCGGCAAACCTCTGTGGGACAAGCAGGCGATCCGCCAGCGTCTGGCGCGGCGGCTGGCCGAGGTCGAGGCTGCGCGCCAACTCGTGCATCACACGGCGTGGCTCGATGCCCAGGGGACCGACTGCGTAGCCCAGGTCTCCATGGTCAAGGCGCTGGCCGGCGATCTGGTCAACCAGGTACTCTACGACTGCGTCCAGTTCCACGGCGGCATGGGCTTCGTGCGCGAGACCGCGGTCGAGCGCATGGCGCGCGATGCCCGCGTCCAGGCGATCGGCGGCGGCGCCTCGGAAGTGATGCTCGAGGAAATCGCCAAGCGCCTCGGCGCCGTGCTGGCGGATTGACGAGGCTACTTCGGCGCCACCAGGAAGGGGCCGACGGCGGCGACAGCGCACTCGGTACCGCCGGCCTGGGCGCACTCGCGCAAGGCATCGCTCACGGCGTCGGTCTCGCTCGGCCGGCGCATCGCCATCCCGAGGCGGCCATTGCGCCCGAGCGCGATGGCGCGCCAGTCGTCGGCGACCAGGTAGCGGTCGATGGCCTCCTGCTGGCTCGTGCCGAGGTCGGCGAGGTCCGGTGCCGTCAGGACGTCGACGATGCGGTAGCGCTGCGGGGTGCGCACCACGACCTGCATGTCGATCGAGTAGACGATGCATCGACGCCCCGTGATGTGACCGCAGACCTGGAGGTTGCGCCTGACGGCGTCGCCCTCGGTCTCGCTGGGCGACCACCACTCGACGCGATTGCGGCCCAGCACGAGCGCGCGCTTGCGCTCGGACTTGACGTAGTGCTCGGCGAGATTGAGGCGGGCCGGCTCGCGGATCAGCGGCACGGCCGCCGGATCGAAGGCGATCGGGGGCGCTGGCCGGGTGGGCGGCAGATACGGCTGGGGCGGCAGGGGCGGCGAGCGGAAGGTCCACACGACGTCGTTTCCGATCGCATAGATCATGCACCGGTCGACCTCGCGCGGCTGCGCCACCTCGCGCTGCACTGCCTTGCTGCATTCCTCGAGCGCGACCCGGCGTGCTGTGGCGTCGTCGATGCGGCGCGTGGCGACGGCGAGATGGCCGCGTACCGTGATCGCCATCGCCTTGGAACCCTCGGCTCGTGCGTAGTTCTCCAGCGCCCGCCGGCGAAAGTCGGCGATGAACGGCACGTCGGCCGCATCGTAGGGACGCGTGGCCGTGGCCGGTGATGAGGCCGCCGGCGCCGCGGGAGATGCCGGCAGGCTGGGGGGCGCGCTCGCGGCAGGCGGCACCACCGCTGGTGCGGCTGGCGCTGCTGGTGCCGGGTTGGCTGGTGCGGGGGCCGCGGCGGCGGTCGATGTCGCCGCCTGGGGTGGAGCGGCGCCGGGCGCCGGCACCTGAACGGCGGTGGGCGGCGCCGGCCCCATGCGACCATGCATCAGCCAGGCACCGACCGCTGCGGCGATCACCGCGACAGCGGCGATGCCGCCAAACATCACGAGGCGAGAGGACCCCTTGTGCGCCGCCGTGGGATCGGGCGCCCTGGCTGGCGGTGCCCCCTGCGGGGTCAGGCGATAGGCATGGATGGGGCGCGGGATGTTCTTGACGTGCTGCTCGCCCATGTCCTCGGCGCCCAGCGTGAGCTTGCCGATGATCTGCTCGTAGATCGCGGACGAGACGCAGATGCCGCCGTGGGGTGCGATCGACTCGAGCCGCACGGCGACATTGACCGCATCGCCCATCAGGTCGTCACCGCTTTCCACGACGTCGCCCAGATTGACGCCGATGCGCAGGGTGAGCTGGTCGTCGGGGCCGGCAGAGGCATTGGCCGCGCGCATGGCTTCCTGGGTCTCGAGCGCGGCGCGCACCGCTTCGACAGGGCTCGCGAATTCGGCCAGGAGGCCGTCCCCGGTGGCCTTGAAGACGCGCCCGCGATGATGCTGCACGATCGAGCCGGTGGTGGCCATGCGCTGGCCGAGCAGCTCCAGGGCATGTTCCTCGTCACGGGCCGACAGGGTGCTGAAGCCGACGACGTCGATGGCGACGATCGTGGTCAGCCGCCTGACCAGGTTGGGTTCGTTCATCTGCCGCTGGACCTTCGCGCAGCGTAGCCGACACGCGGCCGCTCGGCCATAGGACGTGCTTGCAGGACCGGCCTCGCTCTGCGAAGAGCGAGGACATGCAGCCCAAGGACCCGCGCTACTGGGACGACTACCAGGTCGGCATGAAGTTCGATCTCGGCTCGACGTCGTTCACGGAAGCCGAGATTGTCGAGTTTGCCCGCCAGTTCGATCCGCAAGGCTTCCACATCGATGCCGCTGCCGCCCGCCAGTCAATGTTCGGTGGCCTGATTGCCTCGGGCTGGCACGTCACCTCCAAGCTCATGCGCCTGTTCGTCGACAACTACCTCGACAAGCGGACGGCGCTCGGCTCGCCAGGGGTCGACCAGGTGCGGTGGCTGAAGCCGGTGCGGCCGGGCGACACGCTCACGGCGTGGGTCGAATGCGCCGACAAGGTGCCTTCGAGGAGCCGCCCCGAGCTGGGTGTCATCCACGAGCACTGGGGCGCCACCAACCAGAACGGAGAGCTCGTGGTGACGGTCAAGGGGATCAACATGGTACGGCGGAGGCCGGCATGAGCCGGGCGGTCAGGGGACTCGACCATGTCGTGGTCATGGTCGACGGCATCGATGCGGCCGAGACGGCCTACCGGCGCCTCGGCTTCGAGGTCCAGCCGCGCGGCTTCCATCGCAAGCTCGGCACCGCCAACCATCTCATGATCTTCGAGACGGATTATTTCGAGATCCTGGGCATCGTCGAGGACACTCCCTTCAACGCCGAGCGGCGCGAATGGCTGAAGGACGGCGGCGGCCTGGCCAACGTGGCGCTGGCGACCGACGGCGCCGATCTCGCCTTCGACGCCTTCCAGGCGGCGGGATTGCAGCCCGACGCGCCGCTGTTCTTCGACCGTGCGGTCGAGATCGCTGGCAAGACCGAAAGCGCCCAGTTCCGCACCGTGCGGATCCCCAAGACGAACATGCCGGTGGTCGGGTTCTTCGTCTGCGAGCATCTGACGCCGCAGTTCGTCTATCGTGCCGAGTGGGCCGGCCATCCCAACGGCGCCCGCGGCATCCTGGGCGTCACGGTGATTGCCGAGCAGCCGCACAAATGGGCCGGCGAGCTGGAGAAGTATTTCGGTAGCGGGTCGACGCACCGCGACGGGGACGGCCTGGTGGTCGATACCGGCACGCAGCCGATCCGGTACCTCGCCCGCGCCGACTATGGCCGGCGTTACCCCGGCGTGACGCCGGTGCGGCCCGGCGATCATCCGGCGCTGCTGTCGGTGCGCGTCGACTCGCTTGCCGCCTGCGAGGCTCTGCTGCGCGGCAACGGCGTGGCCGTGATCAAGCCCGACGCCGGGCGGGTGATCGTGCCGCCGTCCGAGGCGGCGCATCTCACGCTCGAGTTCAGGGAGCGCTGATCTCGTGACGTTCGACCTGGCTGACCGGCGAACCTATGGTTTCGCCACCGAGGAGCATTTGCGCTTTGCCGACGTCGATGCCAACGGCCACATCAACAACGGCGCCTTCCTGCAGCTCCTCGAGAATGCGCGCGTCTCGTACATGCGCGCCGTCGTGCGCTCCGGCCTGCCGCGCTTTCGCGTCGTGGTCGGCCGGCTCGAGGTCGATTTCAAGCGCCAGATGTTCTATCCCGGCCGGGCCACCGCCTGCGCCCGCCTGCTGGAGGTGCATCAGCGCAAGTGCGTGATCGGGCACGGCCTGTTCGATGGCGACGGCAACTGCACGGCGGTGCTCAAGGCGATCATGGTGTCGCTCGACGAGGCGACGCATCGCAGCACGCCGTTCGAGCCGGCGGTACGGGTTGCACTCGAGATGATTGCGGCTTCCGACGACGGAATGGCGACATGACCGACACGCTCGTACCCGAGGGCTTCCAGAGGCTCGAGGTGTTCGACCAGTTCGTCGACCTGATCGGGCCGCTGTGGTTCAAGAGCGAGGGCGAGACGCTACGGGTCGGCCTGCCGCTGGAGTCGCGTCACGGCAACCCGCTGGGCTGGGCGCATGGCGGCCTGCTGGTCACGGTGGCCGACATGGTGATGGGCGTGGGCTCGGGCCACGCCACCGGCATCCGCTGGCCGCATCCGACGATCTCGCTCAGCACCGAGTTCGTGCGCGGCGCGCGGCTCGGCCAATGGCTCGAAGGTAGCGCCCGGATTGCCCGGCGCACGCTGAATTTCTGCTTCTGCAGCTGCGATCTGGTGTGCGGCGGCGAGATCGTCCTGGTCGCCACGGGCGTCTTCAAGATCCCCGACATCGACAAGATCCCGCCCGACCAGCGCGCCAAGGTGACACGAAAGTGGGGCGAGTGACCTTTCTTCATCCTTTCCAGATTCGCCGCTACGGAGTGGACGCAATTCATGTTCCTCTCCCCCGTTAGGGGGAGAGGCTTGGTGAGGGGGCTTCGAAGGTTTCGAGATCACCTGCAACCCCCTCACCCAACCTCTCCCCCTAACGGGGGAGAGGAGCTTGAAACGAAGATGTGTCCACTCCGTAGCAGCTTCGCTGGGGAGGAAAATGAGCTACTTCTTCTTTCGCCGGTAGATCCGGTAGCGGTCGAAATCCATCAGGTGCTCGTAGCCTTCGAAGGCGTCGGCGAAGATGCGGTTCTGCATGAAGTACTCGAGGTAGTCGAACTCTCGCCCCTGGCAGCGCGGGATGCCGGCGATGCGGTCGACGATCAGCAGGTCGGGCTGCTCGCGGGCGAAATCCTCGCTTACCGTGTCGAACACGAACTTCTCCGAATCGCCCATCGTGTCGGGCGGATTGTAGAGCGCCGGGAAGTCGTCGCAGGTCGCGTAGACGCCCTGCAGCACCCATAGGGTGAGAAAGCGCATGGCCATGCGGCCGCCGATATAGTTGATCATCGGCCAAAGCGGGTAGATCCCGGGCGACAGGGCCAGGAAGGTCCGGTGCGGCGCGTTCTGCTCGATGACGTGCTGCAGGCGGCCGCCGATCGACTCCTCGAACTGGCGCTGCTTGTAGAACGGCGGCGTGTAGAGCGCCGCCTGGAAGTAGAGCAGGACCATCAGGGTGGCGGAGATGACGGCGACCGGCAGGTGATGTCCGCTGCGGCTTATCGGCAGGTAGCGGTCGACGGTCTGCGAGACCGTGAGCGCCGCCAGCAGGATGGCGGCGGACAGGGCGGGCAGCACATGGTATGGCCAGCCCTTGGCCTGGGCGACCGCCGATATGGCGGCGCCGATGCCGAAAGCGATCAGCACGCGCGCCGATATGGTCTCGGTGAAGACCACGGCGATCGCGCCGAAGATCACGAGCGCGATCAGGGTCGGGCCGAGCACGTTGCTGGTCAGCACGGTGCGCCAGCCGGCATCTCCGATCGGCGCGTAGGCCTCGATCGCCAGTGGCATCACGAACCGGCCGAAATCGGCGAAGATCGTGTACATGGCGACGAAATGCGCCACGGCCACGAGACCGATCGACCACGGGATCGGGTCGGTGAATGTTGTGCGCCAGCCCCGGCGGGCCAGCAGGTAGAGCTCGACGGCCGCGGGGATGGCGAGATAGTGCGGTTTCATGGCGAGCGCCACGCCGGCGACCAGCCCGATCGCAATGGCGGCCAGACGGCTCAGCGGCACGCCTTCGGCGCGCGCCATGGAGGCGATCATGTAGGGCGCACAGGCGACGAACATGATGTGCTCGCGCTGGCCGAAATGCTCGTTCGGCAGCACGGTGAACAGGAACAGCAGGACCGGCGGCAGCAAAGCCTCGGTGAGGGCATGGTCGGCCGAGGGCACCAGGCGGACCAGCCGCCGGCAGGCCCAGAAGGAGGCGAAGATTCCAGCCACCACCCAGGCGGTAAACCAGAAGGTCGGGTTGCCGGGCAGGATTTTGGAGGTCAGGACCGGCAAGGCGTGAACGACGAAGGTGAGCGGCAGGTTCTCGTCGATGATCTCGACATAGAGCTGCTCGCCGCCGATCCAACGCGCCGAGACATCGATGACCGCCGCGACGTCGTGGTTGATGGGCGGGAAGAAGTACCCGGCCAGCCAGACGATGGGCAGGACCACCAGCGGGACCAGGAGCAGCCGCTCGATGCGCGATGGGATGGTCGGTGGTTTGGTCGAGGCTGTTGGCAAGGCAGGGCGAAGATATCATAAGCGGGCAATGAGACGACACTCGGGGGAGGCCGGCGCGAGGTGGAGCGGGTCGAGTACGAGCGGATGCACGCGGTCGAGGACCGCATGTGGTGGTACCGCGGCTTGCGTCGCCTGGTCGTGCAGGTGCTCGACAGGGCCCTGGCCAGCTCGACGGCGGCCGGGCCGCTGCTCGACGCCGGCTGCGGCACCGGCGGCATGCTCCTTGCGCTGGGGCCGGCGCGGGCCGGCCATGTCACGTTCGGCCTGGAGTACGACGACGTTGCCGCCAGCCTTGCTGCGGTCAAGGCCGGCCGGCCGGTCGTGTCCGGCTCGGTGAACGAGATGCCGATCGGCGATGGCATGCTGGCGGGATACCTGTCGCTCGACGTCCTCTGCCATGGCGGGGTCGACCCCGGGCGTGCCCTGGAAGAGGCGCACCGCTGCCTCGGGCCGGGCGCGATTGCCGTGTTCAATCTGCCGGCCTATGGCTGGCTGCTGTCGGCGCACGACAGGCGCGTGCACAATGTCCGCCGCTTTGCCGGCAGCGAGGTGCGCCGCCTGCTCGACCGCCACGGCTTCCGCATCCTGAGATCGAGCTATTGGAATACGCTGCTGTTTCCCGTGATGCTGCTTCATCGACTGCTCGAGCGCGACGACGCGGCAAGCGACGTGCGTGATTTTCCGCCCTGGCTCGACCGGCTGTTCTCGACCGCCCTGGCATTGGAGCGCGCCGTGATCGGGCTCGGCGTCAACCTGCCGTTCGGCGGATCGCTGATCGTGGTGGCGGCGCGCAATGGCTGACGCGGAGGCCCCGCCGCCGGCCCTGTCGATCGTCGTGCCGGTCTACAACGGCGCGGCTACGGTCGGCGAGCTGGTCCGCGCGCTGCGCGGGCTCGACATCGCCGGCGGGCTCGAGATCGTGCTGGTGGTCGACTGCAGCCCGGACAACAGCCTCGAGGTCTGCAAGGGGTTGATCGCCGAGCCGGGCGCACCGGTGACGGTGCTGAGCCTCAGCCGCAACTTCGGCGAGCACAATGCGGTGATGGCGGGGCTGGCACGCGCGCGCGGCGACTACGTCATCACCATGGACGACGATCTGCAGAACCCGCCCGCCGAGGTGACGCGCCTGTTCGAGCATGCACGCGACGGCAAGTACGACGCGGTCTACACCTACTACGCCGAGAAGAAGCACGCGGCGTGGCGCAATCTCGGCAGCCGCTTCACCAACTGGTGCGCCGATCACCTGATCGACAAGCCGCCGGGCCTTTATCTGTCGAGCTTTCGCTGTCTCTCGGCGTTCGTGCGCGAGCGCATCGTGGCGGGCTACGAGGGGCCGTTCCCCTATGTCGACGGGCTGGTGTTCCAGGTGACGCAGAACGTCGGGCGCCTGCAGGTCGATCATCTGCCGCGCTCCGAAGGGCGATCGAACTACACGCTGCGGCGCCTGGTCAGGCTATGGCTCGCCATGTTCCTCAATTTCTCGGTGATGCCGCTGCGGCTGGCCACCCTGCTCGGGCTGGGCTTCGGCGCGCTGGGCGCGCTGGGCGCGGTCATCGTCGTCGTCGAGGCGATCGTCTCCGTCAGGCCGCCGCAGGGCTGGGCGTCGCTGATGGTCGCCGTGCTGGTGCTGGCGGGCGTGCAGCTCGTGCTGGTCGGGCTGATCGGCGAGTATCTCGGACGCATGTTCCTGGCCGTCAACCGCAAGCCGCAATATCTCGTGCGCGAGGTCTTCCATCGCGCGGCGGGGGAAGACAGTCGGGCGATCGACGTCGAGCGGCCGCGGCCCGACACCCGCGCCGCCGGCCAGCCGCATCGTGAACCTTCGCGAGAGGACCCCCGGCGATGACGATCTACTACGTCGCGTTGGCGATCGGCATCCTGGCCGGCATCGGCGGGCAGGTGCTGCTCAAGCTGGGTGCCGATGCACCCGATTATGTCAGCCAGGTATTGCGGCCTTCCACGCTCGCCGGGCTCGCGCTCTACGGCTCGGCCGCCTTCCTCTACATCGTGGCGCTGCGCAAAATTCCCGTCTCGGTGGCCTTCCCCAGCGTGTCGCTGTCCTACGCCATCGTGGCGGTGCTCGGGCACTATCTTTTCGGCGAGCCGTTCGGCATGAAGCAGATCGGCGGCATCGTCCTGATCGTGGGCGGCGTGGTGCTGATCAATCAGACGTGAGGAGTGGGCGGTGGAATACGAGCAGATTCGGTATGCGAGCAAGGACGGCATCCTCACCATCACCCTGAACAGGCCGGACAAGCTCAATGCCTTCACCGGCCGGATGCTATCGGAGCTGCTCGATGCCCTGGATCGGGCCGACCGCGACGACGACGTGCGCGCCGTGGTGTTCACCGGCGCCGGGCGCGGCTTCTGCGCCGGCGCCGACCTGTCTGGCGGCGCCAACACCTTCAACGCCGAGAATCGCGGTCCGGTCGATCCCGGCCTCGACGGCCATCGCGACGGCGGCGGGCTGCTGACGCTCAGGCTCTACGATTCGCTGAAGCCCACCATCGCAGCCTGCAACGGGCCGGCGGTCGGCGTGGGCGTCACCATGCAGCTCGCCATGGACCTGCGGCTGGCCTCCGAGGCGGCGCGCTATGGCTTCGTCTTCACCCGCCGCGCCATCGTCATGGAGGCCTGCTCGAGCTGGTTCCTGCCGCGCCTCGTCGGCCCGCAACAGGCGCTGGAATGGGTGATGACCGGCCGCGTGTTCTCGGCCGAGGAAGCGCTGAAGGGGCGTCTGGTGCGCTCGATCCACGCAGCCGGCGATCTGTTGCCGGCGGCCTATGCCCTCGCCCGCGAGATCGCCGACAACACCGCCCCGGTCTCGGTGGCGCTCAACCGGCAGATGATCTGGAAGATGCTCGGCGCCGATCATCCGATGGAAGCGCACAAGGTCGATTCCAAGGGCATTTACGCCCGCGGCAAATCGGACGACGTGAAGGAGGGCGTGACGGCCTTCCTGGAGAAGCGGTCAGCCCGCTTCCCCATGAAGGTCAGCGACGGCATGCCGAGCTATTTCCCGTGGTGGCAGGAGCGGACCTTTAGGTAAGCTTGGCCTCCTCCAACTGGCCGCGCATCTCGCTGGCAGGCCTTGAGCCTGTCGAGCCGGTTGAGGGGACGAGTGCAAATTCCCTCGGCGACGACGCACAGGACGGTCTGGTTCGCCATTTGGGGCCTCCACATGTGCATTCTTGCTGATGGCATGATGGGCAAAAGCAGGCGACGATACCAACTCGGCTGATCCGCTAGGCTGGGGGTGTCGAATATAGTCTGCTTGAAATCGTATTCGTGATAAGATTGCAGTCTTAAAGCAGAAACAACACCCCCGAGGTAGGAAATGGCAAAGCGGGAGTTCGACCACCCCAACGAGATGCACAAGCATGTGGGGCAGGAGATCGGTGTCAGTGACTGGGTCGAGGTGACCCAGGACCGCATCAACCTGTTCGCGGACGCCACCGGCGATCACCAATGGATCCATGTCGACGTCGAGCGCGCGAAGAAGGAGATGCCGGGCGGCAGGACGATCGCCCACGGCTTCCTGACGCTGTCGTTGATCCCCATGCTCAATCACCAGATCTCGCACATCAACAACGTCAAGCGCGGCATCAACTACGGTTGCAACAAGGTGCGCTTCACCAGCCCGGTCCCGGCCGGCGCCAGGGTGCGGGCACGCGCCAAGCTGATTGCCGCCGATCCGATGGAGGGCGGCGGCGTGCGCCTGACCAACCAGGTCACGGTCGAGATCGAAGGCCAGGAACGACCGGCCTGCGTGGCCGAGACCATGTCCATCGTCTACGGCGCCTAGAGAGGTCGGGGCTTTGCTGACACGTGACGATCTGAGCAGCGAGCGCGTCGACCAGCTCGTCGCCGACGCCCGCAAGGCCGGATATCACTTCTTCCTGTCGGCAGAGCAGCGCGAGGCCAGCCTGAACGAGGCGATGACCCGCTATCCGCCCGGCGCGGAAGCGTGGGTCTTCGCCTATGGCTCGCTGATGTGGAATCCGGCGATCGAGTTCAGCGAGGCGCAGGCTTGCCTGGTCGAGGGCTGGCGCCGGTCGTTCTGCTTCTGGATGCCCATGGGTCGGGGCACGCCGGAGCTGCCCGGTCTCATGCTGGCACTGGAGGAAGGAGGAACCTGCGAGGGCATCGCCTATCGCCTGGCGCCGGACCAGGTGCGCACCGAGCTCGGCCTGCTGTGGAACCGCGAGATGCTGGCCGGCGTCTATCGGCCATGCTGGGTCCCGACCAGGCTGAGGGACGGCCGCACCGTCACCGCCGTCACGTTCGCCATCGACACCGGCCATTGCCAGTACTGCGGCGATCTTTCGATGGATCGCACTGCCCACCACATCGCCTTCGCCGAAGGCCGGCGTGGCGCCTGCCGGGACTACCTCGCCAATACCGCCGCGCACGCGCGGGCGTTGAACATCTATGACCCTTATGTCGAGGAGCTGGTGCAGCGGGTGGCGGCCCTGCGCGGCGAGGAATATGTCGTGCCGACAGTCCGCCTGAACGGCGACGGGCTCGGCGAAGCCTGACCATCGCGCGGCGGACCGGCCCACATCCACCCACGTGCGGAATTGCAGCCGGCATGACATAGTGCCGGCGTGACTTTCCTCGTCGACCGCTGGCTTGCGCTGCCGCCGAACCTGCGGGGCATTCTCTGGGTCGCCGTCTCGGGGGTCCTGTTCGCCCTCCTGAACGTGTTCACGCTGATCCCGGCCGAGCACCTGAATTCCTACGTCATGGCGTTCCTGCGCTACCTGTTCGGGGCGCTGTTCCTGCTGCCCATCATCCTGCGCCTGGGCGTCTACCGGTCGTTTCATTCGCGGCGCGTGCCGCTGCACGTCTTCCGCGGCGCCCTGCACACCGCCGGCATGATGCTGTGGTTCATCGGCCTGCCGCTCACCACCCTGGCGGAGATCACCGCGCTCGGGTTCACCGGACCGATCTTCGTCACCATCGGCGCCGCCCTGTTCCTCGGCGAGGTTGTCCGCCTGCGCCGCTGGCTCGCCGTCGCCGTCGGCTTTGCCGGCGCCATGATCATCATCCGGCCGGGCTTCGGCGAGATCGGCATCGGCGCGCTCTGCGTGCTGGCCAGCACGCCGATCTTCTCGGCCTCCAACCTTATGTCCAAGGCGCTGGCGCGCACCGATTCCGCCAATACCATCGTGATCTGGCAGAACGCGGTGATCGTCGTCTGCGCCGCACCCTTCGCTCTCGCCTTCTGGCAGACGCCCTACTGGACGGACCTGCTGTGGTTCATGGCGGCCGGCCTGTGCGGCACCCTGGGCCACATCTGCCAGCAGCGCGGCTACCAGCTCGCCGACATCACCCTGCTTCAGCCGATCGGCTTCCTGTCCCTGATCTGGAACACCCTGCTGGGCTTCTTCCTGTTCACCCAGCAGCCCGACATCTGGACCTTCGTCGGCGCCGCCGTGATCTTCAGCAGCGCGATGTACATCTCCCACCGCGAAGCCGTCCGCCGGGCCCAGGCAAGGTCGGCGGGATCGCAGGGGGGGCCGACATCGTGATTCATGCTCCTCCACTCCCCGGCTGCCAGGCAGCCGGGGAGTGGACGCATCTCAGGTTCGTGCTTTCCGGTTGGCGAAGAGGTCGTTCATCGAGTCCTCTCCGCCCGCGGAGCGGGGGGAGAGGAAGGGGCCCCGCGCGAAGCGTGGGGGAGGAGAGGTGGGTCGTCGCCACGCTATCGGTGTCGGCCAGCTGGATTGCCGTTTATCGCCCCTCCGGCAACAACCTCATGACCCACCTCTCCTGGCCTCTCCCCCCGCTCCGCGGGCGGAGAGGATCATGAGTGATGGACCCCTAGCGACTTCGCCGGAGCGGAAAGTGAGCGGCGCGCGGTGTCAGCCGCCGGTGACGCTCATATGGCGGGGCACGGCCGGCTTGCTGCGGCGGCGGTCGATGATGAAGTCGTGGCCCTTGGGCTTGCGCGCGATTGCCTCGGTGATCGCCTGATCGAGCACCTCGTCGCTCTCCGAGGCGCGCAGCGGGGCGCGCAGGTCGGCGGCGTCTTCCTGGCCGAGGCACATGTAGAGGGTGCCGGTGCAGGTCAGCCGGACGCGATTGCAGCTTTCGCAGAAATTGTGGGTGAGCGGCGTGATGAAGCCCAGCCGCCCGCCGGTCTCCTCGACCCGGAAATAGCGCGCCGGGCCGCCGGTGCGGTAGTCGGTCTCGCTCAGGGTGAAGTGCTTGGCGATGCTGGCGCGCGCCAGCGACAGCGGCAGGTACTGGTCGAGCCGAGCTTCCTCGCCGATCTCGCCCATCGGCATGACCTCGATCAGCACCAGATCCATGCCGCGGCCGTGGCTCCAGCGGATCAGCTCGTCGAACTCCGTGTCGTTGACTCCGCGCAACGCCACCGCGTTGATCTTGATGTGCAGCCCCGCCCGCTGCGCGGCGTCGAGGCCGCGCATCACCTGGTCGAGGTCGCCCCAGCGCGTCAGCTCGTGGAACTTGTCCCGGTCGAGCGTATCCATCGACACGTTCAGCCGACGCACCCCGATCGCCGCCAGGTCCTGCGCGTACTTGGCGAGCTGGCTGCCGTTGGTCGTCAGCGTCAGCTCGTCGAGCGCGCCGCTGTCGAGGTGGCGGCCGAGTTTGCGGATCAGCGTCATCACGTTCTTGCGCACCAGCGGCTCGCCGCCGGTCAGCCTGAGCTTGCGCACGCCACGCCGCACGAACGCCGTGCACAGCCGCTCCAGCTCCTCGAGCGACAGCACTTCCGCCTTGGGCAGGAACGTCATGTCCTCGGCCATGCAGTAGACGCAGCGGAAGTCGCAGCGGTCCGTCACCGAGACGCGAAGGTAGGTGATATGCCTGCCGAACGGATCGATCATGCCCGGTAATCTAGGGCGTGACGCCGGTCTTTTCGACCCCAAACAGGGTCGCAGGGACCGAGGATGACCGTTAAGCTTGTAGGGATATAACGTCGCAGCCCGCCGATCCGGCCTCAGGCGAGTTCCAACCAGAGTGCCAGGGAGCGCCCAATGCGGGCCATGGTCTCGCGGTCGAGAGCCCCAATTTTGGCGCCAAGCCGCTCCCGTCGGACGCTAACGGCTTTGTCCGTCATGATTTGCGAGATGCTTCGCAGCCCATTCGCGGCCGACGGCTCCACAGTGATGCGAAACAAGGGCGCAGAGACAATCGTGCTCGTGATGGGAAGGACCGAGATCGTCGCGTGCGAAGCGTTGAAGGTGTCGGACTGGACGATCACCGCCAGTCGAGGCTTCCCGAAGTCGCCTTGGAGGGCGACCATTACGACATCACCGCGATTCAAGCTGTCCAACCATCGATCTCGTCGAGGCTTTCATCCAGCAATCGCTCAAGATCCTCCCCATGCGGCTTCGAGGCCAGAAGTGACTGGCGACGACATTCGCGGAGAAAAGCCGGCGAACTGCGGTCATAGACCCACAGGCTGACCTGCCGCAGGCCCTCGGATCGCATGCGCTCCCGATAGCGTCGGGCGCTCGCTCGGTGGCTGGACGATGTTCCCTTCACGCAGGCCTCACCTCACTAGTGATATGTTCGGTGAGAGGAAAATTCAAGGATCAGTTGCCGCGCGCCCCGCCAGTTTCAACAGGCTGTCCACCGTGTCCGCGTCGGCGGCGGGCTTGTCGGTGCGAATGCGGTTGATGCGCGGGAAGCGCATGGCCACTCCCGACTTGTGCCGGGTCGAGCGGGCGATGCCGTCGAAGGCGATCTCGAGGACCAACTCGGGCGAGACCTCGCGCACCGGGCCGAAGCGGTTGGTCGTGTGGTCGCGCACCCACTTGTCGAGCCAGCGCAGCTCCTCGTCGGTGAAGCCGAAATAGGCCTTGCCGACCGGTGCCAGCTCGCGCCGCTCCGCGACCTCGCGCCAGCAGCCGAAGGTGAAATCGGAATAGAACGAGCTGCGCTTGCCGTGGCCGCGCTGGGCGTACATCAGCACGCAGTCGGCCAGCATCGGGTCGCGTTTCCACTTGAACCACGGCCCCTTGGGCCGGCCGGCGAGATAGGCGCTGTCGCCCCGCTTCAGCATGAGGCCCTCGATGCCGTCGCCGGTCGTGCCCTGACGCAGCTCGGCGAGATGGGCCCAGTCGCGAAACGTCACGAGCGGCGAGAGGTCGAAGCGATGGCGCGGCTTCAGGGCCATCCAGGCTTCGAGGCGGGCGCGGCGCTGGTCGAAGGGCAGGGCGCGCAGATCCTCAGCCCCGAGCCGCAGCACGTCGTAGAGCCGCACATGCGCCGGGTGATCGGCCAGAATCCGAGGCGTCACCGTCTTGCGGTTGAGCCGCTGCTGCAGGTCGTTGAACGGCGCCACGGTCTCCTCGCGGCGGACCAGCAGCTCGCCGTCGAGCACGCCGTCGAAGTCGATCGCCTCGACGATGTCGGGGAAGGCACCCGACACGTCCTCGCCGGCGCGGCTGTAGAGGCGCTTCACGCCGCCCGACGCGGCGACCTGCACGCGGATGCCGTCCCATTTCCATTCGGCGCGGAAATGCGCCGGATCGAGCGCCGCGAGCTCGCCCTGCTCGATCGGGTTGGCCAGCATCGGCGGCAGGAAGGCGCCGCCGGCATTGCTGCTGGGCTTCGGCGCGCCCGCCAGCAGCCAGTCGAACAGCGGCCGGTAGGGCGGCGTGAGGCCGTGCCAGATCTCCTCCACCGCATCGACCGGCTGGTTGCCGATGTTGGCCGCCGCCTGCTTGGCGAGCCGCGCCGATACGCCGACGCGCAGCGCGCCGGTCAGGAGCTTGAGGAGCGCCCAGCGGCCGGTCGCGTCGAGCGCATCGAGCCAGCGCTTCAGGATGCCGGGCGTCTCGCTGCGGCTGGCGCGCTGCAGGGTGTCGACCACCTCGCCGAGCGTCGGCGGCGGCCCGGCCGTGGCGTCGGTCTCCCAGATCAGCGCCAGCGTCTCGGCGAGATCGCCGACGTAGTCGTAGGAGAGATGGAACAGCTCGGGGCCGATCCTGTCCTCGCCGAAGCCGCGCAGCAGGGCGGGCTTGGCTGCCGGAAAATCGAGCCCGCCGGTCAGCGCCGCCAGCCCCCAGCCGCGGTCGGGATCGGGCACCTCGCTGAGGTAGGTCTCGATCAGCCGGAGCTTGGCGTTGCGCGCCGGCTGGAAGGACAGCGCGTCGAGCAGGGCGGCGAACGCTTGCACTCAGGCGTCCTCCTCGTCGCGGCCGCCGAGATGCAGCGCCTCCGCCTCGATGCCGAGCGAGCGGGCGTGGAAAACCAGCGCTTCCTCGCGGCCGTGCGTGACCCACACCTTGGGCGCGCCGACGTCCTTCAGGGTCTGGCTGAGCTCGGGCCAGTCGGCATGGTCGGAGATCACCAGGGGCAGCTCGGCGCCGCGCTGGCGGGCTCGCGCACGCACGCCCATCCAGCCCGAGCACACCGCCGAGATCGGCTCGGCGAAGCGGCGCGACCAGCGGTCGGCCATGGCGCCGGGCGGGCAGAGCACGATGGCGCCGCGAAACGTCTCGAGGATCGCCTCCGATGCCGGCGCCACGTCGCCGAGATCGATGCCCTGCTCCTGGTAGAGCTCGCACAAGGACAGGAGCGCGCCGTGCAGCCAGATGCGCCTGTCGTAGCCGGCGGCGCGCAGCAGCCTGATCACGCGCTGGCATTTGCCCAGCGCGTAGACGCCCACCAGATGGGTGCGTTCGGGAAACGTGGCGACGGAGCGCAGCAGCTTGCCGATCTCGCCGGCGTCGGACGGATGATGGAACACCGGCAACGCAAATGTCGCCTCGGTGATGAAGACGTCGCACGGCACCGGCTCGAAGGGCGGGCAGGTCGGATCGGGCCGGCGCTTGAAGTCGCCCGACACGACGATGCGCTGGTTCTTGTAGGTCAGCACCGCCTGCGCCGAACCCAGTATGTGGCCGGCGGGCGCCAGCCGTACCTCGACCTCGCCGAGACGGACCGTCTCGCCGTATTTCAGGACTTGCTGGGCCGTGTCGGGCATGTCCTCGAAGCGGGCGCGCATGATCGCCAGCGTCTCGGCCGTGGCGAGCGCCGCGCGATGACCGGGCCGCGCATGATCGCCATGGCCGTGCGTGATCACCGCGCGGTCGACGGCGACGGCCGGGTCGACATAGAAGCCGCCCGGCTCGCAGTAGAGGCCGCGCGGCGTCGGGTAGAGCCAGGATCGGGGATTCGGGGAGCCGGTTGCCATTGAGCGTGCTGCATCTTACCCGAGGGATATGGGGTTGCCGGGACAAGATGCGACATCACCAATGGTCCCGGGCGATGTCGAAGGGTCCCTTCCTATCCGGCTCTTGCGCGGGCACCCGATCGGCACGGCACCTAGACTAGCCTAACGGGAAGTGTGTTGTATGACCTTCATATCACCACCTTCACGACGTCCGCCGACGGCGCGGAGCGGGCTGTCCGGCAGGCTGGCAATCCGGTCGACCACCAAGACAGCTTGTATATCACTGCTAAAGAACTGCCGAGCATTCTGCTGTTTGGTGCACCAAGCGAAGCTTATCGAATTCCAAAGGCCGATCTCATGCGGCTGTAGGGTAGCGACGAAGGCAGTAGTCAGGCGAGCCGGTCGGGCATCAGGGCAGTCTAGCGCTACCGCGCCGTTTGGGCTGCCCTTAGGATGCATACAACTAGGCCTGCGATCGCCATTTCGCATGCTCCCTACCGGCCGACCTGCATGCAGAGGCGAACTGCTGGCACGACATCGCTTGACGCTCCGAGGACCTTACGGCCGGTTGCGAAATCCGCAGCCTCACCGCCATGGTGGCGGTGACCGGCTGCTTCTCGGCAAGGATGTCATACAGCGTCTGCTTGACCCGTCTTGCTGGTAGTCATCAGTGGCCCCTCAGGCGCTTGCCGGTTTCTGAGGAAGCTGCGTTGACCTTCGCGGAGCCTCGGCGGGTGCCGCGTTCGACCCTCCGATTCGAGCGGGCGACGGCCGGAGCGGCGGTGAGCTTGATGCCCAGCGCCTTCGCGACGCCAAGCAAGGTCGTGAGTTTCGGATCACCCTCTGGTCCGAGAGCCTTGTAGAGCGCTTCGCGGGTCACGCCGGCCCGCTTGGCGACGGATGTCATTCCGATGGATCGGGCAACGTCGCCGAGGGCAACGGTGATGAATGCCGGATCACCCTCCTCGAAGGCGGCGTCGAGATACGCGATACGTTCCTCGGGCGTCTTCAGGTGGTCGAGTATGTCGAAGCGGGTCGTCTTGAGGGGCATGTCAAATCTCCTTGGCCATCTGCTTTGCCATTGCTATGTCGCGATCCTGTGAGGACTTGTGGCCGCCGCACAGGAGAACGACCAGCGTCCCGCCCTTGGACACGAAGTAGAGTCGGTAGCCGGGACCGTACGAGATCCGCATCTCGCTGACGCCGCCGCCAACCGGCTCCACGTCGCCGGGGTTACCCAGCTCCATCCTGCGAATACGAGTGGCGATACGAAGCCGAGCCTGCTGGTCACGCAGATTGCCGAGCCAATGGGTGAAGCGGGTGGTTTGGCGGACCTCGACTATGCGTGAACTGTGGTTCACGAATGACAGAGTGTCAACCTTGGTTCTCAGATTGGGTAGACCAACACCTCGGCAGCTGAAGCCATCGATGTGGCGCTCGGTGCCAATTCGGTGGCAAGAACGAGCTGAAATGCTCGAAAACACTGGCTCCCATACGGGGCTGCCCGACCTCTTCTCGCGCTGGTTCGAAAGCCGGGGCTGGCGGCCGCGGCCGCACCAGCTCGACCTGGTCGCGCTGGCGCTGCTGGGCAGGAGCGCGCTGCTGATCGCGCCGACCGGCGGCGGCAAGACGCTGGCGGGCTTCCTGCCGTCGCTGATCGAGCTCACGGAGCGTCGCCTGAACGGTGAGGACTTGGCGCACGCGAAGGGCAAGGGTGAGCTGCACACGCTCTACATCTCGCCCCTCAAGGCGCTGGCCACCGACATCAGGCGCAACCTCGAGGCGCCGATCGCCGAGATGAATTTGCCGGTGCGGGCCGAGAGCCGCACCGGCGACACGCCGCAAAGTCGTCGCCAGCGCCAGCGCGAGCGGCCGCCGGATCTCTTGATGACGACGCCGGAGTCGATGGCGCTGCTGCTGAGCTATCCTGATGCCGCGCAATTCTTCGCGACGCTGAAATGCGTCATCGTCGACGAGCTGCACGCCTTCGCCACCAGCAAGCGCGGCCATCACCTGGCGCTCTGCCTCGCCCGCGTCGCCACCCTGGCGCCGCACGTGCGCTTCGTCGGGCTCTCGGCCACCGTGGCCGATCCGCCGGTGCTGGCCGAGTTCCTCGCTGTCAAGGACGAGGTCGAGATCGTGCAGGGCGAGCCGGGCGCGGCGCCCGATGTGAGGATCATCGACGCGCACGAGCGGCTGCCGTGGGGCGGTCACATGGGCCGGCACGCCTTGCCCGAGATCTACAACATCATCCGTCAGCACAAGACCTCGATCGTGTTCGTCAACACGCGCGCCCAGGCCGAACTGGCGTTCGACGGCCTGTGGCGCCTCAACGAGGACAATCTGGCGATCGGCCTGCACCACGGCTCGCTGGCGGTCGAGCAGCGGCGCAAGGTCGAGGCGGCCATGGCGGCCGGGCGCCTGCGCGCCGTGGTGGCGACCTCCTCGCTCGATCTCGGCATCGACTGGGGCGACGTCGACCTGGTGATCCAGGTCGGCGCGCCCAAGGGCGTCAGCCGCCTGATGCAGCGCATCGGCCGCGCCAATCACCGGCTCGACGAGCCGAGCCGCGCCATGATCGCGCCGGCCAACCGCTTCGAGGTGCTGGAATCGCTGGCCGCCCTGGAAGCCGTCGAGGCGCACGAGCTCGACGGCGATCCGCCGCGCCCGCCCTGCCTCGACGTGCTGGCCCAGCACATCGTCGGCACGGCGTGCGGCCAGCCGATCGATCGCGAGGCCTTCTACGAGGAGGTGCGCACCGCGCTGCCCTACCGCGACCTGCCGCGCAAGGATTTCGACGACACGTTCGATTTCGTCGCCACCGGCGGCTATGCGCTGGCCGCCTACGACCAATGGCATCGCCTGAAGCAGCTGCCCGACGGCCGCTGGATGCTGGCGTCGCCTCTGGTCGCTCGGCAGTACCGCATGAATGTCGGCACCATCGTCGAGCTGCCGCTGATTAAGGTGAAGCTGCGGCGCGGGCCGGTCCTGGGGGAGGTCGAGGAAGCGTTCATCCAGGGCCTGGTGGCGGGCGACACCTTCGTCTTCGCCGGCCGGCTGCTGCGTTTCGAGGGCATCAAGGAGCTGGTGGCGCAGTGCTCCTCGGCCAGCGGCGGCGATCCCAAGGTGCCGGCCTATGGCGGCGGCCGCCTGCCGCTCTCGACCTTCCTGGCCGACCGCGTGCGCGGCATCCTGCAGGATCCGGCGCGGCATCCCAAGCTGCCGCACGAGGTGCGCGAATGGCTGCGCCTCCAGCGCATCCGCTCGACCTTGCCGCGCGGCGACAGGCTGCTGATCGAAGGCTTCCCGCGCGGCGGCAAGCAGTTCATCGTCGCCTACTGCTTCGAGGGCCGCAACGCCCATCAGACCCTGGGCATGCTGCTGACGCGGCGCATGGAGCGCATGGGCCTCAAGCCGCTGGGCTTCGTCGCCACCGACTACGTGCTGGGCCTATGGGGATTGCGGCCGCCGACCAAGGCGGAGCTCGACCGGCTGTTCGACGAGGACATGCTGGGCGACGATCTCGAATCGTGGATGGACGAGTCGACGATGCTGCGCCGCTCGTTCCGCAACGTCGCGGTGATCGCCGGCCTGATCGAGCGGCGCTTCCCCGGCGAGGAGAAATCGCGCCGCCAGGTCACCTTCAGCTCCGACCTGATCTACGACACGCTGCGCAAGCACGAGCCCGGCCACATCCTGCTCAGGGCCACGCGCCAGGACGCCGCCTGGCAGCTCGCCGACCTCAGGCGGCTGGGCGATCTGCTGCGCCGTGCCAGGGGCCGCATCGACTACCGCCGCCTCGAGCGCATCTCGCCGCTCGCCGTGCCGGTGCTGCTCGAGATCGGCCGCGAACGCGTGCTCGACGGCACCGCCGAGGACGAGCTTCTGGACATCGCCGCCCAGGAGCTGATCGAGGAGGCGACGTCGCTGTAGCATTGGGACAGCCTTGAATTTTCAGGATCCGATCATTAGATCATTACAGATATCATTATGCATGGTGATGCATGGCCAGAGTCGTGACCATCAATCGACCCGATGTCGTCGCCCTCATTGAAAAGGCTGCCGACCAGATCACGGGCGGGAACAAGACCGAGCTGGTGGCTACGGCTGTACGACGTCTCCTCGCCGATACTGCTCGTAGCGGCACTCTGTTTGGCGCCCATCCCGGCTCTGTTCGCATCAAGCCTGGCGTGGATCTCACGAAACCGGTCTTGGATGAAGAAACGGACGCGGAGACTGGACGCGAGATTGATCGGTGACCGACCTGCTGCTCGATACCCACATCGCCCTGTGGCTGGACAGCGAGAACGATCGTTTGGGAGCAAGCACGCGGCGCACGATCGACAACGCATGGCAGGAAGGTGGCCGGATATTCCTGAGTGCGATCAGTGTCTGGGAAATCGCCGCCCTGGTGGACAAGGGATCGATCGAGCTGGACCTCCCCGTGGAAGATTGGGTGGAACGCTTCGTCAGTCGGCCGGGGCTGGAGGCGGTAGCACTCGGTCACGCAGCGGCAGCACGTGCCTATCGTTTGCAAGGGCTGGAGCATCGCGATCCCGCCGATAGGTTGCTTATTGCCAGCGCCATCGAGCTTGGCTGCCCGCTCGTCACCTACGACGACCGTATTCGGAGATTCGCCAGAACACGTGGCCTGCAGCAACGGTTCGTCGTCGCCTGACGGCTCGGCACTCAATGGAAATCGCGTGAGGCGATCTTGATCCTGGGGCGGTCGAGGGCGATGCGGGCGCGGTCGTAGCCCGTCGGCTTGGCCGCCTGGCCCTTGCTGACGCGATGACGCGTGGCATTGGCTTCCGGGACGGGGACGGGCGGCCGGACGCGGCGGTCGCCGGGGTCGGTGCGGACCTCGTCGCCGCGGCCGCGGTCGAGATGGAAGGAGTCGATGTCGGAGATCGAATCGAGCTCGGCCGACCAGTCCCACAGGCGCTCGGCGACGAGATGGATCACCAGCCCTTCGCGCTGCACGCCGCCCTGCACGCCGAGCAGGCGCGAGCCCATGACGACGCGGCGATACTCCTCGAAGACCCTGGGCCAGACCACGAGGTTGGCGATGCCGTGCTCGTCCTCGATGGTGACGAACACCACGCCCGAGGCGGTGCCGGGCCGCTGGCGCACCAGCACCAGCCCGGCGAGGGTGAAGCGATCGCCGTTCTTGGATGTCGACAGCACGGCGGTGGGGGCCACGCCGCGCTCGAGGAAGCGCGGCCTCAGCAGGGCCATCGGATGGGCGCGCAGCGACATCGAGAGGGCGGCGTAGTCGTCGACCACCTGCTCGCCCAGGGTGAGCGCCGGCAAGCTGACAGCGGGTTCGAGATCGCGTGCCTGCGGCGCGTTGTCGAGCAACGGGAGGCGAGCATCCGAGAGGCCGCGTACCGCCCACAGCACGTCGCGCCGCGTCAGGCCGAGCGAGGCGAAGGCGTCGGCGCGCGCCAGCGCCAGGATGTGGCGCTTCGACAGGCCTGACCGGCGCCACAGGTCGACCGGGTCACGATAGGGCTCGGTGCGCCGGTCGACCAGCCGCCTGGCCTCGGCCTCGGCGAGACCGGTGACCTGGCGCAGGCCGAGGCGCAGGGCGCAGCGCGCACCCGGGCGCTGTGCGCTCGGCTCCAGGGTGCAATCCCAGTCGCTGGCATTGATGTCGGGTGGCCGCACCTCGACGCCGTGCTCGCGCGCGTCGCGCACCAGCTGGGCCGGCGCGTAGAAACCCATCGGCTGGGAGTTGAGCAGGGCGGCGGCGAAGACCTCGGGGTAGTAGTGCTTCACCCAGGAGGAGTCGTAGACCAGGATGGCGAAGCTCGCGGCGTGGCTCTCGGGAAAGCCGTACTCGCCGAACCCCTCGATCTGCTTGAAGCAGCGCTCGGCGAAGGCGCGCTCGTAGCCCCTGTCGACCATGCCTTCGATGAAGTCGCCCTCGAGCTTGTGGATCGTGCCGGCCCGGCGGAATGTCGCCATGGCGCGGCGCAGCTTGTCGGCCTTGGCAGGCGAGAAGCCCGCGGCGTCGATGGCGATCTGCATCGCCTGCTCCTGGAACAGCGGCACGCCGCAGGTCCGCTCGAGAATCTTCCTGAGCGCGCCCGGATAGTCGATGTCGTCGGGATGCTTCTCCCGGTTCCTGAGATAGGGATGGACCATGCCGCCCTGGATCGGGCCGGGCCGCACGATCGCCACCTCGACGACGAGATCGTAGTACTTCCGGGGCTTCAGGCGCGGCAGCATCGACATCTGGGCGCGGCTCTCGACCTGGAACACGCCGACGGAATCGGCCTTGCACAACATGTCGAAGACGGCCGGGTCGGTGGCGTCCATGCCGAGCGCCAGCTGCCGGCCGTAATGCTTCCCGATCAGGTCGAAGCTCTTGCGCAGGCAGGTCAGCATGCCGAGCCCCAGAACGTCGACCTTGTAGATCTTCAGGGCATCGAGATCGTCCTTGTCCCATTCGACGACGGTGCGGTCGTCCATGGCGGCGTTCTGGATCGGCACCAGCTCGTCGAGGCGCTCCTCGGTGAGGACGAAGCCACCGACATGCTGCGACAGGTGGCGGGGAAAGCCGCACAGCGTCGCCGACAGCTCGAGCGCCAGCCGCAGGCGCGGATCGGTGGGATCGAGGCCGGCCTCGCGCACGTGATCGCTGTCGACCCCACCCGACCCGATGCCCCAGACGGTATTGGACATCGCGCCCACCGTGTCGGGCGACAGGCCGAGCGCCTTGCCGACCTCGCGAATGGCGCTGCGGCTGCGATAGGAGATCACGGTGGCGGCCAGCGCCGCCCGCGAGCGGCCCTTGTTCCTGTAGATCCACTGGATCACTTCCTCGCGGCGCTCATGCTCGAAATCGACATCGATGTCGGGCGGCTCGTCGCGCTCATTGGACAGGAAGCGCTCGAACAGCGCTTCCGACTTGTTGACGTCGACCGACGTGACGCCGAGGCAGTAGCACACCGCCGAGTTGGCGGCCGAGCCGCGGCCCTGGCAGAGGATCTTCATCTCGCGGGCCTGCTGCACGATCTCGTGCACGGTCAGGAAGTAGGGCGCGATCTTCTTGCTGTCGATCAGCTCGAACTCGTGCCGCAGGGCATTGGCGACCTTGTCGGGAATGCCGTCGGGATAGCGCTTGGCCGCACCTTCCCAGGTCAGGCGGACGAGCTTGTCCTGGGGCGTCTCGCCGCCCTCGTACATCACCGGATACTGGTAGGTGAGCTGGTCGAGCGAGAAGCGGCAGCGTCCGGCGATCTCCTGCGTGCGCTCGATGGCGCGCGGATGGCGGCGGAACAGCCGCGCCATCTCTGTCGGATCCTTGAGATGCCGTTCGGCGCTGGCGAAGCGGCGGAAGCCCAGCGCGTCCACCGTGCAGCCGAGGCGAATGGCGGTCACCACGTCCTGCAGCGCCCGCCGCTCGGGGACGTGATAGTGCACGTCGTTGGTGGCGACCAAGCCCGCGCCCGTCTCGGCGGCGAGATTGTCGAGTAGCGCCAGGCGGCGCTGGTCGGTGCCGCGGAACAGCGCGGTGCCGGCGAGATAGCAGCGATCGCCGAACAGCCCGGCGAGCGTGCGCAGGCGATCGCGGAAAGCCGGATCGTCGGGCCGGCGCGGCGGCAGGACGATGGCCAGCAGGCCGTCGGCATGAGCGGCCAGATCGTCGAAGCCGAAATCGCAGGAACCCTTCGCCGCGCGACGATTGCCGACCGTCAGCAGGCGCGACAGGCGCTTGTAGGCGTCGAGGTCGGTCGGATAGGCGAGCAGCGAATAGCCGTCGCGCGACTCGAGACGGGCGCCGACCAGCAGGCGGCAGCGCTCGCCCGCCGGGATGTCGGGGAACTCCTCGTAGTGTTCCTTGATCGCCGCATAGGCGCGCACCACGCCGGCCAGGGTGTTGCGATCGGCGATGCCGATGGCGCCGTGGCCAAGCGCGATCGCCTGCAGCGCCAGCTCGCCGGGATGCGAGCCGCCGCGCAGGAAGCTGTAATTGGTGGTGACCTGCAGCTCGGCGTACATGGTGGGCTCAGGCTTTCCTCCCCAGCGAAGTTGCTTCGGAGGGGACACAACTCATGTTCCTCTCCCCCGCTAGGGGGAGAGGCTAGGTGAGGGGGCTTCGAAAGTTACGAGATCACCCTGCAACCCTCACCCAACCTCTCCCCCTATCGGGGGAGAGGAGCATGAAAATGAGATGTGTCCACTCCGTAGTCACCTCCCCGGCGAAGCCGGGGAGGTGAAGGAAAATCCTCATGCGCAAAATCCATGGAGGTACCAGCGGGCGGTCGGCTGGCCGTTGGCGGGCGCGTTGTAGGGGCCGTCGCGGAACAGCCAGAAGCGGGCGCCGTCCTTGTCCTCGACCCGGTAGTAGTCGCGGAACAGCGGGACCGTGTTGGCCGGCGGCCGGCTGCCGTCGGAGCGCGGCCGCCACCATTCGTCGGCCAGCCGCTCGGGGCCTTCGGAGCGCACGATGCGATGGGCGTGGCGGCGCCATTGGAAGGTCATCGGCGGGTCGTCGGGCACGAACGCGGTGACCTCGATCGGCTCGGGCCGCTGCAGCAGGCGGGTCGGCCGCGCGCCCTTGAGATCGGCGACCCGCCGCCACGCTCCGGCCGGCGCCGGCCTGACCGAGACGCCGCCGGCGGTCTGCACCCGCTCGGGCAGATGGCTGTCGCGCGGCAGCAGCCGCACCACGTTGTCCTCGCCCAGCCTCGAGGCCAGCCGGTCGGCGAGATCGATCGTGCCGTCTTCCAGGAGCGAGGCCGGCAGGACACCCGACTCGGGCAGCGTGTCCTGCGTGCCGGTCCAGGCCTCGACCTCGGGCGCAGCCAGGATCATCAGCTCGACGCCGAAGCCGGGGTCGAGCTCGCCGAGCTTCTCCTGGAACAGCTTCATCAGCTTGGGATTGTCGCGGTTGGGCCGGCTGGTGCCGATCGAGGTGCGGTCGACCGAGCCGTCGACCCGGTAGAGCGCGATCTCGAGCGTGCGGGCGCCGACGCCCGCCTGCTCGAGCTGACGGCACAGCGCGGCGAGCAGGCGGCTGGTCGCGGCGGCGATGTCCTCGGGCCGGCCGACCGGCTCGGCGAAGGCGAGCCGCGTGCGGAAGGAAGGCGGCGGCCGGCGCGGCTCGAGCGGCTCGGCGAGCGCGCCCAGCGCCTGGTCGAGGCGGGCGACCGGCTGCTCGCCGAAGCGCCGCACCAGCGGCGCGCGCGGCAGCGGATAGAGATCGCCGATGCGGCGCAGGCCGAGCTTCAGGAAGGTTTCCAGGATCGGCGCGTCGACCCGCAGCCCTTCGACCGGCAGCGTCGCCAGGGCGGCTCGCTGGCCGTTGCGCGGACAGAACAGATCGGCCTGGCGCTCGGCATAGCGCGCCAGCGCCCAGGCGGCGCCCGCCGTGTCGGCCATGGCGGCGCGACAGGCGAAGTCGTGATGCGACAGGCGCTCCACCAGGTCGGCCATCAGGGCGCGTTCGCCCGCCTCGTCCGGGCCGAAGAGATGGCCGCAGCCGGTGACGTCGAGCAGCAGGCCGGCATCGCCGCCGAAGCCGCCGGCGCTGCAGGCTTCCGTTCCTTCCTCGGCGAGGGCGCCGCCCAGCGGATCGATCGTCACCCACGGCGTGTAGCGCTCGCACCAGCCGGCGATGACCTCGATCAGGCGGCGGTCGGCCTGCGGCTCGCCCGCCGTGGTGATCAGGTCGGGCACCAGCGCCCGTGCATCGGCCAGCCGCATGTGCGGCCGCAGGCCGGCGGTGCGGGCATGCGGGTTGACGGCGGCGAGACGCGGACAGCCGTCGCGCCAGACGACGGTGGCGGCTGCTCTAGCCGACCAGTCGCGGGGCGACCCGCGCGGCGACCGGTTGTCCGGGGCCGGAGCTTGTTCGGTCGACTGTGGCCTGGGGCGGGCCAGCCGATCTGTCGACAGCTTGGGGAACCACAGCGAGACGATTCGTTTCATCGTTCCACTCCACGAGCCAGGAAGGAAATTCGTCGGCCGACGGCGTGCCGAAGCGGTTGCGCCGCAGCTCGAGGCGCCAGCGCGGCGCACCGATATCGGCGAGGCCGGGCGTCGAGCGCGACGGCGCCGAGGCGATGCGCCAGCGCGTCGTGCAGACGCTTTGCGGTGGCGCCGGCTGGGGCCGCAGCAGCAGGGCAGGCACGCCGCTCTTCTCGGCGGCGAGCGACAGGCGCCGGCCGGCGGTGGGATCGGCGGCGCGCGTCTCGCCCAGCACGGCGGCGATGCCGGGGCAGCGCAGGCCTTCTTCCATCGCCCAGAACAGATCCTCGTCGCGCCGCGCCGTGACGATCAGCAGGCGGCCCGGATCGAACCAGGCCGCGAGCGCGGCGGCATAGGGCGGCGCATCGAAGGAGGCGGAAGGCTGGCGGCACCACAGCAGAGTCCCGGGCCCGAAACGGCCCATCAGGTGCGCGGCAAAGCCCAGGGCCGCCCCGTCATGCGGGGCCACCCGGCCGGACGGGGTGGGGCCGGCCTCGATCTCGTGCAGGGCGCCGGTCAGCAGCCCGCCTTCCGGCAGCACGGCGTCGATCGCCGGGACGCCGAGCGGCACGGCGGCGCGGCCGGCCCGCTGGGCGCTGTGGGCGCGCTCCAGCCGGCGCACCCGCTCGCGCAGGTCCGCCGCGACGGGAGCTGCCGCATCGTTGGCGGCGGGGGGAGAAAGGACATTCGGGGAAATGACGGGCATCGCCCCCTCGAAACGGTGAAATGTGTTGGGGATAATGATGTTCTCTTTTTGTTCTATTCGTTCTCCCCAACGATGTCAATGGAAGGAGGCAATCGCTTTCCCCCTCATGTCAGGGCATTCGCGGGATGCGCCTTTCATTCTCCTCCCCCACGCTTTGCGTTGGGGAGGTGTCCGCGTCCTCGCGGACGGAGGGGTCATGAGCAGCGGGACTAAGGCTCATGACCCTTCCACCCCGTATGACGGGGCAACTCCTATGAAAATGCGCTGGGAGCGCGCCACCAGTGGCGCGCTCCCAGCCATGAGCTTCCTTCTCGCAGCGCCGCCAATTTCATAAGAGAGTGAAAGGCGAAGCGTCCGGCACGCGGCTTGCGAAGCGGCGCAGGTCGGCCGCATCATGCGGCACAAAGGAGGTCCAATGACCTTTCGCGTTTCGCTGCTCGCCCTGCTTGCCTCGACCTTCGCCCTGATCGCCGGACCGGCCCTGGCGCGCTGCTCGCAGAACCTGGTCGAGCGTGCCCTGCCCGGCATCCAGCTGGCGTCGCTCGGCGGGCTGCCGATCGTCGCCGGCAACTCGCCGAGCCGCGCCGTCATCACCTTCCTCGGCCACTCGAGCTACCAGATCGATTCGGCGCAGGGCGTGCGGGCCATCACCGACTACAACGGCGTCAACGGCTTCGGCCGCCGGCCCGACATCGTCACCATGAACAATGCCCATTCGACGCATTTCACCGACGATCCGGAGGAGGGCATCACCTACGTGCTGCGCGGCTGGCCGAGCGAGCCCGGCGAGACCGAGGCCAAGCACGATATCGCCTTGAAGGACATGAAGGTGTGGAACGTGCCGACCAACGCCCGCGACTGGGGCGGCTCGTCGGCCCGCATCAACGGCAACTCGATCTTCATCTACGCCATCGCCGATCTGTGCATCGCCCATCTCGGCCATCTGCATCACCGGCTGACCAAGGAGCATCTCGAGGAGCTCGGCCGCATCGACGTGCTGATGGTGCCGATCGACGGCTCCTACACGATGGGCCAGCCCCTGATGGTCGATGTGGTGCGGCAGATCCAGCCCAGGATGGTGCTGCCGATGCACTATTGGGGGCGTTCGCAGGTCGAGCGGTTCCAGGGCCTGATGCAGGAGCTCGACGCCGAGTTCGTGTGGCCCGACCAGCGATCCGTCGAGGTCGTGCGCGAGGAGCTGCCGGAAAAGCTCACCGTCTACGTGCTCGGCGGCAATGGCGGCGATTGACGCCTGCCCTTTACTGCGTCCGCTGGGCTCTCGTCCCTGACGGCGCGGCGATCACGACGCCGTCGAGCCTGCTGTTGCCCGTGCGCCGCCATGGCGAGCCGGCAATGCTCAAGATTGCGCACGAGGAGGAGGAACGGCGCGGCAGCCGCCTGATGGCGTGGTGGCAGGGCGGAGGCGCGGCGCGCGTGTTGATGCACGACGACACGGCGCTTCTCCTGGAACGCATCGCGGGGCCAGCGACTCTCGCGGCCATGGTCGCCAGAGGCCAGGACGACGAGGCGACGCGCATCCTGTGCTCGGTTGCGCTCCGCCTCCATGCCGCGCGCGGCGAGCCGCCCGCGTGGCTCGAGCCGCTGGACCGCTGGTTCGCGGCACTCTCACCCGCGGCGGCGACCCATGGCAGTGTGCTGGCCGAGGCTCACGCCGTGGCCCGCAGGCTCCTGGCCACGCCGCGCGAGATCGTTGCCCTGCACGGCGACATCCATCACGGCAATGTCCTGGACGGCGGCGACCGCGGCTGGCTCGCCATCGACCCGAAGGCGCTGCTGGGCGAGCGGACCTTCGATCACGTCAACATCCTGCGCAATCCCGATGCGGCCACGGCATTGGCGCCCGGTCGCTTCGAGCGTCAGCTCGAGGTCGTCAGCCAAGCCGCCTCGATCGAGCGCCGCCGGCTGCTCGAATGGACGCTGGCGTTTGCCGGCCTCTCCGCGTCGTGGCACCTGGCAGACGGGACCTCGCCGGCGCTCGACCTCGACCTGGCTCGGCTTGCGGCCAGCGTGTTGCGGGCCTGAGCGATCAGCACCGCCCCGCCTCGAAGCCCGCGAGGAACTGCACGAGATTGTCCCCCAGATCGTCGCTGAGGTAGCCGCCCTCCTGGACCAGCACGGTGGGGAGGCCGAGGCTCGCGATCTTGCCGGCCATCGCATGAAAGCCGGCGCCGGTCACCTTGAGGCCTTGCAGCGGATCGCTCACGGCGGCGTCGAGCCCCAGCGCGACGACCAGCGCCGTCGGTGCAAAGGCCTTGATGTGCACGAGCGCCTTGTCGCCGGCCTCGAGCCATGGCGCATCGGGCGAGCCCAGCGGCAGCGGCAGATTGAGATTGAAGCCGTGGCCCTTGCCGGTGCCGGTCTCGTGCGCGTGGCCCCAGAAATAGGGATAGTAGCTGCTGGGGTCGGCATGGATCGACACCGTCAGCACGTCGTCGCGCTCGAAGAAGATACCCTGCGTGCCGTTGCCGTGATGGACGTCGACATCGAGCACGGCGACGCGCGCATGATCGCGCCGCAGGCGCTCGGCGGCGATGGCGCTGTTGTTCAGGAAGCAGAAGCCGCCGGCCATGTCGGAATAGGCGTGATGGCCGGGGGGCCGGCAGAGCGCATAGGCCTCGCGGGTGCCGCCGAGCACCAGGTCGGCCGCCGTCGCCGCGACCTCGGTGGCGGCGAGCGCTGCGTCCCAGGTATGCGGGCCGATCGGGCAGGCGAGATCGGCCTGGTGCCAGCCGGCACGGCCTGCCAGCGCCTTGGGATAGGTCGCGGGATAGCGCGCCGGATGGACGTTGGGCACGACCTCGGAAGAGGCGTTGCCGAGCGATGCCCATTGCCCGGCGATAGTCTTCAGGAAGTCGATGTACTCGGGCGTATGCACGCTCTCGGCCGGCCCCGAACCATGCGCGGCGGGCGCCATGATCTCGTAGCCCGCGCCGCGAGCCGCCGCGAGCAGGCGCTCGGCGCGCTCGGGCTGCTCGGCGCTGCGCTGCTTGATGCCGCGCACGACGAAAGTCTGCGGGTCGTGCTGGGCGTGCTTGTCGGAGTAGATGATCTTCATGCCGTTCCCTTCGGTTTCCGGTTTCCGGTTTCCGGTGCCACGGAAGAATTCAGGCGTGCTCGAGGTATTCCGGGGGTCCCGTCTCCGTGCGCTGTGCTGCAGGAATACATCAACCGCGGCGTCGTGCCGATGGCGTTCCACGCGACTGCTTGTCCATGTGGGCTCGCTTGCCCGTCCGCGCCGTCGCAGGCAGCATGCGCCATCGCTGCGATCGCCCCATGCCAGTCCCGGCACCGGCATGTCTCGAAAGGCCAGGACCGCCCTCCGGTGAGTCCTGAAGGTACGGAAAACGCCGACCAGAAGAAGCTCCCGGATGTTCTACAAAGCCCTGCCGCCGCCCGCTCACCTCGAGCCGTTCGTCGACTGCATCTGGATCCTGGCCGCGCCCAAGGGCGATTCCGATCCGGAGCCGGAGATCGTGCTGCCCGACGGCAAGACGGAGCTGGTGGTTCATTTCGGCGATGCCTTCCTGAAGCTCGAAGGCGGCTCCTACGAACGCCAGGCGCGGGTCCTGATGTCCGGCCAGCTCACCGAGCGCATCATGCTCAAGCCCACCGGCGAGGTCGGTGTCGTGTCCATCCGGTTCAAGGCGGCGGGTGCCGCGCGATTCTTCGATGTTCCCTACGAGGAGATCGTCGATCGGGTCGTCGATTTTGCCGATTTCGAGCCCGCATTCTCGGCGGCGATCCACGAGCGGATCGCCCGGGCCGAATCGCATGACGAGCGCCTGGCCGCGATGATCGCATTGCTCGAGGAGCGCCTGACGCTGGAGTCGAAGGAGGACATCTTCGTGCGCCAGGCGTGCCAGTACATCGTCGGGTCGGAGGGCGAGTACTCGGTGCAGGAGCTCGTCAGGCTGATCGGCTTCAGCGAGCGCCAGCTCGAGCGCAAGTTCAAGAGACAGGTGGGCATCACGCCGAAGGTCCTGTCTCGCCTCATGCGGTTCCAGAAGTTCCTGGCGATGGCCAGGGAGGCGAACACGCTGACCCTTGCCGACGCGGCGGCCGCTTGCGGGTACTACGACCAGTCGCACTTTATCCGGGACTTCACGAAGTTCTCGGGCATGAGCCCGATGAAATACCTGAGCAGCAGTCATGTGATGTCGGATCATCTCACCACGCCGACCAGTCCTTCATCGTCTTCCATGACATGACCGACATGGCAGGCGCCACGGCCGAGGTCGGATTTTTACAATCGACGCCTGAGACCTCTGCGTAGGATGAGCTCAACGCCGGCATCTGCCGCCGGAGACGACAATCTTGCGAGAGGACATGAACCCGTGACGTACGACATCCAGGTCCAGGACCATGCCGCCCGACCCGCTCTCGTCATCAAGGGCAAGGTCAGGATCGAGCAGGCAGGCGAGGCCATTGGCGGCAACATCGGCGCCGTCAGCGGTTATCTGGAGAAGGCCGGGCTGCAACCGGCCGGAGCTCCCTTCACGCGTACCTATCAGTTCGCCGATGGCGTCCTCGAGTTCGAATCGGGATTTCCGCTCGTCGTCCCCGCGAAGTCGCAAGGCAATCTGGTGGCGACGGAGCTTCCGCAAGCCAGGGTCGCGATGACCGTCCATGTCGGCGACCAGGCCACGAGCGAGAACGCCTACAACGCCATCCACGCGTGGATGCAAGCCAACGGCAAGCAACCCGCCGGCGCGCCGTGGGAAGTCTACGTGGCTGACGACCGGATGGAGATCTACTTTCCGGTGCGGTAGAGCGTGATTGGCTTGGGTCGAACCGACTCGGTATCCATTGTCATCCTGAGCGCAGCGAAGGATCTCACGCCCGGGGTTTAAATGTGCTCCCCTTGCAGGCGGCGATGAGATCCTTCGCTAACGGCGCGGTAAACCGCGCCTTGCTCAGGATGACAGCGGAGGTGTCTCCTCCGGTTCCAGGACACCGATCACGCTCCAGCCCGAAGCAACACATGTCCTCGGCGAGGCCAGGTCCGGCGACCGATGGCTCGCGGCCGATGCCGCCGTCATCTCACCCCTGGTGGCAGGCGACGGCCTTGGCATCGTGCAGGGCCCCGATCTCGGCGTCGCTGTAGCCCACCTCGCGCAGGATCTCGGCCGTGTGCTCGCCGACCATCGGCGACTTGCGGCGCGTCTCGACCGGCGCGTCGGAGAGCTTGATCGGGTTGGCCGCCGACTTCACCGGGCCGAGGCCCGGATAGCTGATCTCGAGCACGCTGCCGCGCGCCCTGGCGTGGTCGCTCGCCATGACGTCGCTCACCCGGTAGGCGGCCCCGCACGCCATGCCGGCGGGGATCAGCTTGTCGAGCAGCTCCTCGGCCGTGTGCGCCGCGAAGTGCGCCTCGATCATCGGCTCCAGAATCGCACGATGGGCGATGCGGCTTTCGTTGCTGGCGAAGCGCTTGTCGTCGAGCCAGTCCTGCCGGCCGAGCGCGCTGCACAGCAGGCGCCAGAACGCATCGTTGGTGCCGGCGATGAAGATGCCGCGGGTCCTGGTATCGAACACGCGCAAGGGGAAGAGCAGCGAATTCGACGTGCCCATGCGCACCGGGTTCTCGCCCGTGCGTCCGTGATTGGTGATCCAGTGGCTCATCATGTGCATGCCGACGTCGAACAGCGACAGGTCGAGGCGCTGGCCGCGGCCGGTCTTGTGGCGGCCGAGCAGGGCGAAGGCGATGCCGGCGGCGCAGAACGAGCCGGTGCAGTAATCGATCGGAGCCGTGCCGACGCGGCACATGTCGCCGCTCTCCGGCCCGGTCGCGTCCATCAGGCCGACCTCGGCCTGGATGCAGGGGTCGTAGCCGGCGCGCGAGGAATAGGGGCCGGTCTGGCCGTAGCCCGAGATCGAGGCATAGACCAGGCGCGGATTCTCCGCCGACACCGTCTCCCAGCCGAAACCGAGCTTGTCGATCACGCCGGGCACGAACGCCTCCATGAAGACGTCGGCCTTGCGGACCAGCCGCATCAGCACATCGCGCCCGCCGGCAGTGCGCAGGTCGACCGCGAGCCCGCGCTTGTTGCGGTTCATCGACGGCACCCAGGCGCCGCCGAAATGCGGCCGGAAATGCTCGCCATGGATCGGCTCGACCTTGATCACGTCGGCGCCCATGTCGCCCAGGATCTGGCCGGCGGTCGGGCCGGCAATGACTTGCGTGAGGTCGAGGACGAGCGTGTCGGACAGGGGAAGCATGGCCCTCTGATAGCGTCGCCCGTCAGGTTCGGCCAGCCTCCGCCTAGGCGCCTAGCAGGCGTCTGGCCAGCAACGCCCGCATATCGCGCCGGCCGTCGGCGATCAGCATGACCAAGACCTCGTCCTCGTAGACGCGAAAGACGATCCGATAGGGCTTGTAGTGTACCTCTCTGAAGGAGCGATTGCCGACCGCACCATGGTAGGCTCCTTGAGTCCATGAACGAATTTTGTCCGTTATTGGTCCGACGACGACAAATGGAGTGCACCTGATGGCTATCGCCGACCGACCCAACCTGCGCATCGACTCCGACCGGCTGTGGGCGAGCCTGATGGAGTTGGCCCGCATCGGCGCCACCGACAAGGGCGGCGTATGCCGCATCGCGCTCACCGACCTCGACCGCCAGGGCCGCGACCTGTTCGTGCGCTGGGCCAAGGAAGCCGGCTGCTCGATCCGGATCGACAAGGTGGGCAACATCTTCGCCCGGCGCGAGGGCCGCGATCCGGCGAAGGCGCCTGTTATGACCGGCTCGCATCTCGACACCCAGCCGACCGGCGGCAAGTTCGACGGCGCCTATGGCGTGATGGCCGGCCTCGAGGTCGTGCGCGCCCTGAACGATTCCGGCTACGTCACCGAGGCGCCGATCGAGGTTGCCGTGTGGACCAACGAGGAGGGCTGCCGCTTCGCCCCGGCGATGGTGGCGTCGGGCGTGTTCGGAGGCGCCTTCGAGCTCGACTATGCGCTGTCGCGCACCGACCGCGACGGCGTTAGCTTCGGCGAGGCCCTGAAGGCAATCGGCTACGACGGCAGCGAGCCGGTCGGCGGGCGAAAGATCGGGGCGTTCTTCGAGGCGCATATCGAGCAGGGCCCGATCCTCGAGCGCGAGGACAAGACGATCGGCGTCGTCACCGGCGCGCAGGGCCAGCGCTGGTACGAGATTTCCTGGACCGGCATGGAAAGCCACGCCGGCACCACGCCAATGGAGGGCCGTCGCGACGCCCTGGTCGGCGCGGCCGAGCTGATCGTGGCGCTGCGCCGCATCGGGGAGCGGCCGAACGGGCGCTCGACGGTCGGCGTGCTCGAGAGCCAACCGCAGTCGCGCAACACCATTCCCGGCCGCGTGTTCATGACCGTCGACTTGCGCCATCCCGACAACGTCGAACTCGGCCGCATGGACGCCGAGCTGCGCGCCGCCGCCGCCGCCATCGCCGCGCGCCATCGGCTCGAGGCCGCGATCGAGCAGATTTGGCATTTCCCGGCATCGCCTTTCGCCAAGGAGCTGGTCGAGTCGGTGCGCCGCGGCGCGATGCAGGCCGGCTACGCGCACATGGACATCGTGAGCGGCGCCGGCCACGACGCCTGCTACGTCTCGCGCGTCGCGCCGACGGCCATGATCTTCGTGCCGTGCAAGGACGGCATCAGCCACAACGAGATCGAGGACGCCACCCAGCAGGATGCCGCCGCCGGCTGCCAGATCCTGCTGCATGCCATGGTCGAACGCGCCGATGCGTGAGAAGTCGTCGTGAGGTCGGGTTGGGTATCGCTCGCGAGCGCGTCGCTGGTGGCGATGATCGCGGGTGTCGGTGGCACCTTGCCGGTGATCCTGGCGGCGGCGCAGGCGGTCGGCGCGACGCCGGCCGAGGCCAGCTCCTGGGTCTCCGGCCTCGCCCTCGCGACGGCAGTGGGCGCCCTGGTCCTCAGCCTGCGCTACCGCATGCCCATCATCACCGCATGGTCGACGCCGGGCGCCGCCCTGATCGCCTCGACCACGGGCGTTCCCGGCATCCGTGCCGCCGTCGGCGCCTTCGTGGTGGCGGCGGCGCTGATCCTCCTGACCGCCGCGCTGCGACCGCTCGGCCGGCTGATCGAGCGTATCCCGGCCAGCATCGCCGCCGCCATGCTGGCCGGCATCCTGCTGCGCCTGGTGGTGGCGATGATCGACTACGTGCCGAGCGCCGCGCTGCTGGTGCTGCCGCTGATCGTCCTGTTCCTGGTGGCGCGCCGGCTGGTGCCGACGCTCGCCTCGCTGATCGTCCTGGCCGCCGGCGCCCTGCTCGCTTGGTCGCTGGGCCTGGTGAAGCCGTTGCCGCCCATCGCGCTTTCCAACCTCGAGCTGCTGACGCCGGCGTGGGATGTCGCGACCCTGATCGGCCTCGGCGTGCCGCTCTATCTCGTGACCATGGCATCGCAGAACCTGCCGGGCTTCGCCGTGCTGCGCGCCTCGGGGTACCACCCGCCGACCCAGCCCGTGCTCGCCGTCACCGGCGGGCTGTCGCTCGTGACGGCGTTCGTCGGCGCGCACACGTCCAATCTCGCGGCCATCTCCGCGGCGCTGTGCACCGGGCCCGATGCCCACCCGGATCCGGCGCAGCGCTGGAAAACGGGACCGCTCTACGCCCTGTGGTGGGCGCTCATCGGCCTGTTCGGCGCGTCCCTGGTCGGCCTGTTCGCCGCCCTGCCGGCGGCGCTGCTGGCCACCGTCGCCGGCACTGCGCTGCTGGGCTCGATGGCGGGCGCGATGGGCACGGCGCTCGCCAGCGATCGCGATCGCTTCGCCGCCGCCGGCACGCTCGCCGTCACCGCGTCCGGCGTGACGCTGCTCGGCGTCGGCTCGGCCTTCTGGGGACTGTGCTTCGGCCTGATCGTGGTCGCCCTCGACCGGTCGCTCGAACGCCCGGGCCGCTGATGGCGGCGCGCCGCGAGGTCATCATGATCGGCCCCGGCATCGTCGGCGCCTCGATCGCCTGGCATCTCGACTACCGCGATCCTTTTCTCGCGTCGTTCGGCCTCGAGCGCCTGTCGGATGCCTCCACACGAAAAAGTTAGTCGCGCCGGCTCGCGGCCGCGGTCACGCTTGCCGGTAGTTCGCAGGGGAGACCTCAATGAAGCAATACATCCTGACCACCATCGCCGCGTTCGTCCTGATGTTGCCCGGCACGATCCAGGCCCAGGCCCCGGTGACACCGTCAGCCCAGAACCCGGTGCGCGAGATCACCCAGATCGCAGGCGATGTCTACCGCTTCCGCAACAACTTCCACTACTCGGTGTTCGCCGTGACGTCGGCCGGCATCATCGCCACCGATCCGATCAATGCCGCGGCGGCGACCTGGCTGAAGGACGAGCTGAAGAAACGCTGGCCCGACAAGCCGATCAAGTTCGTGGTCTACAGCCATGACCACGCCGATCACATCGCCGGCGGCGAGGTGTGGGCCGACACCGCGACCGTGGTTGCCCACGCCAACGCCAAGGAGGCGATCGTCGGCGAGAAGCGGCCGACGGCGGTGCCGCAGGTCACCTTCACGGAGCAGGCGACGATCGAGCTGGGCGGCACGGTGCTGGAGCTGAGCTGGGTCGGGCGCAACCATTCCAACAACTCGCTCGTCATGCGCTTTCCCAAGGAAAGGATCCTGTTTGCCGTCGATTTCATTCCGGTGAACGCGATGGCATTCCGCGATTTCCCCGACGCCTACCTCGACGAGTGGATCGACTCGCTGCGCAAGGTCGAGGGCATGGAGTTCGACATCCTGGCGCCGGGTCACGGCGCGCTCGGCAACAAAGCCAACGTCACGGCCTTCCGCAACTATCTCGAGGATCTACGCGGCCAGGTGCTGGCGGCGGCGCGCGCCGGCAAGTCGCTCGAGGAGACCAAGAAGAGCGTCGATCTCTCCAAATACAAGGACTGGGGCGGCTACGAGCAGATGAGCCCGCTCAACATCGAAGGCGTCTACCGGCTGGTCCAGGCGAACCGGCGGCCGAACTAGTCGATCGACATGTACCTCCTATGAAAACAGGGGCGGGTTACCGCCCCTGTTTTCACGGCGTCGTGGTGCGCGCCAAGCGGGCGTGCTGGTTGTCTCCCCAGCGAAGCTGATACGGCGTGGGCACATCTCAGGATCGAGCTCTCTGAGATCGGCGAAGTCGTTCATGAGTCCTCTCCGCCCGCGTAGGCGGGGGAGAGGAAGGGGCCCTACGCGAAGCGTGGGAGAGGAGAGGTGGGTGGTTGCGACACCATCGATTCTGGATGGAGACCGATCGACTCGCAGACACCGAGACTCCATGATCCACCTCTCCTGGCCTCTCCCTCCGCTTCGCGGGCGGAGAGGAACATGAGTTGTCCGCTCCTTAGCAGCGAAGCTGGCCGGCAGAGTTCGCGACCATGAGTGGCGCGCTCGCAGCCCAAGGCTCCTCCCAATTGATTGTCTACGTGGCTGGAAAGCGGGCGGCGTAGCTCTCGAATGGTAGCTGGAGGCCGACGCAGAGGAAGCTGATCGTATGGTAGTAGCCGATGAGCGCGATCACTTCGAGGATCTGGGCGTCGTCGAAGTGAGCTGCAAGCTTGTTCCACGTCGCATCGGAGATCGCACGCCGGTCGACCAGATCGTCGACCAGCGCAAGCAGCGCCTGCTCATCCGCCGGCCAGCAGGCGGCGTCCGCGGCGCCCGAAACGGTCGACGCCACCTGCTCGGCCGAGAGACCGGTTCGCTCGCCGAAGAACGCGACGTGGACGCCCCATTCGTACTCGCAGCCGAGCCGCGCCGTGGTGCGGTCGATGACGATCTCGCGCTGGCGCAGGCTGAGCGGCCCTTTGTCCAGGAGCCCTCCGGCGAACATCTTTGCGAACACGCGCGGGCTCTTCGCCATGGTGCGGAACAGCAGCAGCGGCGGCACGCCGGGTGGCATGATGCGCGCCAGCGCGGCGCCGATCGTCGGCTCGAAAGGGGGTTCGGCGGCAGCAATGCGGGCCATGGTCGGGCTCCTCCGTGAATGCTACAATTTCCGTAGCGCATCCCATGACCTGGCGCTACAGAAAATGTAGTAATGGAGTGAATTGGATGGTGAAGCGCGTTCGCGGCTCGCGGACTGGCCGGCCAATCATGGCGCTGCTCGACCTGCTGGGCCGGCGCTGGACGCTGCGTATCGTGTGGGAGCTGCGCGAGGGGTCGCTGCGCTTTCGCGAGCTGCAGGACCTGATCGGTGCCAGCCCGACCATCGTCAACACGCGGCTCGCCGAACTGCGGGAGGCAAAGCTCGTCGAGCTCGACGAGGCGACCGGCTATCGTCTCACGCCTCTCGGCAGGGAGCTGCTGCAGCTCTTCCTGCCTCTGCACCTCTGGTCGGAGAAGTGGGCGAAATCGATCTGACGAAATGCCATCACTTGAGGAACGGGTTGTCGGCGCCGCGGCCGCGCCGACGCGGCGGGAACTGCTCGCTGAGATAGTCGAGGATCTCCGCCCGTTCGGCCGGCTTGACCGGCGGCATGCGGTGCTTCTCCAACATCAGGTCGAACGTCGAATCCCAGAGATCGCGGGTCAGGCCCTGCGCCTTGATGAGCGCCACGCCGTGGCAGGCCGTGCAGGCGTAGAACGTGACCTCGCGGCCCTTGCCTTCGGGGAGATCCTCGACCGTGTCGTTGTGCGGCGGCGGCTTGCCCTTCTCGCTGTCGACCACGGCGGGCGCAGGCGCCATCGCTGCCGGCTTGGCCGGCGGCGCGTAGGGAGGTTGCCGGCGGCCCAGCTCGCCCGACCGGTCGAGGGCGAGCAGCAGGAAGGTCGCCGTCAGGGTGATGACGACGACCGGCGTGACCGTGAGCTGGCTCAAGACTCGACGAGGACTCGGATGCGGTTGAGCGGGTTGGCTCCGTAGCCCTGAGGGTTCCAGTTGGCCGCGGTGAAGGGCTGGGTCACGCCGTTGCTGTCGGTCGCCTTGGCCCACACCTCGTAGTAGCCCGCGCTCGGCAGGTCGACCGAGCCGGCGAAGCGCTGCCAGGCGAACTTGTTGGCTGGCGGATTGACCTTGGTGCTCTTCCAGGTGACGCCGTAGTCGATCGAGACGTCGACCGTTCTGATGTCCCAGTCGCCCGCCCAGGCGTGGCCGCGCAGGTCGAGCTTGCGCGTGCCGGCGGCGAGCCGGGCGCCGTCGGCCGGGAAGGTGATGACCGAGCGCACCGGCATCGCTTCCAGGATCGCCATGTCCTTCTCGTCGCCCTTGCTGCCCGGCACGATCGGCTTCCTCGGCGTTCGGTAGGAGAAGCCGCCCATGCCGGGACCATCATGTTCCCGATCGCGCACCCAGATGCGCGACAGCCATTTGGTGGAGAGCGAGCCGGCCCAGCCGGGTACGACCAGGCGTACTGGTGCGCCGTGGATCAGCGGCAGGTCCTTGCCGTTGATCCTGAAGGCGATCAGCGTGTGCTCCTCCATCGCCTTGGCGATCGGCATGCCGCGCGAGAGGGTCGGCTTGTTGGTCTCGCCGGCCAGCGTCGGGTCGGTGCCGTAGTGCCCGGTGTAGATCGCCGAGGATTTGAGGCCGGCCGCCTTCAGGACGTCGGCCAGGCGCACGCCGGTCCATTGCGGGCAGCCGGCGCCGCCGTTGGTCCACTGGTTGCCGCGTGCCTCGGGCGCGAAGAAGGAGCGGCCGTTGCCGCCGCACTCCAGCATCAGCTGGTAGGTGACGTTGGGGAACCGGCTCATCAGCTCGCCGAGCGTGATCTCGATCGGCGTGTTGACCTCACCGTCGACCTTGATCTTCCACGCCTTGGGATCGCTGGTGGCATCCGGCACCTGGCCGTTGTTGCGCACGAACAGCTTGTCGGTCGGCGTGACGTCGTCGTCCATCAGCTCGGCCTGGGTCTCTGCGACCAGCGGCCGGTCGCCCAGCACGGCGAGCCTGGCCTTGCCCTCCATCTCGAGCAGCTTGGGGCCCTTGGCGGCTTGCGTGCCCTGCGCGAGCGCGGCGCCGGCCGGCGGCAGCACGGCCCCGACAGTCGCGATCCCCGCGCCCATCAGCACGCTACGCCTCGACGTATCGCCGGTTCCCGCGCTTTTCATGGGCTCCTCCCTTTGGCTCGAATCCTAACCTAAGCCCTGCGCCGCGTCAACCAGCCCGACACGGCGAGCAGGCTTGCCGCCAGGCCGACGATGATGGTGGCCAGGACGTTGATCTGCGGGTCGACGCCGAGGCGGACGCTGGAGTAGACGCGCATCGGCAGGGTCTGCGACTGCGCGCCCGCCACGAACTGGGTCAGGATCAGGTCGTCGAGCGACAGGGTGAAGGCGAGCAGCCATCCCGAGCCGACGGCCGGCGCGATCAGCGGCAGGGTCACGGTCAGGAAGGTGACCCAGGGCGTGGCGCCGAGGTCCATCGCCGCCTCCTCGAGCGAGCGGTCGAAGTCGGCGAGGCGCGCCTGCACGACGATGGCGACGAACGCGATCGAGAAGGTGGTGTGGGCGATGGCGATGGTGAGGAAGCCGCGCTCGGGGCCCCCGAGCAGCCGATCGCTGCCGACGAACAGCAGCAGCATGGAGATGCCCATCACCACCTCGGGCATGACCATGGGGCCGATGACCAGGCTGCCGAACAGCGTGCGGCCGGGAAAGCGCGGGGCGCGCGCCAGCACGTAGCCGGCGGCGAGGCCGATCAGCGCCGCCGCCGTGGCGCTCGCCAGCGCGATCCTGAGCGACAGCCACGCGGCCGACAGCATCGCCTCGTTGGCGAACAGCGCGCTCCACCACTTGAGCGAGAAGCCACCCCACACCGTGACCAGGCGCGACTCGTTGAACGAATAGAGCATCACTACGCCGATCGGCAGGTAGAGGAAGGCGTAGCCGAACGCCAGCACGCCGAGGGCGAAGGCAGGGCGCCGCGTCATGGACGGCGCTCCACGCTCTTCGCCTGCTGGCGCTGGAACAGCGTGATCGGGCCGACCAGCAGCACCAGCAGGCAGATCGCCACCGCCGAGGCGAGGGGCCAATCCGAGTTGGTGAAGAACTCGTCCCACAGGACCTTGCCGATCATCAGCGTCTCGGTGCCGCCCAGCAGGTCGGGGATCACGAACTCGCCGACCGCCGGGATGAACACCAGCAGGCAGCCGGCGACGATGCCGGGCAGCGACAGCGGCAGGGTGATGGTGAGGAATGCCTGGATCGGCCGCGCCCCCAGGTCGGCCGCCGCCTCGAGCAGGCCGGGATCGAGCTTCTCGAGCGCCGCATAGAGCGGCAGCACCATGAAGGGCAGGTAGGCGTAGACGATGCCGATCTGCACCGCCCATTCGGTGCCGAGGATTGTGGCGGGCCCGCTGAGCAGGCCGGTCCATTGCAGGATGTGGTCGAGCGGGCCGTTGGCGGCGAGTAGGCCCATCCAGGCATAGACGCGGATCAGGAACGAGGTCCAGAACGGCAGCACCACCAGCATCAGCAGCAGCGGCCGCCGCCGCGGCGCGGCGCGGGCAATGGCATAGGCCATCGGATAGCCGAGCAGCAGCGTGATCGCCGTCGCGGTGGCGGCGATGCGCAGCGACGACAGCCAGGCTGCGAGGTAAAGATCGTCGGTGAAGAGCAGCGCGAAATTCTTCAGGCTGAAGCCCAGCGCGACCGGCGGCGCGGAATCCGGATCGTTGGTGCCGAGCGCGATCGCGAGGACCAGCGCGAACGGCAGCAGGAAGAAGACGGCCAGCCAAGCGTAGGGCAGGGCGATGATGAAGCGCATGGGTCTGCCGCCGTGTCTAGCAGGAGAGAGTGCGCGGACGCCACAGGGATGCCTCGCGACACTGCGCACGCCCTTCCAGATTCGGTCTCCTTCAGGAGGCACTTGCATCTCGATACTCCTTCCCAGCTGCTACGGAGTGGAACTCATGCTTCTCCTGCTGACGCGGGCGGAGAGGACGCAAAGCCTCATGTTCCTCTCCGCCCGCGTAGCGGGGGGAGAGGCTAGGAGAGGTGGGTCATGGGGCGCCGCCCAGGAGCTGATCTATCTCGGTCCACATGGCTTCGCGGTGGCGAAGGTCGCGCCCTCGCTCGGTTCGGTGCGGGGGCCTTCACCCACCTCTCCTCCCCCGCGCTATGCGTGGGGCCCCCTTCCTCTCCTCCCGCTTACGCGGGCGGAGAGGACCCAATGAGCAACCTCCATCCCGATCCGCAAGAAGGAGTATCAGCTTGGATGTGGCAACTCCGTAGCAGCGAGAAGCTGGGGAGGTGTCAGACGCGGCTTCTCACCCGATGAGCAACGGGGCGACGCGGTGCTTGCGGGACGCCGCGTTCCGACAGAGCATCGCGCGCAACCCGTCTCGTCGCGCATGGAGCCGAAGTGAGCCTCTACCGCAGCTTCCTCAGCCAGGAAGAGATCGATGCCAACTACCGCACCGATATCGGCCTCGATCTGCCTGGCATCATGCGTCACTTCGCGACCGGGAGCGCCCGTGTTCGCGCCGAGCTGCCCTGCCGGCTCGGCTTGAAGTACGGGCCGACCCGCGCCGAGAGCCTCGATTTCTTTCCTGGGCGCCCCGGCGCGCCGGTCCTGGTGTTCGTCCATGGCGGCTACTGGCGGCTCGGCGCGGCGAGCGATTTCAGCATGCTGGCTGCTGGCCCCGCGGCGCACGGCATCGCCGTCGCGGTGACGGACTACGCCCTCTGCCCGACCGTGACGATCGACGAGATCACCCGCCAGAGCCGCGCCGCCGTTGCCTGGCTGTGGCACAACGCCGGCGATCTCGGGATCGACCGTGACCGGATCATCATCGCCGGGCACTCGGCGGGCGGCCAGCAGGTCGGCATGCTGCTGGCCACCGATTGGCCGGGCCAGTACGCGCTGCCGGCCGACGTGGTGAAGGGAGCGCTCGCGGTGAGCGGCGTCTTCGATCTCCGGCCGCTGCGCCACAGCTGGCTGCAACCCAAGCTCCAGCTCACCGCCGACACGATCGAGCGCCAGAGCCCGCTCTTCCACCTGCCTGCCGAAGCGCCGTCGCTGGTCGTCAGCTGCGGCAGCGCCGAGCCGGCGGAGTTCATCCGCCAGAGCCACGACTATCTCGCCGCCTGGCGGCAGGCCGGCCTGCCGGGCCGCTTCGTCGACCAGCCCGGCGCCAACCACTTCGTCGCGGTCGAGAGCCTGGCCGATCCCGAGGGTCTGCTGACAACCGTGGTTCGGGAGTTGATCGGCGAGGCGAGGTGATTCACATGCGTCGGGGGCGTGCCACAAGCGGCGAGGCAACCTCCACCTCGAGTGGCGATCATGGTCTTTCGGAGCGCGAGCCTCTGGCTCGCTCATTCCCTGCCGCGGTTCATTCCAGTTTCCGGACTCGAGAATCATGCGGCGCATATGAATGCGCCGCGGCGAGCGAGACGCTCGCGGTCCGAATGACCATGATCGCCACATCCGCGAAGGTCACTCCGGCTCGTGAGCGTGGCGCTGCGCGTCGTGGCAGCCCCGGGAAGGCCTACGCCTCCATCTCGTGGCCGGCATCGGCGGCCCAGCCGAGCCACACCTCCTGCTGGCGCCGCAGCGGAGCGGCCGACCGGCCGACATTGGTGGCCGATACCAGCAGGACGGCGTCGTCGCGGGTCGCGACCCGGTAGAGCGAGCGGTCGCCTTCGTAGGCAATGTCGGCGATGCGGCCGGCCACGGCATGCGCCGTCGCCGGCCGATCGAGGGACAGCTGGATCTTCTCCGGCCGCAGCGCCAGCCAGCGACGGCCATCGGCCAGCGGCAGGATGTTGGCGATGCCGATGAAATCCGCGACGAAGCGCGTCGACGGCCGCTCGTAGACCTCGTGCGGCGTGCCGACCTGGACGATCCGGCCGAGATTCATCACCGCCAGCCGGCTCGCCATCGACATCGCCTCTTCCTGGTCGTGCGTCACCATGACGAAGGTGAGGCCGAGCTTCTCCTGCAGCCGCACCAGCTCGAAGCGCGTGCCTTCGCGCAGCTTGCGGTCGAGCGCGGCGAGCGGCTCGTCGAGCAGAAGGAGCTTGGGCCGCTTGACCAGCGCGCGCGCCAGGGCGACCCGCTGGCGCTGGCCACCCGACAACTGCGCTGGCCGGCGCGCCGCGAGATCGGAGAGCTGCACCAGCGCCAGCGCCTCGGCGACGCGGGTCGCGATCTCCGGTTTCGGCAGCCCTTCGCGGCGCAGGCCGTAGCCGACGTTCGCCGTCACGTCCATGTGTGGGAAGAGGGCATAGGACTGGAACATCATGTTGACCGGCCGGTGATGCGGCGGCACGCCGGTCATGTCCTGCCCGTCGATCACGACGCGGCCGCTGTCGGGCGTCTCGAATCCGGCAAGCATGCGCAGCAGGGTGGTCTTGCCGCAGCCCGAGCCGCCCAGCAGGGCGAACAGCTCGCCGCGCGCGATGTCGAGATCGACGCCGGCGACGGCAGTGACCGCGCCGAAGCGCTTGGCGACGCCCTCGATCCGGACGATCGGTTGGCTCAACCTAGCGGCCTGTCTTGACCGTGGTCCACAGCCGCGTGCGCTCGCGCACCTGCTCGGCGGTGCCGGCGGTGATGGTGTAGAAGCGCGTCCTGACCGACGCTGGCGGATAGATCAGCGGGTTCTCGGAGATATCCTTGGGCAGCAGCGCCGTCGCCGCAGTGTTGGCGTTGGCGTAGCCGGTGAGCTCGCTCGAGGCCGCCGCGACCTTGGGCTCGAGCATGAAATCGAGGAAGCGCAGGGCCTCGTTGGGATCGGGCGCGTCCTTGGGGATGGCGGCCACGTCGATCCACAGCAGCGAACCCTCCTTGGGAATGGCGTAGGCGATCTCTTGCTTGTCCTTCGCCTTTGCTGCCCGGTCGCGCGCCTGGAAGATGTCGCCGGAGAAGCCCAGCACCAGGCAGACGCTGCCGCCGGCCAGGGCGTTGATGTACTCCGACGAATGGAACTTGCGGACGAACGGGCGAACCGCCTTCACGACATCGGCCGCCCTGGCGAGATCCTCGGGTCTCTTGGAGTCGGGATCGAGGCCGAGATAGTTGAGCGCCGCCGGCAGCACGTCGGTCGCGCTGTCGAGCATCATCACGCCGCAATCCTTGAACTTCGCGACGATCGCCGGATCGAAGAGGATCGCGAGCGAATCGACCGGCGCATCGGGCATGCGCTTCCTGATCTCGGCGACATTGTAGCCGATGCCGGTGGTGCCCCACATCCACGGGATGCCGTGGGCGTTGCCGGGATCGTACTTGGCCAGGGCCGCCATGATCTCGGGATCGAGGTTGCGCCAGTTCTTGAGCCTGGCCTTGTCGATTGGCAGGAATAGGCCGGCGGCGAGCTGGCGGACGAAGAACGGCGAGGCGGTCGGCACCACGACGTCGTAGCCGGAGCGTCCGGCCCGCAGCTTGGCGTCGAGGATCTCGTTGGAGTCGTAGGTCGTGTAGTTGACCTTGATGCCGGTATCCCTCTCGAAAACCTTGAGCTGGTCCTCGGCGATGTAGTCGGACCAGTTGTAGACGTTGACCTTGCCCTGGCCGAACGCGGGCGTCGCCATCAGGGCAAGGGCGGAGACGAGGACGGAAAGACGCATCGGCCACTCCCGATTTTCACACGCCAAGATATCGGTGCTGCAACGCGCTGTCGCGGGCGAGCGCTGCCGAGGTGCCGGTCCAAACGACGCGGCCCTTCTCGACGATGTAGTGGCGGTCGGCCAGCCCGATCAGCGCCGCCACGTTCTTGTCGATCACCAGGATGGCCTGGCCCTCGCGCTTGAGGCGGTCGAGGCAGCTCCAGATTTCCTGGCGGATGAGCGGCGCCAGCCCCTCGGTCGCCTCGTCGAGGATCAGGAGCTTGGGATTGGTCATCAGCGCCCGCCCGATCGCCAGCATCTGCTGCTCGCCGCCGGACAGCTGGTTGCCCATGTTGCGCTGCCGCTCGCCGAGCCGCGGGAAGAAATCGAAGACGCGGGCCAGGGTCCACGGATTCTGGCGGGCCGCGCGATTGGCCGCCGCCGCGACCAGGTTCTCGCGCACCGACAGGTTGGGAAAGATCTGGCGACCTTCGGGCACCAGCCCGAGACCCAGGCGAGCGATGCGGAAGGCGGGCAGGGCATCGACGCGGGTGCCCTCGAACTCCACCGATCCGCTGCGCGTCGTCAGCAGGCCCATGACCGAGCTCACCGTCGTGGTCTTGCCCATGCCGTTGCGGCCCATCAGGGTCACGACCTCGCCGGCATCGACGGCGAGCTCCATGCCGAACAGGGCCTGGCTCGCGCCGTAGAATGCGACGAGATCCTTCACCCTCAGCATCACGCCGCCTCCTCGCCGAGATAGGCCTGGCGAACGTCGGGGTTGGCGCGGATCTCGGACGGCGTGCCGCTCGCGATCGCCCTTCCGTAGACCAGCACGGTGATGCGGTCGGCGAGCTGGAACACCGCGTCCATGTCGTGCTCGATCAGCAGCATGGCGCGACTGCTTTTGAGGTCGCGCAGGAAGCCGATCATGCGCTGCGACTCCTCGGCGCCCATGCCGGCCATCGGCTCGTCGAGCAGAAGCAGGCGCGGGTCGCCGGCGAGCGCCATCGCGATTTCGAGCTGGCGCTGCTCGCCGTGGCTCAGGATGGCGGCCGGCGTGTCGGCACGCGCCGCGAGCCCGACGTCGGCCAGGCCCTGCCGTGCTGGCCCGAGCAGGCTTTCGTCGCGGCGCGCGTCGGCGAGGAAGCGGAAGGAATGGCCGGCATGCGCCTGGACCGCCAGCGCCACGTTGTCGAGCGCGGTGAACTCGCGCAGCACCGAGGTGATCTGGAAGGAACGCGCGAGGCCAAGGCGCACGCGGGCATGCATCGGCAGGCGCGTGATGTCGCGGCCGGCGAAGCGGATGGTGCCCGAGTCGGGCCGCAGGTTGCCGGTGAGCTGGCTGACCAGGGTGGTCTTGCCGGCGCCGTTGGGGCCGATCAGGGCGTGGATCTCGCCGGGCCGCACGTCGATCGAGACCGTGTCGGTGGCGACCAGGCCGCCGAAGCGCTTGATCAGGCGATCGGTCGAGAGCAGCGCGTCAGCCACGGCGGCGCCCCATCAGCGAATCGATGCCACCCCTCGCGTAGAGCGCGATCAGCACAAGCATCGGCCCGAAGACGATCTGCCAGTACTCACCCCAGCCCTTGCGCAGCAGGTCGAGCAGCGGCTTCAGCGACTCCTCCAGCAGGAAGAAGGCGATGGTGCCATAGAGCGGGCCGAACAGCGTGCCCATGCCGCCCAGCACGACGATGACGATCAGGTCGCCCGACTTCACCCAGGACATCATCGCCGGCGAGATGTAGGCGCCCTCGTTGGCCATCAGGATGCCGGACAGGCCGCCGAAGGCACCGGAAATGGTGAAGGCGGCCAGACGGTAGCGGAACACCGGGAAGCCGAGCGCCGCCATGCGCAGCTCATTCGACTTGGCGCCGCGGATCACCAGGCCGAAGCGCGAGTTGGCGAAGCGGCTGCAGAACCACAGGGTGGCGCACAGCAGGGCCAGGCAAAGCCAGTAGAACGAGGCCTTGTCGCGCAGGTCGATCAGGCCGGGGAAGCGGCTGCGGCCGATGTTGAGGCCGTCGTCGGCGCCATAGGCCTCGAGGCCGACCCCGACGTAGTAGACCAGCTGGGCGAAGGCCAGGGTGATCATGATGAAGTAGAGGCCGCGGGTGCGCAGCGACAGCGCGCCGACCACGAGCGCCCACAGTGCCGACGCAAAAATCGCGACCGGCCACTGGATCCAGCCGCTGGCGATGCCGTGGTGGGCCAGGATGCCGACGGCGTAGCCGCCGGTGCCGAAGAACACCGCATGGCCGAAGCTCACCATGCCGCCATAACCCAGGATCAGGTTGAGGCTGACGGCAGCGATCGCCCAGATCAGCACGCGGGTGCCGACCGACAGGATGTAGCGCTGGTCGAACGCCTGCGTCAGCAGCGGCAGCGCGGCGAGCAGCACCAGCAGGACGAGAGTGACGATCCCGCGAGTCGTGCGGAGAGCGGCGACGAGGTCGGTCATGCGCCGGGGTGGACCGAGAACGACCTCATCCTGAAGAGCTGCGCGCAGCGCGGCGTCTCGAAGGATGGGCTGCGGACGCGGTGCCTGCTCCCCATCCTTCGAGACGCGCCCTGTGGGCGCTCCTCAGGATGAGGCCTTTGCCCGTGCGGCCACGCCTCCGGAAGAGACCTTTGCTCGCGCGGCCACTCCCCGGGATAGGGCCTTTGCTCGTGCAGCCACGCCCCAGGGGCAAGGTTCATTCGGAGTCGCCTTGCCATCATGCCCGCTGCCCGAACAGGCCGGTCGGGCGCCACACCAGGACGGCCGCCATGACGACGTAGATCAGGACCTGGGAGATCGCCGGGGCGGCGCTCGAGGCGGCGGCGGAGCTGAGGAAGGTCTTGAGGAAGTCGGGCAGGAAGGCGCGGCCGACGATGTCGATCTGGCCGACCACCATGGCCGCGACGAAGGCGCCCTTGATCGAGCCGATGCCTCCGATGACGATGATGACGAAGGCCAGGATCAGGATGTCGTCGCCCATGCCGATCTTGACCGAGGTGATCGGCGCGGCCATCAGGCCGGCCAGGCCGGCGAACACCGCGCCGAGGCCGAACACCAGGGTGAACAGCAGCTCGATGTCGACGCCCAGCGCGCCGATCATGCGCCGGTTCGAGGCGCCGGCGCGGATCAGCATGCCGAGCCGGGTGCGCGCTACCAGCCAGGCAAGCAGCACCGCCACGAGGGCGCCGACGACGATGATGGCGAAGCGATAGGCGGGGTAGGGCACGCCCGGCAGGATATCGATCGTGCGGTTGAGGAAGGAGGGAACCGCCAGGCTCTTGCCGGCAGGGCCCCAGATAACCCGCACGAGCTCGTTGAAGAACAGGATCAGGCCGAAGGTCGCCAGCACCTGGTCGAGATGGTCCCTCGCATAGAGCCGCCTTGCCACCACCATCTCGACGACGACGCCCAGCAGGAACGTCGCCGGCAGCGCCAGCAACGCCCCGAGCACGAACGAATCGGTCCACCCGACGAACGTCCAGGCGATGTAGGCGCCCATCATGTAGAGCGAGCCGTGCGCCAGGTTGACCAGGTCCATGATGCCGAAGGTCAGCGTCAGGCCGGCGGCGAGCAGGAACATCAGCAGGCCGAGCTGCACGCCGTTCAGCACCTGGAGCAGCAGATAGTCCATTCCCCCGTCGCGCCCCCGCAGCTCGGCAAAGCAAACGGGAGCGCGTCGCCGCGCTCCCGCCGGTCGTCAGGCCGTAGGCCTCACTTCATCGGGCACTTCTCGTAGTACGAGTCCTTGCCGTCCTTCACCGCGGTGGCGATGGTCTTCACCGTCATCACGCCGTCGGCATCCTTGACCGCTTCCTGGATGTAGAAGTTCTGGATCGGGAACTGGTTGGTGTTGTACTTGAAGTCGCCGCGCAGCGACTTGAAGTTGGCCTTCTTCATCTCGGCGCGCACCTTGTCCTTGCTCGAGACGTCGCCCTTCAGGGCCTCGGCCGCCGACGCGATCAGCATGATCGAATCGTAGCTCTGGGCGCCGTAGTAGGACGGATAGACGCCATGCTTCTTCTTGAAGTCGGCGACGTAGCGCTTGTTCTGCTCGTTCGGCAGGTCGTTGACCCATTCCTGGGCGCCGAGCGTGCCGAGCGCCAGCTCCTTCTGCTGCGGCAGGGTGATCGCGTCGATCGAGAACACCTGGTAGAGCGGGATCTGGCCCTTCAGGCCGGCCTGGGCGTACTGGGTGAGGAACTGAACGCCGTGAGCGCCGGGATAGAAGATGAAGATGCCATCCGGCTTGGCGGCGCGGATCTTGGCGAGCTCGGCCGAGAAATCGAGCTGGTCGGGCCACTTGGTCAGGTCCTCGCCGACGATCTGGCCCTTGAAGGTGCGCTTGACGCCCGCGAGCATGTCCTTGCCGGCGGCGTAGTTGCCGGCCATCAGGTAGAGGCTCTTCACGCCCTTGTCCTGCAGGTAGCCGCCCATCGCCATCGGCGTCTGGTCGTTCTGCCACGAGGTCGAGAAGAAGTTCTTGTTGCACAGCTCGCCGGCGATCTGCGACGGCCCGGCGTTGCTCGAGATCAGGATCGTGTCGCCTTCGTCGGTCACGGTCTTGAGCGAGGCGAGCAGCACGTTCGACCAGATGTAGCCGGCGATGAAGTTGACCTTGTCCTGCTGGACGAGCTTCTCCGAGCGCTGCTTGCCGACATCCGGCTTGAACTGGTCGTCCTCGTAGATGATCTCGAACGGCCGACCGCCCATCTTGCCGCCGAGGTGCTCCTTGGCCAGCTCGACCGACCGGCGCATGTCCTCGCCGATGGCCGCCTGCGGCCCGGAGAACGTGCTGATGAACCCGATCTTGATCGGCGCCTGGGCCATGGCTGGCTGCAGGCTGAAAGCCAGTACCGCGATTGTTGCAGCCCCAAACAATCTGTAGGTCATTCTTCGCCTCCCGTTCCTGATCCCCGTCCCTGATCGGGCGCTATAACAGCCGAATATCCCGGCGGCAACAATGGGCAACCCCGGTCGCCGGACCTCGGATCAGAGCGCGATTGAGTGAGGCCCTCCTCGATGCTTCAGCCAAGAAGAACCACGCTCTGGCCGAAGCCTACGCCCGAAGCTTGAAACGCTGGATCTTGCCGGTCGCCGTCTTCGGCAGCTCGGTCACGTACTCCACCCAGCGCGGATACTTGTAGGGCGCCAGGGTCTTGCGGCAGAGCGTCATTAGCTCCTCCGTCAGGGCCGGGCCGCCGGCGCCAGCCTCCTTCAGGACCACGTAGGCCTTGGGCTTTATCAGCGCGTGCTCGTCGGGGTGGCCGACGATGGCGGCCTCGAGGACGGCGCCGTGGCCGATCAGGCAGCCTTCGATCTCGACCGGCGAGCACCAGATGCCACCGACCTTGAGCATGTCGTCGCTGCGGCCGTCGTAGATGAGATAGCCCTCGTCGTCCTGGCGGTAGGTGTCGCCGGTGTCGAGCCAGCCGTCGACCATGGTCTCCGCCGTCTTCTCCGGCTTGTTCCAGTAATACCGGGCGGTCGATTCGCCCCGAATCCACAGCCGGCCGCTGGCGCCCACGGGCACCGGCTTGCCGGCCTCGTCGAGGATGCGCACGTCGTAGCCCGGCACCGGCCGGCCGCTGGTGCCCGGCTTGTGGTCGCCGAGGCGGTTGCCGATGAAGATGTGCAGCGCCTCGGTCGAGCCGATGCCGTCGAGGATGATCGTGCCGGTCCGCTCCTTCCACCGCCGGAAAATCTCGGCCGGCAACGCCTCGCCCGCCGACACGCACGCCCGCACCGACGTGAGGTCGCGGCCGCCCTTCTCCAGCGCCGCCAGCTGGGCGGCATAGAGCGCCGGCACGCCGTAGTAGAGGGTCGGCCTGAACCGCTCGATCGTCTCGAAGGTCGTGTCCGGGGTCGGGCGGCGATCGTCGAGGACTGCCGTGCTGCCGGTCCACAGCGGGAAGGTCATGCCGTTGCCGAGCCCATAGGCGAAGAACAGCTTGGCGGCGGAGAACGAAACGTCGCTCTCCGTCACGCCGAGGACGCGCACGCCGTAGAGCTCGCTGCTCACCACCATGTCGCGCTGCCGGTGCACGGCCCCCTTGGGCCGCCCGGTCGAGCCGGAGGAGTAGAGCCAGAAGCAGTCGTCGCCGGGGCTGGCGAGGCGGGCGTCGAGCGTGTCCGACGCCTTGGCCATCTCGGCCAGGAAGGCATCGACCGTCAGGGCCTCGACAGGTGCCTGGACCAGCGCCGGCTCGATCTCGCCGGCGAACTCGATCGAGTAGACCACGAGCCCGCAGCCCGAATCCTCGAACATGTAGGCGTAGTCGGGCGCGCGCAGCAGGGTGTTGGGCGGGATCGGCACGATCCCGGCCTTGATGGCTCCCCAGAAGAGATAGAAGAAGGCGGGACAGTCCTTGACCACCATCAGCAACCGGTCGCCGGGCTGCAGGCCCGCCGCCAGCAGCGTGTTCCCGGCGCGGTTCACGCGCTCGGCCAGCTCGGCGTAGGCGACGGTTTCCTGCGCCGTCCGGATCGCGGCCTTCGCGCCGCGGCCCTCCGCGACATGCCGGTCGATGAACGGCACCGCGACGTTGAAGCGGTCGGGCAATGTCACCCGATGGTCGGAGTCGAAGGAGATGCCGGAAGGAAGAGCCATGATCGAGCCCGGATCAAAAGGTGGCGCTTCCTTCACCCGTACTTCTTCTTGAGTTCCTCGCGCAACTGTTCCCAGGGTATGCCGCTGGAAGGATTGCGAATGAGTGCCTCGGCCCGGCGGTGCAGCTCGGCCAACAATTCCGGCTCAAGGGGGCGATCCAGGTTGATCGCCTCCCTGGCGCGCTCGTCGCCGTGCACGGCATCCAGGGCTATGCTCATTCGCAGCTTGTCGATCAGCTCCAGGCGTTCGTCGACGCTCAATGATCTCGGGTCGAATTCCTGTACGTCCATGGCAAACTATATCTCCGTGCCCGCTCGAGTTCCAGTTCCCCTCGGTTGCGGCGAAAACAGAATCCACTACGCCGGATCGCGCGTGCGTTCCCGTCTCAAGCCCGCCCGTGAAGCAGCGACAGCGGGAGGGCGTCGTCTGCCGCGACGTCGCGCGGCCCGTCCTCGATCGGCTGCCACAGGAAGCCGTCCAGCGCCGCCGTCCGGCAACTCATGCTGGCGACGATCGTGACCTCGCCCCGTCGCGGCACGCGGCGGCCGAACTGCTCGAGGCGGGAGGCGACGTTCACGGCCTCGCCGATCGCCGTGTAGTCGACGCGGCCGGCGAACCCGACATTGCCGACCAGCACGGTGCCGGTGTGCAGGCCGACGCGCATGCGACAGGCGTGCAGCCCGGCGGCGCGGCGCTCGCGATTGAATGACTCGACCTCGCGCGCGATGGCGAGCGCGCCCTGGCACGCCGCGCGCGCGTGGTCGGCCGTGGGGTCGGGCGCGCCCCAGAAAGCCATCAGACCGTCGCCGATGTACTTGTCGATGGTGCCGCCGGATGCCTCGATGGCGGGACCGACGCGCGCCAGCAGATCGTTGAGGTAGGTCGCGGTCTCGGTCGCCGGACGGCCGCGCGCGTAGGCGGTGTATCCCTCGAGGTCGGAGAACAGGATGGTGATGGCGCGATCCTCGCTCGCCGGCAGCGCGCCTTGCTGGGCGACCAGCCGCTCGACGAGCGCGCGCGGCAGGTAGGTGGCGGCCAGCCCGAGACCGCGCGCCATGCGCTCGAAGGCGCGATTGGCGAGGTTCAGCTCGCGGACCCGGCTGTCGCCGAGGGTTGGTACCTTGTCGAGCTGCAATCGCTCGACGGCGCGCGCCGCGTCGGCGAGCGCCAGGATCGGCCGCGCCAGGCGCCGGCCGACATAGACCGCGATGATCGCCGTCAGCAGCATCAGGACGCCGCCCGCGATCAGGATCCCGCGCACGATCCAGCGCGCCCAGGCCGATTCGCGGCCCGCCAGGTGGTAGCCGATGGTGAGCGCGGCGGGCTTGTACGCGTCGATCTCGCGGAAGATGAAGCCGTGGCTGCTGTCGCCCACCCAGTTCCAGTGGCCGGACACGGTGCTGCCCGGCCCGAGCCAGACCAGCTCGTTGGCATCGGGCGCCCACAGGGCGGCCAGCACCGGATCGTTGACCTCGTCGAGAGTGGAGAACCGGCCGCGCGCGCGCTGCTCGGCGCTGCCTTGCTCCTTGCCCAGCCAGGGATGGGCCAGCACCTTGTCGCGACCGGCCAGGATGAAGGGCTTGCGTGCGCCGGCAAGCTCCAGGCTCTTCAGGAAGCGCGACAGGTCTGACGTGCCGATGGCCGCGCCGATGACGCCGCGAAACTCGCCGCGCACGCGGATCGGCACGATGACCGGCAGGATCGGCTCGCCCACCGCGCGCGACCATTGCGGCTCGCCCCAGCCCGGTCCGTCCATCGTTCGGGCGCGGTCGAACAGGGCCTCCGGCACGGGCAGGTTCTCGCGCTGCTCCGGCCGCATGCTGCGGTCGGCGCGGGTGAACCGCATCGGCTCGCCCTCGACCGGGAAGACGACGAAGCCCACGGCCTGCGGCGCGGCCGCCAGCGTGCCCAGGCCGAACGTTCGCCACTGCTCACGGTCGTCGAAGTCGATCTCGCCCCGGGCGATCGCCTCGCTGATGTAGGCCAGCTGGTCGCGCACGGGTCCGACATGGGCCTGCAGGCGCTGGTCGATCAGGTCGACCGTGACCTCGTTGAGAAGGCGCGACGAGGCCTCGAAGTTGCTCTGCGCGGCGAGGTAGGCGATGCCGATCACCGGCGCCATGGCGACGAACACGAGCCCCACGAGCACGACCGGCAGCAGGCGTGCGATCGGCCATCCCGCCGGAGTGGTGCCGCCGCGGCTCCCGGCTTCGGCCGACGGGCCGGATCTTGGGTCGGAACCGGCCAGTTCGAGCACCATCGTCGATATGTCCCTGCTGGTTGCGGCGGCCGATCGTGGTGCGGCAGGACGTCAAAAAAGTGGCAGGTCGGTTCCCAGCGACTCATCACCAAAAGCGAGCGCTGCAGCACCGCTGACAACCCGAGCGCAGCGAGAGGGACCTTGTGGCCGCAGGAAGGGTCCTCTCAGCGCTCGGGATGACAGAAGTGCGTCACATGGAGCACTTGCTTCGAGACAGCCTCCGAATCGGCACCGGCCTCGTGGACGACGAGTCGCTGGCCGGCTCCCGCCGGGCCAGGTCAGAGCTTCGCGCCGGATGCTTTCACGGGTGCCTGGAAGGTTTGCACCTGGCCGGCGACAAAGGCTGTGAACTCGGCGGTCGTCATGGGCTTGGTGACGAAGCCCAGCTCGCCCAGCCGCTCGACGATCTTCGGATCGGCCAGCACCTCGGCGGCGGCCTTGTGCAACGTGGCCTGTGCCGCCGGTGGAAATCCGGCCGGCGCCGAGAGGCCGACGAAATTCTCGGCGACCAGCTTGGGATAGCCGAGCCCGGTGACCAGCGGCACGTCGGGCGCCGACGGCGCCTTCTGCGTCGAGGTGAGCGCGAGCATGCGCAGCTTGCCGTCCCTGGCCAGCGGCAGCACCTCGGTGAGCGTGACGACCGCGAAATCGAGCTGGCCCGCCATCATGTCCTGGAACATCGGCGCCGCGCCGCGATAGCCGATATGCTCCATGGCGAGGCCGAGCTCGGCCTTGAACATCTCGCCGATGATGTGGCCGATCGAGCCCTGGCCGCCCGAGCCGAAGGGCACCGTCTTGCCCTGTGCCTTGATCCAGGCGATCAGCTCATTCATGTCCTTGGCCGGCACGGCGGGGCGCACCACGAAGGCGTTGGCCACCGAGCCGATATAGGCCACGTGCACGAAGTCCTTCAGCGGATCGTAGGGCGGCTTGTCGAACAGGTAGGGCGCGATCGAGATCGGCGCGCTGTTGGACAGCATCAGCGTATGGAAATCGTCCTTGGCCTGCAGCACGAAGTTGGCGCCGATCGTGGTGCCGCCGCCCGGCTTGTTGTCGACGATGATGGTCTGGCCGAGCTTCTCCTGCAGGGGACCCGAGATCACGCGCGCAGCGGCGTCGGATGCGCCGCCGGGCGGGAAGGTGACGATGATCTTGACCGGCCGGGACGGCCAGGCCTGCTGCGCCCTGGCGCCGCCGGCGAGGGCCAGCGCGGCGGCCGAGCCGAGAATTGTCCTGCGTGCGATCATGCCTTCCCCCGTCGTTTCCATGCCGCGATCGAAGCAATCGGCATGCCCGGGGTCACGCTCCGCCACGAAAAAGTGAAAAGCCCCACGGCGTCATCTTGAGCGGCAGATGGTAGTGCTGCGCGAGGTCTGCGATCCCGAAGCGGTAGGGCACGATCTCGAGGAAGGCCGGCTTCGGCAGCACCACGCCCTGGCTGCGATACCAGGCGCCGACATGGAAAATCGCCTCGTAGAGGCCGGTCTCGCGCAAGCCTTCGCCGCGCACCGTTGGATGGTCGAACGCGCCCGATGCACCGACGGTACCGCCGGCGAGAGTGCCGCCATCCGGTCCCTTCAGCTCGACCTTCAGCCCGGCTGCGGGCACACCGCGAGAGACATCATAGACATGAATGGAAATACCGCCGGCCATCAGCAGACCATGGCACTCTCGTTGGCACTCGTAGGTGCAGCCCGGCACCCTTCGGCTGCACCACCGACGGGAGCGGCTGAGACGGGATGGGGACTGAAGTCGACGGAGTCCTCGTGCAGACGAAGGCGCGAACGAACAGCGAGCGGGTCGCGTCGCAGGTCGATGATGGCGATGACCGTTACATTGTGGCGCGACAAACGATAGTAGATGCCAAGAGACCACTTCTGAACGACCGCACGATGCAAGCCGCGCCCGACGCGCGGCAAACCCCGCGGGAAGATGGCGATTGCCTGGAAAGTCACCGACAGATCCGCCGCAAGCTCCGTCGGCGTCGCCGGGTTGTTGGCAGCGAGCCGATCGGCGAGCAGCCGCCATTCGCGCGTCGCGCGACGAGACAGGATGATTGGCCTCATCCGTACTTGTGCTTCAGCTCGACGAGGAGACTCTTCCAGGACGTCGTGCTGTCGGGGTCCTTCTCGGCTGCATCCGCCTCACGTTCCAGCCCTGCCACGAAGTCCACGTCCATGGCAGACCAGGTCGAAACTACCTTCGACGCTTCGCTGTTGCCGGCGGCGGCAGACTGCTCGATGCTGTCCCAAAGACGCTCGATCAGGCGCAGTCGCTCGTCGATGCTGAGCGAGGTCAGGTCGATGTCAGTGATTGGCATGGCCTTCCTCCCTTGGGGGAGGTGATTGTATCGGCAGTGCTACGATCCTGCAAAGTGCCGTGAGCTACCACCGTCAGTTGAACCGCACGTACTCGAAATCGGTCGGCTGGCCGTTGATGCCGCGGGCCGGCGGAGCGATCCAGTTGGCGTACTTGCCGGGCTCGACCACGGCGCCGCCCATCAGGGAGATGACGAAGGCGCGGTCCTCGTCGGTCGGCAGCCACCTGGCCTCGCTGGCCTGCCAGTCGGCCTCGCTCAGCACCTTGCCGTCGGGCGAGACGCGCAGGCCGGCGAAGGCGCCGATGCGGCGGTTGAAGGCGCGGTGCGGCAGCTTCATCTCGAAATCGATGCCGGCCTTCTCGATCATCTTGTTCCAGCGCGCCACGCCGCGCGCGCAATCCTCGATGTAGTCCTGGCGCAGCCGCTCGTTCAGCGCCTGCAGTGCCGGCACGGTCTTCCTGACGATGCGGCCGTCCTCGACGCTGTCGATCTCGAAGGTCGCATTGGTCAGCAGGTGATCGTCGTCGATGCGGGTCTCGAGGAAGCGGCCCTTGACGCCCATCGTGTAGTAGTTGGCGGCGTTGGTCGACGCTTCCTGGCCGAACAGGTCGAGCGACACCGAGTAATGGAAGTTCAGGTATTTCTGGATGGTCGCGAGATCGATGCCGCCCAGGCCGCGCACGTCGTCGGTCCTGTGCTCCTTCATCAGCTCGCAGGTGCGCTGGATGATGCGGCCGACGCCGCTTTCGCCCACGAACATGTGGTGCGCTTCCTCGGTCAGCATGAAGCGGCAGGAGCGCGACAGCGGGTCGAAGCCCGATTCGGCCAGCGAGGCGAGCTGGTACTTGCCGTCGCGGTCGGTGAAGTAGGTGAACATGAAGAACGACAGCCAGTCCGGCGTCTTCTCGTTGAAGGCGCCGAGGATGCGCGGCTTGTCGGGATCGCCGGAATGGCGCTCCAGCATCGCCTCGGCTTCCTCGCGGCCGTCGCGGCCGAAATAGGCGTGCAGCAGGTAGACCATCGCCCACAGATGCCGGCCTTCCTCGACGTTGACCTGGAACAGGTTGCGCAAGTCGTAGAGCGACGGCGCGGTCTTGCCGAGCAGGCGCTGCTGCTCGACCGAGGCGGGCTCGGTGTCGCCCTGGGTGACGATCAGGCGGCGCAAGGTCGAGCGGAGCTCGCCCGGCACGTCCTGCCACGCCGGCTTGCCCTTGTTGTCGCCGTACGGGATCACGCGGTTGGCATCCTGCTCGGCCAGGAAGATGCCCCAGCGATACTCCGGCATCTTCACGTAGCCGAAATTGGCCCAGCCGTTGGCGTCGGTCGAGATGGCGGTGCGCAGGTAGACATCGAAGGCGTTGCTGCCGTCCGGCCCCATGTCCTTCCACCAATCGAGGAAGCGCGGCTGCCAGTTCTCCAGCGCGCGCTGCAGGCGGCGGTCGCTCGCGAGGTCGACATTGTTGGGAATCAGCTGGCTGTAATCGATGGCCATGGTTGCCTCCTCAGGCCCGCTTGCGGTCGAACTTGCTCTGTTTGCCGGATCCGTAAAGCTTCAGCGCACCCTCCGGGCCGGTGGCGTTGGGGCGCTGGAAGATCCAGTTCTGCCACGCCGACAGGCGGGCGAAGATCTTGGTCTCCATCGTCTCGGGGCCGGCGAAGCGCAGGTTGGCCTCCATGCCGATCAGCCCGTCGGGCGAGAAGCCGGCGCGCTCCTCGATGGCGAGGCGCACCTCGTCCTCCCAGTCGATGTCGTCTGGCGTGAAGGTCACCAGGCCGAGTGCGTCGGCCGCCTCGGCGTCGAGCGCCTCGCCGAGCACTTCCTTCAGCTCATCGATGCGACCGGGCACGCCGAGGAAGCGCGATCTTACCCGGGTCAGGTCATTGCCCATCGGATAGCAGCCGAAATTCGTCAGCGAGAGCCCGATTGTGGCAGCCGGCAGGTTGGAGCCTTCGAAGGTGCCGTTCAGCATGTAGGAGCGATCCGCTGCCAGCACCAGCTCAAGCAGCGTGCCGACGAAGCACGAGCCCGGCTCGACCAGGGCGATCAGGCTGCGCGAGCTGACGTCGAGGCGCTTCAAGGTGCGCTTCCAATACAGCTCGATCTCGTGGGACAGCCAGGTTCCGGCGCCGGCGACCAGATCGTCATAGGCATGAACCAGGGCCGCGTCGCCCTGGCTCTGCAGCACCCAGGTGCCGATCTCTGTCTCGTTGAGGCGCAAATGCAGCATGGCGTCATCGAGGTCGCGGGCCAGAGCGAGCAGCCAGAAGCCCGCACCCTGGGCGTGAATCCCTTCCTCGTCGGCGGGGGGCGGGCTGGACGGCCCCATTATGCGCAGGCGTGCGGCACGACGCTCGCGGTCGATCTCGACCGTCAGCGTGCTGTAACGGATGGTGTCGCCGTCGATGCTGCGCTCGATCTCCGTCAGCACGATCCCCGTCTCGTCCTTCGGTCGTGTCGATCGGTTGGCGACTTCCTCGGCAATTCGTCGCGTTTCGTCCGCGAGCTTGCTTGGCGGGATCAGCGCGTCGACGAGGCGCCAGTCGAGCGCCCGCTTGCCGCGCACGCCCTCGGCGGTGGTGCAAAAGAAGTCGGCGTGGTCTCGCCTCACCAGCCGCTTGTCGACCAGCCGCGTCAGCCCGCCGGTGCCGGGCAGCACGGCGAGCAGCGGCAGCTCGGGCAGGGAGACCGCGCTCGAGCCGTCGTCGGCCAGCAGGATGTGCTCGCAGGCCAGCGCCAGCTCGTAGCCGCCGCCGGCCGCGATGCCGTTGATCGAGCAGATGTAGGACTGGCCGGAATGCTGGGTGGCATCCTCGATGGCGAGCCGAGTCTCGTTGGTGAACTTGCAGAAATTCACCTTGTGATCGTGGCTGCTGAGACCCAGCATATTGATGTTGGCACCGGAGCAGAAGATGCGGTCGCGCTGGGAGCGGATGACCACGGCGCCGATCTCGGGATGCTCGAAGCGCAGGCGCTGCACCGCATCGGCCAGCTCGATGTCGACGCTGAGATCGTAGGAATTGAGCTTGAGCTTGTAGCCCGGGCGCAGCCCGCCATCCTCGTTCACGTCCATCGTCAGGTAGGCGACGCCATTCTCCAGCGCCAGCTTCCAATGGCGGTAGCGGTCGGGCGAGGTGCGGAAATCGACGGGTGGCTCGGCCATGAGGTCCCTATATCCGTAATTCGGTACTGAAATACCTATTTACTTTTCCCGGCGCAAGCCCATTCTTGAGTGGAAATGCCCCTTGTCCGCCCCGCCGAGCCGGTCGATCTGCCGGCCATCACCGCGCTCGACGCCCGCCTGACGGGGGAGGCCAAGGCCGCTTACTGGCAATCGATGCTCGAGCGCTACGCCGGTGGCCCGCCGGATCGGCATTTTCTGGTCGCCGAAAGCGAGCGCGGCGCGCTGTCGGGTTTCATCGTCGGCGAGGTCCGCGCCTGGGAGTTCGGCCAGCCGGCGGCGGGCTGGGTGTTCGCCATCCAGGTCGATCCCAGGCTCCGATTGATGGGCACGGGCAGCGCCCTGTTCGAAACCCTGGTTGGCCGCTTCAAGGCGCAGGGCGTGACGCGGGTGCGCACGCTGGTCGATCGTCGCGACAACCTCATCCTGTCGTTCTTTCGCGCCCAGGGCATGGTGGCGGGACCCTCCCTGCAGCTCGACATGGAACTCTCATGAGGGAGACTCGCATGAGGGAGCGTCCGTGAAGCTGCAGACGGCGACCCGGCTCGGCCTCTACGCCACGCTCGAACTGGCGCGCGAGCCCGACCGCATGCTGTCGGCCGCCGACCTCGCCGAGCGCTTCGGCGTGTCGGCCCATCACCTCGCCAAGGTGCTGCGCACCCTGGCGACGGCCGGCCTGGTGCGCGCCGGGCGCGGCGCCGCCGGCGGCTACCGCTTCGTCGCCAACCGGCGCCGCACCACCCTGATGGACATCGTCGCCCTGTTCGAGCCGGCTCCCGGACGACGCGCCAGCGAGCCGGGCGAGGACACCGAGATCGGCCGCAGCCTGCAGCGCGTGCTGAGCGAGATCGACGAGATCGCCGAGGCCACCTTGCGCTCGATCAGCCTGGAGACCATGCTGAAATCGAGGCGGTGATGCGCATCCTCGTGTTCCTGATGTCGGCCGTGGTCGGCCTGATGGCGTCGGCGGCAGGCGCGCAGACGGCCTGCGTCCCGGGTGATCGTCCGATCGATCCCCATTATGCGAGCGACACTGCCGACGAATGGCCGCGCGAGGCGCGGCGCATCAAGGCCAACGAGCAGCTGGTGTCGCGCGAGCGCGACCGTATGCGGCTGGCGCTGGATGGCGGCAAGTCGATCGAGCTGGTCGACTGTCCCTATGGCGACGACGGCTACCACTATCTCTACGAGCGCTACGACCAGGCGGGCCGCTTCTACGTCGTGCGAAAGTCGGCGCCCGACAAGCTCTCGTACGAGCTGGTGATGCTGCCGACCGGCCGCCTGTTCACGGTCGACGGCGCGCCGGTGTGGGCCTCGGAGAAGTCGAGGTTCCTCACCATCGGCTGCTCGCTCCAGCCGCCGCGCGGCAGCCTCGTCATCCACGCCCCGGACGGCGTGGAGATCGCGAAGGAGGCCGAGTTCGAGCTGCCGTGCGACAGCGAGAGCTGCGCGGCGCGCTGGGATCACCAGTCGTGGATCTCGGTCAGCTGCACGCCGCGCGACGGCGCCGGCAAGAAGGGCAGGGAGTTCGTCCTGATGCGCTCCAACAACGGTTCCTGGAGCAGATTCGGGCGCTGAGGCTGAAACGTCTTTCTTCCCTCCCTGCGCGCAGCGCGGGGAGGTGCCCCCGCAAGGGGGCGGAGGGGTCAAGAGCCTCAATCGAAGCGTCTGTCCGTATGTTGGTGTGAATATGATACAATTCAGCCTGCACGTTTGTCGCTCGTGACCCCTCCGCCCCCTTGCGGGGGCACCTCCCCGCGCTTCGCGCAGGGAGGAAGGAGGACGCCGTGGCCGCGAAGCCTCACGGGCCTTTGCCAGCCCATCCGTCGCGCGTCTGCGGCAGCTTCCTCTTCAAAAGCGCGCCCGCCACCACGTTGCGCAGCACCTCGGCCGTGCCGCCGCCGATGGTGAACATGCGGACGTCGCGCGCCATGCGCTCGAGCGGCAGCTCGCGCGAGTAGCCGCGGGCGCCGAAGAACTGCAGGGCGTCGTTGACGACCTGGATGGCGCTCTCGGAGGTGAACACCTTGGCCTGGGCGGCCAGCAGCATGTCGGGGAAACCGCCGTCGCCCGAGCGCGCGGCGCCGTAGACCAAGGCCTGCGCCGCGGCGAGCTTGATCGACATGTCGGCGAGCTTCCATTGCAGGCCCTGGAACTCGTTGATCGGCCGGCCGAACTGGTGGCGCTCCTCGGACCAGTCGAGCGCCAGCCTGTAGGCGCCCTCGGCGATGCCGAGCGCCACCGTCGCCGCGCCGACGCGCTGGCTGTTGTAGGCGGTCATCAGGTCGGCGAAGCCCTTCTTCAGGCCGCGCGGTGGGATCACCAGTGCCGAGGGCGGCAGCTCCATCTCCTCGAAGTCGATCACCGCCTCGGGAATGCCGCGCAGGCCCATGGTCGGCTCGCGCTTGGTGATCTTGAGCCCCTGGGTCTCGTCGCGGATCGCCAGGAAGCCGCCGATGCCTTCCTCGTTGCCCTGCTCGTCGTGGACCTTGGCGAAGATCAGGTGGAGGCGCGAGACGCCGCCCCCGGTGATCCAGTGCTTGCGGCCGTTGACGACGTAGCGGTTGCCCTTCCTGTCGGCGCGCGTGGTCATGCCGTTGGCGTCCGACCCGGCGTCGGGCTCGGTGATGCAGATCGCCGGCTTGTCGCCGGCCAGCACCATGTCGGCCGCGAGCCTCTTCTGCTCCTCCGAGCCATAGGCCATGACCGCGCTGATTGCGCCCATGTTGGTCTCGACGGCGATGCGGCCGGTGACGGCGCACGCCGACGACAGCGCCTCGATGACCAGCACGGCGTCGAGCCAGCTCTTGCCCTGGCCGCCATACCGGCTCGGGATGGTCATGCCGATCAGCCGGGCGTCCTTCAGGAGCTCGACATTGTCCCACGGATACTGCTCGGTGCGGTCGACCTCGGCAGCGCGCCGCGTCACCGGGCCGGCGGCGAGCTCGCGGGCGCGTGCCTGCAGGGCGACCTGGTCCGTCGTCAATCCATTGGCATTCATGAGGTCCTGTCCTGGCCGTGAGGGTCGATGCTGAAGACAGTAACGGCGTCGGTGCGGCCGCGCACCATGACACTGCCCAAGGCCGCGAACGCGAAGGCGTCGCCGCAGGCCTCGCGCGTGCCCTGCGAGACCAGGATGCGCGTGCCATGCTCCTTGTTCAGCTCCTCGAGCCGCGCGGCGAGATTCACCGTGTCGCCCAGCAGGGTGTAGGTGAGGCGTTGGCCGGCGCCGACGGAACCGCCGATCACGCTGCCGGTCGAGATGCCGATGCGGGTGGCGAAGGCGATGCCCATCGGCGCAATCTCGCCGAAGGTCCGGCTGCCGACGGCGCGCTGGATGTCGATCGCGGCGCGCACCGCGGCGGTGGCGTGGCCGTCGCAGGCGAGCGGCATGTTGAAGGAGGCGAACAGGCCGTCGCCGATGAAGGTGTTGACGACGCCGCCATGCGCCCGGATCGGTTCCAGGACGGTCTCCAGATACTCGTTCAGCGCGGTCACCAGCTCGTGCGGCGCGAGATACTCGGCGATGGTGGTGAAGCCCGCGATGTCGGTGAACAGGATGGTTGCCTCGCCGGTCTCGCCGGCCAGTGCGCCGTCGCCCTGCCGCCGCAGGATCGTCGATGCGACGCTTTCATCGACATAGCGCCCGAACGTCTCGCGGATCCGCTCGCGCTCGCGCAGGCCCTCGACCATCCTGTTGAACTGGCCGGTGAGCGCCCCGATGTCGTCGTTGGACGTCACCGGCGCCCGCACCGTGAGATTGCCGCCGGCGACCTTGCCCATGGCGAGCGATAGGATGCGGATCGGCCGCAGCAGCGAGCGGCCGATGAAGAATGCCGACACGGCGATGCCGATCAACGCCAGCACGACGTCGCTGACGATTTCCAAGCGAAGCCGGTCGCCGTCGTAGGAGAACAGGTCGACGACGATCGTGGCGAGGGGCGCGATCGAGATCACCACCAGGGCAACGATCAGCTTCGACCTGTAGGTGCCGAGGAAAAGCTCGAGGTTGCGGCCGTGATGGCGGTAGATGAATCCCAAGAGCGCGCCCAGGTAGTCACTGACGACGAAGTAGGTGTACGTGAAGTAGAAGACCGGAAGGATGATGCAGAGCGTCACAAGGTCGGCGAGGGTTATCGGCAGCGGATTCGGTGCGAGATTGCTGGCGACAAGGCGGAACATGACGAGCATGGCCGCCAGGATCGCCACGTTGCGGGCGGTCAGGATGGGCAGCTGGGTGATCCGCCGCTGGGTCTCCTCGAACGTCGCTTGCCCCTCGAGATAGCGCCGGATCGGCGCGAAGAGCCGGCTCGAGAGCAGATAGTTCACGCCGAGGAAGACGAGCAGCCCACTGCCGATGTTGCGCGGCGCGGAGTCCCAAGCCTCGGTGACGGCGTAGAAGGCGAGCGAGAAGACGAGATCGATGGCGGCGCAGGATGTTGCCATCAGGAGATAGCGGAAGCGAATGGCGGCGATTGCCTTGGTATCGATCGCCCTGGCGTCGAGCGCCTCGCGTCGGGTCTCGGGATTGCTCATCGGGCGGCATCTACCTCGTCAGCCGCCACGATACCCCGATGAGCGCGGATTTCCATGTCGTCCCTGGGCGAAGCCGGATGCCTCGCTCATGGGCGTCAACCTTGAGGAAACCTCACCCTGAGGAGCGACCCGCCGGGTCGCGTCTCGAAGGGTGGGGACAGAACGGGTGCTGCGACACCTTCCCTTACGATCTCGTGTGCAGCCATCCTTCGAGACGGCCCCTACGCGGCCTCCTCAGGATGAGGACGTTGTCGGGTCGAACAAGGTGAGCGCCCTGGACCGCCTCGCCTGTCACGTGTTGCAACAGACCGCTGCTTCAGGACGTCAGCTCGCGCGCGGTGATGCGATACTTGAACTTGTCCGGATCGAGCGCGTCGAGGAAGCCGCTCTTTCCCTCGCCCTGGGGATACATCAGGAAGCCGATGGCGGGTTCCTTCGAGCCCGGCAGCTCGAGGTCGTGCGCGGTGTTGAAGGCGAGCCAGTTGCCTTCCCAGGAGCCGAACAGGGCGTTGCGCGCGGCCACCACCTTCGGGTCCGTGAGCGCGAGCTTGCCCGGCGGCTCCTCGAGCACGACCTTGCGTACGTCGGCGGGATCGACCGGCGTCCAGCCGCTGCCGGGAAGCCACACCTCGGCGCGGCAGTGCTGCGCCTTGGTGACGTTCTCCGAGCCTGCGCCCAGCGCCTTGAAGCCGAACTGGGAGGGCATGACCCGGATGCCGTAGATGTCGCGCGCCGGCAAGCCGACCGACCGTGCCAGGCCGACGAACAGCGCGTTGAGATCGGCGCATTTGCCGCTGAGATTGCCGGTTCGGATCATGGTGGTGATGTCGCCGACGCCGCAGCCCAACGTCGCCGGGTTGCGGAACGTGTTCTCGACCACCCAGTCGTAGATCGCGCGCGCCTTGGCGAGGTCGTCCTTCTTGCCCTTGACGATGCCCTCGGCGGTCTCCTTGACCAGTCCGCCGGTCGGCAGCAGCTCGGTGGCGGCGAGATTGAGCTTGCGCTCGGCGTCGCCCAGCGGCGGGGCATTGCCCTGGCCGGGCTGCACCGCGCGATCCTGAGCCTGCACCTGGGCCGCGACCTCGATCGCCGGCGATTGCTGGTCGGCTGCCCATTCGACCTCGAGCATCTCGGCGCCGTACCTGGCATCGCGCACGCGATTCGCAGCCTTGGCATTGCCCGTCCACGAGACGTTGCCCGGCCGCTGCCACTCTGCGGCCTCGAAGGTCGGCAAGGGGATCCAGGCCCGTGTGGCACCGCCCGTCGGCTCGACCCGCGTGGTCAACAGATAGGTTCGCCAGCCCTTCGGCGCCGGCGCATAGGTGGCCTGGGCGGACGCCAGGCGCGGCGCAAGGCCGAGAGCGCCGGCTGCAAGGCCGGCCTTCAACATGTCACGACGATTCATGCTCTTCCTTTCACGCCGGCGGAGGACGGCCGTCCCGTCGTCGGGAGTGCCCCTGCCTTCCCGGGCCAAAAATCGCACCGCACGCGGCAGCGGTCTTCCGTGAAGATGCGCACAGTTGCAGGCGGAACGCGTGGTCGTCAACGATGCCGTGCTCGGGCGGACCATGGAGGCGGCGTCCCGGCCATGCTAGGTGGCCGTCATGACGCACACGCTCGACGATCTGAATCGAATGCCGGCGGCGGCCTTCGCCGCCGCGATTGGCGATACCTTCGAGCACGCACCCTGGGTCGCCGAAGCGGCTGCTGCCAAGAGACCCTTCGCCACGGTAACGGCCCTGCACGAGGCGATGATGGGCGCGGTTCGCGCCGCACCGCGCCCGCAGCAGCTTGCCTTCTTGAATGGTCATCCCGACCTGGCCGGCAAGGCGGCGCGCGCCGGCGCCATCACCCTCGACTCCCGGAACGAGCAGGCGAGCGTCGGCCTCGACACCCTGAGCGACGAGGACTTCGACCGCTTTCATCGCCTCAACGACGCCTACAGGACCAGGTTCGGCATCCCGTTCATGATCTGCGTGCGACGCCACACGCGCGACTCGATCCTGTCGCAGTTCGAGAGCCGGCTGGCCAACGACGCGGCCGGCGAGCTCGCCGCCGCCCTGCAGGAAGTCTTCTACATCACGCGCCTTCGGATCGCGGCCAAGGTCACGGGCGAGGGCATCCCGCAGGTCAACGGGCGGCTCAGCACCCATGTGCTCGACACCCATGCCGGCCGGCCGGCGGTCGGTGTCGCTGTCGAGCTGTATGAGCTCGCCGGCGAGCGCGCGCACCGGATTGCGAGCGCCACGACCAATGCCGATGGCCGCACCGACAGCCCCTTGATCGCAGGCCGCCCGTTGCCAATTGGTCGATACGAGCTGCGCTTCGCGATCGGCAACCACTATCGCAGCAGGGGCATCGACAGCGGCGATCCGCCGTACCTCGATATCGTCCCTTTGCGCTTTTCCATTGCCGAGCCCGAAGGGCATTATCACGTCCCGCTGCTTTGCACGCCCTGGAGCTACTCGACCTATCGCGGGAGCTGAGGGCGACACCCCTGTGAGGAGAAGGAGAGTTCCATGACCTATGGCGATGTCTCGCTGATGATCGACGGCGCCTGGACCAAGGGCGCGAACGGGCGGACGATCCCGGTGATCAACCCGGCGACCGAGGAGGTGATCGGGCAGGTGGCGCATGCCGAGAGGAGCGATCTCGACCGCGCGCTCGCCGCGGCCGACAAGGGCTTCAAGCAGTGGCGCAAGGTCTCGGCCTACGAGCGCTACAAAATCATGCGCAAGGCGGCCGACCTGATGCGCCAGCGACTCGACGAGATCGCCACCATGATGACGACGGAGCAGGGCAAGCCGCTCTACGAGGCCAAGATCGAGACCAACCTGGCCGCAGACATCATCGACTGGATGGCCGAGGAAGGCCGCCGCACCTACGGCCGCCTGGTGCCGGCGCGCGCCGAGAACGTGTACCAGATGGTGATCAAGGAGCCGGTCGGTCCGGTCGCCGCCTTCACGCCATGGAACTTCCCGATCAACCAGGTGGTGCGCAAGGCCTCGGCGGCCCTCGCCACCGGCTGCTCGATCATCGTCAAGGGGCCGGAGGACACGCCGGGCTCGTGCGCCCAGCTCATCAAGGCCTTCGTCGATGCCGGCGTGCCGGCCGGCGTCATCCAGCTGGTCTACGGCGTGCCGTCGGAGATCAGCGAGTACCTGATCCCCCATCCGATCATCAGGAAGGTGACCTTCACCGGCTCGACGCCGGTCGGCAAGCAGCTCGCCGCCCTGGCCGGCGCGCACATGAAGCGCGTCACCATGGAGCTGGGCGGCCACGCGCCGGCCATCGTGTTCGAGGACGCCGACCTCGAGCAGGCGGTCAACGTCCTGGGTGCCAACAAATTCCGCAATGCCGGCCAGGTCTGCGTCGCGCCGACGCGCTTCCTGGTGCACGAGAAGGTCTATCCCGAGTTCGTCGAGCGCTTCACCGCCTACGCGAAGAACATGAAAGTGGGCAACGGGCTCGAGGCCGACACCAAGATGGGCCCGCTGGTCGCTGAACGCCGCCTGCATGCCATGGACTCGTTCGTCTCCGATGCCATCGCCAAGGGCGCCAGGATCCAGACCGGCGGCCAGCGCAAGGGCAACAAGGGCTACTTCTACGAGCCGACCGTCATGACCGACGTGCCGCTCGATGCGAAGATCATGAACGACGAGCCGTTCGGCCCGCTGGCGCCGATCACGCCGTTCAAGGATTTCGACGGCGTGGTCAAGGAGGCCAACCGGCTGGCCTGGGGCCTCGCCGCCTACGCCTACACGAAGAACACCAAGACCGCGGCGCAGATCGGCGCGGCCTTCGAGAGCGGCATGGTGTCGATCAACCACCACGGCCTCGCCCTGCCGGAAGTGCCGTTCGGCGGCGTCAAGGATTCGGGCTACGGCTCCGAAGGCGGCATCGAGGCGCTCGAGGGCTACCTCAACACCAAGTTCGTGAGCCAGCTCGGGATGTGACGCGCAGCGCGCCCCGCGTCATCCTGAGCGCAGCGAACAATCTACCCCTCCCCAGCGTCTTCGCTGGGGCGGTGCCCCGTCATACGGGGCGGAGGGGTCATGAGTCACAACCTCGCTGCCTCTCGTGGCTCATGACCCCTCCGTCCGCGAAGACGCGGCCACCTCCCCAGCTTCGCTGGGGAGGTATCACGAACATCAATCCACCTTCGCGCCCGACGCCTTGATGATCGGCGCCAGCATGGCCTCCTCGGCGCGGCGGAAGGCCACGGTATCGGCCGGGGTCTTGTAGAGCGACGTGGCGCCCTGGGCGAGAAAGGCCGTCTTCAGGGCCTTGCTTTCGAGAGCCTGCTTCACCAGCGCGTTCGCCTTCTCGACCATCGCCGGCGGCAGGCCGGCGGGGCCGCACAGGCCGCCCCACGACGTCATCTGGAAGCCGGGCATGTAGTCCGACATCGGCGGCACGTCGGGCGCGATCGGGCTGCGCTCGGGCGAGGTGACGGCGAGTGCGCGAATCTTCCCGGCCCTGACCTGCGCCATTGGCCCGGGGATGTTGTCGAACATCATGTCGATCTGGCCGGCCAGCATGTCCTGCAGCGCGGGGGCGCCGCCGCGGTAGGGCACGTGGAACATGTTGAGGCCGGCACGCTGCTTGAACATCTCGCCGCAGATGTGCGGGCTCGTCCCGGAGCCGCCGGAAGCGAAGGAATACTTGCCCGGATTGGCCTTGATCAGCGCCATCAGCTCGGGAACCGTCTTCACCGGCAGGTCGAGCTTGACGACCAGGATGTTCGGCACGGCCCACAGGGTGCTGATCGGGGTGAAGTCCTTGTCGGCATCGAACGGCAGCTTGGCGTAGAGCGTGGGCGCAATGGCATGCGGCGCGATGCTGAGCAGGCCGACCGTGTAGCCGTCGGGGGCCGACTTGGCGATCACGTCGGCGCCGGCATTGCCGCCCGAGCCGCCCTTGTTCTCGACGACGAACTGCTGGCCGGTGAGCTCGCTGAGCTCCTGGCAGACGATGCGCGACAGCACATCGGTGGCACCGCCGGCAGGGAAAAGATTGACGTAGCGAACGGATTTGTTGGGCCAGTTGGCCTGCGCCCGGGCGATGCCCGAGGCGATCATTGGACTGCTGAGCACGCCGGCCATGCCGGCAATCACGCGACGACGCGACACGAAACGCCTGATCATCTAAGAGCCTCCCGGATACCAGTTTCTTGATTGGCGGCATCCCGGGCCTGCGGGCGGCATTGCGTTGCGCTCTCGCCCGCCACGCTTGTGACTAGAACGAAGCCTTGATCACCGGACCAGCCGAGGACGCGCACCCACGCAACGCAACGCCACTTATACAACACTTTCGTCGCGCCGCACGGCGTCACCTTCCGGCCTTGGCGCCGAAGCGCCGCCAGACCCGCCGACCGCGACTGGCCTGGAAACCATGCGGCCTGCGTCGACCCATATTTCGCGAATGCGGCCATTTGTGGCTCGAACCCTGCGAATCCCGTCGCCCTGGCTGGCATAGCCACTGGTCAGGCCGGCATGACGTCGAGCGCGGCGCTCGGCCGGCGGTCCATGCCGTCGCAGTCGTTTCCTTCGGCCTCTTGCCAAGGGTGCGCGAACTTATCGGCGCGCTTGATCGGCGCACGGCGAATCGCGAGACTTGATCCACTGCGCCACAAGAAGGACCCGCTCATGCCGGATCGTGACGACCTCGGTTCGGCCTGGAAGCTACCGCCCAGCCGCTACCTCGCGAGCCGGCCCGTCGAGCACCGCGTGCCGACGCCAAGCTCGGTCTACGTGACCATGCCGGACGGCTGCCGGCTCGCCGTCGACATCCACCTGCCCGATGGCAATGCGTCGAGACGCTGGCCGACAGTGCTGATCCTCACGCCCTATGTCCGCCGCTTCGCCGTGACGGCAGGCAGCAACATCGAGCCGTCGCCCAACAGCTTCAAGTATCGCGACATGTTCGTGCCGCGCGGCTACGCCGTCGTGGTGGTCGACGCACGCGGCACCGGGGCGAGCTTCGGCACGCGCGATTCCTTCCGCTCGCCGCGCGAGCGCGCCGACTATCGGGCCATCGCCGACTGGATCGTGGCGCAGCCGTGGAGCGACGGCAGGATCGGCGCCACCGGCATTTCCTATCTCGGCGCGGCCTGCGATTTCCTGGCCAGCACCGGCCATCCGGCGGTCAAGGCGATCGCGCCGCTGTTCGCCGTGTGGGACACCTGGGCCGACAACTACTATCCGGGCGGCATGCTGATCAAGAAGCTGGCGCAGGTCTACGACGAGCTGATGCTGGCCCTCGACCACGACCGGCGGGACCTTCGGTCGAGGTTCGGCTACTTCGCCGATCCGGCGCTGCTCGGGCCGATGCCGGTCGATGACGATCCTGACGGTGCCCTGGCGCGCGAGGCGGTGAAGGGCCATCTCGCCAACTTCCGCATGCCCGACTTCATCGGCGAGTTCAAATTCCGCGACGACACGCTGCCCTATGATCCGGCCTTCAACGGCACCTCGTTCAGCCCGTGCACCTATCTCGACGAGATACCGAAGGATGTCGCGGTCTACGCGATCTCCGGCTGGATGGACGGGGCGGGTTACGCCAACGGCACGCTGTCGCGCTGGCTCACCCTGCCCAACGCCGAACGGCGCATCATGCTGGGGCCGTGGGATCATGGCGCCCGCGTCAACGCCTCGCCGTGGCGGGCGCGGGTCGAGCCCGAGCTGCCGGTGCTGGGCGAGGTGCTGCGCTTCTTCGATCAGCATCTCGCCGGACGGGAGACCGGGCTCGCGGCGGAGGATCGGATTCATTACTTCACGGTACACGCCGAGGAGTGGCGGGCGGCCAAGGAATGGCCACCGGTCCAGGGCAGCCGCCGCTTCTTCACCGCGTCCGATCGCGCGCTGGTTGCCGACCGGCCTGCGCAGGCGACGTCGCAGACCGTCCAGTCCGACTACTCGCTCGGCACCGGCGCGCAGACCCGCTACGAACGCATCGCCGGCATCGACGCGACGGCCTACTATTCGGACTGGACTGAACGCGAAGGCAGGCTCGCGGGCTTCACAAGCGCGCCGCTGACGGCGCCGCTCGAGATCGTCGGCCATCCGGTCGTGGCATTGTGGCTCGCGTCGAGCGAGCCGGACGCCGCGTTGTTCGTCTATCTGGCGGAGGTCGAGGCCGACGGCACGTCGCGCTACGTGACGGAGGGCGTCCTGCGCGCCATCCATCGCGCCGAGCAGCCGGCGCCGCGCAACTACAGGACCAGTTGGCCGTGGCGCAGCTTTGCCCGCAAGGACGCCCGGCCGATGCCGATCGGCGAGCCGCAGCTGGTGCGCTTCGCCCTGCTGCCGACCTCCTGGCGCTTCGCCCAGGGCAGCCGCATCCGTCTGTCGATCGCCGGCGGCGATGCCGATCATTTCGTCCAGGCCCCGCACGGCCGCCCGCCGCTGCTGACCCTGCTGAGCGGCGGCGAGCGCGCCACCATGCTGGAATTGCCGACGGGCTGAACTCTCCTCCCCAGCGAAGCTGCTACGGAGTGGACACATCTGAAACCTCTCCGCCGTCCTGCGCTGCCGAATTCAAGCATCATGCTGTCCTCC
>Ga0268299_1000596_pt1 | contig 102582 bp, 89 predicted proteins | sample NOBtaG_FD_193484 | JGI IMG/M metagenome (GOLD analysis project Ga0268299, IMG submission 193484) | Activated sludge microbial communities from bioreactor in Nijmegen, Gelderland, Netherland - NOB reactor | ecosystem: Engineered > Bioreactor > Aerobic > Activated sludge | place: Netherlands...
TAGTCCGATGCGAAGGGCTGTTTCGCGAGGGGGCAGCGGGGAGAAAGCGGCTGGGAACTCTGCCCGCTGAGCGTGAATCAGCCTGGCGAGCCGAAATTTCGTTAATTCACGAAGCCGAGCCGCGGGTGGCGAATGAGATTCAAAGGTGCGAAGATCTGTTTGTGCTTTCGTCGAAGGCCAGATTCTGCTCCGACGCTTGCCGGTTCGCGACTTTCCAAATCTCCAAGCAGTTGAAAGAACCCGGGTACATGAAAGAGAAGCAGCGCCGATATAGGAATCGAAAAGAGAAGCAGTAATGGCAACCAGCAAGAAAGTAGAAGTATCGGCTGTAAAATCGTCAGTTTTGGCTCTGTGCGCAAGTCTTGCCTTGGCGAGCTCTGCACATGCCGTGCCGCGGCATTTGATTCCGGAGCCCGCGCTGAAACTGCACGTGTCCACTCATCAGCCGAAGTACACGGTCAAGCTTTTGCCTTCCGGCAAAAAAATGAAATTGCATTTTGTCGGTCCCTTGATTTTTGCCGATGGCGATCAGGCCTTGCTGCTTAGCTACGAAAGCGATTGCAAGCTTGCCGATACGCCCAATCTGAGAAAGGAAGTCGAAGAGATCTGGTCTTTCTTTAAGCAGGACGCTTTGCTGCAAGGTTATAAGCACGCTGTGATAACGGTGCGTGAAGAGCCGGAAAGTCCAAGTGCAAAAACGGCGAAAGTGAAGAATTTTTTGTTCGAGTTGAAGGGAGCGAAGTGGACTTGTCTGACCGACCCGGAGGTCGGCGCTCCCACTCCTGAAGAGGAGGAATGCGAGAAGGCGGCAGATTATGCAAAGGATGGAAAGTTCGAGCTGGCAATAGAGCATTACACGAAAGCTGTGCAGATCAATCCGAAAAGCATCAACGCTTTGCTCAATCGCAGTACAGCTTATGAAACTCTCGGCGACCATAAAAAGGCGCTGGAAGATTTGACTTCACTTCTGGAATTTTCGCCCAATTATGTTGTTGCATATGTAAATCGAGCCTGGGCGCACGGGCGTCACAAAGAATTCGCCGAGGCGCTGGAAGACTGCAATAAAGCTCTCTCAATCGATCCTAAATGCGCGGCGGCTCTCAATAATCGCGCCGCTGTCTACAACGATCTCGGTCAGTACGATAAGTCGCTTGATGACAGCACCAAAGCTATTGATCTGGCACCGCACCTGGCGGCTGCTTACGACACGCGCGGAGTCGCGCGCCGGCACCTCAAGCAGTTTCAGTTGGCAATAGAAGATTTTGACAAGGCGCTGTCTTTGAATCCGAAGCTTGGAGAAGCGTATTACAATCGCGCTCAGGCCTATAAAGCAATGGGTGATACTACCCGTGCTACCAGTGATGAAGCCAAAGCCAAAGAATTAGGATTCAAAAAAGAGTAGGCGCGATAAGCCTCGAGCGTAAGCTTTCGGAACCTTCCCCGAGCCGGAAAGTCCTCAAGGGGGCTTTGATCTGCCATCTAATGTTTGTTCGCCGACCTTCCGCTAAAGTGGTCATAGTGGCGCCCTCGTGTATTTTCAATCAGGAAGAAGTAGAAATCAGCATGAAAGCAGGCAAGAAAATAGGATTGATTCGCCTCTCTGTTCTCTCACTGTGTTTACTGTCGCCTTCGCTCACCAATCCTGTTTGGGCGGGCGCAACGGAGTGGGGCAATCTCATTTCAGACGGCGAGAAATTCTATAAGACTCGTAACTTTACTGAGGCCGAAACGATATTTCGCTCGGCGCTCAAAGAGTGCGAATCCTCCGGTTTGGATGACGGCAAATTGGGAATCACGCTCAACAATCTGGCCCTCGTGCTCGAGTCGCAGAATAAAGACGAAGAAGCGGAGGCGGTCTATAAACGCGCACTGGAAGTAAAAGAGAAGGGCGTTGGCGTCGATAGTATAAGTTTGGTTCCCAGCCTCAACAATCTTGCCAAATTGTATTTCAAAGAAAAGAAATTCGAACTGGCAAAACAGCAATATGAACGCGCCCTGGCAATTGCTGAAAAGGACAAGAGCAAAGGGGACAATATGATGATTCCGCTGCTCAACAGCCTTGGCCGGGTCACGAAAATCATGGGTGACACGACCAGCTCTGCCAAGTATCTCGAAAGAGTGGCCGAGCTTACTGCCAAGACAGGCAACGTAGATGCGCAGACTGTAACTCTGAACAATCAGGCAGTCCAGTTGCGTCATGACAAAAAATACGCAGAGGCGGAAGTCCTCTACAAGAAAGTGATTGAACTCAGGGAAAAGGAGCAAGGCACCGACCATCTCAATGTGGTGGCGGCGATGAATAACCTGGCGGGAATGTATCGCGAGTGGGAAAAGCCCGAGCTTGCTCAGCAGTTGTTAGAGCGCGCATTGAAAACTGCAGAGACAATCGGCAACGATGAAGCGATATCCACCTGCTTGCATAATCTCTGCAAAAATCTGCGAGAGCAGGGTAGTTTCGAAGCCTGTTTGCCTTACTCCAAGCGGCTTTTGGAAATCAGAGAAAAACGCGCCGAGGAAGATCCGCGTGCATATTTGGAAGCGCTTACAGACCGTGCGCTGGCTTTAGACTCATTGGATAAATACGATGAAGCCAAGCCGCTTTTGCAGAAAGCCGTAAGCGTTGCTGAGAAATGCGATGGCGACAAGGGTTTGCTTTACGCGACTGCGTTGAATAACCTCAAGGAAATCTATCTGCACATGGAAGATTACACCGCTGCCGAAGATACGATGAAGCGTGTCATCGTTATTCGCAAAGGTGTGCTCGGAGACACCAATCCGGAAATCGGAAAAGATATGAACGACCTGGCTCTAATTTATAAGCAGCAGGGCAAGGACAATGAAGCGGAGCCATCCTTTAAGGAAGCGGTGGCTATAGGTGAAAAAGGTGGCGGCGCGAGCCTGCCGGAGCTGGCTAACAGCCTTAATAATCTGGCCCGGCTCTACAGAGATGAAGGCAAGTTCGCAGAAGCAGAACCTCTGTACAAGCGTTCTTTAGCATTGAGAGAAGAGGTCTACGGCAAGGAAGACCCCAAGGTAGCGGCCAGTTTGAGAAACTACGCTGCGCTGTTGCGGGACATGGGGCGCAAGGACGAAGCGGCGCTCATGGACGGCCGGGCCAGGGCGATTGAGAGCAAAGAATAAAAGAATAATCCTAAACATCCACCAGAGGATCTCGAGCGTGAGCGAACTGACTTTTCGTGTCGACCCGGAAACCCTGCGAATACTAGAGAAAATCGGCATCGAGAAAAAGGACGATTTCATTAATCGCGCCGTTCAAGCCTATGCCACCTCAGGTGGTGCATTCGATTATGCGGCGGGCTCCGGCAAGGCGCAGCCGGGCATCAGCTTGTCAGCCGGGCTGGCTGCAGGTCTCGGTTCTTCTACATCTTTGGCATGCGGGGCGGTTTCCGGTGATGTCGGTTCGCAATTGAATGCAGAGTTAGAGCGTTTGCTTGGAGCGAGCAGCGGCGTGACTGCTTCCCTGTCCCCTGAAAACGCCCAGATGGTCGAGTTTTACAACCGCGGTCAGAAAATTGCCAGCCTGGAATTGACTGAATGCCAATCGATATTGAAGAGTTTGCGCCCACCCATTTCTTTTGCCGAAGTGGTGGAAATGCTTACTTTAATGAGTGTCGGCTGAGCCTGTTATCGCCGCTCAATCAGCTTTTCTTATCTTCGTCCAGAATCATGCAATCGACATAAGTGACGCCGCGCGATATCGTCCCTAGCTTCATGGCGCCACCTTTCGACAAGTCCATGACTCGTTTTGCGTGGTAGGGTCCGCGGTCGTTGACGCGCACAATGACGGTATTGCCGGTGCGCGGATCTTCAACCAATACTTTTGTATTGAACTTCAATTTCAAATGCGCTGCTGTAAGCTTCATCATGTTGAAACGTTCGCCGCTGGCTGTCAGCCTGCCATCGAAACCAGGACCATACCAGGAAACATTGCCGCTGAAAGTTTTATTCTTCGCTGCTGCTTTCACCGGCTTGTTATCATCATCGCCGCCGTCGGCTGATTGTTTTACCGATGAAGCCTTATTTGCCGCTATGGCTGCACCGCCAATATTCGACAGGGCGAATGTTATAGCTGCCGCCAGGGCAATTTTCTTTGAGATTTCCATTTGTCAGATCCCCGTCCATTCATGTCATGAAATGAGTGGATTGTTGGCTACTTTAGAACCGATTCTACCCTCTTTATCCTTATCTATCTTTCCCGCGGGATGACGTTCCGGATACACATGCGGTTCCACAATTATGTAAAACCAATAAAATTTCAGTCTGACTCCGGTACCATACGGCGTTTTAGTCACCCTCAGTTGAGGTTTTGGACAACCTTTCATGTTTGCTATCGTCCTTGCAGTTTTATCCGCCATGCTGTTCGCCGGTGCGGCCCCCGCCGGTAAAGCCTTGTTGGCGTCTTTGCCCCCGTTCCAACTGGCTGGCCTCTTCTACCTCGGCGCCGCTATTGGTGTGGCTCCGATGATTATCAAAGGGGCTGCCGCAAAGGAGACCTGGTCGCTGTCCGTGGCGACGTTAAAGCGCCTGGCCACGGCTTTGCTTTTTGGCGGAGTTCTGGCGCCTGTGTTTTTGCTTATGGGGCTGAAGGCCGCGAGCGCTTCTTCCGTTTCGATGTGGTTGACGCTGGAGGCCGTATTCACAGCCGTCATTGCCCGCCTTGTCTTTCGCGAGCACCTGGGGAAAATCGGTTGGCTGGCGGTATCCATGTCTACTGCGGCTGCAGTTCTTTTGTGCTTTCAGGAAGGGACAACCGGCTTGCTTGCCGGCTGCTTGTGCGCCCTGGCATGCCTGTGCTGGGGTGTCGACAACAATTCGACTGCCATTATTGACGGTATCAGTCCGGCCCGGATCACTTTTCTAAAAGGCCTGGCTGCAGGCTGTACCAATTTCGTTTTAGGATTGATCTTCGAGCCACATATTCTCACTGCGTCTTCTGTAAGTCAGGCGCTGGTAGTTGGCGCGCTCGCCTACGGCTTGAGTTTGACGCTCTACATCACTTCCGCTCAACAGCTCGGAGCCACCCGCTCGCAAATGATTTTTGCCACGGCGCCATTTTTTGGTGTCGTCTTTTCTGCCTTGTTTTTGCGCGAAGCTCTCACGGCAGTGCAGATTGTTGCCGGCGGTATTATGGGTATCGCGATTTATCTTTTGATGAGCGATCAGCATGCCCATCATCACGAGCACGAAGAAATGAAACACATACACATGCACAGCCATGACGACGGGCATCACAATCATGCCCACCCCGGTCAGCCCGCATCCTTGAGGCATTCTCACTGGCATAATCATGAAACGCTCAGTCACAGCCACCCGCACTGGCCCGACCTTCATCACCGCCATAGCCACTAGTGAAGGGTGAATCCTCCCGATTCTTGGCTGCAGTTAGGGAAATATTTATTTAAAGGCGGTATAGTTGACTCTCGAACACTTTTGTTCTGTTTTTAAGAGGTAAGGATGTCCGAAGATACGCAAGCAGCCGATACAGAGGCCCATGCACACGCGATTCTTGAGGAACTGAAACGCCAGAAGCTTGGAGACCCGGGCTCGTACGGCGGCCGGTCAGACATTCTCGACCGCGTGCGTAATTATGAAAAGCAAGAGTTCGATAATCAGCAGACTATAAGTATTGCGTCGGCAAGGGGTGAAGATATCGAAAAGCTCGCGCTTCTCGACTCGCTGACCGAACTCTATAACCACAGAACCTTTTTGAAAGAGTTGAAAGCCGAGCTCAATCGCGCCAAAAGATACGGGCATCACGTTGCGTTATGCATGATCGGCATCGACGGCATGGATGGAATTCGCGCTCACTATGGCACTTTGACCGTGGATGCAGTGGCAAAGGTTGCCGCCAATGTCATTCGCGAAGGAATTCGCGAAGTCGATATCGCCGCACGCTATTCGCACAACGAGTTTGTTCTCGCTTTGCCGCAAACAAACGCTGCCGGTGCGGCACTGCTTGCGGAACGTTTGCGCGTCAGGTGCGGCAATCAGGCAATCAATCATAACTGGCAAACATTCTCGGTAACGGCCAGCGTCGGTGTGGCGACTTTCCCGCAAAACGCCAGCAACTATGACGAATTGATAGCACGGGCGTGGGAAGCTCTGGACTATGCCAGAGCACGGGGCGGCGACAGAGTTTTTTGCGTTTGAGATTTGTTGCCCATGCGGCGTGGAATCCTGATTAGTATCGGTGCGGTTTCAGTGTTTGCAGCAATTGCGCTGGCAAGGCACAGCGAAGCGCGCACTCTGGAATTGCCCTATCAGGTCAAAGAGTCGGACCGCAGCTTCGAGGTGCGCGAATACGGACCAAGAGTGGTTGCTGAAGTAGAAGTGAGCGGCACTCGCGAGAAGGCGTTGAGCGAGGCTTTCAATACTCTTGCAGGCTATCTGTTCGGCAAGAACAGCCCGCATTCGCCGGTTGAATTGCATAAGTCGGTAGTCTCCTCGAACAGCAAAGAGAAGCTGTCCATGACCATTCCTGTGACTACGCAGTCGGTTGGTCCATCAACAATTCGCATGCGTTTTTTCATGCCTCCCACCTATTCGATCGACCGCCTTCCGATTCCTGACGACAAACGCGTCAAGGTTTTCGAGTTGCCCTCTCAAAAAATTGCCGTATTGCGCTTTTCCGGCTCGGCACGCAAGGATAATTTTGACAGGCATTGGGAGACCTTGAAGAAAAAACTCGATCAAAAAGGGCTGACGCCTTCAGGTGAGCCATTTGAGGCTTACTACAATCCGCCCTTCACGCCCATATTTTTGAAACGCAACGAAGTCTGCGTTCCTCTTTAAGTCTCAGTTTTTGAAACGCTGTCTAAGCGCTATTTAGACGCGCCCCAGCCGCCGCCTCCGGGTGTTTCAATCTGAATGCTGTCACCGCTTTCGACATGCACAGTGACAGTGCCGGGAAGAATTTCTCTCTTGCCGCTCTTTTTTATCCATGTGTTTATGCCGCATTTGCCCGGCTTACCGCCGTGCAGACCAAATGGTTTTGCAATACGTCTTTGGGAGAGGATGGAAACGGTCATTGGTTTCAGAAACTCTATGCAGCGGATCGAACCGTCGCCGCCTCTGTTTTTGCCCTCGCCGCCGCTCCCGATGCGAACTCCGAAATGCTTGAGCAGTACAGGATAGCGGATTTCCAGAACTTCCGGATCGGTGAGCCTGGAATTAGTCATATGGGTGTGAACGGCGCTGCTTCCGCAATAATCAGCGCCTGCTCCGGCGCCACCACATATGGTTTCGTAGTACTGATAAACATCGTCGCCGAAAGTGAGGTTGTTCATCGTTCCCTGCGCCGCCGCCATCAAGTCCATGGCGCCGTAGAGCGAATCTACAAGGATTTGAGAAGTTTCCACGTTGCCTGCAACAACCGCCGCCGGTGATTGAGGATTGAGAATGGATGATTCCGGTATTTCAAACTCGACCGGCTCGAGGCAACCATCATTGAGCGGGATATTATCATTGACGATGGTGCGGAACACGTAGAGCAGAGCCGCTTTGCTGATGGCAAGCGGAGCATTCATATTGCCTTTGTGTTGTGGCGAAGTGCCCGCAAAGCTCACGGAGACTTTTTCTTTTGTCCGATCGACTTTCACGCTTACGGAGATTTTTGCGCCGTCGTCCAATTCGCCTTCGAAGCCGCCTTCGCTAATTTTTGAGAGCGCTTTGCGAACAGAGGAGGCGGCATTGTCCCGCACAAATTGCATGTAGGCCTCGATGACGGGAAGTCCGTACCGCTCGCATAGACGCATCAGGGCGGCGGCGCCGCAACGGTTGGCGGCTATCTGGGCGGTCAGATCGGCGATGTTCTGAGCCGGATTGCGTGCAGGATATTTGGCGCCCAACAAGGCTTCCCTCAGTGCTTCTTCATTGAGCCGACCTTCTTTGGCAAGGTGGAAGTGACTGAAGACGACGCCTTCTTCTTCTATGTGTGTGCTGGCTGGGGGCATGGAGCCGGGCGTGATGCCGCCGATGTCGGCATGGTGCCCCCTGGAAGCGACGAAGAAATCGGCGCCGGTCGTATGTCCTGTTGCGTCGAATTTTGCGTCAGATTTTGCGTCAGTTATTCGGTTGTGTTGTATGAAAACAGGTGAGATGGCGGTGATATCGGGCAGGTGCGTGCCGCCCAGATAGGGGTTGTTGATTATGTAAGTATCGCCCGGTGAAAGTTGTTTTCCTTTTTCTTTCATGAGCGACTGCACGCTTTCACTCATGGAGCCGAGGTGGACAGGGATATGGGGAGCGTTGGCAATCAGCCTGCCATGCCGGTCGAAAATGGCGCAGGAAAAATCCAACCGCTCTTTGATGTTGACCGAGTGGCTCGTGTTCTGCAAGACAATCCCCATTTCTTCGGCGATCGACATGAGACGGTTGCTGAAAAGTTCTAATTTGATCGGGTCTGCTTTTGCTGCAATAACTTCTGTATTTGTCTGGGCGGCTTGCAAATCTGCCGGCGCTTTTTCGAGGATGAGAAATCCTCTTTCATCCACTCTTCCCGACCAGCCCGGGTCGATGACAGTAGTTGCGGTATCTTCGGCTATGATGGCAGGACCTTCAATGGCAGCAGCCGCAGTCAGCGCGTCGCGTTGAAAAACTTTTGCGTCTGTCCATTTGCCCGCGCAGAAGAGCGGCACTATGTCCACTGCTGCCGGTGGGCTGTCTGTATTGCCGTGGTTCTCGTTTTTTCTCGAGCCGCATTCGGCGCTCTGTCCGCGGGAAACCACTTCGGCTGAGACGCTTTCAATCACAATCGGTTTGTCGGTGATAAATCCGTATCTCTTGCGGTGCAGCGACTCGAAAGTATTTCTGGTTTCACTTTCCGACTGGAGCGGGACGAAAATTGCCGCGTCAGTGCCTTTGTAGCGCAAGTGCACGCCGTATAAAGTATCGAGATTTTTCGAGTTGAAACCGTGCCCGGACAAAGTGGCAATCGCCTTTGCTTGCAATTCTGATTTTGTTTTGCCAAGTTCTTCCAGAGAGTTTTGATTGAATTCTTTTTCTACTGCCGCTTGCGCTATTTCGACCGTGTCGGCTATTCCGATGCCGAACGCAGAAAGCACGCCGGCGAGCGGGTGGAGAATGACGGTTCTAATCCCCAGTTCGTCTGCAATTTGGCAAGCGTGCTGACCTCCTGCTCCACCGAATGCGCACAGCGCCGATCCTTCCAAATCGTGACCTTTCTCGGTCGAGATTTTTCGCACGGCATTGGCCATTATCTCGACTGCTATTTTCAGATAGCCTTCGGCGACTTGTTCGGCTGTCGATAAACCCGCTTGCGACGCCAATCCGGCATCGGCAATTTTTTTGGTGAGTGCGGCAAATTTATGCTCGACGATGATTTTGTCCAGCGGCTGATTGTATTCGGGACCAAATATCGATGGAAAAAACTTTGGTTGAATGCGTCCCAGCAACAAGTTCGCATCGGTAACTGCCAGAGGACCTCCACGCCTGTAGCAGGCGGGACCGGGATTGGCGCCGCAAGACTGCGGGCCCACACGGCAGCGCTCACCGTCAAACGCGAGAATCGAGCCGCCGCCTGCAGCAACAGTATGCACCGCCATCATCGGAGTTCTTATCTTCACTCCCTGGATTTCGGTTTCTGTCGTGCGCTCGAAATGCCCGTCGTAGTGACAAACGTCTGTCGAAGTGCCGCCCATGTCGAATCCAATTACATGGTTAAAACCAGCCAGAGACGACGCGCGAGCAGCCGCGACCACGCCGCCTGCCGGTCCGGAAAGCAAGCAATCGCGCCCTCTGAAATTCGCCGCTGGAGTCAGTCCGCCGTTCGACTGCATGAAGAAGAGGCGTGAGTCGGGCAGAACGCCTCTGATCGAACTCAAATACCGATTAAGAAGTGGTGTCAAATAGGCATCGACTACGGTCGTGTCGCCCCGGCTGACGAAGCGAATGAGAGGGCTTACCCGGCTGGATGTGGAAACTTGCTCAAATCCCAGCCTGAGGGCCAGCTCTTCGATTTTTCTCTCGTGCTCGTCATATCTGTAAGCGTGCATGAAAACTACGGCTATTGATTTGATGCCGTTCTCGAGCAGCAACCGCAGTTGCCTTTCGGCATCGGCAAGGTCTTGAGTTTCTATCTCGCGCCCTTGAGCATCGAATCTGCCGTCAAGTTCAATTGCTGTTTCAAAAAGCATTTCAGGCAGTTTTATTGCCAGTGCAAAAATGTCCGGCCGATTCTGATAGCCGATTCTCAGCGCGTCTCTAAAGCCGCGATTGGTAACGAGCGCGCAGCGATCGCCCCGCCGCTGGAGCAAGGCATTTGTGCCGATGGTCGTGCCCATTCGTGCAACGCTGATTTTGTCGTCAAGCAAAACTGCCGACGACGCAGGCGAACCTTCGGCGGCGGCAATGATGCGCCGCATGCCTTCGATTGTGGCATCGGCGTATTGCCCCGAAGACTCGGAGAGCAATTTGGTAACGCGCAACAGATCGGGTTGGTTTTTGGATCGACCAATCACATCAGTGAATGTGCCACCACGATCGATCCAGAACTCCCAATTTTGAGAGTCTGAGAAATTCTTCGCCACAGCAAAATCCCTGGGAAAGACCGTAGTCTAACTTATCCCTCGATGAGAGAGAGAAATTTTGCAGCGAAAAAGCGAAGTCAGGAGGCGGAGCTGCTCGCTGCGGCAAGGTTGTTGAGCTGGCTGGTGACTGCCGAGAAAGCAGCCGAGACAGCGGGACCTAATTTGCCGGGGGCGAATGCGAAAACGAGCGCGACCATTACAGCCACGAATGCGAGCATGGAGGCATACTCGGTTATTGCCTGTCCTGAACGACGATATCTGCGTTTGGTAAGTGATTTAAATCTGGGTTTCATAGCGCAAACTCTAGGGGCTTGGGTTAAGTATAAGCGGGGTTTTCACGCAGGTGGATAACTGCTACTGGATATCCGTCGTGAGAAAGCACTGAATTTTTCGATATAGATGCAGATTGAAAATGCGAACGCGCTAAAAAGAGACGCCTGAATTCAACTATTTATCTGACTCAATGGAGGCGGCTGTGAAGACCAAAAAAGATTTCAGGGTAGTTCGGCACCAGATCTGGTGATACCCTTCGGCGATTTATCAAGGCACTTTTTTGACAAATTCACAGCCGAATAACTCCACCTGCTCTCGTCAGTCGACGGAGCGTGAGTCAAATTTCGAAATGGGTGGATTACGGCACTATTAGGTTTGTGCCCAAAGCAGCAGCAAAAGAAACGCTGCCTTTCGACTTGCCGAGTTTTGAAAATCCTCACGGGCTGAGGCTATTGGGGCACGGCGTCGGTTGCAGGCAAATTAAGTATTGGTAATTTATCGTGGTGATTGATTCGGTTGGAGCAATCGCCTGCCAAAACCTGGCGATATTTCGATGGTTCAGGCAGGAATTTGCAGCTTCAGTTGTGTCGCCGCTCTCGAAGAAGAGCTAATCGCGGAACCGCCAGGTGTGTGTGTGCGGGAGGCTAGCGGCGCCGCAACTGCTCTATTCGAGGAACGAGTTTGAGGGAAAGCATTGGCAATCTGTTTCATGGTCATCAGATAGGTGACCGGTTGAAAGAACCTGTCGTATTTGACGAGTAAGTCAGGGCTGCGGTTGACTTCCGGCCAGCGGGGCTCGTCAATCCAAACCCGCCTGACATAAGGCTTGAGCAATTCGATGAGCCGTTCGGGATTGGTGGGAAGGAGCGGTGCCAGAGAAGCAAATACTTCGATTCCGGCACCGCTGAGGGCTCTTATAAGCTCCAGGCGGCGTGAAATTGATGGCGCCGAAGGCTCGAACTCACGAGCGATTTCGTCGCTGTCCGTTGTGATGCTGACACCTACGCACACTCTGTCTTTGAATTGGCGGAGTAAATCGATGTCGCGCATCATTAAATGGCTGCGCGTGTGTATGGTCAGTCTCTTGGGCGGATAGTTGAGTAATTCTTTGAGACAAGCGCGTGTGACGCCGTACTTCAACTCTGCGTATTGATATGGATCGGTTGCCGAACCAAAGAAAATTCGACTGGCGAAAATTCGCGCCCTGTCCTTTTGAATTAGCTCAGCCGCATTTGTCTTCACCTCCACCCAATTGCCCCACTCATGTAAGCTGTGCCGAGCATTGGGAAACTTAGGCACATAGCAGTAAGAACATGCAAAAGCGCATCCGGCATACGGATTGAGCGTGAAATCATAGCCATCGGACAATGAACCGAATTTCTGCGGTGTCAGTATCGATGTGGCAGTAATTTCGCGAACGTAAACCAAACAAATACCCCCGTTCGAAACGGTGTTTTGTCCCGAAAGCCGCCATAGATTTACTTTTCAGCCAACTCGAATAGTGTACCATACGCGCGTATGGTATGCAAGAAGATCGTATACTGAACGGTCTGGCGCCGATTTTCTCGGCTGAATCATATTGGCAATCAACTGGAGAGGCTATGGCTGACGAAACCACCGCAACGGAACTCGATCTGGAGAAAGAACTGGCTGAGTGGTTGTCGGTCAGCGAGCAGGGTCACGCTGCTTACGGAAGGCGCAAACTCGTGCCGGCCGAGCTAAAGTTCAAAGACGCCGTGGCAATTCTCGAGCGAGTAATTGCTGAGCCCGCCCATAGAGATGATGGTGAGCTGAAAGGCAAACTGGCAAAGAGCCTCAATAACTTGGGAGCCGTCTACCATGCTCAGGGCAAGTTTGGTCTTGCAGAAGAGGCATATCAGAAGGCTCTCGACTTGAAAGTTCAACTGTTCGGTGCGGAACACTTCGAAACAGCGCCCTGCTATCAGAATCTCGCTGCCGTTCACAGCGCCCGAGCGCAGTATGAGAAAGCAGAACCGCTCTATTTGAAGGCGATTGCTATAAAGGAAAAAGAGTACGGCAAGAGCTCGGAAGAGTTGCTTACACCTTTGAAGAATCTGCTTATGCTCATGCAAAAGATGGAACGCACAGAAGAAGCCGCTCCTATTGAAGAGCGCATCAAACAAATTGAGCCGCCGCCCGCCAATCCAGGGGACATCTGGCAAAGCGTTCAGTTGATCAAGAAAGAAAAGTAATTAGCCCAGAGGCAGCGAAAAGTAGACGATCGTTCCGCGTCCTGCGCCCGATTCCGCCCAGGCTCGTCCGCCCACGCGTTCCACATTATTGCGGGCCAGATACATGGAAAGCCTGGAGCTGTAAGTGTCTTCAGAGTGCTTGCCTTGAATAAAGCCAGAGAAAACGTCGGCTATTTCTTCTTCAGGAAGCGATGGACCCGAACTGGAGACGCCGATGCGCAATTCCGATCCTTTTGACTGCGCCTCGACTCGCACGCGCCCGCCCGGGGCCGTTATCGTGATCATCTTTTCCAGCATGGGCAGCAAAATGGCTTTAAACGTTTCCTTGTTGCCGCTTATATTAGGCAGCCCGGGGACGCTCTTATAGTCGAGCGCCAACTGTCTGTCGCGCGCCAACGGCGCCGATTCTTCCAGGCATTCGGCAATCACACGCGTCACGATAATTTGTTCGCGCTGCATTTGCACTGCGGGCGGTGGCACGAATCCGCCGTACATCATCAGCAAGCTATCGACTACTCCGAGCAATTGCTCGTAGTGAACATGCAGCTCGGCCAGGGTTTGACCGACGGATGGATGCATGGATTGCGCGGCGTTGGTCAGAATGACGTTCCATCGTTCTTCGCCATGAATGAGGCTGGCTCGTATGTTGTCGTTGAGCATGGCGACAATCTCGCCTTTGAGCTGGCTATTCTCGTTGCGCACTGATTTGTCGCGCAATACCATTACATAGCCTTGAATATTATTGTCGTCGCTGACAATCGGCTGCAGGTGCGCCATCACCTCTACGGATTTGTCCTCCCAGCGATGAAAAACAATGCCCTCGGGATAGAACTGATTGATGAGCGCGTTGGGATCGCCGCCGTGCGTGGCGAAAACTTCCCCGTGCGCAGCGCTGTTGCGTGTTTCGCCCGGTCTTCTTACCAGATCGAAACAGAGGCGGCCGGCAATTTCTGCCTCGGTAACGCCCATCCAGTGCAGAAATACAGGATTGGCAGAAATGACATTGCCATATTGATCGAGGATCAAAAATCCTTCAGTGGAAACTTGCAAAATGCAATCGAGCTTGTGCTGCAGGATTACTGCTTGTCGATTGGCGAAATTGATTTGTTTGGAAACTTCAGACAGTTGCTTTGCTTGTGTCGAATACTGGCGGTTGAGCGTTTCTACTTGTTGATTGGCCGCATCCAGAGAACGATTTTGCGATTCGACTTCTTCGGCTTGCCTTTGAATTTGCGTCTTCAAATTGTTGACAGTCTGGCGCATTTGCACTACTGAAGTGTCAATCAACTCGCCCAGCTCCAGCCAGTCTCCGGACAGTCCTTCCAAAGCGGGCAGCACTTGTCTCTGGTTGGCGATTTCGTTGGTGCGCCGGATAAGAAAGCGCAGCGGAGCATTCACGCCTTTGGAAATGCCGGCGGAAAAAAGCAATGCGAATAGAAACGCGACCACGCCGCACGATACCGCCAGAATCACCACGTCTCTGGCTCTTTGCACCATGTCGGTGACCGGCGTGCTGACAAGCAGCAAGGCAATGCTCTGATTCTCATTAGCGAGCAGTTTCACATCGCGCCACAGACGACCGCTGTCTTCGAATCCGGCGTCTTTGTTCAATACAAACATCCCCAGCGGTCCGCCTTTGGCGGGCAAGGCTTTGGCACCATTTTCCTCGAGCCGTCTGAGAAATGGCGTGTTCTTTTTCACCAGTCCTGGTGTAACGGCGATCAGTTGTCCGGATTTGGTCGCTTTGTTGCTGCAAGAGACGAGGGCCAGATCGATGTTTGCCAGTGTTCCTGGGTCCATGGTCTGCAGCTTGGTGGTCAGCCCCGTGAGAAATTCTGCATTCAACGTCTGGCTGGCAATCATGACTCCGGCTACTTTGTTGCCCAGGCGCACCGGCACCATGCTGGAAAGTCCGACCGTGCCCGGCGCTGTAAATGAAGCTGCGCCCAAATATTGGTCGTTGTTTTTGAAAACATAGTCCACGCCCGGACTGTTCGCTCGAGCATCATAATCCCCGGCTTTGGGGGCGTCGGAGCTGTAGAAGACGTGCCCTTTGGCATCAATCAAAGTGACGTAACCGTTGAATCCGGTTTTAAGAACGACTTCCTTGAGCGCGGAGCCGAAGGCGGCTTTATCACCCCGGCTGAAAGGTCCCATTAGATTCTGGTCTGTGACCATTTGAACGGCGAAAGTCTTGTTGGCGTCCAGTATGGCCTTCAAGTCTCTGGTAATTTTGTTGATTGCCTCGCCAACCCTCAGCGAGGCATTGTCGCGGCTGTTCTTATAATCGTGAAAAGTCGAACTGCCTGCGTGCGCGAGGACCATGATCATGATCACGGTCAAAAATCCGAATGTAATTCTGGCGCCTAGTCCCAACTATCACTCACGCAGAAGTAGAAGCGAAAGAGCTCTTTTTATGAGAAGCCATAAAAAGACAGCCCATTAGAAGTTTATCTTCTTTCTAAATTATCTAAGCGTGATCAGCAGAAAAACGATGTTTGCCCGGAAAAAGATATTAAGCGGCAGGGACAACCCTTGTCATTGGGGTTAACCCGGAATCTCTTGATAATTGACTGAAATCTGAATCTAGTCTTCGGACGGCGCAACTTTGCGATATTCGGACTGCACTTGGATTCCTCGAATCAACTGGTTGGGTCCGCAATATCCGAGTTCCAGAAGAATTTGTCCGAGCGCTTTTTGCTCGTTGCCCTTGGCGGCGTCATCGCGTTGAATCTGCAGCGCTTCATCGAGCTGATAAATAGTGATGTAGCCAAGCTCTACGAGGATCTGACCCAGCAGAGTTTTGTTCTCTGTCGAAGAACCTGACTGTTTGGGCTCTTTTGAATTTTTTGACGCGCTTTTCTTCATATTCTCGCCTTGGCGACCGGTAGCTAGACTGACACAACCTGAAAAAACAAGATAGGACAAAAAACAGACCGCTGGACACACCCGTAGGTGTCAACTTATGGCTGCTGGGTTTCCCCCCTGACCAGGTTCGTCGGCCTACGCCGCGCCCAACGATCTGTAACGGGGAATTATAGACGATTTCACGAAATAAAGGCGCTAACTGTAATGGCAAGTGATCGCCAATCGGTGTACTTGTTACCTAAATGTTGTCAGCTTAAAACAAGGTTGCGCGTGAATTTAGTTATGGGTTTGATCTTGTAAGATCTGCATTGCAGCAATCCGCGGCCCTGTTTCCGGTACCATAATGCACTATATATGGTGGCGTTCCCGGCGGGAGCAAGATTGGCTGTTCCTCTCCATCTTCCTTGTAGCGCCCTAAGGAGGTTGCATGACGCTTGTCAAACAAAAACCTATCGTACCGCCCACACAGATCAACGAGATCATGTATGCAATGTGGCCGGCGCAAGCGTTGAAAGCCGCAACACAGCACCATCTTTTTGAAGCGCTCGACAAAGAGGCGAAGGAAGCAGGCGAAGTTGCGCGTGAATTGAAACTCGATGGGCGCGGCACTCAATTGCTGCTGGATGCCATGGTTTCGCTGGGATTTTTGAGCAAAACCGGCGACAAGGTTTATAAATATCAGATTGCCAAAACAGACGTAGGCGAACAGGCTCGCACTTATTTGATCCCCAAAAGTCCACTCTATATGGGTCCCTGGTTCGCTCAAGGCGAAGAGCTGGGCAAAATGTGGCGCAGTTTGCCTGAGTGCATCAAGTCAGGAAAAGCGGTAATGGAGGTCAATAAAGATCTTCAAGCCGAAGAGATTTTTCCAAAACTGGCTGAGGCAATCTTTCCGAACAGCTATGCAACAGCCAAGCAAGTAGCCACTTTGCTGAAGACTGACAAAATCAAAACTGAATGGCTCGTGCTCGATCTTGCCGCCGGCTCCGCCGTATGGAGCATTCCGTTTGCCGAAGCCAGCCCTAAGGTGAAAGTCGATGCGCTCGATTTTGACGCCGTTCTCAAAGTCACCAAGCACTTCACCAATAAATTCGCCGTGCAGGATCGCTATGCGTTTATCACCGGCAACTGGCGTGACGTTCAGTTGAAAGAAAACACCTATGACATTGTAATCCTCGGCCACATCCTGCATTCTGAAGGTCGTGACGTGAGCAAGGCGCTGCTCAAGCGATGCTTTGACGTGATGAAGCCGGGCGGGCGTCTGGTCGTCGCTGAGATGATCTCCAATGATGAGCGCTCAGGTCCTGTGTTTCCGCTCATGTTCGCGCTCAATATGTTTCTTGCAACAACTGAAGGTTGCGTTTTCACCGAGAGCGAATTGAAAGACTTGATAGAAGAAGCAGGTTTCAAAAAGCCTTACAGGCTGGCTCCGGATCACGTTGTTGTAATTGCTGAAAAACCATAGGTAATTGAGCAATTGCGGCGTGCAGAATAAATCCGGCTAAACGAGCTATTCTCCGCCGGCAGCGAAGTCGGGACCGTTTTCGGTCATGTTCCAGCGCAACAGTTCGCGGCGCCATTCCAGGTCGGCTTGCGCTTCTTTGACCAATATCGACAAGCCCTGGAAGTCGGCAAAAGACAGATCTATTGCCATGCCGAGGTCGAAAGTCAATTTCACTCGCTCGCAGTTGGGGGCGCACGACATGCAGACGATGTGGTCGGGACCGCATACTTCGATGACTTTGCTGTCGTCGGTTTGCAGCGGATCTTTTTGCCAGTTGAGAAACTCGACGAATTCTTCGTCTTCGACACTTTGCTGAATCAGCAAAACCAGCGCCTGATACTGAATGATTGTCAGATAGATAGTGACTTCCTGGCGGCGAAAGTCAAGGGCGAACTCTCCGTTTTCCTTGTCCAGATAAAGGTCCGCAAAAGCATTGGCGAAGCCTATTGAATGCGGGTTGCTAGTTTTCATCTATTCGGGTTCCTCTGAGCTTTCGCAGGCAGACGGTAAGGGGAATTCACTCTTTTAACCAGTTGGCGATGTCACGCGCGTGATAGGTGATGATCATGTCGGCGCCGGCGCGGGCAACCCCGGTGAGGGCTTCCAATACTACGCGGCGCTCATCTATCCAGCCGTTTTGAGCCGCCGCTTTGACCATGGAGTACTCTCCAGACACATTATAAGCGGCAATTGGCAGATCGGTTATCTGTCTTGCCTTGGCAATGATGTCCAGATAGGCAAGAGCCGGCTTCACCATGACTATGTCGGCGCCTTCCAGGATGTCTTGTTCGATTTCTCTGAGGGCTTCGCGGCCGTTGGCAGGGTCCATTTGATAAGACTTTCGATCGCCGAATTGGGGTGCCGATTGGGCGGCCTGGCGGAAAGGACCATAAAATGCCGATGCGAATTTGGCGGCATAGGACATTATCGGAATATGATGAAAACCCTTGGCGTCAAGGGCTTTGCGAATAACAGCCACGCGCAGATCCATCATGTCGGATGGCGCAATGATGTCGGCTCCGGCTTCTGCCTGGGCGATTGCCGTGCGGGCGATGATCTCCAGAGTCGGATCGTTGAGCACTTGACCGTCGGCAATCATGCCGCAATGACCATGATCCGTGTACTCGCAAAGGCATAGATCGGCAACCACGACCATGTCTGGGAAATGTTTTTTGATTTCCCGCATCGCTTTCTGAATAATGCCGTCCTTGTGCCATGCGCCCGAGCCTTCCGCATCTTTGCTGTCAGGAATGCCGAACAGAAGAATGGACTTGATGCCTTCGCTTTGCACTGCTTCGATTTCTTTCAGCGCTTCATCTATCGTCTGCTGAAAAATGCCGGGCATAGAGCTGATTGGCTTGCGCTGTTTCTTCCCTTCGATGATGAAGAGGGGGTAGATGAGCTTGTCTACGCGCAGATGAGTTTCCTGGACCAGCGAACGCAATTGAGGCGTTGCTCTCAAGCGGCGCATGCGATGTGCGCCTTCGGGAATCAGGTCATGGAGAGAAAGCTTCTCGATCATGGTTGCGGAATTGCTCATGGAAAACCTCTGTGAATCGGTTTTTGACTGCCCCGTTTGGCATGGCAATCAATAACAAGACGTATAAGTATAACCAATAAATATATTCCTGTTGAATGGCTTCTTACCGTTAGGCTGGCTCTTTCGGCATTCGCAGGGCGATCCTGGCAGATATTTAATGCTCCTAACGGCTGACCTGGACTGGGCTTGTGGTTCACAATTCGGTTAAAAACGCCAAGCTTTCAGAATCGTCAAGAAACGCAATGCCCACAGACGCGCCCCGGCAACGAAGAAAAACGGAAAGAATCACAGCGGAGTTCAATCTCCGCCCTGATGCCGGCGATGCCTTCGCGGGCGTGGCCAGATTTCCGACTGTCACGCTCATGGCGTACGGTCCGGATGGATACGAGGAAAGAGAAGTCCGTGAGCCCGCGGACTTGATAGGCTTCCTCGCCAACTGGCCGGTCTGCTGGATAACGATCGATCCGCCCGGCGAGGGGCTGGAGGCGCAAGCGGCCATCGAGAATTTTGCCAAGCTTTTCAACTTGCACGAGCTGGAAATCGAAGACATCGTCAATGTTCACCAGCGCGCCAAGGTCGAAGAATATGGAGAGCATCTTTTTGTTGTAACGCGCATGTTGATTGAAACTGCGCTTGCCGAAACCGAGCAATTGAGCATGTTCCTCGGGCGCAACTATGTGTTGACTTTCAGAGAAGTGGCGACGGATTGCCTGGACCCGGTCAGAGAAAAAATTCGCAAGGGGCGGGGCAGAATCAGGCAAGAACATGCCGATTATTTGATGTACGCAATTATCGATGCGGTTGTGGACAGCTATTTCCCGCTGCTGACGAGCCTTGCCGATCAGCTCGATGACATGGAAGATCATATTCTGGAAGGTGGCGGAGACGAAGCTGCCGCTACGATGTATGAAATCCGGCGCGACCTGCTTTCGATTCGCCGTGCCATTTGGCCCACACGTGAGCTGCTCAGCACGCTGACTCGCGACACTCAGCCGTTCGTCACCGAAACGACTCGCGTGTACTTGCGCGATTGCTATGACCATGCAGTTCGCATTATCGACCTGGTCGAAATGTATCGCGAAGTGAGCACAGCGCTCATGGAAGTGCATTACCAGCGCGCCAGCAATCGATTGAACGAAGTCATGAAAGTGCTTACTATCATCACGACTTTGTTTATCCCACCTACTCTTATCGCCGGCATTTACGGCATGAATTTCGAGCATATGCCGGAACTGCAAATGGAATTCGGTTACCCGCTTGCGCTTTTCATGATGGCGACGGTTTCGGTCGTGCTTTTGGCTTTCTTGCACATGAAAGGCTGGCTAAGGACAAAGCCGAGATCGCGCCGCTAGAGCAGCACGGATGCGGCAAATTTACTGTGAAACTCTTTGCGTGCCTTTGACCACTGCATCAACGAGTCCGTCGATTGTGAACACTTCCGCCTCGATATCGACTCGACCTAAATGTTTACGCGCCGCCAGTGAAGTTTCCGGCCCGATAGTGGCTACCACTACGCCTTCCAGCGCGTAAGCAATGCTGTCTTTTCCGATCGGCACTTCCAAATTGCGGTCGCCCAATTTCTTGTTCAAACCTGTAGCCAAGATAGTTTTGAGATTGCGCGCGCTCTGAGCGCTTGCCAGTGTAATTACGTCGATCACGTTCTTCCATAGAAGCGTCGTGAGACGCTCGGCAATTTCCTGCTCGTTATCCGGAAGCGACGTGTGGTAAGCCTCGACAACATCGATCCGAGCACCGGCTTCCGTCATTTTGTCGACGACATATGGTCGTCCGACGTTAGTTCTTGGCCAGAGAATTCTCTTGCCCGCCAGATTCGGATACCCGGGAAACTCGCTGACGAGCGTCTCGGCGATGAAAGTCGATGGGCAAAAACTGGGTTTGATTCCGTGATCTGCAAGTGCATTTGATGTGCCTGGCCCGATTACGGCAAACTTGGTGAAGTCCAATTCTTCTTTGCCGATGCCCACTGCGGCCGACCTGGCAATGAACGCGTCAACGGCATTGGTCGATGCAAAAAGAACCCAATCATATTTTTTAATTGATGAAATGGCATCATCAAGAGGCTGCCACGATTCAGGCGGCGTGATTGAAATAACCGGAAATTCGTAGACTTCCGCGCCGAGGCTTCTAAACTTAGAAGAAAGCCCTGCCGCCTGCTTCTTCGAGCGAGTGACAACAATGCGCACACCGGCAAGAGGTTTTTGTGAGTCGAAAGGCTTTTCGGTCATTATTCTAAAAAGTGCTTATGGGGCTGATACCACATTTGGTGTTTGGCGCCTGAGCTCGTCCATGATATTTTTGCCGCCCGCCGCCAGCATTTTTTCTGCTAATGCCAGCCCTGTTTGCGCAGCCACACTCGGGTTCCCTTTGACAGTTTCCGTAATTATGTCTCTCATTAACTCTTTCCCGTCCAGAGAGGCAATGCAACCTGCAAGTGTAATTTGTCCGTTTTCGATTCTTGCACTGGCTCCCACCGGCACCGAGCATCCGCCCCCAAGTTCACCCAGATAGGCTCTTTCGCAGTCCGCTTCCAGGCGGGCATCAAAATCTTCTATCTCTTTCAGCAAATGCAAAACCGCTGTGTCGGCGCTGCGGCACTCGACAGCGAGCGCCGCCTGTCCGGCAGCCGGAGTTACGACATCAACCGCGAAATGCTGGCAGATTTTGCCTTGCAATTCCAACCTGTTAAGCCCGGCGCAGGCGAGCACGATGGCATCGCAATAACCTTCTTCGAATTTTCGGATGCGTGTCGGTATGTTGCCGCGAATATCGACGAACTCTATATCATTGCGCAAATGCAGAAGCTGCGCGGCTCTTCGCCTGCTGGATGTAGCGATGCGGCTGCCTGAGGGCAGTTTTATAAACTCTAAGTTGTCCTTGGAAAGCAGCACATCGCGCGGATCATTGCGATCGAGAACTGCAGCAAGAGCAAGACTCTCCGGCATGTCCGTGGGCAGATCCTTGAGGCTGTGGACGACGATATCCACTTCGTCGCGCAGCAGCGCTTCTTCCAGTTCTTTCACGAAGACGCCGCGTCCGCCTAGCTCCGCAATCGGACGGTCGAGAACTTTGTCGCCTTTGGTGGTGATGGGAACGACTTCAATTTCCAGCGATTGCCAGAGGTTCTTCAATCGCGCCATAACGATATCGGTCTGCAAAAGTGCCAGTTTGCTTTCTCGTGTGCCGATTCGTATTTTCTGCGGCTCGCGAGCCGTTTTTTGAGTGTGCATGACTGACTGTTTGTTGCAGAACTATGAATCGCCTGCGTGGGTGCGCTTGCGTCTTTGCGAGCGAGTGGCGTGTGTGCAGGACAGAGGATCGAGACTGAACAACGTGCGCAGCGCTTCGGCTTGCTGTCTCAAAATCTCATAGTCTTTCGTCGCTTTCAACTGCACGGTCGGTTGATGAAGAATTTGATTGACGATGGCGCGGCTGATATGTTCTATCTCTTCGGCGGAGCCTTGACCGGAAGCGGTTTTCAGCGCAGTCGTCTTGACCATGTGCTCGAGGCGAATCGATTCGATTTTTTCACGCAATTCAGCGATGGTCGGTCCGACGAGTTGTGAGCGTTGCCACCCATGGAAAGCATCGAGCGCTTCGAAAACGATCGCTTCGGCACCGGCGATGCAAGCTTCTCTTTCTTCGAGGTTGCGCGTGACGATGTCCGCCAGCGCATCCGTGTCGAACAGCTTGACGCCTTCTAATTCTTGAACGCGCGGGTCGACATTGCGCGGCACCGAGATGTCTATGATGCAGGTCGATTTTTGACCGGCGCTCTGTCTGCTTTGCTGCAATTCTTCGAAATTTAGAATCGGCTTGGAAGCGCTGGTCGAAACGATGACTAAATCTGCTTTGGCGACAGCCTCATAGCGGGCTTCGAAATCCTGATCCATGCGCAGGCGGTGCATGTTGGGCAGGTTGTTTTTGGCAAACTCTTGCACCCTTTCTGCGGTGCGGTTGAGCATGCTGACCGTCCCTTCGCCATCTTCGGACAGCAAAAGTTTTGCGCAGATTTGCGCCATGCGACCGGCGCCGATAACAGCGACGTTGAAATCGTTGAGCGATCCCATTTGGGTGCGAGCCAGCTCGAGGGCGGCCGAGCTTACCGAAACAGCGCGTTTGCCCATCTCCGTTTCGCTGCGCACGCGTTTGCCGCAATTGAGCGCCAGCATGAAGAGGTGGTCGAGGATCGGACCGGCGGTTTTTGCTTCCAGCGCCGCCTGATGTGCTTCCTTCACTTGCGCCATGATCTGGGCTTCACCCAGGACCATGCTGTCGAGACCCGCAGCTACGCGGAAAAGGTGAACTGCAACATCTTCTCTGAGCAGTTTGAAATTAGGCTTGAGCGCGCCGTGGTCGCCGATTTGCTGAGTAGAGGAGAAGAAAAAATCGATTTCGCGCCAGCCGGCCTGCACGTCCGAGACAACCGCGTACACTTCGGTACGATTGCAGGTTGACAAGAGAACGGCTTCAGTGACGTGAGGCAATCTCTTGAGAGCCTCGAGGGCGTGGGTTAAGCAAGACTGCGGAATTGTAAAGCGCTCGCGTATGGCGATTGGCGAGGAATGATAATTGAGTCCGCAGACAACGAGATGACTCATTCCGGTCGTTGTCCTGGAGAAGCTGGGGATACCTGATATTTCATGTCTCAAATTATATCTGTATAGATATGCAGGAGACCTGAAGAAGATCAAAGAGTAACAAAAGAAATTCTAATAACCGGTGAATCCTGAAAGGCTCGTCGCCGCTCAGCGGCTTGGCGGCTGTGAAAGGCGCGAATCAGCAAGCTGCTGGCGCCACTTTTCCAGCGAACCTGCCAGCTCAGGGTGGATCTTTTGAGAGAGCCAAAAAAGTCCTTGCAAAACATTCATAGTCGGCCGAGCCAGCAGATCATCTTTAGGCGCCGGCAGATAAAAAAGACGCTTTTCTTTTACCGCCCGCAGCTTGTTCCAGGGGAAGCGTTTGAAAAGCTCCGTCCCTTTGGCTTCATAAGGCAAAACAATGACGTCCGGGTCGGCCATAATCAAGCGCTCGGCTGAATAATGCGGATAAGGCTGCTGTAAATTGTCGGCGATGTTTTTGCCACCGCATGCGGTGATGACATCGTTGAGAAAGCTGGTCTTGCCGATTGTGAGCAAAGGCTGTGGCCATATGCAGTAGAAAACCTTTGGTCTTGATTTGGCACCGCCCATGATGGCGTTTAAATCAGTCAACGCCTGTTTGAATGTTGCCGAGAGTTTCAGTGCCCGCCCTTCCGTTTGGCTGAGTGAGCCGACTGTTGTCAGATTGGCCGGTATGTCGGCAAGTTTGTTGTTGCTTAGAATTACAACTTTGAAGCCGTGCTTTTTAAGCATTGAAGCGATCGCCTCTTGCCCGTTTACCACCAAAACTGCATCCGGCTTGAGTTGTGTCAGGCGCTCCAGATTTGCAGAAACAAAAGATCCGGCTATGGGCTTGCCTTTCAGCAGCGCGCCCCTGTTCGGAAGATGGGTTGCGCAATTCGAGCAAACGCCGACGATCGATTCTTCGGCGCCGGAATCTATCAATAGCTCCGTATTGGATGGCGCCAGTGAAACAATTGCGGGAGCCTTTTTGAGAGTGTTCGCTGCTTGGGCGGAAACACTGAAAATCAGCACCAGAAGTGCCGTGACGCCGCAAGAAGCTGCATTCTTCATGGCTGCATCCACGCCGTCACTGCCCGCACTCTCGCCTCATTGTCTTTGTCCGCGATTGTCAGCGTTTTATCCCAGAGATTCCAGTCGTAAAGCGTCATGCGAATAATGCGGTCCATCTGCTTCTGGTAATCGGGCTCGGTCCAGCGAAAACCATCATCAACAGCGGGAAACATCGGTGGAACATAAATGATATGCGTATATGTTTCCGCCTGGCTGCGAGCTTTATTGTAGATGTGCTCGGTGTCGTAAGTCATTGCCGTATTTTGGTTCCATCTTTGCCAGAGCGCCCAGCAATCGATTGCTGAGCGGTCCGATACAAAGTTTCCCAGACGATTTTCTTCTTCTATCTGGCGGTCGAGAACTTTCTTCTTGAAGCCTTCCTGATCGGGGATGCTGCCGATCTTGTCGTATCCCATTTCCAGGCACAGAGTTCGCGCCAATTCAGGAATTACAGGTACAGAAAGCAAGGGAGCCAGCAGCTCCACTAAAGTGGTCTTGCCGACTCCGCTTGCGCCAGTTATGACAACCCTAGTTGTTGACTTTGGGTTTGTTGCCATCCTCCAGCATCACCTTTCTGTCGCGCTTGAGCGCTTCTGTGAGATCCAGTCCGGTCAGTCCTTTTACAAGGTGCACGCTTTGAGCGGCCATGTTGAGGATGTCGGAGCTGATTTTGCTTGCGCCTGTCGAATCTCCACCGGTTGAGACAACAGTCATCTGGCCGATCTTGGAGAGCGGTGACGAAGCGGCGGCTACGATATCGGGCAGCCTTTCGATCATCATGCTGGACAAGGCAGCGTCATTGTATTGCTTAAAGGCTTCGGCTTTCTTGAGCATTGCTTCAGCTTCGGCTTGACCTTTAGCTTGGATGACGCGGGCTGCTGCCAGACCGTGGGATTGCTCGGCTTCAGCCTGGGCAAGACCCATCGCTCTTGTCGCTTCAGCGTCGGCGATTGCTTTCAATCTGGTCGCTTCTGCTTGACCGGCGGCTTGCAGTTTTGCTGTTTGCGCATCGGCTTCCGCCATCATTTTGCGCTTTTCGACTTCGGCTTGAGCCAAGAGGCGAACGCGGGTTTGCTCGGCTTCTGCGGGTTTTGTGATTTCCGTTTCGAGCAAGACCTGGCGCTTTTGCACTTCAACTTGTTGCAGTTCGACTTCTTTTTGCGCTTCAACGATCTTGATTTTCTGAGTTTCTTCAATCAGTTTCTGTTGAGTTTGCGCCTTAACAATCTCGTACTGCATGTCGGATTGCGCTTTGGTTGTCGCAATTTCTTGTTGATACTTGGCTTGCGCAAGTTGGAAGTTCTTCGAAGCTTCAGCTACTTTCGTGTCGGCGATAAGTTTTGCTTTGGCGCCTTCTTCTGCAGCTTGTGCTTGAGCGATTGTTGAATCTCTCGAAGCGGCGGCTTGCGCAATCGTGGTTTCTTTGCTGGCATTGGCAACACCGATGTCGGCTTCGCGCTTGGCTTCAGCAGTACGCTTGCGACCAAGAGCTTCCAGGTAACCGACGTTGTCTCTCAACTCTTTCAAGGTGAAGGAAACAACTGTGAGACCCATTTTTGCCAAGTCAGCCAGAGACACTTCCTGCACTTTTTGAGCGAACGAGTCGAAGCTCTGGATCAACTCTTCAACTTCCATTGTGCCGAGGATGGCGCGCAAGTGACCGACGAGGGTTTCATGCGCAATCTGCGAAATTTCGGTGTCGTCTTTGTCGAGGAATTGCTCGGCGGCGGTTGCGATCGATGCCGGGTCGCCTTTTACTTTTACTTGAGCGACACCGTCTACGAATACCGGCACGCCGTTTTTCGTGATGATGGGAGCCAGTGACTTGATTTCGATCGTCATCACTTCAAGGCTCAAGAACGATCTTTGTTGAATAACCGGGAAAACGGTCGTACCGCCGCCCACTACGATCTTGAACTTGCGATCTTCTTCACCTGACCACATACCTGAGATGATCATTGCCTGGTTAGGGCCGCACTTTTGATAGAAACTGGAGACCATCCAGACAAAAAAGCCGAGCAAGATGACTCCAGCGCCAACCAAGCCGGCAATACCAATCTCCATACCCATTTGTGTTTCTCCTTGATTTTGCCGCTTGTTTTTTATTAGCGACCATACTCGAATATTGCCCCGGTGCTGCCCGTTCTAACTAAAGAAAACCTGAAATAGTGGTGCCGGATGTGGTGGCACGCTCAAAGGAAAATTTTATCTTTGCGCAAGATGCGGCGCCATTTAGCGCGCTGATGCTCTTAATCAAATCGTAAGCTCCTGCCAGGGATCGACGAAGACCACTCCGTCGCGCACGTCGGAGATCAATACCTTGCTTCCGCGCTTATACTCGCCTTCCGCGGCGATCATTTTGGCAGGCATGTTATAGCGCTTGGAGCCGAGCACGTAAGTTATCTCGCCCGTGCGTCCCGGCTGAATCGCCACGCACACTTCAGCAGCATGCCCGATGCATTCTTCGACGCGCGAAGTCGTAGAGACGTGCGATTGTTTTATAAACCATCTGAGCAGCATCATCACCAAATTGCGCATGATCAAGCCGACGGCGATGGCCGGCACCAAACTCAGTGCCCCGAGCTTGAAAATCATCATGCCTGTCAGTCCGAAGAATGCCAGGAAAATAGCCATCGAAGCCGGGCTGATCCACGACATTACCTTCAGCAAGACAGGTGTTTTTTGACGGTGGTGAGCGGCGACGTTGCCGACTTTTGTTATTTCCTTCAGTTGAGCAGCCGCATCATCGGCGCCGTGTCCGTGATCGCCAGGGCCATGACCGTGCGCAACCGAATGCGAACCCGTGTCGTGACCGAAAGCGTGCTGATGACCGATGGCGCCATGGCCGCCGGTGTCGCCGCCGTCGAATCCTCCTCCGTCTCCATCGCCGCCGGCATCCTGACCGAGATGCCCGGAGACCATGCTGATCAGCATGTAGCCGAAGCCGAGCACTGCGCTGACAACGTACAGAGTTCCGAATGTTCCTAAAGATTCCACTTGCAAAACCTACAAGCGTGGGGTTGAAAAATGTTTGATACCTATTACGAAAATTCCCCTTAAATGCCACCGGTAAACCGGAAAAGCATTAAGAGAAGTGGAATTTTTGGTGTAGGGCGGTGAATCCGCTCTTTTATCTGTCGCAGCTTTCCTTCAGATTTCATCGGCTTTAGCGGCGGGTGAGTCCATGACTATAAAGACACCTTCCTTTATATCGGTCACCCGGACGCGCTGCCCGCGGTTGAAACTGGCGTTGGAGTCGAAGGCGCGAGCGGACGAATTGAAGCGCTTACCGGCAATTTCGTAATAAACTTCGCCGGTCCGCCCATTTGTAATCGGCAGGCAAACGGTGGCTTCACCCCCGATTGCCGTCTCGATATCAGCCGTCGATGACACGGTCGATATCTCGCTGAATTTTTCCAGCAATCGGAAAAACACTTTTCTGGCTGCAAGACCGGCGACCAGGGCGAAGGGAAGCGAGAGCAATTTGGGAAAACTGCTGATTTGCAGGCAGAGAAACCCCACCAGTCCTCCCATTGAGAGCATTATTGCTGCCGAGGTCGGATTGAAATAATCAACGATCACCGGCCAGATACTGTGATTTGGCGAGTGAGGCAAATGCATGTGCGCCGAATGCTCGATTTTGTCCAGCACCCTGTGCCCGTGCGCGCCTGGCTGACCGTGGCGGGCATGTGAACTTCCGTGTCCGGTCGGTGCATGATGATTGCCGCCGTGTCCGTGACTGCGGTTGAGCGCGATGCCGGAAACCATTGCCACGCAAAGGTAAGCTGTTCCAAGAATGCCAGCGCTTACATAAATTAAGCCCAGAATCTGAATATCGGTCATCAGTATTGCTTTGCCCACACCGCGGGTTTTTTCCTCTGTTTATATGGGCGATAATGGGTTTGCCCTGCGGCGAATGAAAGGTGTGTCTTGGAAGTAGTCGTAACTCATAACAACATGGATTTCGATTCGCTCGGGTCGCAATTGGCTGTCACCAAGCTGTTTCCTGCAGCCCGCATGGTGCTGGGCGCGCCTCTTTACGGCAATGTTCGAAATTTCTTGGCTCTTTATCGAAGCAGCTTGCCGATCGTCCAGATGAAGTATGTCGATTGCGCGAAGCTCAACCGCATCTATGTTGTCGATTGTCAGAACGCCGACAGGCTGGACGGCGCCTGTCGCGACCTGCTTCTTTCCGACGATAAGAAAGTCCCTTATCTGGTTTTCGATCACCACGGCATCGATCCGGATGGGCTCGCCGAGGGGGCTGACGCCGGCTCAATCATCGAGCCTGTCGGCGCAGCCACGACTCTTCTTGTCGAGTTGATCAAGAAGCAGAAAATCAAGTTGACTGCTTTCGAAGCCACAGTAATGGCTCTGGGGATTTACGAGGACACCGGTTGCCTTACCTATAAAGGAACGACCGAGCGCGACTGTCTGGCGGTTGCTTATCTGCTCAAGAGCGGCGCCGACTTGCTGCACGTCAATGAGTACATTCATCCGAAGCTGGGTGATGAACATGCGCGACTGCTTCAAGAAATGATCAAAACCTGTCGCACCGTCACGTTGGAAGGCGTGCGCATCGTCGTCGGCACAGCCCGCATGAATGACTTCCTGCCGGAACTGGCTGGGCTTACCCGCAAACTCATGGAAATCGAGTCGGCTGGGGCTGCATTTACAGCCGTGTACATGCGCGATCGCATTCATGTGGTCGGGCGCAGCGACACGCCGTCGGTCGATGTGCGCCCGGTAGTCAGGCTCTTTGGCGGCGACGGGCATCATGGCGCCGGTTCGGCGGTTGTGAAATCAGAGGATCTGGAGGATGTGGCAGCGCGCATCTTAGGCTGTCTGGAAGGGGCGGTGAGCCCCGAGAAAACGGCTTTTGAAATCATGTCTTCTCCCGTGAGAACCGTGCCGCCTACTGTTTCAATGGATGAGGCCAGCCGCATTATGATCCGCTACGGGCAAGACGGGCTTGTAGTAACGGATGAAGGCAATGTGGTCGGTGTGGTTTCCCGCCGCGATATCGATCAAGCCACTCACCACCGGCTTGGTCACGCTCCGGTCAACGGTTTCATGAGCAGGCCTGTAATCAGTATCGAGCCACGGACGCCGCTGAGCAAAATTCAGGAAATCATGGTCAAAGAAGACATCGGTCGATTGCCGGTGCTGGAAGCGGATGGCAAGCTGGTTGGTCTCGTATCTCGCCATGATGTCCTGCGCATTCTTTACGGTCCGAAAGTGGCGAGCAAGTCTGCTGGTCTTGGTTTGGAAGAAGTCGATTGGCATCCGCCAGGTTCTTCCAAGCGGGCCACAGCCGCAGCCGATCTGGCAAACAAGGTCAAGACCACCTCGCCCTCCACTCTCTGGTTGTGTGAGTTGATTGGTGAAACCGCCGCCAGGCTCGGCATGACAGGCTATCTTGTGGGCGGATGCGTGCGTGACCTTCTGCTTGAAAAAGCGAATTTCGATCTGGATTTTGTCATCGAAGGTTCGGCGATTGAATTGGGTGCCGAGCTAGCCAAGGCTTATCCGGGGCGGCTTAAGGTGGTAGCGCGGCACGAGCGTTTTCAAACAGCCACTCTGGAATTTTACTGCGAGGAAAAGCGCGAAGTGGATCTTTCCACTGCCCGCACCGAGTTTTACGAGTATCCCGCGGCGCTGCCTACTGTCGAGCCATCGAGATTGGAGCAAGATCTGCTGCGCCGCGATTTCACTATCAATGCTCTAGCCGTCTGTCTCAATCCTGGTCGTTTCGGGCAGCTCGTCGATTATTTCGGCGGACTGAACGACATCAAGGACCGTGTCGTTCGAATTTTGCATCCTTTCAGCTTCATCGAAGACCCCACTCGCATAATGCGCGCCGCCAGATTTGCGTCGCGTCTCGGCTTCGAATTGGAGCCGAAGACCAAGGAGCAGGCACGCAGAGCCATAGCTATGGGCATTTTTGATGACCTGGGCGGAACAAGAATTCGCACCGAGCTGAAGCTGATTCTCACTTCCCCGCACAGGGTAACGGCCCTCGACCTGCTCGGCGATCTGGGCGGCAAACTGCGCTATCTCGATGCCGAGCTGGAGTATGGGCTGCCGGTCAGGAGTTTGCTTCGCCGCGCCGAGCGCTTGCTGGAGCATTACCCGGTAGAGGATGCCTGGCTCGTTCACCTTGGTTTGCTGATTTCCGGACTGCCGAAAAAGCGTTTGGAGAACACGCTGGATCGCCTGCAATTGCAAGTCGATCACAAACAAAAGATACTCAGTGGATTGCGCTTGCCCGAGCAAATCGGCGAGCCTGACGTCGAGCCGAAGCGCAGTCAAATCTACAGGCTGTTTCACGGTCAGTCCGGCGAGTCGATGGCCATCGCCGCCTGCCTGGCGCGACCCGGCTCTCTGACTCGGCGCATGATAAAACTTTATCTGGAACAGCTCGGGGATGTTTCCATCGAATTGACCGGCGCCGATCTTTTGAAGCTCGGATACAGTCAAGGTCCTCAGTTGGGCCGCCTTCTCGATCAGTTGCTGGACGCTCGCATCGACGGCAAAGTCAAGACTCGAGATGACGAGCTGGCTTTTGTCAGTGCCAACGGTGAGATGGTGCGATAATTTTGTTTTCTCGGGGCGGAACGACGCAACATTGGAACACTACCTGATACCGTTTGCAGCTTGCATTTTCGTGGTGCCACTCGCCTATGGCTTTATTGCGCCTGCGGTGTCGGCCGGCAAGGTGTCGGTAAAGCCCAACAGTATCGGGGGGAAATCACTGTTTGCCGCGAGCATGGCGATTGCTTTTTTCTTCGCATATACAGCACTATCTATTGGCTTAGTCGTAGGGCTTACTCCTCTCTTGATGGACTGGACAAGAACCGCCGACGATATGATGATTTACTGGTTGAGCGTGCCGATTCGTCTGCTTCTCGCTCAGGCGGTATTTTTCGTTTTGTCGCTTATTGCCGGCAAAGTTTTCAAATCGGCAGCGCGTATCGATTCACCTAAAGAAGCCTGGAAAGTTGCCTGGGTGCCGGCAGCTCTGGTGCTCATCGCCGACATGACACTATCCCCTGTGATAGCGCCATATCTGGAACCGCATCACTGATTTCAAGCTCTGTTTTGCGGCACGATGATAGATACTGCCCGCGGTATCACTTCGATTTGCATCGGCGTAGTCCCGTGCGCATCTCCGTCTATCATTGCGATCACTTCTTTTTGAGGCACTGGTGCTGGTTCTTGCTCGCCCATAAAAATGTTTTTTATCGTCGATCCGAGAGCTTGCAGCCTGGTTTTCTTCGCTGGTCTTGGTATCACTTCGACGAGCAATGAGTCGACTTTGCGAATATAGTAAGGCGCCTTGCCGCCGATAAAGCCGCCTGCGAAGCGGAAGCCGAGTTCAACGAAATCCTGAAACTCCGTTGGATTCAGCACGCAAAGGTCGAGCAAACCGTCGTTTAATTCGGCCGTATCGGAAAGTTTTCCCACGCCCAGATCTGAAATATTGGTGATGAAAACCCCAGCCGCTCTGACGATGAACGATTCACCGACTGTGGTAAGGCGGAAATTCACGGGCGGAAGCGCCAGCGTTTGAATCATCGAGCTTGCGTAGGCGAGCATCTTCCAATTGACCTTTTCCTGGTGGTCGGTCGAAATAACTGCATCCGAGAGTGGTCCGGCACCGGCAGCGACACAAAAATACTCGCCGTTCATAACGCCCAGATCGATAGGCATCGGTTTTCCAGTCATCAAAACTTGAATGGCATCGTCAAGCGGATCGCCGAGAATGTTTTCTTCGTAAATGCCCAGATTTCGCGCCAGTTGATTGCCCGTGCCGAGCGGAAGAATTCCCACTGGAATGCGTGGACGAAAGCGTGCCACCGCCCCCAGTGCGCATCGAACGGTGCCGTCACCACCGGCAGCAACAACAAGATCCGGATGGGGTGCGTGATGGAATATTTCTTGCAAATCCATGCCCGGTCTGGTCGGCATCACTGTGACTGCGTAGTCGGCTTCCTCGCAAAGTCTGTGAACGATGGCGCCAAGCCATAAATCTGGACCGACTGCAGTTCCGGCGGTGGGGTTGTATATCACTAGTGCGTGTTTATGCATCTTTCAGTAATTCTTTGCAACCATTCTTTACTTACGGGAAGCCTGTTTTCATTGGTAAAGAAAATTCTCACTCTCTATTTCGAACGTATCAACCAGGGAAGTCAACATCTAATAACTTCCGCCGCTGCCGCTTTTCAAGACCTTGACGGCTGCGAAAAACTGGACGTTTAATCGAGATTCTAAGATGTCTTTCCGATCTGACTCAAATGGCTGTGATAACGTTGATTGGTGGTTTCGTTTGACAATTAACTCAATTTCAGTATTGTATTCGACACCATCCCGATAAGCTTTCGCATCCCAGATCCCTAATTATAGGAAGGACGGCACCTTTGCGCGGACCCCGGCTAAGAAAAGCAAACATCAGTTCAGTGGCTGCTGTTGCGGTCACGACCCTTGTCGCTTTGCAACCGATTGTGGTGGCACAACCTTGTGATGCTCGTCAGAAATCTGACAGCGCGCACAGTGTCATAGAAGAAGTCCACAACGGCAAATCGTTCTGCGTCAGCCACGCTCTTATCAAAGCAAAGCCTGACGAAGTCTGGCACGTTCTCACCGACTACAGCAATGCTCACCGCACTTTTCCAATGATGAAGAAGTGCCAGGTCATTGAAGATCGCGGGCACACCAAAATTATGAAACACGTAGTGGCGCCGAGCGGCTTGCCTTGCACATATGAGTACGTGATCGAGTTGAAAGAGACCGATAAAAAGAGCTTGGAATGGAAGCGCCTCAGCGGCAGCTTCAAAGAAGTCGATGGCTGGTGGAAGCTCGAGCCGGTCGATGGCGGTCGCCACACGCAAGTGACCTACGCCACATACGTTAATGGTGGAATGTTCATGCCGCAGGGCATGATCAAGCGCCAGTTCCGCTCGGACATGCCGCAAGTAATGGCACTGCTGACCAAGCACGCCGAGGGCAATACCCAGATTGCTTCGCGCCGTGACACAGCCGCAGCCACGCAGTCTCAATAGCTAAATTCAGAACATGTAAAGCCGATTACGTTGCACTTTGCCTCAGGCGTGCCGTGCGGCTTTATTCTTGTTAGAATTACAAACTTGCGAATACGCATTTGAGGAGAGGTACCGAAGCGGTCATAACGGCGCCGTCTCGAAAGCGGATGGGCGAATAGCCACGTGGGTTCGAATCCCACCCTCTCCGCCATTTTGGGAAATCATGCAAGAGCATGCAGACAGGAAAACGCAATTCGCTGGGCCTATGGCGGTTTGCCAGCCCGGCTATGAAAGAAAAGAGAGGCAAGAGGAAACACCATGCAGGTTGGGATTGTAGGGCTTTCTGTTACGGGGAAAACCAGCGTCTTCAATGCCGTTAGCGGCGGCTCCGCCCAGGTAGGCGGCTTTTCCGGCAATGAGGCGAATATCGCTGTCGTTTCGGTGCCGGACGAACGCCAGTCATGGCTCTCGGACCTCTACAAGCCGAAGAAAACCACCTACGCCACGGTAGAGCTGGTCGACGTTGCCGGTGTTCAAGCTGGCCAGGCGAAGGAAAGCGGCTTCAACCCTGCGATGATGCAGAACCTGCGGCAGGTGGACGCCCTGGTGCACGTGGTTCGAGCCTTCGACAATCCGGCGGTTCCACATCCGGAAGGTCGCATCGACCCGTTCAAAGACGCGGAGTTATTTGAGCTTGAACTCATAATTGCCGACCTCGGGGTTGTGGAAAAGCGCCTTGAAAAAATCGACGCCGAAATCGGGCGCAAGAAAGGTCCGGAGAAAAATGCTCTCGAGCAAGAAAAGGAGCTGCTGGCGAAATTCAAGGATGAATTGACCAATGAAAAGCCGTTGCGCAATGTCGAGCTTACCGAAGACGAGCAGAAGCTGATTCGCGGTTACACTTTCCTCTCTCAAAAACCGATGCTTATCGTCGCCAACATCGAAGAGTCGGACATCGGCAAAGACAAGATTGCCGCACTGGAAAAACTCCAGTCTTTTGCAGACTCCAAGGGCATCCCGGTGCTCGCGTTTTGCGCAAAGACCGAAATGGAAATCGCGCAATTAGATGAAGGCGACCGCGCCGAATTCATGACCGCGCTGGGCATCGCCGAGTCCGGGCGCGAAAAGCTTATCAAAGCTTCCTATCAGCTTTTGAAGCTGATCGCATTTTTCACGGTCGGTGAAGACGAAGTAAAAGCGTGGACGATTACAAAGGGAACGCCCGCACAGGAAGCCGCGCGCAAAATTCACTCCGACATAGCTCGCGGTTTTATCCGGGCTGAAGTTGCGCCCTATGAGTCGATTAAGACGCTGGGCACATGGAACAACGCCAAAGATAAAGGGCAAGTGCGCCTCGAAGGCAAAGAGTACCCGGTAGCCGACGGAGATTGCATCAACTTCCGCTTTGCCGTATAGGCAGTTTTCTTGACATTTTTTCTCCTGGCCTTATAGTTTTGCCTAATTACTGAACAACTGCCAGAATGAGGTAGTTGCAGCAACGTGCTGCCGTCAGGCAGGTTAAATCAGTTCGCTGGGTAGGGTGGAAACGTTTGTATCCGGTTGAAATCGCCAACATCGAAGACAGGGATCTTGAAGAGTTGCTCAAGCGTGCAAATCCGCGCACTGGTCGCGCGCTTGTAGATCTGTTCGTGTGGTGTTGGGGGATGATGATCCTGGGCATAGTTCCGTTTTTGCTGTTGCCTAATTTCTGCACCTTTTTGTTTGCCTTTGCTGTCGTCACATCTCGAATGGGTGCATTGCTGGCGCTGGCTCATGATGGTCAGCATGCAACATTCTTGCCGGACAAAAAATGGAACGATCTTATCGCCGCCTGGTTTTGCGCTTATCCGGTCGGTTCTATTTTCGGCTCTTCTCGAGCCGTGCATATGGCGCATCACAAGTATCTCGGACATCCTGAAGATCCCGATCGCAACTTTCATTGGGAGAACGACAAGTCGACGGCAAAAGAATTCGCCATTCACTTTGCCCGTCTCATTTTCGGCGGGCAGCTCTGGACGAGCATTGTTAAGAACGGACTTCTGCGCCCTCTAAAAAGTGATAAGAAGGATGCGGCGCTTGTTGTTCTGCAGCGTACAGGACATCCGGAAATTTTGAATCTGGTGCCGGTACAACTGGTTATTTGGGGCTCGCTCTGGCTGGCGTCCGGGCAGTGGTGGTTGTATTTCGCGCTCTGGCTTTTGCCGATATTTACGACCGGAACATTTCTGGGCTTCCTGCGCGGCTTTGTCGATCATGCGCGCTTGAGAGACGATCCGGATGGTCCGATGGAAGGGCGACTGATTACAGTTTTGAACGTCGGACCGGTGGCGCGATGGTATCTGGCGCCATTCGATTTCAAATATCACGCTGAGCATCATTTGTTTCCCACAGTCCCGCACTACTTTCTCGAAGAACTGCATGGGATCTTGCAGAATAACAGTGAGATTCGCAAGCATTACATTTGCCGCGACAACTATGCTCAATTTCTCAAAGAGTATTGGCACCAAATACGCTACCAGCCGGCGGCCGTTTCCGAGCAAGGCTGATTGCGGGTTGTGAAACTGTATGGTGTCAGTTAAACAAGTACCCAAGCGAGAAATTCTGTTTTCGTTCGGAGCACTTCTTATTGGGTTGCTCTTGCTGGCATACGGTGTGTTTATCGAACCGGCGCAGCTTGTGATTAATCGTCAGTATTTGCGCTTGCCTCACTGGTCCCCGGCTTTGAATCATTTGAAAGTAGCGGTAGTGAGCGATTTGCATGTAGGCACTCTTCATAACACAGTGGAAAGACTGCACAACATTGTCGCAACGGTAAACGAGCAGAAGCCTGATTTGATATTTCTTCTCGGTGATTTCGTCGCCAGCCATGGAAGAAAAGCATCATTGGAGCCGCAGACCTTTGTGCACGAGCTGGGCGGGCTGAAGGCGCGTTATGGTGTCTACTGTGTGCTCGGCAATCACGATTGGTGGTACAACGGCGAGGATGTTCGCTCCAAATTGCAGACGACGCCAATTCACGTTCTGGAGAACAGTGCTGAGAAGGTTGATATAAACGGCACGCCGCTTTGGATAGCAGGGCTTGCAGATGAGTGGACGAGAGTGGCTGACATGCGATCGGCGCTGAATAAAATTCCCACCGGTGCACCGTGCGTAATGCTCATGCACAACCCGGATATGTTTCCGGAAGTTCCTGATACAGTCAGCCTGTCACTTGCAGGACACACGCACGGCGGACAAGTTGCTCTGCCGATTGTCGGACCACCTATTGTTCCCAGCCGATTTAATGGACGCTATGCTCGCGGGCTCATTGTCGAAGGCGGCAAGCACTTGTTTGTGACGTCAGGAATCGGAACCAGCGTGTTGCCCATTCGCATAGGCGTGCCGCCTGAAATTTGCGTACTCGATTTGAACAGCCGTTGAAGGTCGAGTTTAAAACTCTTTTTTGATCTTGCCGGTTTTGATATCAACATGAAACCAATTCATGGTGGCAGTGTGAGAGCTGTCCGGTCCGTCGCTGACCACCTCGTAGACGTGGACTACGTAAGCATTTCCTTCCTTTCGATCCACATCGATGGTTGGTGTTGCGACTTTTGACTTGCCTACATTTTTGAAAAAAGTCTTTACTTCCGGCAAGTTTTTTACTAATTCCAACGCTTTCGCTTCTGTTATCTGCCCATTCGCAGCGCCCTTATTCTGAGCTTTCGGCGCGGCAGCTTTTGCTTCGGCTGCTGGTTTCGATGTTGTATTTTTCTCGGCTGCCTGCGCTGCAACTGTCAACATGAGTGAAACAACAAATGCCATGCTAAGTGCTCTACCTGTTCTTTTCACTGCTTACTGCCTCAGTTTTGCTTTGCCTTGATCGATGATTGTCGCAAGTTTGTCTTCGCCGATTTCTTCGATGCTTGCAGCGCGTTCTACCGGCGCGAAAACTTCAGCGTAAAATTGTTCGTCGTTGAGCAAGTGATTCCAGTCCGGAAGCTTGTCCCACTCACCGTCATTTAGCCCGAGCAGAAAGCGCGCTCTGAAAGGATCTACGCCTTCCATCTCGAATGCTGCAATGCGCAAGTCTCTGCCGGCGCCGGTATCGAAATGGGCGATACCGGATCGATCGAGATCAACGTCTCCATAAATATCGAATTTCTTGATCAGGTTTTGTGCTTCCTCGATATACGAATCATGCACGCGTTTGCCGCGCTCTGTGAGCTTGTAGCTGGCGGTTTTTACATCAATCTCGATGTATTGTTCTTTCTCGGCCCAGGCGATCATTTCTTCCAGTTCCGGATTGTCTTTGGTGACATCGATGGATGCGCCAACAGAAATCTGGTGGAGAAACATTGCCCGGCCTAGATCTTGCATCAATGTTTGCGGGTTTTGCTCCACGCCTGAAACAGCCTGCTGCACCGGTCTTGATGATACCGGCATGGCTGAGTCGAGGGCCACCAGATCGAGCCGAAAATATTTCATGCCGTCGCGCTCCGACATTGAGAAAGCATTTTTGATCGGCGCATCCGGGTTGATGTCGCGGCCGTTCGCTTTGAACTCGAGGGTGTCTTTTATGAAACCGCCCTGGTCGTCTCGACCGAAGATGTACTGCTGAAGAGCTTTCAGCTCATCTACTTGACCAGCCGCCAGTGTTCCTGATGCCACCAGTCCATCGATATCTTCTGAACCGATTACATCAAAAACAACATCGATGGCGTTCTGATTTGCGATTGATTCGTCAAAAGTCAATACGCAGGAATGATTTTCTCCTGCATCAGAGAGCCTGAGCTGATACTGCATTACTAGCGTCTCCGTCCGCCGAATCCACGCATCTTGAAGCCGCCCGAAGAGCGTCTGCCGCCCCAGATAGAGCTGGAACCGCTGGATGAAGAGGAGCTTCCGAAGGTGGAGGACGAAGAGCCGCCGAACCAGCTTCTGCGTTTTTCAGTGGTGCCCGACGAGAACGAGCCGGAACCGAATGTGTTTTTGCTGGTCAGACCGCCACCCGATTTTTTCTTGAAGCGGTCGAAGAAACCTTGATTCGCGGTTTTTTGAGTTTCATAAGCCGGCGAACTGCGCCATGCGGTGCGGTGGTTGTTGAGTGTGCCGTAGCGATCGTAAGGTGTGTAATAGCGACCGCCCCACATGTTCATCATGTGAGAGAACATCATCATCTGGATGAAAGGATTGTCGAGAATACTGCGGTGTCCGACATAGTGAGTAGTGCCGTCGTAATTGGCGACGCGATACGGCATGTCATTGTTGACGACTTCGCCGGTTTGCTCGATGGAAAAGACTTTCTCGTCATCTTTCTGAAATCCGGCTTCTTTCTTGTTGTCGATGTAGCCGGTCACAACCAGTTTGTTGTTTTCGCGCGTAGCGTCGATAGACACGACGTCCTTGCCTTCATAGATTTCGTTGACGCGCTTCTCGAATGCGCCCATCCAGGATTTGAAATCGCTGCCCTTCGACTCGAAGAAAGCTTTCTGAACCTCGTCCAGGTTGATTTTGCTTGATTCAACCTCAATCTTCGGCTGGTCCGAGACATAATGCTCGACGTTCGATTTAGCGCAGCCGGTGACCGTCAAAGCGATGCAAAGGACGCTAAGAATACTGAGGCAACGTTTCATTTGGATACTCCAAAACTAATACAACTTCACTATAACAACGCGCCCAGGACGAAACTGCTGAAAGCGCTCATGGCTGGGGCATTTGACCGATCAGTAGTATACAATTAATTAGCATTTGGCGCCTCGCTGTCAAGGCGCTTCCTTGCGGGCGGCTTTCGCATGAATACGGAGCCTTGCCTGAGAGCTATTTGGACATCTCGCATTCGTATTCTGCATCTTCCTCTTTTACTCTCGAGGGAGGGTTGTAATCGCCGTAAATATCATTGAATGCGAGCTTTAGTTCTTCGCCGGGCAATGATCTGATAAACAAGCTCTGCTCCTGGTCTATGGTTTCGTTTTCCCATACTCCCTTCAATTGGCGAAAAACTTCTATTTGCCTGCGATCTTGATGAACAATGATGTACTCTTTCAAGCTTTCAATCTTTTGGTAAGCAACCAACTTCTCCCGCAAGTCAATCTGCCTGGTTGATGGCGAAAGAATTTCAACTATAAGAATTGGCTGCTCTTTATAAACTGACTTGGCAGCAAAACCTTCGCAGGTGACAACAATGTCCGGATAGTAAAAACTGTTTGCAGATCGGATCTTCACCTTCATATCATTCATGTAGGCGAGGCATGTCCCACCGCGCAAGCGAGCATGCAGCGCGGCAAAAATATTTCCACAAATGACATTGTGCGCATCCGAGGAGCCTGTCATGGCGAAAACATAGCCGCCCACAAACTCATGTCGAATTCGAGCGCCTTCTTCAGAGCGCAGAAATTCTTCCTCAGTCATTAACCTATGTGTCTTCGGACGTGTCATGACCGTTTCCCGAGGTCGCAAATCAAGCATACCATCGAGCGCTCGGTTAAACAAAACGATCGCCCTCATGGAAGCTCAAGCCTAAGAAGAATGCGCTTCTTTCCGCTTCGGAAGGTCCTTCGGTGCGCAGCAGCCGGCCAGATAAGCCAACAGATACGGCTGTGCTTTTTCACCAAGCACTTTAATTTCGCGCTGCAAATTGTCGCTCAACAAATGCTCGCGATATTTTTTCGAAAGTTGCTCATAGAGCTGGCATGCGCGCACTACGTTAGGTATCTTCTTCACAAAATAGCCATGCAGTTTGTCTTTCAGCCAGGCTCTGCGTGCAGTAGAAATCATTGATGAGTCTCCGTAGCTTCCGACATTGCCAGTGTTTCCATCCCGGTCAGCGGGAACAGCACTGAGTCGATCGAATGAACGACTCCATTGCGGCAGCTCATGTCGGCTTTGTTAACCACCGCGCCGGCAACAGAAACCTGTTGCTTGCTGTTGATATTCGTCATCAGGAAGTCGCCCGTCAAAGTCTTCAGCGCATCGAATTTTAAATTTGAAGCAAGCAAGCGCTTAGGCACGATGTGGTAGCGGACGATGTTGCGCAGTCGCGCTTTGTCCTCGAAAAGATGCTTGAATGCTGCAGTTGAGAGACTAGAGAAAGCCCTGTCGTTGGGAGCAAATACTGTGTAAGGCCCCTTATTGGTTTCCAAAACTCTCTGCATGCCGGTTGCACGCAAAGCTTGAAGGAATGTTCTGAAATTTCCTTCTTGTTGCAATTTCTGAACAACGTTATTAGAAATTATGGGGCGGTGTACCACTCGTTGATGTTGCAGTGCGGAACCTGGAAAGGGCAGCAGGAGCGGCATCAGGAGGCTGACCGCCACGATGAGGAATGCCAAACAATCGAAGTCTTTTAGTCTCGACATATAAATTGCCTCCCGCTTCGCCCGCAAGGCTTATCGCCATTAGGCAGCACTGGTATGACCGGCCGGGCGGCAATTAGTTCCAGCCTGTATGATTGTCTGTCTGGTGCTGCTTATGTATCGCCTGGCTGGCGTTTACGGACTAAGGCGAGGTTAGATTCGTTGAATTAGTTTGGATTAGTTGAATTAGTTGAATTATGAATGATTTCCACTTAGAAACTGAACGTCTGATATTGCGCCCCTGGAAAGACGCTGACCTTGACGCATTTGCGCGCTTGAACGCCGACAGCGAGGTCATGGAGTACTTTCCGAAACTAATGAGCCGAGAGGAAACCGAGGCCATGGTCGCTCGAATAAAGGCACGCTACGCGGAAGACGGCTTTTGTCTTTGGGCGACGGAGGAGAAACATTCCGGCGAATTCATCGGATTTGTCGGATTGGGCCGGCCGTCCTTTGAGGCGCATTTCATTCCGTGTGTAGAAATTGGCTGGCGTCTGGCTCGCCCTTATTGGGGCAAAGGTTACGCTCCGGAGGCAGCGAAAGAGGTTTTGAGAGATGGTTTTGAGCGGTGCGGTCTGCAGGAAATTGTCGCTTTTACGGCAGGCACAAATTCGAAATCCAGACGCGTCATGGAAAAAATATCGATGCATCGCGATCCAAAAGATGACTTCATGCACCCGGCACTCGATGATGGGCATCATTTGAAGCCGCATGTACTGTACCGATTATCCTTAAAAGACTGGAAGCAAAAAAAATAGCAGAACTCGGCACACCAAGCTCAATGTTTTCTTGTTTTTTCCCATAGTTCAGTGTCGAGAATTTGGTCAAAAGTGATTTGCACGAGCTTGCTGGTATCGCAAATAGATTCGCTATGAGTGAAAAATTGATCCACATCCATATTCTCATTTTTGTAATTCAAATTTTTATAGGGCAGCGATGCTTGAGATTCAGGGAATTTTTCAAGCAGTTTTTCTGCTTCAGAATAACGAATTATTGCTAGCGTCTGCTGTGGAATAAGTAGATTTTTTTTAGGCGATGTTCGCTCCCTCACAAGCAGAAGCAAGTCGGCTTTGGGCAACGCAATAGGAATTCCATCGCCCCAAACAACAAAAGTTTTGACCCTGCCTTCCAAAACGCCTGTAAAAAGCTTGGGAACAAAGATATCTTCTCCGAGTTGCTTTTGAAGCTTTGTTGACTCAAAATTCCAACGCCAAATCTGTTCCAAAGTTTGGGAAGGTAAGGTTTGAAAAGTCTGTTGCACAGAAGAATAGCCAAACTTATTGCTATTACTCCAACTGCTAATAAAACCCTCTTTGGTATAAGGTCCACTTCCCATTCCATCTACCTGCGGATCGTCGATGGCAAAGTGAAAATGCTCAACAAAGGCAGTAACCTCTGGTTCGGCTTCTAATGCGAAGGGTGAAGGTCTAATCAGATTCATGTTGAATGCAATTTCTCCCTCGGGTAGCTCTTTGCTTGGAGCCGCATAAGAGAAGTGAAAGTAAACTCCTGTACTTTCATTTGCATAGGTGACGTTGTTCATTTGCCATTCATAATACTGTCGACCTTTGAAATAGGCGTTGAATTCGTTTGAGCCGAAAACCCTGTCTTTCGGCTTAAAATAGAGATCGAAGCTCATTACTTTCCACCTTTCAATTGATTGCTTCCAAGCTTTGGTTTTCTAAAAACAACTCCCATATTTGAAGTTTGTCCGGTCGTTGCTTTGAGAAACATGTCCGTCATGGCAAAAAAGCCGTTTCTCACCAGATTCCCAAAGCTCGTTGTTGCCCAGTCTATGGGTGGAAAGAGCGGATCAGCAAGTGGTTTCAAAATCGGATTTGCTTTCATCATGGAATGCATTGTCCATACCCAAAAGATTGCATTGGGTTGAAACTCAAGATGCACGAGTTCGAAATCGGTCAGTTTTGCAAGTTCTCTAACCGAATTCGGATCGTAGAATACCCAGTGCCTGGGGAAGTGATATGCGCCCCAGTGCTTGTTTTTGAACAATTTGGCATCAAGCGAATTGATGTTTGGCGTCCAAAACCAAAAGATCCCTCCAGGTTTTAAAATCTTTCTGACTTTTTCAGCGAAACCTTTTGGATCGGCAACGTGTTCGATCACGTGGCTTGCCCAAACAAAATCAAAGTAACTTTCGGGCAGAGCGACATCCTCGAATCTACCGGCGTAAGCCTTATGGCCAGCGGCATTTGCCTTTTCAACCGCTTTTTCATTCATATCGACGCCATAGGTTTCAACTTTCCTTGTGCGCACTTTTTGAAACCAATTAAGTATATGCCCGTCGGCGCACCCGATATCCAAAATGCGCACCGGATCTGGTGCCTTTACGAATGTCAGGCAGGCTTCCAGCCCTTTTAAAATTTGCCTGTAGCGGTACTTGTAATATAGGTTCTGGCGCTGGTTTTCATCGTAGCCTTCTTCCAGACTGTAGGCATAATAGTTCGCTGGGTAGATAGTCGATAATTCGGATATGTCAGGGCGGGGATTTAGATAAACCAAACTGCATTTGCGGCAACGGACGACATTGAAAACATCGTCCGTCGTGTTGTCGTACTCGTGCTCTGTGCCCTGTGTAATCAGCTCGGCATCGGACGCGCCACAATTATTGCAGCACGTCTCTACTTTCTTGATGTCCGATTTCATCGTCCACCTTTTGATTACGCTTTTTCCCAGGTCGGGCCTTCGGCGGTATCCATAACATTAATACCGGCCTTCGCAAGCTCGTTGCGTATCAAGTCGGATGTTTTGAAGTCCTTGTTGGCACGCGCGTCTTGACGCAATTGCAAAAGTAAAGAAAGGACTTGCTCGGTAGAGTTTTTGTCCACCTCTTTCCTTGTGTCGGCAAGAGTAAATCCAAGAACGCCGGCGTAATCTTTCAAAGCTTTTGCCCAGAGCTTGCGCTCCGCGTCGTTTTTCGAAGCGGAAATCTTGTCGGCGAGCCCGAAAAGGTGGGAAATGGCAACGGCTGTATTAAAGTCGTTGTCCATCGCTGCAACAAATTCATTGTGGAATTCGCTCAGTGTTTTATCGCCTTTGTATTTCTCTGCCGCTTTTTCGTCGAAGCTGTAATGCTTCGAGGGATAAAAGCCGCTGCCGTTTTCTTCCGTTTCTGCAAACAACGCAGCACGCACAAGGCGCATCAACGCTTGCTTTGCAGCTTGCATGCTTTCCGGGCTGAAATCAATCGGATTTCTGTAGTGAGTCTGCAAAATGAACAAGCGCACCGTGTCGGCTGAATAATCTCTGAGCAGGTCAGCAATTGTTCTGAAATTGCCCAGCGACTTGGACATCTTTTCCTCACTGACATTGACGAAACTGTTATGCAGCCAGTATTTGGCAAGCGGTTTGTCGTGCAGCGATTCGGATTGCGCTTTTTCATTTTCGTGATGCGGGAAGACGAGATCTTCGCCGCCACCATGAATGTCGATTGTTTCTCCAAGCACCGATTTGATCATCGAGGAGCATTCCAGGTGCCAGCCGGGGCGTCCAAACCCCCACGGGCTCTGCCATCCGGTTTCGGTTTCCGGCGCACTTTTCCAAAGAGCAAAATCGACAGGGTTGCGTTTTACTTCTTTGAGTTCGTTTTGCGAACGAACTTGCTCGCGCGCGCCCGATTTGAGATCTTCAATGTTTTTCTTGCCGAGCTTGCCATAATCAGCGCAGGCGGAAACATCGAAGTAGACGTCGCCTTCCGCTTCGTACGCCTTGCCCTTTTTGACCAGGTCCTCCGCCATCAAAATCATCTGCTGCAGGTATTCGGTTGCGCGCGGCTCGATATCGGGCGGCGCGACGTTCAACGCATACATGTCCGCCCAGAATTCGTAGAGGTAATGGCGCGCTAACTGGTCCGGGCGAATTTTCAATTCTTTCGACCGATTGATGATTTTGTCGTCGATATCCGTGATGTTGCGCACGAATGTGACCTGCAATCCGGAGAAGCGCAGGTAGCGCTGAATCACATCCCAGACAATCGCCATGCGTGCATGACCGAGGTGGCTTGAATCATAGACGGTCGGTCCGCAAGCGTAGAGCTTGACTTTGCCGGCTTCCAAAGGGACGAATTCTTCTTTTTTGCCGGTCAGCGTATTAAATACTTGGATAGGCATATTATTTCTCGCTCTTAAATGCTGTGTACGTCGAATTTGCGTGCATCAACCGGCACGACCTTTCTACGCACAGCGACAGAGAATATCTTCCAGTCTAGCTTTAACGCGCTCCGGTCCAAGAATGGAAATTATCGAGCCCAGGTCCGGTCCCTGTACTTTGCCGGAAAGTGCGGCGCGCAAGGGCCAGTAAAGGTCTTTGCCTTTCAATCCCAGTTCTTTGCCGAGATTGTCGATAACAGCCTTGCAGCCGGCGTGATCGCCGAACGGCAAATCGCCCAGATGCTTGAGGGTTGCTTCGAGAACTTTGATCGCAGTATCTTTCGCCAGAGCTTTTTCCTTGAGCTCGTCATCGATGACGAGTTTCTTGAGGAAGTAAAACTCTGTCGCTGCCATGATTTCTTTCAGCATGGTCAGACCGTCTCGAACGCTGGCCACTATCTGCTCGATTTCCGGCTGTGAATACGATTCCGTCTCCAGCAACGTCAAGTATGGCTTGGCGCGCTCGGTGATCACATCAATCGGCAGCGAGCGAATATAGTGTGCGTTGTACCAGTTCAATTTTTGAACATCGAAAACCGCCGGGCTCTTGCTGATTTTGTAGAGGTCAAACATTTCGCATGCTTGTTCCAGCGTGAAAAACTCGTTGCCGTCCGGCAAAGTCCAGCTCATTGCCGCCAGGTAGTTGACCATTGCTTCAGGCATGTAGCCGTTCACTCTGTAGCTGTCGACATGCACTGCTTCGCCGTGTTTGCGCTTGGAAAGTTTGGCGCGCTCGAGGTCGAAGATTAACGGTGCGTGCGCAAACTCCGGCACCTGATGACCTAGTGCTTCGTAGAGCAAAATTTGTTTCGCCGTATTCATGATGTGGTCTTCGCCGCGGATGATGTGCGTCATCTTCATGTCGATATCATCGACAACGACTGCGAAATTGTAGATTGCAACGCCGTTGGACTTAACGATGACCATGTCGCCGCCCAGAACAGATGCTTCGATGGCAATTTCACCTTTAATATTGTCGTGCCATGAAATCACGCGCGGCTCTTCAATCTTGAATCTAATAGAAGGGATGCGACCTTCCGCAACATATTTTTCAATCTGTTCTTTCGATAGATGGCGGTGGCTGTTGTCGTATCTGTGCGCAATATCGCTGTCTTTCTGCGCTTCCTTGAGAGCAGCAAGCTCTTCGGGAGTTTCATACGAAAAATAAGCGTTGCCGCGGTTGATCAGCTTGTTCGCCACTTCCGTGTAGTGGTCGATTTTTTGAGTTTGCCTGTAGGGCGCGTAGGGACCGCCGATGTCCGGGCCTTCATCCCAGTTGAGACCGAGCCACTTGAGACCATCGATGATGTCCGCAGTGTAATTCTCCTGAGAGCGCAGTTCATCAGTGTCTTCCAACCTGAAAACAAAGGTGCCTTTGTTGCGTCTGGCGTAAAGGTAGTTGTAGAGCGCAGTTCGAGCGGTCCCCAAATGCAAATGCCCGGTCGGGCTGGGCGCAATTCGAACTCTTACTGATGGAGGAACGACGGGCACGGTAATTTCCTTTGCTTGTGGCCTTTTGTTTCTTGGGGCCAGTATTGCAGTGACGCTGTTCTATGACCGCCTTGCGGCGGCAGATACTCGATTTTACCAATAATGCCCTCAAAAGCCCATAGGGCTTGGCACTTCGGGGATTCCGATCGGGCTTTTGTCGAGGCAAAACCTGTGTTAGAGCGACTCTTTGCCTGTTACAAAACGAAAACGCCTATTAAAATGCCCCTTTTCAGGGGCATTTTTCGGTGTTGGTTCCCGTCTTAACTTTCAAAACTTGTATTAGCCCACTGTTGCCAGTCTCTGGACTTTGGAGGCTTGACCGGATTCGAAGAGGCGCACGAGAAACGCTGCCTTTTGATTCTCTTGAATCAGTTTGAGTTGATCGCGCGTTTCATCCTGTCTCATTTCCTGGCGGTTCTTAAGGAGTTTGTCGAATGCATTGAGGGTATATCCGCTTTCCATTTATGAAACCTCTTGGGGTTAGAAACTGGTGCTGGGGTGCCTTGCCTGATGCGTTTTAATATACGCAGGCGAAATAACTAATTCGTGACATGTGTGTGGCGTTTTTGGGGCGTCGGGTTAAAGCCGGGCCCATCTTCTTATAGGCGGGCAAATCATTAGGCTTGTTTGCGGGTAAACAGAAAGAGCGCCCCTTGCCTGGAATTGCTGATAAAGACATGGCAAAAATCTGTGTGATCGAAGACAACGCCGACCTGGCCAATATGGTCCGGACTTTTTTGCTTTTCGAGCATCACACGGTGGAAACCATCGGCAATGGTGGAGAAGCTAAGGATCACCTGAAGACCTTCGAATATGACCTGATTATTCTCGACTGGGAATTGCCTGAAGTTTCCGGTATCGAGATTTTGAAACAGTATCGTGCCAAGGGCGGGCAAACGCCGGTCTTGATGCTGACCGGTAAGGATGACGTGCAGGATAAGGAAGCTGGTCTGGATGGCGGCGCGGACGACTATTTGACCAAGCCTTTCCATATGAAAGAACTGGGCGCGCGCGTTCGTTCTCTTTTGCGGCGACCGCCGGCAGTGAAAGAAACTGTATTGAAGGCCAAAGGGCTTTCGATGGACCCGACCAAGTATCGAGTGCACAAAGATGGAGAAGTAGTTGCGCTGGTGCCCAAGGAATTTCAATTGTTGGAATTTATGATGAGACACCCGAATCAAGTTTTTTCGCCGGAGGCTCTATTGAATCGAGTCTGGCCTTCCGAATCCGACTCCACCGCCGAGGCGCTCAGAACAACAATGAAGCGCTTGCGCAAGAAGGTGGATCCGGATGGAGAGATTTTGAAAACAGTGCACGGCGTTGGATACATTTTAGAACTTGAGCAATGAGAAGGGACTGAGTGGGTTGAAACTGAGCCACCAGGGATGGTTGCTCATGTGTGTATTCATTGTGGTCGAACTTGGTATTGTCGGTGCGCAAAGTTATCTAATTTTCCAGGCCGAAAAAGAAGCTCGCCGCGCGGCGCATGTCAAAGAAATCATCGGCAAAACCAATCATTTGGTGCAGGTTGTTTATGACACCGGAACGGCGGTCATGGAATATGCCAAATCCAAAGACGATGGGACCGCTCAGCGCTATCGCAAGAACAGGGATGAAACATTCGAAATCATCGCCTGGCTGAAGACCGCATTGCAAGACGATAAGGAAAACCTTCCCATCCTCAATCGCGTCGAGGAAAATCTTCGCGTTGGCATGGAAACGATGGACAAGATCAAGCAAGCGGTTGACACGCAACCTCTCTTTGTAGCTTTCCGCTATGGGATGAAAGAGAAAGTGAAGTTGCAGCCGACCTTTGATGCTCTTGTCAGAGACTTGCTTTCGCTGGTGAGAGCTCAGCGCAAAATCGAAGAAGAAAGTCCTCTGGCGCAGCAAAGTCAAAGAGAATTGCAGAAGTCGATTCTGCTTGCCGGCTTGATACTGAATGTGGTGTTGGTATTCGCGGGTGCCGGTTGGTTCACCCGCCAGCTTACATCCCGCTTGAATATTCTTGTCGAAAATGCTCGGCGCATGAAGTCGGCAGACGAGCTGAATAAGCCGCTTTCAGGGAAAGACGAAATTGCGATGCTCGATGCTGCTTTTCACGAGATGGCTTTCACTCTCAGACTGAAGGAAGAGCTTCTAAGAGAAAGTGAAAAACGGGTCCGTTCTATTATCGAAAAAATTCCGGTCGGTCTTGTGGTATTTGCCGAAGATGGACTGATCGAATTCGTCAATCCGACCCTGGAGAGCATGTTCCGGGAATCTCCGGAAAGTCTGATTGGACGCCGTTTGGAATCACTTGTTCATCGAGCCGCATCAGTTAGTGAGGAAGAGGCGGCCGCCCAATTGAAAGAAAAAGCTATCGAGCGAATTATAGAGATTACTTGTGTGCGAAAAGACGGCGCTAAATTTCCGGCGGAATTTTCATCCACTCTTTTTGAAACCCAGGAAGGTCCCCGCCATTTGGGTATTTTGCTCGATGTGTCGGAAAGGCAGGAAATTCAGCGCATGCGACAAACATTCGTCAGCATGGTCAGTCACGAATTGCGTACGCCACTGACGGCGGTATCAGGGTTTATCTCTTTGCTGGAAATGGGAGCCTTCGGTGACGTTTCGCCAGAAGCAAAAGAACAAGCCTCGCGAGCGGAGGCCAACGTTTCTCGTTTGATGAAATTGATTGCCGACCTGCTCGATCTGGAAAAAATGGACTCAGGAACACTGAATGTTTCGAAAACTCAATGTAGTTTGCAACAAGTTTTGAGAGATGCGGAAGATGCCGCCAAAACTTTCGCTGAAGAGCGGGGCATCAAGCTGGAAATAGAGCCTGTCAATGACTCCGTGAACGGCAAGGAAAAGGGCAAAATTTATGCAGATGCGGATAGATTGGTGCAGGTGCTTGTCAACTTGATTGCCAATGCGGTCAAATTCTCCCCGGGCGGCGGAACGGTGAAAGTCACTAATAAGCTTGATGGAGATGCGCTCGAGATGCGGGTTATCGATGAAGGGCGTGGAGTGCCTGCCAAGTACAAAGAGCTTATTTTCGAGCGTTTCCAGCAAGTCGATGTTGCCGATGCCAAACAGAAAGGCGGCACCGGTCTTGGTCTTGCGATCTGTAAAACCATAGTCGAGATGCACGGCGGCATCATCGCTGTGGACAGCGAAGAAGGCAAAGGCAGCACGTTCTGGTTTCGTATCAGGCGAAACAGAGACTAGCGGACCAAACTCAAACTAAACGAATAGTCGAACTTGATATTAGCGGAGCACTACGCAGTCGACCATGGCTACGCCGGACGAAACCATGTTGAGCTGCTCGGCTGCACCGCGCGAAAGGTCGATGACGCGATCGGCGACGAAAGGACCGCGATCGTTGACTTGAACGATGCAGGAATTGCCGGTTCTGCGGTTGGTTACCAAGAGCTTGGTTCCGAAGGGCAAGCTTCTGTGAGCGGCAGTCAGTCCGAATTGGTCGAAACGGCTGCCGTCGGCGGCGCGTCTGCCATGAAATCTGCCGCCGTACCAGGATGCGGCGCCACTAAAAATCGCTTTTCCGGCCGCTTTCAATTGAGACATGTCTGGCTGCTCATTAGCGACTTTTGGATTGCCGTTCGGCAGTTGGGTAGCACCCAGGGCCTCGCGGATAGCATTGGCGAGCTTCAGGCTGGCTTCCATTGGATTGCTTGAAGCAGCTTTTTGACCATCGACCGTTTCCGGCACTTCGAACCTAATGGCAACTGCGCCGTCGACTTTAATAACTGCGTAATCGCCTTCTTTGGCCGGAGTGATTTTTTCCGGGTCTAATTTTTCGTTTTCAAAGATCTTTTCGAGCTGGTCGGCAATCTCTTCTGCTTTGTCCGATGCATCGCCGCGGCTGGTTGTGCCGCGATATGTGATCAGGTCCTTGCCGTTGACGGAAACAGCAGCGCACTCTTGTTCGCTCTCTTCCCATACGTTCGCGTTTACTTCAGGCGCAATTTCCGCAGCCAGGCAAGAAGATGCATTTGCCGCACCGATTCCGAGGGCTGCAACTGCGCTTAAGAGCAAAAATTTGGACTTAGAATTCAAACTCATTCCTTACTTCTTTCGGTTCTGACCAAGCGACAAATGTCTTTCTTCGTTTGATCCTTCTCTTTAGAAGGTCCGGTGTTGGGGGCTCCGAGACGAGCTGCGAAGCGGGGACAAATTAGCAAAAACGCGGCGATCGAGTCAAAGATCTGTTGACAACCTGGATGTTTTGTAGCGGGCGCGTAAAATTCAGGTTTCTGGGAAATAGTTAAACCGCAAGAGGTTGACAGTTTGATCAGCCCCTATCTTGTAGTCGCCAAGATATATACAGCCTCCACCGGTGGTGCTTGTGCAGATTAACGCGGGATAATAAATCACCAACCGATCGGTTGTCATTGGATCTCTGTAACGTACTGTAAAAGTTCTCTCTTAGCCCCGCCTAATTTGGAACACTTTTCCGTTATTGGCGTCGCTCGATTTTCCCGAAATAGGCATATTCAGAAGGGTTTGAGCAGATCTAAAGTGTCTATGCGATGGATTTCGGCAGTTAACGAAGCGCAAGATTTGCTTGCACAAATTCACATGCAAAGCGATTGCCACGCGGTAGAGCGAGCCTCAATTTATCAGTTGGTGGCCGGATTATCGGCGCCGGCAACAGGCGATTTGTGGACTTAGCTTACGTTTGCAGAAAGCAGATCCGCATCCATATCGAAGTTGGCATACACATGCTGAACATCATCGTGATTGTCGATGCTGTCGAGCAGCTTGAGGAGCTGTTTTGCAATCTCCGCATCGGCGACATCGACTGTGTTGATCGGATTCATCGTCACGTCGCAAGAGAGAATCTTGAAATTGTCTGCCAGGGCTGATTTGACATCATCGACTCGATTGGGCTCGCAAATCACGACCGCTGAAGACTCGTCGCTGGCGTCTACATCCTCTGCGCCTGCATCCAGAGCCTTGCTGATCAAATCGTCTTCGCTGAATTTCCCTTCCTTATCTATAAGCACTTCGCCGCGTTCTTTGAACATCCAGCCCACACAGCCTGTTTCACCCATGTTGCCGCCGTATTTCGAGAAATAGCTGCGAATGTCACCGGCTGTGCGATTGCGATTGTCGGTAGCGCACCTGACCATGATCGCTACGCCGCCTGGTCCGTATCCTTCATATGTAAGTTCTTCGACGTTGCTTCCGTCGCCGCCGCCTGTGCCTTTTTCAACAGCGCGAGCAATGTTGTCGTTGGGCACGCCTTCCGCCTTTGCCCTTTCAATTGCCTTTCTCAGTCGCAGATTAGCGGCGGGATCTCCTCCGCCGAGCTTGGCCGCAACTATGATTTCTCGCGACATCTTTGCGTACATGACGCCGCGTTTGGCATCGACAACAGCTTTTTGTCTTTTGATTGTTGCCCACTTGGAATGACCGGACACGAAAATATCTCCTGCAAAGGCTCGAAGACTTATTTTACGGCACACAAACGAAGCGTCATTCTCAGATTTGCAGTTGTGAAGTGCAAAATTGACTCCGTTTGCATCCTTATATAAGGATACGCAAACTGCTTTTTCTATTGAAAACATTCCCGCAAAGGCGTTTGCAAATTTTGTGGCGCAAAACCGTCATGCGCTTAGAAACCTGGATGACATGACGCTCTTAAGGCGATAACATTCACACACCGAATGTCTCATTAGTACTAGGAAGTGACTATATGAACCACAACAGATCGAGTCTCGGCAAAGTTCGAATTGCTCTTCTATTGGCGGGCAGTCTCGGAATCCTTATTGGAGCCGGTCTCGCCAGCGCCGCCCCGGCAGAAGCAAAACGCCATGTCTTGAGAGGCGGCGTCTTCGTCTACACGGGCGACCCGCGCACCGACGAGATGCTCAACATGCGCAAATATGCGGATGTCGAAGAGCGTTGTCTCGATCAATTGAAACGCAATCCCGGCAGCATACAAGCAATGATCGGCGCCGGCTGGGCGCAGGGAAAATTGTTCAAGCTCGATGCAGCCAGAGCGAATTTCGACAAAGCGATTGCGAAAAATCCGACCAGCCCAATGGCGCACGCCGGCAAGGCGATGGTTTTGTTCAACAGTTTGCAGTCTTCATCGCAAACCATCATCAAGCAAAAAGATGCTCTTCTAAAACAAGCGGAAGCGGAAGCAAGACAGAGCATCAGCTATGACTCTCGTTTTCCGGAAGCACACTGGACGCTCGGTATGATCCTGCGCGAGCAAGGTCGTTATGACGAAGCTGTCAAAGCATTCCGTGACGCAACCACAATGGACAGCAATTATTCGGATGGTTATTCCGGACTTGCTCAAGCTTTGCTGGACAAGAATGATATGGCCGGCGCCATTCAAGCAGCCAAAGAAGCAATCGCAATCAACAGCGGCAATTCCACTGCGCACTATGCATTGGGCGAAGCTTACCGCCGTCAGGGATTGCTCGACGAAGCGCTCAAAGAGTTGAATACCTCACTCTATCAATATCGCAACAGCGCTCCTGTGCATTTGTCTATGGGTAAGACTCTGGCTGCTCAAGGCAATACTGTCGGCGCCGTCAAAGAGTATCAAGAATCAATTCGCATCAAGGCCGAAAATCCGGATGCTTATCTGGGTATTGCCGATATCCGCGAATCACGCGGCGATATCGAGCATTCAATTGCCGAACTGCGCTCCGGCTTGGAGATGATGCCGAGCAACGCCGCATTGCGCGAGCGTGTTGCCGATCAGCTTTTGAGGGTTGAAAAACTCGATGATGCGATCAAAGAGTACACGACAGTCATGGAAGCCAACCCGAACAACGCCATTGCCGCGAAGGGCTTGACCAGAGCCTATTATTTGAAGGCAAATAAAGAAGCGACCGGCGCGTTCTTCGTGTCCAACGAATACGAATCGGCAAAACGCATGCTCGATCAAGCGGTTCGTTTAAACCCGAATGACATGGAATTGCGTTTGGCTCAAGCGAAATTGCGTTCGCTCTCCGGTGAAACGGTAGACCTCAATTCGATCGGCACTCCTACGAATGACGGTGAGCGCATTGCCTATGCCGAAGCCCTGCTGGCGCAAAACAAATTCAAAGATGCCGATGAGCAAATGAACAGAGTCATCAGCAACGCCGCCGACGCCAAGCAAACTTTTGCGGTCGCCGACCTGGCGCTCATGATCAAAGATTTGCCCAGCGCCGAAGCCGCCTACAGAAAAGCTGCAGCATTTCCCGGTGGTGCTGAAAGAGCCAAACGCGGCATGGACCTTGTCGCCAAGCAAAAAGAAGTAGCAAGACAAGATCTCACGCTCGCCGACGATCTGGCTAAGCGCCAGCAAGTGAAGAGCGCAATCGATAAGTATCGCGCTGCTTGCTATGAAAATCCGAAAGTGTCGGATGCGCGACTTGGCTATGCCATATGCCTGGAGAAAGACAGACCGGAAACGCCTGGGGTATTGCGCCTTTCGGCTACCCAATTCAAAGCCTACATGGCTCTGGAACCGGCACTGCCGGAAAAGGAAGTGGCGAAGCTCAACAAGAAAATTGCAAACTTGGAAGAAAAAGCCTTCAAGCTCGATCAGAAGGGTGGCGATATTCGGCGCGGTACAAGACGCCGTTTCTAATTGACTCGATGTTTTTGAAATTCAAACTTAGAGTGCCTTTTAAACCGTGAGGATTTATGCAAAATAGAAAGTTGTTCGCACTGTGTCTGGCTTTGGCAGGAACCATCTCGGTGGCTATGTCGGTCGAGCCTGCGCAAGCAGAAAAGAAAAAACTGCTGAAGATCAAGATCGAACGCGAAGTGGTCATGGCAGACGAATTGATGCTGGGCGGTAAATTCAGCGATGCTGCCGATCTCTATCATGCCGTTCAAGCGAAAAATCCAAAGAGCGTTCCGGCGACAGTCGGATACGGGATGGCGCTCTCCAAGCAATTCAAGCTCGATGCCGCCGACGAACAGTTCACCAAAGCACTGACCATGGACCCCCACAATGCCATGGCTCATGCTGGAAAAGCGATGGTGCTGTTCAACCGTCTGGCTTCTTCATCGCAAACCGTGATCAAGAATAAAGACGCCATGCTCAAGCAAGCCGAAGCGGAAGTAAGACAAGGTCTCAGCATTGACCCAGGCATGCCCGAAGCGCACTATACGCTCGGTATGATCTTGAAAGAACAGGGCCGTTTGGAAGAGTCAATTGGCGAATTCCGCAACGCTATTCAGATGGACCCTAAATATTCGGAAGCATATTCCGGTTTGGGTGTGGCTCAATTGCAAAAGGACGACATCACGGGAGCAATTCAGTCGTTCAAGGAAGCCATCGCCAACAACTCCGGCAACTCGACTGCTCACTACGGTTTGGGTGAAGCATACAGACGCCAGGGGCTTCTCGATGAAGCGCTCAAAGAGTTGAACACTTCTCTCTATCAGTATCGCAACAGCGCTCCGGTGCATTTGTCTATGGCAAAAGTATATGCAGCGCAAGGCAATACCGTTGCCGGCGTTCAGCAGTATCAAGAGTGCATTCGCATCAAGCCGGAAAATCCGGAAGCATATCTCGGCATTGCCGATATCCGTGAAACACGTGGCGACCTCGAGCACTCCATTGCCGAATTGCGCTCCGGTCTCGAGATGATGCCCAACAACATGGATCTCAGACTGCGCGTTGCCGATCAATGTTTGAAACTGGAAAAGCTCGATGATTCGATCAAAGAATATCGCACGATCATGGATGCCAATCCGCAGAATGCGGCTGCTGCCAAAGGCATCACGCGCGCCTATTACCTGAAGGCGAACAAAGAAGCGACAGGTGCGTTCTTCGTTTCCAACGAGTATGAATCGGCCAAGCGTATGCTCGAACAAGCAGTGCGACTGAATCCGAACGACATGGAATTGCGTTTGGCTGAAGCAAAACTGCGCTCTTTGTCCGGTGAAACTGTCGATCTGAAGAGCATCGGCACGCCGACAAACAATGGAGAGCGCATCGCATATGCAGAAGCTTGCCTGGCTCAAAACAAGTACAAAGAGTCGGATGAGCAAATGCAAATGGTGATCGCCGCCTCGACCGACGCCAAGCAAACGTTCGCTGTCGCCGATTTGGCTCTCATGATCAAAGACATTCCCAGCGCCGAGGCCGCTTACAAAAAAGCGGCTGCTTTCCCGGGTTCTGAAGAAAGAGCCAAGCGCGGAATGGACATGGTTCTCAAAGCTAAAGATCAAGCCAGACAAGATTTGACTCTGGCAGACGATCTTGCTCGCAAGAAACAGTTGAACTCGGCAATCGACAAATACAAGATCGCTATTTACGAAAACCCGAAAGTTGCCGATACCCACCTGGGTTACGCAATTTGTCTCGAGCAATTGAAGCCGCCCATTCCGGAAGATCTCAGGCAGGCATCCACGCAATATAAAGCGTATATGGCATTGGAGCCCAACATTCCGCCCAAAGAACTGGAAAAGCTCAACAAGAAAATTGCCACACTGGAAGAAAAGGCATACAAGCTCGAACAGAAGGGCAAAGACACAAGATCGGGCACGAGAAGAAAGTTCTAGTTTGCTCGACTCTCGATCAAAACTTTTGGGGCGGCGCATGCGCTGCCCCATTCGTTTGGAATTTGCAGATATAATTGCGTCGTGACTGATTGGAAGAACAAGAAAGTAACCATCCTCGGGCTGGGCAGAAGCGGACTTGCTGCTGCGCAATATCTGGCCGCCCGCGGCGCGCAAGTTTTCGTTTCCGATTCGGCTCAGCCGGATGCGGAAAGACAGGCTCAGGCTGCCGAGATTGAAGCGCTCGGGTGCAAAGTCGAGCTGGGCGGTCACAGCGATGAGGCCGTGTCGTTCGGCTCTTTCGTGCTTACTTCTCCCGGTATACCCCCGCATAGCCAGGTCATACAAAAAGCGCTTGCCCAGGGCAAAGAGGTTATTTCGGATGTGGAGCTGGCCTGGCGCGAAACCAAGGCGCCTATTCTGGCGATTACAGGCACTAACGGCAAATCCACTACCTGCGCCCTTCTGAGTTTCATGCTGGAAAAAACCGGACGGGTCGCCCCTGCCTGCGGCAATATCGGAGTGCCTATTCTCAGCCAATTAGAAAAAAGTCCGGATTTTCTCGTCGCTGAAGTTTCTTCCTATCAATTGGAATACACGACGAATTTCGCGCCCAAAGTGGCTATCTGGCTAAATCTCACGCCCGACCATGTCGATTGGCACCAGGGCCTGGAAAATTACCGCAAAGCCAAGCAAAAGATGTTCGCCAATCAACAGCATAGCGACTATGCGGTTTTGAACATGGACGATCCGATTGTGCGAACCCAGGTGACTCGCTCGGAGATATTTCCCTTCAGCGCGGAAATGTCGCTGGATAACATGGTGCAGGCCGCGTTCGTCTCTAATGATTTTCTTGCTTACCGAATCCGCGCACGCAACCGTCTGGTCTGCGCGGTCAACGAACTGCAAATATTAGGCCGGCACAATGTTGAGAATGCCCTGGCGGCGATTTCCTGCTGCGCGATCCTCGATTTGCAGCCTCAAGAGATTGAGGCTTACATTAAGGAGTTTAAGGGTTTGGAGCATCGCCTCGAGTATGTGGCGACAATCGATAACGTCGCTTATTACAACGATTCTAAGGCGACCAATCCTGAGTCGGCTATAAAGGCTATCCAGTCTTTCCCTGACAAGAAAATCGTACTTATCGCGGGTGGACGAGATAAAGCAACCGCGCTTGATGAATTTGTTGGTGCTGTTAGAAACCATGTCGCTGCTGTTATCCTCTTAGGTGAAGCCAAGGAGAGATTTGAGAAAGCGTTAAGGGAGGGAGGATTTAACGACGTTCATGTAGTCGGTAGCCTCGAAGAGGCTGTCGATCTGGGTGGGAAGTTGAAGCTGGGTCCAGTCGTCTTATCTCCGGCGTGCGCCAGTTTCGATATGTTCAAGGATTTTGAGAACAGAGGCCGTGTCTTCAAAGATATTGTCCGCGCAAGACTCGACAAGATGGCGCCGTCAGTCCAAGGGTAGTGGTGGTCGCTCTCTAAAGGTTGCTCCGCCTTCCAGCGAAGGTCCGGAGTTTCGTGGGCTGCCGGATAAGGCATTAATCACTCTCGTCTGCTCGCTGTGCGGTTTCGGGCTCATGGCTGTCTTCAGCGCATCGGCACCGGAGGCTCTTTCCAGCTATCAAGACGCAACTTACTATTTGCGCCGCCAGGCAATCTGCTGCGTAATCGGTCTTTTCGCCATGTTCACCATCAGCCGCTACGACTACAGGCGTCTGAAAAAATGGGCTTGGCCTGTGGCTTTCGGCGCGCTTGGTCTTCTTTGTTTAACCCTCGTTCCCGGCATTTCCGTGACGACAATGGGCTCCACCCGCTGGTTGGCGATCGGACCCCTGCAGTTTCAGCCATCTGAGTTTTGCAAAATCGCGTCGATATTGCTCCTTGCTTCCGGTCTCTCCAGATATTTCTGGTGGCACAGACAAGTTTTGGTGCGCATCGCCGTCATTCTGGCCATGGCGACCATTGTTGTAAAACAGCCTGACTTGGGCACCGCCATGATGATTTCGGGCGGTATGGTGGCATTGCTCTTTGCCGGCGGCTTGAACCCGCTTTTGATTCTTCTTGCCGGTGGTGGTGCTTTTGGATATATGTGGCATCACGTGCAAAAAACGCCGTATCAGATGGCGCGCATCATGAGCTGGTTGGACCCTTATAAATATCCGCAGAAAGAAGGATGGAATGCCATTCAAGCACAGCTAGCCATCGGCTCCGGGGGGCTTTTCGGAGTGGGCTTCGGGCGCTCGATGCAGAAGCTTTTCTATCTGCCCGTACAACACGCCGACTTCATCTTTGCTGTTATTGCTGAAGAATTCGGTTTGATCCCCTGCTGCGTTTTGATTTCGCTCTATGTTCTTTTCGGATATTTCGGCTTCAGAACTGCATTGCGCGCGCGCACACTTTTCGGGCGTTTTCTTGCAATCGGCATCACCAGCTCGATTACGCTGCAAGCAATGGTCAACATCATGGTCACGACCGGTCTTTTGCCCGTCACCGGCATCACGCTTCCCTTTATCAGCTACGGCGGCACCTCGCTTGTAATTACTCTTTCCATGGTCGGAGTGCTGCTTTCCGTATCTCGTGACCGCGGACAAATGTCCGAGGACGAAGACGAGGACGATGATGACTTGCAACCGGCGAGACAGCCGAATCTGGCGCGGTAATGGGCGAGACGGAGCATCGACTCATCCTTACTGGTGGTGGCACCGGCGGGCACGTCTATCCGGCGCTGGCTGTTGCCGATGAATTGAAGGACGATCCTTCGGTGAAGGCCATCCTTTATATAGGTGCAAAAGGGCACCTTGAAGAACGCCTGGCGAAAGAACGCGGACTGGATTTTGTTGGCTTTCACGTCTCCGGCATGCCGCGCTCGCTTTCCCCGAAGCTTTTTTCCTGGCCGCTGGAGATGGCGCAAGCGATCGGTCAATGTTCGGCGCTGTTCGGCAAGTTCAAGCCGACCGCTGTATTGGGAACCGGTGGTTATGCATCGGCACCGCCGCTCAGTTGCGCTGCCACTTCCGGCATTCCTTACGCCGTGCACGAGCCGGATGCGCACCCCGGGCTCGTCAACCGTTTTTACAGTAAACGAGCTTCGATCGTTTCGTGCGGCATGGAATCTGCCGTGCAAAAACTCAAAAGCAAAATTGGCGAAACTGTCTTCAATGGCAATCCTGTTCGCAAAGGATTCGTGACTTTGCTCGAGCGCGAGAGAGCCGCACGCCAACTGGGTTTGGTCAGTCATCTGCCGACGCTTCTTGTGACCGGCGGGTCACAGGGCGCCCAGGCGATCAATCAAGCGCTCTTCGCTGCATTGCCTGCATTGTTTTCCGATCCGCACAAAATGCAGATCGTTCATCAGGTCGGCGACAACAACTTCCACGAATACAAAGAACAGTTACCCAAAGAAATTCTGGATAACGCCAGATACTGTTACAGAGCCTATTTCGACGACCTCTCCATCGCTTACGCGCTTTGCGATCTGGCTGTTTCTCGCGCGGGTGCGATGACCATTAGCGAGCTTTGCGTAACTGCAACACCGTCTATATTCATTCCATATCCTTTCGCCGCGCAAAATCATCAGGAACACAACGCTCGTGCGCTTGAAGCAAAAGGCGCAGCAGCCGTGGTTTTGCAAAAGGATTTGAATCCAGGTTTACTGGCATCGACAGTAAAATCGATTCTTTTCGATAAGGAAAAGCTAGGGGCGATGAAAACGGCTATTCAGCAGATGGGCAAGCCCAATGCAGCAGCAGACATTGCCGACCAATTGAAACGCCTTAGCGCCGCCTATCAGAACTAAATCTATATAGTGACGATGATTGGCGCGGCAGAGATGGCTTGCGGCGCGGTGAAACTTTCCTGCGCGACATTCGGCTGCATTTGCACGCCAGTCACTTGAGCGCCGGGTCTCATTTTGCTTTCGATCTCTTCGAGAATTGCTTCGATTTGCGAGATCAGCTTTACGGACTCATGATCTGCGCCCTGGGAGCGGTTGACTGCGTCTTTGAGTTCTTCGATTGTGGATTTGAAAGAAGGCTGATTTGGAAAGGTCATATACTTTCCTGCTGTGCAAGGGACTGAATAGTAGCCAAATTTTTTCCGGGCGACTTAATCTTGGGCAATCGCCTCTTAACTTGTCACGAGTTTAGCACAGGAATTTCGGAATCAATCCGGGCAAATATGTCGAGCTTATACGCAATGGATGTCAAGCGGCGCAAGATCGGCTGCCAGTCATATATTCGTACGGTCCGTTGCAATTGGAAACTATATTTATCAATTGTCCACATTAACTATTTGCCTGTGCAAAAGTGACACGGTGAGTGGCTTTCAGCAAGAGTTGTTTTACGCCTTCTACATAACGCAGTAATAGCAAGGGTCTTGTGCGTTTATGCCCGACAAACACCGGCGGTGTTATCGTGAAGGTGGGTCGCTGAATTCGATTTTTCAGGAAAGCAATTGCCCATTCTTGCACCTCTATTATTTGTACTCATAGCGTTCTTCTGCTTTTGCAGTTTGGCCGGTTTGATCGTCTTCGCTCTCAGTTGGCGAAAAATCGCCCTCTATTTAAAGGCGCGTCGCGAGCGGGATTTGCTGGCCTTGCGGTCTTACCATAATCGTCTGTCTCTAGTGGTCGGGGAGCTGCTTTCCAGAGCGAACGAGCTGGATCAGCAGTCGAAATATTTGCCTGCCGAAACTGAAAGAGAGTGGAGCAGGCTGTATGAAAAACTTGGGCAGGCGCTTGTTCTTATGGGAGACACGCTGGCAATCATCAAAGACCATGTCGATCAGAAGAACGTCAAAGGTGGGCGTGAGGTGACTTTGCTTCTCTGCCGAGAAGCGACCTGGGTAAGTCGCCGTTTGCTCGATTTTGAAACAAGATTGCTTACCGTCGAGCAACTGCAAGTAGAAGAAATAAAAGCCGTTCAGCAAACAGTAGGGCAGAGTCTCGCGGAACCGCCGCAGGACGCCATCTCACCCGAGAAAGGAAGCGGCGATACGCTGGATCGTAGTACTACCAGTGATGGTGGCAATGTCGAGTAATTGGGCAGCGCCGGTTTTGCAGAAATCGCACTCGAATAATTCTGGCAGTCGATTCTTCTTGGGCCTGGAAAGTTAGCAGGGTTCAAAACGTGCTTTTTTCTTCGGCCGTTTCAGCAGTTTGAGCAAATCGAAACTGGAAGTCTTACCTCTCGACTTTGTTCTTTTGCACGAGCCTACCTCGTGATCGCTTGCGCAAATTGCGCGAGTGATTGAATGGTCGAAAAGGTCTTCTCATCAGTGAAGTACGAGATTCTGTAATAGCAATCGATGCTGCGAAGACAACGGCTGGTTGCTGCTATTGGCTCTTCAGTCGATCTTCAATTTGAACTGCGTAGAGTGTGTAGTAGATTGAGTGCGCTACAGGTAGCGCCACTACTTTTGGTGCCACTACCGGCCGGTTTGCGATGCTCCTGACAACATTTAATCCTAGATTTTGACGGGAAGTATGCACAGCTAGATCATTTTCCTGCATAATGAAAGAGAAGGATATTCCACGAACAGAACCCGTGACCGAAGCTGAGTTTGTTCTCGCTCATTGCTGCGCGAGTGCGAGTAGGCAAAGCGTTTCGGGCGAACACTGCTGGACTCGCTTACGTACGCATAAGGGAGGACATTTTGTTATGTCAAAGAAGAGAAGAGACGAAAAGAAAAAGAACCATTCTAAAGCCGCAGCAGTTAGCCAAGCAAGCGATGTCCAAGAGGCAGCGCCCGAAGCGACGACCGGCGAAGAATTAGAGAACAACACAGAAGCAACAGATGCACCGCCGGCAGAACCAGAATGCAGCGGCGAAGAAAAATCGGAAGAAGCATGCGAAGACAAATCTGAAGAATGCTGCGACGAAAAAGCAGAAGAATCTGGTGAAGAAAAAGCGGAAGACGCCGAAGAAGAAAAAGCGGAAGACGCCGGAGAAGAAAAGGCTGAAGACGCCGGAGAAGAAAAGGCTGAAGACGCCGAAGAAGAAAAAGCGGAAGACGCCGGAGAAGAAAAGGCTGAAGACGCCGGAGAAGAAAAGGCTGAAGACGCCGGAGAGGAGAAAGCGGAAGACGCCGCAGAAGAAAAGTCCGACGAAGAAAGTGAAGACGTAGAGCCGACCGGCGAAGCCGAAGGCGAAGAGAAGTCGGAAGATGAATCGGAAGACGAAGGCGACAAGGAAGAATCCGAAGAGCCCGCTGCCGAGTCGGAAGGTGAAGAGAAAGCTGAAGACGCTGAAGAATCCGAAGACAAGGAAGATTCAGGCGAAGAAAGCGAAAAGGTAGTTGCTGATTCGGAAGGCGACGAAGAGTCGAAAGAAGATGATGCGGTTGCCGCTGAGACTGAAGCGGAAGAATCGGAAGACAAACAAGAAGATTCAGACGAGAAGGAAGAAGACGAAGTCGCTGCGGAATCCGAAGAAGAAACCGAAGCGAAAGGCGACGAAGAATCCAAAGAAGGTGACGAAGAGAAGAAGGATACCGAAGCTGCATAGTCGGCTAAGTGTCGAAGAGTTTATTCCTCCGGAGCAATCCGATCACACCACACACAAAGGGGGGACGACAGCGTCCTCCCTTTTTTAGTGATTGATGCCGACATTTAATCAAGTCCATTGGCGGCAGGAACGCCGGAAAGCCCCACGGAGCTTCCTATAAGGTCCAATGTTGAGGACTGGAAACCAACTTTAATCTTCGTTTGGCTCAATCTGCCATCGGGCAAGACTCTATAAGCAAGTGTGGCGAAAGCTATAGAACCAGAAAGTGAGGTTGGCTATGTACGGAGAGTACAAACGCAACTGGTCCACAGATGAGGTCTGGATGAATCCGGCCGTTCACGAGAATTATCCGGAATGGAAAAAAGCGCGCGACCGGCGCAAGAAATTCAAACCGAGTGAAGTGACGTTTTTGAACCAGCATGGAGATCGTTTCTCCAAAGACGGTGACGGCAAAGTGACTCTTTTCCGCTATCGCGATATCGAGACTTTGTATTCGATTTCATATGACGAAAGAGGTGATGTAAGCTCGATTAGCAGCTCGGCAGGTTGGACCTGGACTAGACTCGACGCGGGCGCAAGCCGAGGTTGGCTTATCCGCAATTACTTCGACGCCTGGCAGGTGGAAGAAAGAGAGTGCGGTGAGGTTTTGGTCGACGAGGAAGGCATAAAGTGCACCGCCGGCAGTGTCGCTATTCTTGGTTTGCCTGAGAGACCGGGAAGCAACTAGCGAAATCATCAAATCGTTTAGATTGGATTCAGGAGAACCCGCTCTGTCGGGTTCTTCTTTTTTCGCAGAGCCGCGGCGCTCCCGGTTCTTTCCAGCTTCTTTAGGTTTTCGTTTTCAAGCATGAGGATGGAAACGGGTCTTAGTGGTACTCTATATGCTTCGTCAGGCCCGACCTCATGGTCCGAAGTCCTGCGATCTCAAGTGATAGCGCGCCTGGCGGTGCGCTGAAATTTGTCCACAAAAACTCATTCGAGGAAAGAGAGATGGTTGCGACAGCTTTGCAGGAAACGCCACTAGCGGCGGTGCACAAAAGTCTTGGTGCAAGAATGGTGGATTTTGCCGGATGGAACATGCCGGTGCGCTACAAGTCCGACATTCTCGAACATCAGGCTGTTCGCAACAAAGTCGGTTTGTTCGACGTTTCTCACATGGGTGAATTTCTCGCCCTCGGTGAGGACGCTCATGATTTTGTTCAATACATGATCGCCAATGATATCAACCGCCTAAGTCAGCCGAATATGGCTCTCTATACTCAATTCGTCAATGAAGACGGCGGCACGGTTGATGATTTGATTGTTTATCGCAGAGAGAATGATTTCCTTCTCGTCGTCAATGCATCCAATATGGAAAAGGATTGGAACTGGCTTCAGAAGCACGCCGGCAAGTACAAGAATTTGAAGTTGAAGAACATTTCCAACGACACCGCGTTGTTGGCATTGCAGGGACCGATGGCGGTGAAACTGCTGTCCGACCTGGTCGGCAAAGATCTCAGTGCTCTGCCTTCTTTCTCGTATTCGCAAGAAAATGTCGACGGCATTGAAATCAGTTTTGGCCGAACCGGTTATACAGGTGAAGACGGCTTTGAAATTTTCTGCGCCACGGGCGATGCCGAGAAGCTCTGGAAGAGAATCTTGGAAGGCGGCGAGAAGTACGGCATTGAGCCTTGTGGTTTAGGGGCGCGCGATACTTTGCGTCTGGAGGCTGGCTTGCCGCTCTACGGACATGAGCTGGATGACCAAACGGGTCCACTGGAAGCAGGGCTCGGCTGGAGTGTAAAACTGGAGAAGGGTGACTTTATTGGGCGCGATAAGCTAAAAGCGCAGAAAGAAAAAGGCCTGCCGAAGCAATGCGTTTGTTTGCGCAGCGAAGGAAAAGCGCTTCCCCGCCAGGGCTATGAAGTTTTTTCCGAAGGCAAGCAAGTCGGAGTCGTAACCAGCGGTTCCACGGGTATTCATGTCGGCTACCCGATTGCATTTGCATATGTTCCGCCCGATCTGGCCAAGGAAGGCACGAAGCTGGAAATCAAAATACGCGACAACATGGTGGTAGCGCATGTGGTGCGCCGCCCCTGGTACAAACGCGCCAAGTAAGGCGCGTTTTCTCCCTTGCTTAGACAATTATGATGCGCTCGATTGAGCGTTCTTCTTGGGCCGGATCGTCGGGTCCGAAGTACAGCGGGTTGATTTCCAGCGCGTTCATCAATCGAGAGACCAACTGATGGCTCTCAATCAGCTCGGATTTCATGCGCTGAGCATCGTTGCGAAAGGGGTCGTTTTTTCTGCACGTGCAATTACGGCTATGCACATGGCCGGCAGGATTCTGCCATGCATCGCCGAGAGCGAAAGCGAAAAGGTTGTTCACATGGGCCTAATTTCTAGTGCAGTTTTGCAGCGAAGGACGTTACGAAAAGACCGTAGGACACGCAAAGTGTTGCCAGCGACAAGAGGTCGAGGACTTTTGCTGGAATTGCAATACGCATTGAAAACTCACTTTCTAAAATTGGAACGCCGATTGAACAAGTTGGTTAACCGGGCATCTGTCGGAATTAGGAAGAAAGTGGCAAAAATTCCAAAATTCGGATGTATACAAGGATTACAGGCGCTTTCTTATGGTGTTAAGATCTTTTCCTCGCATTCCGAGGGTGCCAAGTGCTACTCGGATTTCATCAAGCTTGGAGATTCAGCATGCTTACTTACCCAGCCGAACTGAAGTACGTCAAATCCCACGAATATGTGCGTGTTGAAGGAGACACGGCGACCATAGGCATTACCGCCTTTGCCGCTGACCAGTTGGGCGACGTTACTTTCGTTGAACTTCCCAAAGTCGGACAATCTTTCAAGAACGAAGAGAAATTCGGCGTCATCGAGTCCGTGAAATCGGTCTCCGACCTCTTCATGCCGTGCGGCGGCGAGATTACAGCCGTCAACGATAAGCTGTCCTCCGAGCCCGAGCTCGTCAACAGCGATTGCTACGGCGAAGGCTGGATGATTAAGGTCAAGCTCACCAATAAAGACGAGCTTAATCAAGCCCTGTCAGCCGATGCCTACAAAGATTTCGTCGTTGAATAAGCAGAAATAGTTGAAAGTCGCTATTTGCGCCATTTTCCGGCGCTGATGCGCCTTTGCGGCGCGGATTCAAAGACCCTCTGAACCATTTGTTATCAATGGTTCAGGTATGTTGCAAGTATTTCGAATAGATTATTAAGGCTTGATGAGATCTGCCCGACCAGTACTACAGTGGTTGCAGGGCAACCCAACTCGTGGGCATTCGGGAGGAGAAAACATGCATACCTCTCTATTAAGACGGACAATTGACCCAATCATCGCCGCCACGGCAGCCACTTTGATGTGCGCTGTTGCCGCTAATTCGCAAATCGTGGTTTCGCAGGAAAGCAGCGAAAACCCGAGCTTGTTAAGCAAATTGCGTGCGAATGAGCGTTTCGTGCCGGACGTCGTCATGTACGAAAGCGCACCGGCAGCACGTCCAGCCGTTGATACGACTGTTATCAACAAGCTGATCAAGGCTCGAAAGGCAACATCGACACCGAAAAGTTTCGCACAAGTGCCTGGGCGCGAAGTTCAATAGTTCCGATTGAAGAAAGTGGAGCAATACCGGCTGGCAGTCGGTCAGGGGCTGGCGTCCTTCATGTCGTCATCAGGGACAATCGGCTTTGTCTCTTTTACTTCCGGATCGTTAGGTGCGGCATCATGTGATGCTCCGCCCTCCAATTGCAGCTTTGGCGGCGGAGAATTGTCGCGCAGCAAGTCTTGAGCCAATTCGAAATAGCCGGAGCCCGGTCTTATCTGCTGCAGTTCTTCCAGGGCGCTGGCATCATCTCTGTTTATTTCCAGCTTTGAGATGGCGTCGAGATAAAGCGCTCTGTTCAGCAATTCGACTGAATCTTCAGAGCCGGCGATATTGAAAAAACCTGGCAGCGGCGTGCCTTTCAACAAGGCAATCGCAGCTCGGTAATTTTGCTGATTGATGCTTTGTTTGGCGGAATGTGTGATGTAGATTTTGAACATGCCGATGGAAAAGCCGGCCATTGCGACCAGAAGGCCAACTGCAAGAATGACGTCCAGAAAGAGAGGATGTTTAAAACCGTGATGATCTGCGGGGTCCTGCGGTTCATCTAAAACAGCGTCCAGTATTCGCGAAACGTGCTGCTGCTGCATTTTTCCTTCAGCAGGCGCAGGCGCAGGCGCAGGCGCAGGCGCAGCCGCAGTGCTTTCAGAGTCCTGGGAAACATCAGAAGATATTGCTTCTGCGGCTTCAGCCTTGTCGACTTCTTTATTCGACTGCTCTGAACTCTCTTCCGGCTTTGATTCAGGGGTCTTTTTCTTGGCTGCGGATTGCGAATCAGAATCTTTGCCCTTGGGCTTCTTACCCTTAGCGCCTTTGTCTTTCGAATCGCCACCCTTTTTGGCTTCAGCCACCTCTAAACCCTCAGTGCGCTTGATACACGGGTTACCTGACTTTCTGACACTACCTTATCACGGACTCATAAAGAATGTTTGTGACTCTTTAGAGGCAGTACTGGTAAGGGTTTTGCCGGGTTTTCTGTGTCTGATAAACAGGCGCGGGCTGGGCTAATTTAGTTCATTGGCTAATTTGGTCAACCGTTCGCGTCTGCCTGCATCGCCGGTGGACTCAATGCGTTTTTTCACCGCTGCGCACACCTGTTCTTTGTGACCGTTTTGCGCCATCGATTTAAGTGTGCGGTGCGCCTCTTTCCAGAGCGAAGGCTCCTTCGCCTGCGCCATCGCGGCAACCTCCTCAATAAGCGCGGCATCGTTCAATATTCCTGCCGACTCGATGGCAGTTTGCTTGACGAGATTGGAAGGATCTTTAAAAGCTTCAATCAAAAATTCGTGCATCGCTGCTTTTTTGTCGGCAGCCAAACTCAATTCTTTTCCGACGGAAATTAGCGAGGATAGTGCCTTTTCGCGTTTGTCAGGCGCGTGATCGCTAACGGCGCCGAGCAAAAACTCAAATGATGCATCTGTCTTCAAATTGCCCAGAGCACTGAGAATGTGCCAATAAGTCAGGCTCTTTTGCGGCGATTCTTCTACAACTGGTTGAGCGCTCAGCGCCTTTGAGCAGCGTGCCTTCTTGTTCACGAGCCGATTGGCAATTTGTATGAGTTTTTCTCCGCAAGTGGAAACTCCGATTTTACCCAGTGCTTCGATTGCTGCATCCGCATAGAGGAAACTTTCCTGCGCGGCCAATTCCTCTAATTTCGCAATCTGCCCTTGAAGTTTGAACTCCCCAGTCAGCGCTATAAGGCAGATTCCTTCCAGGTCTTTGACAATATCCCTGGGGGATTTTTTCCATTCGTGTTGCGCAAATCTTTCTTCTATAACGCGCCCTGACTCTTCCGAGAGCAAAGAATTTTTTGCATCTTCCAAAGTTTTGATGTCGGGCGTAGATTTATCCAAAGTGTTCATGGACAGCCTGTTTGCCGTAAGCCAGTCAACGAGAAACAAGGCCGTGCGAATTCTTAGTGCGCTGGACTTTTCTTTGTTCAGTTTCAAAACATGCTCAAGACAATTGCCCAGATCAAATGGCAGCAGTTGATCCGGCGAAAAGGCTTTGTGGTCGGGCGAGCAAAGAGCCAGGATCATTGCCATGCCACCGTTTTGAACGGACGGTCTTTTGTCGGTGAGAAACTTTTCGGGCTTGTGGTTTCTTGCCGTGGAAACGGCCGCATAATCGGAAAGATTGTTGAGAGAGTTCAAACCATCAGCAAGAATTTCAGCAACTGTGTCAAACGGCCAGTGCGAAATGGCATTAATAGAATCGACGCGGAACCACGGTTCATCGGCGAACATATAAGGCTCGATCGCGCTCAATGCGGCCGGAGTTTTTATTGCAGCCAATGCGAGAACCGTGTGACAGAATGCGCTTCTGGCACTGCCGGCGGTGTCGTTCAAAGAATTGGTTAGAACATCAGTGGCGTTCGGCGCTCCGACGTAGGCAATAAGAGTTGCCGCATTGGCTCGCACTCTCCAGTCTTCAGCAAAGGGAGGATTTTGATTGGGCGCCAGCATTCCGTCGCGATTGTCCGGCATCAAGCAAGCGATGATGGAATCTTTTTGCGTATCTTTGACTTCGGCGGCGATCGACTTCAGTTTGTCTTCCCAAAACAGAGGCATCAATTTGAGCGTGATGCCCATCTGCAGGCTGCTCTTGTTTTTCACTGCAGACATAAAATCGGCACGCACATCGCGAAATGCCCTCTGTCCTTCCGGGCTGCTGCCGATCAGTCCGTGATAGAGCAGAAAATGTTCGAGCTCAAAATCTTCAATCTCAACGGCTGTTTTTTCACGAAAGTGAGAAAACACCGATGTAATCCGCTTTACAATGCGCTGGAGTGGAGTAAGTGCCATGTCGCCTGCCTGCTAATCGCACGTGAGCTTATCATGGTTGAGAAATTCGGGCGTGGCTCGGGCCTGCGATAATATTCTTCGTTTCAAAACTGAAGTGTATGGAACTCCAGATTTTAGAGCCAATGATAAAAGAAATTACTCGTCTGGCAACGTCGGACGAGTATTCAGTGCCGTTCTGGGCGGCTCTTCTCTGGCTCGTGCTTTTGCTCAACAGGCGCGCTTCGCTGCGCCTGCTCTGGAGAAAATTGCACATTTTTCAGGACAACAACCTGGAAACCGAAGCTTATTCAAAGATCGATGCACCTTTGCAGGCACTTCTTTTGCTTTTGGCGGGGTTTCCTTTTCTCAAACTCTTGCCGCATGGTTTGGGCACTAAAATCACGCCTCTTGCCGTTTGCATAACCGCCTTTCTGGCCCTGCACGTTTTCGTAAGCGCGTTTGATCTGGCTGTATTCGGCTGGTATTTCGCCAAACGCCAGGACGCCAATATTCCATCGGTGTTTCGCTTTGTCGTCCTCACGGCAATCTATGTCGGTGTCGGGCTGCTTTTGCTCAATGTGACCCTTGGCATCAACATCATGCCTTTGTTGGCAACGTCTACCTTGATCACCGCGGTATTCGGTTTCGCCTTGCAAGACACTCTAAAGAATCTTTTTTCCGGTTTGACCATGAGCTTCGAGAAGCGCTTCAAGCAGGGCGATTGGATTATGGTGGGCACGGATCCTAATACGGCAACGCTCGGGCAGGTTGTGGAGATCGGCTGGAGATCGACCAAAGTGCGCTTGCGTGATGACGATTATGCCGTCATCCCCAATCAGCAATGCACTGCCAGCCAGCTTGTCAACTTGACTACGCCCAAGTCGACGCACTTGATCTCCTTTGATTTCCCGGTCAAGCACACGGTCGAGATGGATAAGCTCAGGAAAAGTCTTGTTAAGTTGGCTGCAGGCGCTCCCGGTGTCGTAAATGACCCGCCGGTGGAACTGCTTGCAGTGGCTATCAAAACAGACCATCTGGTATTGCGCTTGAGATTTTGGATTGAAGATCTGCTGAAGAAAGACCAGGCGCAATCCGAAATCATCGAGCGCACATTCAAAAAGCTTGCTGAAGATGGGTTGTTGCCGGAGTCAGATAGCAAGTAAGCAGTGATAAGATCTAGCGTTGGTCAGGTTGTTTGTCGTCTGCGGCTGAAGTCCGCGTAATGAGGTGCCCAGTGAACACCTTCTTAAGTTCGTCTCAAGAAGCGCTTAAAGAGCAGTATGAAAAGTATGCGGCAGAAGAAATTCAGCCGGCGGCGAAAGATTTGGAATCAGGCAAAGCGTCCCTGAAAGAGTTTCTCCAGAAGCTCGGGCAGACGGGCTTTCTTGGCTTGTCGATTGCCAAAGAGTATGGCGGTGCATCGGGCTCTTTCCTCGAACAATCGCTCTTCGTCGAAGCAGCTTGCGAATACGAAGCCGGGCTGGGTCTGGCGATTTCGGCTCATATGCAGGTTATTGAGCTGATCAAGCGTTATGGCGACGATCGCCAGAAATCCAGATACTTGCCGCTACTCGCTCGCGGCGAAGCCATCGGCGCTTTCTGCCTGAATGAAGAGAACGCAGGCTCTGACTATTCTTTGATCGAAGCGGTGGCGACGACAAAGCAAGAAACTCCAAAAGTCAAAGGCAAAAAGATTTGGGTGGTCAACGGCGAAATCGCCTCTTTGCTGGTGGTCGCAGCGAAGGATGAAGAGACTGGAAAGCTTTCGCTCTGGCTCGTTGACGCCGGCGACAGCAAGTCGATAAAGGTCAGCTCCGGTCCCAAAAAGCTTGGACTGCGTTCCGCCAGTGCCGACGAAATTGAATTTGCCGACGCCAAGCTGGCTGAAGGCAGCAAGCTCGAAGGCGATGCCGTCGAGCAGATTGAATTTGCCCTCGACACTGCAAAGACCATTCTTGCCATGGCATCCATCGGCATGACCAACGCCGCCATGAAAATGGCTGTAGATCATGCTCGCACTCGCCAGCAGTTCGGCAAAAACATCGGTGCATTTCAGGGCGTTCAATGGAAGCTTGCCGACATGAGCACAGATATCGCCGCCGCCCGCCTTCTGGCGCTGAGAGCTGCCTGGGCTTTCAATGAGTCTGCTGAAGAATTCAGAAAATGCGCAGCGATGGCGAAGTTGTTATCATCGAAGACAGCGCGTTTTCAAACCGGCGAAGCGATTCAGGTAATGGGCGCCAGCGGCATTGTGGAAGGCTCGCCTGCGGAGCGTTTCTACCGCGACGCGAAGATGATGGAAATTTGCCAGGGAACTTCCGAACTCCAAAAGGTCATCATCGCGGACGAACTGAAAGTCTGAGCTAATGAGGTGCGCATGATTCAGAAGCGCGAAAATGGAACCCTCAGATCGGTGACGAAATTCGGCAAAGCCGCACTCTTCGCGGTAGCTGTTGTTTCGCTTCTATCACCCGCCGCTCAGGCGGACCCGTTTGCCGAGGGCGTCGAGTTCTATCAGAAGCGGAATTTCTCAAGGGCTGCCGGTTGCTTCGAGACTGTTCTTGTGCGCAGTCCCGAGCAAACCAACGCCATGTACTACGCGGGGCTGACCTATCAGCAGATGGGAAACACACCGAAAGCTCTCGAGTTTTACAACAAGCTTGTCACTCGCTATCCCAATTCTCAGGCAGGCAGGCTTGCCCAGCAAGCTTTGCGCGCGCTGGGCGGCGGTGCGCAGCGTGGCGGTGGTGGCAGCAGTGGTGCCGGTTCTTATTCGTCCGCTTCGTCCGTGCGCTCCTATTCCGGATCGAGTTCCGCTTCCAGCGGTGGCGATGATGAAGCGGGACTGCCGCCGCAAGCGAGATTGAATTTCAAAAACGAAGATGGACAGCATATCGTCGTAGCCGGACAGGTAAACGGACGCGCTCTGGATTTCGTCTTTGACACAGGCTGCGATCAAACCGTTATCGGCATGGACGACCTGGCTCGCTGCGGGCTCAGTAAGCCATCGGGCCCGCCGAGCGGAAAATCCATAGGTATCGGCAATGCCGTTACGGACAATTGGCGGATCAGCGTAACGCTTAGAGTAGGCGGCATCGAGAGGAGAAACTTCCCTCTTTTGGTCAGCGACAGAACAGGCGTTCCGCCGCTTCTGGGCAGAAACTTCTACTCTCCTTATCAATTCACCATCGATAAAACAGGCGGCACGATCAACCTTGTTAAGAACGTCACTGCCACCGCTCAAGCCGGCAGGCACGGCGGATATGTATCGGGCAGCAGCGGCGTGCCGTTCAGAAAGTTGAAGGGCGGCGGTATTCTTGTTACTGCGGAAGTGAACGGACGGCCTATCGAGATGCTCTTCGACACAGGCGCTCAGGGTTGTTTGTTTAGCTCGCATCACATGAAGCAGCTCGGCATCACCATACCGGATGACGCTGTGGACAGCGTGGGCAGGGGCGTTGGCGGTTCCACTCACACGAAGAATTTTCCCATTTCTCGCATCCGGCTTGGTTCCGTCGAAAAGAGCAACTTTGTTATTGGTGTCACTGAAATCCCTTTCGGTGAGCCGCTCTTGGGTCAATCGTTTTTCGGTGACTGCCAGTACACCATCGACGATCAAGCCAGCGTGATCAGAATAAGAAGGTAGTTCGGCTTGTATTGAATTCGATAGAGTTAGAGTAGATTGCCCATGGCGACACTGTCCGTTGTAGTCGTAGCAATGAATGAAGAACGCACCATCGGTCGCGTTCTTGAATCTATACGCCCGATTGCGGATGAGATTCTGCTTGTCGATTCCGGTTCGCAAGACAAAACAATCGAGATTGCTGAAAAGCTTGGCGCTCGTGTCGTGCATCAAGATTGGCTTGGTTATGCGGGGCAAAAGAATTTCGCCCTTTCGCTGGCTAAAAGCGATTGGTTGCTCAGTCTGGATGCGGATGAGGTGATGACACCGGAGGCGGTGGCGGAAGTAAAAGAGATAGTCAGTGGGGAAACAGCAGGAAAGTGCGATGGATACAAGATTCCGCGTATTCTCTATATCGGTGAGCATCCGGTGCGTCATGGTGGTTTTTACCCGGATGCTCAATTGAGGCTTATTCAAAACGGCAAAGGGAAATTTCGCGATCGTATGGTCCACGAGCGAATTTTTGTCGATGGTCCCGTGGCTGTTCTGCGGCATCCGATGCTGCATTACAGCTATCGAAACGTCGATGAGTTTACAAAAGCGATGGATAAATATGCGCGATTGTCCGCTGCGGAATACAAGCATGATGGTTCGCACAAATGGCGTGCCAATAAAATCAATGAGCTGACTCACCCGCTCTGGACGTTCTTCGCTCGCTACGTATTGCGCCTCGGATTTCTGGACGGCAAGCTGGGTTTGGAGCTGAATCTTATTTACAGCAACTATGTGCGCAATAAAATTCGCTATTTGAGAGATTCGTAGAGGGGCGACTTATTTGTCGTCCATAATCTCGCGCATCAGGCTCTCGTAGCGCCTGAGATTCTGCTCGTATACCGAGCGGTCCGTTGCTTTGACCTGCTCTTCATTCAATGATTTGCCGAGCCACGGCGCTTCTTCCACGAGCACTTCCTGCGCCACCCAGCCTCGAACGGTGAGCGATTCCCAGCTTGGCACGCCCATCGAGCTGCAATCGTATCTAACCACTTCGGCTTGAGCCGTCGTGATGATGTTCTTCTCTATCAGCGTTGCCAAAAGCGCTTCAGATTGCTTTTCTTGTTCTGAAGTCGGGCTCATGTGCGAGCTACTGAATTTCGATGTCTACCCGTTTGCCGTGCCGGCTGGCTGCTGCTCTGACCAGATTGCGCAAGGCGGTAATTGTCTTACCGTCTTTTCCAATCAACCTGCCGGTGATGGTCGGTTCGCAAGTGACACCCAGACGGCAACGTCTGGAACCCATCATCTTTCGGTCGAATTGGAGCGCGTCCGGATCGCGCGCAAGCACGCGCAAAATATACTCGGCTAAATCTTCAGCCGCTGTTGAATTGCTGGGCGGACCCGAGGATCTGCCTACGCCGTAGCCGCCGGGGCGCCTGCCGCCGCCCTTTTTAAAAGGCTTGCCACCGTATCGCTTGGCTGGGCCCCGTTTTTCATCCATCTGTCTACCGCTTCCTGGTCGAGTTTGAGAACTTTCGAGATCGGATTGTAGTATCCGAGCTCTTCCAACGGTTTGCCGTCACGACGGGTGCGACCATCAACTGCAACGACTCGATAGTGCGGCGCTTTCTTGGAGCCAACTCTCTTAAGTCTGATCTTTACCACTGAAATTTTCCTTTGCGAACTCGTTTTATATATGAAAACTCATATTTCAAAACTAGATAATAATGCGAATGGATATTCTAGCAGGTGCTTTCGCCGCGCAACGATAGCAAGCGCTTATATTTGCGACATTGCAAAGAACCCGGTAACACTTGACCTATTTCTTCTTCTTTTTCTTGTAGTAGCCGCCGCCGATTCCGCCCGGATAGCCCGACGGGGGCTTCTTCTTGGGCATGCTGCCCGGCAGTCCGCCGGGGAATCCAGGAGGCAGACCTCCGGGCATTCCGCCCGGCATCGGAGGAAGATTCGGTTTGCCTGCGCCCATTCCAGGAAGACCGGCAAAAGGATTCGGCATCCCGCCGCCACCGCCCTCCGCGCCGCTTCCCGGCAGGCCCGGAAAGCCGCCGCCAAACCCGCCCATTAGCTTTCTGAAATGCCCCATCATCTGACGCATCTGTTCAAACTCATTTAACATTTGACCCACTTCGGAGTCTTTGAGACCGGCGCCGGCTGCGATTCGGCGCCTTCTGCTCATGTTTATCGTTTCCGGTTTGCGCTGTTCTTCCAGCGTCATCGAGTTAATAGCTGTCTCATAAAGTTTCATCATTTTGTCGCCATGTTCTGCGATTTTCGCCTGGTCGGCGCTGTTGATTCCGAACATGCCGCCTACGCCCATCATCTTCATGAGGTCGCCCATGTTGCCCATCTTCTTCATCATCTTTTGCGATTTGATGAACATCTCGAGGGTAAATTCGCCTTGCAGCATCTGCATGGCCACCTTCTCGGCTTCTTTCTCGTCGATGACTTGTTTGGCTTTTTCGACCAGCGAGAGAACGTCACCCATGTCGAGAATTCGGCTCGCCATGCGGTCCGGATAGAAGGCGTCCAGGTTGTCCAGTTTTTCGCCGGTGCTTATGTATTTGATCGGTTTGCCGACTACTTCTCTTACTGAGAGCGCCGCACCACCCCTGGCGTCACCATCGACCTTGGTCATGATGATGCCGGAAACATCCAATTGCGTGTTGAAAGTTTCTGCAACGTTGACCGACTCCTGACCGGTCATGGCGTCGATGACCAGAAGCTTCTCGGAAGGCTCGAAAGCGCGGTCGAGAATCATGATTTCGGCCATCAATTCCGTATCGATTTGCAAGCGACCGGCCGTGTCGATAATCACCGGAGAATTTTTATTTTCACGCGCCTGCGCCAGTGCGCGCTCGGCGATCTCGTGAACGTCTTTGCTCTCGAGATCGGCAAAAACCGGCACATCAATCTGTTTGCCCAAGGTCTGCAATTGAAGAATCGCGGCCGGGCGCTGAACGTCGCAAGCCACCATCAGCGGTGTCATGCCTTCATCCTTCAATTTCTTGGCAAGCTTTCCGCATGCCGTCGTTTTTCCGGCGCCCTGCAAGCCGAGCAGCATGACTACAGGAGGTTTCCCTTCCAGAGTGATGGGAACATTATCGCTGCCGAGGATTTCGATGAGTTCATCGTGCACGACTTTAATAAATTGCTGTGCCGGCGATACTGACTCGAGCACCTCGGTGCCCAGCGCTTTTTGCCGGACGCGGCTGATGAAAAGTTTGACCACTTTCAAGCTGACGTCCGCTTCCAAAAGCGCTCGCCTTACCTCGCTGATCGCCTCTTCGATGTTCTCCGCGGTCAGCTTTGTGTCGCCGCCGAGGTTGCGCATCGCGTTTTTCAATCGATCGCTTAGCTGGTCAAACATTCTCTAAATCACCTCTTGTTGTTTTTGAAATCGAAATTGCGTTGTGTTCGAAACGTTCAATCTCAACCTTTCTTTTTGGTTTTGCGCTTTTCCTTCACTTCTTCGGTGTGCGCGAGTTCTTGTATGTCTAGGACTTTCTCGTCGATTTCGGGCGGGTAGATGAGCCAGAACGACTCGTAATTGCCTCGCACCAGGGCTCCGATTGTCGGTGATAGTTCCGACAATTCAGACACGATTCCGGTGTCTGTTCTGACGACGATATTGGTCTCCGGATGCACCGATTCCGGTCGATAGTAGTCGTAGGGCCGAAAGCCCGTCGATTCGACTGCCACGTAATATTCAGGATCCATGCCGTATGCCTTAACAAGCTCTTTGGTGTGATTTTGAACTTGTTCGATCAAGTTTTGAAACTTGCCATTGCCGTTGCCGCCGCCAGTTGGTGGCATGATTTTGACTGACTTGAACAGTCGGCGATCGAGAAAACGGCGAGCGAGATCTTTCAAGACAGGGTCTTTGTCTTCAACCCAGCGTTTGATGTGATAGGTCATTTGAATATCATCGAGCGTGTGATATTCATCGACGGAAAGTTCTTCGCCGTTCAACCATTTTGCAGTCGCGTCGTCCATGAAAGAGAACTTGTGTTTTGCTTCCATGAGATGTTTGACGCGCTTCAATAATTTGGCAAGATGCGCGCGCGCAGCCAGATTTTTACGGTGATAGTAAACTTGCGCGTACATAGAATAGCGACCGAACAAATAATCTTCGACGGCTGTCTGTCCTTTTTCGCCGACCACTTCGATGCGATCTTTTTCTTCATTCACTTCCATGGAGCGCAGTATGCGCTGCAGAGCAAGGTGCCCATAAGCAGTGCCGGTCATATAACTGTCGCGCAGAAGATAATCGAATCGATCGCAGTCCAGTTGGCTGGAAACTATGTGCGAAAGATATTTCGGATGATGCTGTTTTTTGAGAAGTTGAACAATTTTTTCGGCAAGATTCGGCACTTCGGTGAATGCATCGAGTACTTTGCGAATCTCCGTATCGCCGCTGATAATGCGGCACGACCACTCTTCGTGGTCGTAGTGGAGAATTTTTTCTGTGACATGGCTGTATGGTCCGTGGCCGCAGTCATGCAAAAGCGCCGAGGCAAGAATCAATGGACGATGCTGTTCGATCGAAGGTGTTTTTTCCCTCAGCATGTCGATCAACTGAGAAGCCACATGCATAACACCCACCGAATGGGTAAAACGCGAACCTTCTGCGCCCTGAAATGTGAAAAATGAGACACCCAATTGGTGAACCCTGCGCAGGCGCTGAAACTCGCGCGTATCAATCAAATCCATGACCAGTCTTTCAGCGGGAATTCGCCTATCGAGGACGATGTCCTGATGGATAGGGTCGAGATAGGTCCGCTTGTTGGCCATGTTGAAAACCTGCTTCTGATTGCCCTTGCAGGCATACCGAAAACGGCGCCCCTGCACAAGAAATAGCCCGCTTACGGCGTGCGATTCCATATTATAGCTGGGCATATACCTGTAGATGGGCCATCTATGAGGATAGTCTTAATGGTGTACCAGAGTTTTGAACTGCCGCCCGCGCCCGACGCGCCCCTGTCCATTCTTTCCCTCATTAAGCTCTCTGCCGGGGCATATCGCGCCACATTTGGGCTGTCCATGAATCTGTTGTGGTTGCCTTGCTTGGTTTCCGTCGCAGGACATGCTCTTATCTCGTCCGTAGAGGCGCCTGTGACATTTTCTCTGGACGTGTTGGTGCGATTCAGCCTGGTGATGTTTTGTGCCCTCGTGTGCGGGCTCTTTTTCTTGTTCCACTTCGTTAAGCGCAGTCTCGCGTTAAAAAGAATGGTGTTGCTCTCTGATGACAGTAGTATTCCGTCGCTGGCTTTTTCCAATAGACTCGGCTGGAAAGCTGTTATTGCAGATGTTTGTGTAATAGTCATTCAATTTGTCAACGCTGTCGTTCTTATTGTTCTTGGTTTAATCGCATACGGGAACGACGGGATAATGCATTCGCCGATGCGTTTTGCGCTGCTGCCCGATCTTTCGCTTCCCTTCATTGCAATCATCATGGCGCTTACAGCGGTGTCCTTCCTTTGTTGGAATTTCAGCGAGTTTTTCTACCAGTGTTTTTCAGTGGTGCTTGCTACCGAATCCAGTGACTGGCCCAGTCTATGGCGACGCTCGTGTGATTTGTCGCGCAGCGCGTTCTGGCGCGGATCTGTTTTTGTATTTGCAATCGAGTTTGCTTTGTGGATGTCGGAAATTTTGTTTAGTCCCGTTGCGGTTTTCAATCTGCAAGCAGCTCTGTCAGGCGGTGTTGAAGGTTATGCGACCTGTGTTCCACCGATATGGCTCTCGGTAGTTGATTATTCAGTAGAGTTCGCAATCCTCTTGCTTTTGGCACCGTTCTTCATTATTTTGAACGCGTATTTTGCGAACAATGTAAGGATCCGCTTCGATGCTCGCGCCGGCAGATGATGCTTCCGGAAACCGGTTTCGTTCTTATGGGATGCGTCAAGCTATGCTGTTTTCCTTTTCTTGCCTGACATGGCAATTGAGGCGATTGCCAGAGCAATTGCCGTGCCGAGCACAGGCTGAGAAATTTTGTGCAGTTTGGAAAACTCAGCTTCAGCAGCGGAATCCGTTTTCAATTTCGGCAACAAGTCCGTCATCGGAGCGGTGAGTCCGAGGGCGAAGAAGAAAACGAGAGCGGCACTGGCAGCGCTGGTTCCATAACGGGCAAACGTGCACTTGCTCTTCTCCGGATTGGTGAAGAAGTCGGTAATTTCCGTGATCAGCAGAGCTATGGCGGCTCCCAGTGCCAGTTTGCTGAAGTGTATGAAAAGCGGTGCATTGGTCATGCCGATTGTGGCTTTGTCCAATCCAAGCGCGTGCCCTTCTTTCGCCATGTTGATGACGACGAAGACGATAGCGACCGAACCGCCAAAAATTATGGACAGTGCCAGAAGCCGCACAGTTTCTACGATTTTGTTCATGTTGCCTACCTGATTTGGATTCTTACTCGACGCGCAGGTCGCCGGCGGGAATGACGAATTCCGCTGCCGTTTTTCCTTGCGTGAGCGCATTGAGGATTTGCAGTTTTCGCTTGGTGTCGACATCTACAAGTGAAACGTAGACTCCGTACTTGCCTGGTTTCAAGGGCGGCATTTTCAGCTCTTCGGACCAGCTTATCGGCTTGCCTGCTTGCCATTGATTAGTTGGCGGCTGCGGAGTGTGCAGAGATTGCGCAATTGGTTTTCCGCTCTCGTCACGAAATTCCATTTGCACTTTGTAGCTGCCCGCTACATCTTTATCGAACTCTCTGGAGGGGCGCATCGGCGGTGCCGCTCCGAGGTTGACGAATTCGAACGATGCTTTCAATTTGTCGCCTTGCTTCAGTTTTTCGTCAAAAGAAATCTTCTGAGAAACAAGTTGATAACCGAGTTTAGAGCGCAATTCTTCGAGCGACTTGGCGAGAACTTCGTCTTTGCCGGAAGCGTCAACAGTGGAAAGCGGCAGCTCGATATAGCTGATGCCGTCTACCGGTGCGTTCTTTGCGATCTTCTCCAGACCTTCCGCATCGACCTTGTCGGTTAATTGATAGCCGGTGAAAGTATCGGGGTGGAATTTGATGATCACCCTGTATTGATCGAATCCATGTTTGCCGTCATTGACATTTTGACGAGTGATGTAGACTCGCTGACCGTACCTGTAGATAAGGTAATCGGAAATTTCGTCCAGTGTGTCTTGTCCGGCGCGATTGCGGGTCGGAGCATCGACGTCGAAATTTAGTCGGGCGGTCGGGAATGCTTTTGGGAAAATGTCGGCGACATACTTCCAGTGTTCCACTAACTGTCTCTGGCTCATGCCGTGATCTTTGATGAGCGTCCCTTCGAGTTTTGCGTAATTGCCTTTCTCTCCGGTGACGTCTGGCACGACGAGTGTGCTGCCGGCTACGCCACCACCGGTGATGCCGATTGAATGAATGTTGGGATTCTTGTCGTACTTCTCACCCATCTCCGTGATGAAGTTCGACCATTTTGCCAGATAGTTGGTGTTCCAGAAGATCGGCATCAAATGCTGCTTGCCGTCATTGCCGGTGTACTCCATTGTTTTCACATCGCCAGAAAATACCCAGCTCGGAGTGTCGGATTCGAGAGTCTGTTTTTTGTCGCCTTCCTCGGCTTTGGCGGCCTGGAATCCTTCCGGCACCGTATCAACCCCGCATGTGGAAACGCGCAGTATCAATGATTTGCCGGAGGGCTTGAGCAATTCGAGAAGATTGTCGATGGGCTGCCAGTTGAATTCGTCTTCTTTTGGTTCGAGCACCTTCCAGGGAATGGTGACAGAGATGCCGCTCACCATAGGTTTGCTGAGCACATCAGTTATGACTTGATTCTGGCTGAGCTTGTCTGTGGGAATCACGGCAAACAGCCCGATTTCTTTATTGAAAACCGGCTGCGCGCCTTCCACTGTTACGGACTTGAATTTTTTTGTTTTGATGAGGCGGTCTTGCCCTTCATTCAGATAGTGCTTCTTCTCCGGAATCGGATTGAAGTACTTGATAATCTCGCCGGGCGAATTTTTAGCATGGGCCTTCTGAACTGGAAGGAGAATGCTGCCCGCGCCAATGGATACCGCCAGTGAAAGTGAGATTGCTTTAAATCCGGTTCTAGCTGTTATACCCGTGCGCATCATGCCCTCCGTACGACAAAATCTCTAACCAAAGCCACTGTAGACAGTTTTAATGCCAGCATCGAAAATGTGAATTGTACAAGAAACAGCCGTTTTTGGCAGAGATAGGAGTTTTACTCCTTACGTAAAGCTGTCTGAGCAAATGTGATAACCTTTCAGACCAATTCAGCATGGTCGATGAGGGTGTTTCTTGAGTCTCGCTTACCTGGGGCACAGCGCAGTCAGGTTCAATTTGGAGGGGGTCAACGTTTACGTAGACCCTTATCTCAAGGATCCAATCGATTGGACGAAACTGCCGAAGGGTGATCTTGTTTTGTTCAGCCACGGACACTTCGATCACGGAGTGCTAATGGCGCCGAAACTTTACGAAGCCTGGAATTGCAAATTCGCCGGTCCGCGCGTTTTGATGCGCTGGATGGCACGCAAGTACAAGAAGAAAATCGCGCACGAAGCCTTGATCACAATCGATCACCACGAGACGATTTCTTTCGGCGCCATCAAAGTGCGCGCGATTCCCGCTCACCATCCGGTAAATCGGCTTGGAAAGACGATTCTGGCCCTGCATGCGCGCAGCCGCGCGCCCGGCAAGCCGGTCAACGGCTATTACTTCGAAGGCTTCTATCACGCCGGCGATACCATTTATACGCAGACTATCCGGGACAGTCTCAAGGATCTGCCGGTGCATACCGCCTGCTTGCCGATCGGTGGAAAGTACGGCGTCGCGTCACCGGAGGAAGCTCTCAAAATTGCCGAAGAAATCGGTGCCAGGCGAGTGGTGCCGCTGCACTACCAGGCGCTTGTCGAGCGCGTGCCGTTTCGCTACCAGTCGTCCGATCTTGTCAAACATGCCAAATCGACCGGAACAAAAATTGAAATTTGCCCGTTAGCCATCGGCGAAGTTCTGGAACTTACGAGTAAAGCATCTTCTTAATCGACATCTTGGTTGGCATGAGTTCAACCTGTAACTTTAATTGTCGCGCTTGTAGATACGGGCGAAGAGCCGATCGGCTATAAAGTAAATCTCTGGGTACAACCAGATTTAGGTGTTGACTTTACGGTCCGATAATTTGCCTGAAGAAATTTCTAGTCAAGACGCCAAGACCATTCGCTTGATAAAGCATCCCAGGCCGCCTGCGGAAGCTCAAATCGAGGAATTGTTGACGACTGCCAGGAAAAACCTGCGCATCACGGTCGAGCTCCCTTTTGCTGAATCGGGAGAACCGTACATGCTGAGCAGTTTTATCGAATCGGAGAAATCCGAGTGCTTTTGGATGTTCTACCGAGGTGTCGGCCCTGATTCCACGCTTTTGTGGAACATGCTGACCGATGACCCGGGGCTGATTCACCATCTGATGACCGCCGAGTTTCCGGCACTGGAAACTGGTTTTTCGGTACCCAAATCGCCGGCAGTCGCCAGAGCGGTAGCAAACTACAAAGATGCCCGTGATTCGCAGCTTCCCGCCGACTCCGAATTCGAGATGTCAGATGCGCCTGCCGCTGCCAATTTTCCGAAGAGTGCCAGACCTGAGCACGACTTGCTCACGCTTCCGGATGAGCCTCAGAAGGCGCGCAAGCAGCCGGAGCATCAAGCCCAGCAAGCACACCAGCAACTTCAACAAGTTCAGCAAGTTCAACAGGTCCAGCAAGTTCAACAGGTCCAGCAGGTCCAACAGCAAGTTCAGCAGGTTCAACAGCAAGTTCAGCAGATGCAGCAGCAAGTACAGCAGATGCAACAGGCGCATCAGGTTCAGCAATTGCAGCAAGTCCCTGGACCTGGCGGAATGCCGCATTCTCCATTGCTCCCCTTTCCGCAAGTTGCCGCACAGGCACCCCAGGCTCCGTCGCAGCCGGCGTTCTTAGACCAGACGCCCGCGTTCTTGCAAGCGCAAAATCCGCTTCCGCCGGCAGTCATGCCGCAACCCGCTCTGCCCCTGCAGGTGGCGCCGGAACAACACGCACCGCCTGCGCAAATGGTGCAAGCACCTTTTTCGGGACCGGAGCCGGCAAATCCTCCTGCTCTTTCGGCGCCGCAAGTGCAGCCGCATCACCAAAATCTTGAGCCACCGCCCGGCTATACACCTTTGCAATTGCCGCAAGGCGTGAGCCTGGCGCATTCCCCGCAAACTCCGCCCGTGGTGCCGGTGCCGGATGCTTCCGCTCCACAGGGCGGCTTTGCTCCCCCGGATGGCGTCGCGCGTGGCAGCGACAAAACACTCCAGTTGGAACGCGATCAAAGCGGCACCGCATCTAAGCCTCAGCAAAACAATACCTGGCTGAAAGACAATCGCGGCACCAGCATGGTCGTCGAACCAGTGGCGCCGAGCGTGGGCGCTGAAATGGACTCGCCTTTTGTTCAGCCCAAGAAAGCCAAGTCGACTCAACAGAAGATGAAGGCGCGCCCCATGCTGGAAGGCGACCTGACGAATTTGCAGATGCCGACACTTCTGCAGTCCATCAACATGGGAAAAATGACAGGACGGCTCGATCTGCAGTCGGGCAGCGATGTGGCCACTATCTACTTCAATGAAGGCAACCCGCAGCATTGCGATCTGAGAAACTCGGAAGGGGAAACTGCCCTGGTCGAGGCTATCGGCTGGGATGAAGGCGAGTTTCGTTTTTTTGCCGAACCTCCGCATCACAGAGACACCATCAAAAAGCGGCTTGAAACCTTGCTCATGGAAGGTGCTGCACTTTTCGATCAGGCTAAGTTTTTGAAGGAAATCGGTATCAGCACTGATTCTTACTTGGTTCGCAACCACGCCGACATCACGGAAGCGCTTTTTGAAGAGATGGTGTCGCGCGGCGCTGCAGCCGAAATGAATTTACAAAAAACGCTCTATCAGCTCATCGACAATGAGAGCACCCTTGAAGACTTGCTTCGTTTGCGACCGATGCCGAAGCCGCGCTGGGTGCCTGTTATCTTCAACCTGGTCACGTGCAGCCTGGTTTCATTCTCCGACCGTCCTCTGCGTGAAGGCGTTGAGGAAGCGGCCGCTGAAAATATTGATTGGCCTGCAATTCAAGCTTTCGAAGATTCGATTCGCATCGCCGAAACAGGGTTTCTCAGCTATCCGGCATTTTTCTACCACCTCGAGCGCGAGTACGAGCGTTTTGAACGTTTCCAACGTCCTTTCTCTTTGATCATCCTGGAAATTTCAATCAAGGAAGATTTATCGGAAACCAAAGATCCAAAGGTGCTTCAAGATCGGGCGGTACTAGGACAGGTGTCGACAAGAGTCGACAAGCTGAAGAGGAAAACAGACATTGCCGGGCACTTTGGAGAAAATCAATTTGCCTTGCTCTTGTTGGAAACAGAAGGCGATGCTTCGAGAAATTTCGCCAGCCGTCTGGCTGAGGCGATTGCCATGAATCCGTTTACGACAGATCGGGTGGAAGTCGTTCGCCTGACAGTCAGTCTGGGTGTGGCATCAGTTCCTGAAACCTGCAGGGATTTGGGCCGATTGATATCGGCAGCGCGCCCGCAAAATTCTCAAAAAGGGTGACCTGTTTCAGGATTTTTAGTTGATTCTTCTGTTTAGGTGGTAAATAAGTGCTAACGGCCCCGTGCGTTGGAAAAATTTTTTCCAGCGAAAAATTGTCTGCTTATCGCATGACAAGCGGCGCTTGAAAAGGAGGTTAGGACAGCTTTTATAAAGCTTTGTATAAGTTTGTTAATCTGCTTACTAATATGCGGCCATCATTAGAGCAAGGCCCATAAGGATTTTTGGATTTCATGGCGCACCATGTCGGAAACGGTGTCTTTATCTGACCGTTTCACGAAGCGCGGCAAAGTATAATTCCGGGGGGACTCCATCAATAGGAGTAAAGGGAGTTAAAAGATGGGAAAAGCAGTAGGCATCGACTTGGGAACGACCAACTCTTGTGTTGCCGTTATGGAAGGTGGTCAACCGTCGGTGGTTTCCAACTCTGAGGGCGGCAGAACGACGCCTTCAGTCGTCGCCTTCACCAAATCTGGTGAACGGCTTGTCGGGCAGTTAGCCAGACGCCAAGCAGTTCTGAATCCAGAGAACACTGTTTATTCGATCAAGCGATTTGTTGGACGTCGCTTCTCCGAAGTTCAGTCCGAACAGAAAATTGTGTCTTATAAAGTCAAAGAAGGCGCCGACGGCGGTTGCAAAGTTGCCATCCAAGGCAAAGACTACTCGCCCGAAGAAATCTCAGCGATGATCTTGCGCAAGCTGAAAGAAGACGCCGAAAAGTATTTGGGTGAAAAGGTCACCTCCGCTGTAATTACAGTTCCAGCTTATTTCAACGACTCGCAGCGCCAGTCCACGAAAAACGCCGGTACCATCGCCGGTCTAGACGTGCTGCGTATCATCAACGAGCCTACCGCTGCAGCACTTGCCTACGGTCTGGACAAGAAAGACAACGAAATCATTCTTGTGTTCGACTTGGGCGGCGGCACATTCGACGTATCCATTTTGGAAGTCGGCGACGGCGTTTTCGAAGTTAAGTCCACATCCGGCGACACCCACCTCGGCGGTGATGACTTCGACCACCAGGTTGTTACCTGGGTAGCCGATGAATTCATGAACCTCGAAGGCATCGACCTGCGCAAAGACAGACAAGCTCTGCAAAGACTTACGGAAGCTGCTGAAAAAGCGAAGATCGAACTTTCGTCCGTAACCGAAACCAACATCTCCCTTCCGTTTATCACCGCGGATGCCACTGGTCCCAAACACTTGGAGATCAAGCTGACCCGCGCTCGCTTCAACGAATTGACACGTTCATTGGTTGAGCGCTGCCGCAACCCTATGGAGCAAGCATTGAAAGATGCCAAGCTCGGCTACGAGCAGCTCGACGAAGTTGTACTGGTAGGCGGTTCGACAAGAATTCCTGCGGTTCAAGAGCTGGTCAAGCAAGTTACCGGCGGCAAAGAACCTAACCAATCGGTAAACCCGGACGAAGTTGTGGCTGTAGGAGCCGCTATCCAAGCCGGTGTTCTGGGCGGCGAAGTCAAAGGGGTCGTACTCCTCGACGTTACACCGCTGTCTCTTGGTATCGAAACGATGGGCGGTGTGTTCACCAAATTGGTCGAGCGCAACACCACCATCCCGACAAGAAAAGCGGAAGTCTTCTCGACTGCCGACGACAACCAGACCGCTGTTGATATCTATGTATTCCAGGGCGAACGTCCGATGGCTCGCGACAACAAGCTTTTGGGCAACTTCCGTCTCGATGGTATTCCGCCGGCAGCCAGAGGCAACCCGAAAGTCGAAGTTACATTCGACATCGACGCCAACGGCATCATGAACGTCACGGCGCGTGACCAAATGACCGGCAAAGAACAAAAGATCACCATCACCGCTTCCACCAACATGTCCAAAGAAGACATCGACCGTGCGATGCGCGATGCCGAAAATTACTCGGCAGACGACCGCAAGCGCAAAGAAGAAGCGGATGTCCGCAACGAAGCAGACAGCATCTGCTACGCAGTGGAAAGACAAGTGCGCGATCTGGGCGACAGAGTATCGTCCGGTGAAAAGGCAAGAGCAGAAATGTTGGTTGCCGACTTGAGACAAAAACTCAAAGACGAAGCGGATCTCGAATCGGTCAAACAAATCATGAACGAATTGAGAGGCGCTTTGGTTCTCTTGCAGCAAGCCGCTACTCGTGGTGGCGACGAAGGCGCCGCTGCTGGAGCCGGCATGGAAGACTACACAACTCCTGCTGATGGTGGTGCCGATGGTGGCTACCAATACGGCAACGGTGGCGACGGCGGCGACGCCGGCTACACCAGCCAGAGCGGAGAAGACGTTGTGGATGCCGAATTCCGCGCATCAGACGACTAAGTCTGACTCGAACAATTCTTGTAAGGGCGGTGCATGGCATCGCCCTTACTTTTTGCAGGTTTGCATTCCCTCGGCAGCGAAAATTAGAAAGCGTTGAGGCGCGGAACAAAAAATCAGGACTAGCTGTCTTGACAAATAAGTGGTTAAGGTCTTTGTTTAAGGTATTACTCGCAATCCCAATGAGGTTGCCTCTGGACTTCGGTCAACTCGAGCATGATGATTTCGGAAATTACACTTTCACGAGCTGTGAATCCGCGTGCAGGTCAGCGGGTCCGCAGGTACGCGGTCTTGGCACTTTCGGTCGGCATTGCCGTCAGCTTCTGTAATGCAGCCTTTGCCCAGAGCGCTGCGGCAGAACCCAACACGGCCGAGCTGGAAAAGCTGGAGACCAAGATGTTTTCCAGGCACTATCCAAACGATCCCGTGGAAAAGCGCGTAGAGCGACTGGAGCTTTTGGTATTCGGAGCCACTCAGGGCGGCAGTTTGGATGAGCGCTGGGCTAACATTTCCAAAGTGATTAAGCACCGGCAGAATCCGGAAGCGACTGTGCCGCAAAGTTCCGGAGCTTCGGCTGGGGCGCCTAAATCAGCGGATTCCGCACCGCAAAAGGGCAATTACCCCGCCGTAGATTCGCTCGAATGGCGGGTTTTGAAAAAGACTTATCGCACAGAACCTATTGCAGAACGCCTTTCGCGCCTCGAGACAAAATTGCTCGGACAGGCTAATCCGAATATGGCACTTTTCGACAGGGTCGAGCGCTTGAAGAAAATCGGCGCCACGGTAGCCGGCGGTAACTCTCCGCGCAGTTCCCCCCTGGTTCCGCCCGGCATGCTTGGACCGATGCCCAAGGGCTACCCGCGGGAGATGCCGTTCGCCTTCGGCGACCAATTTCCTGATTCGGCCGGTCCTATGAGCCCGTTTTCCATGCAACCGTTTTCAGGCTCCGGTGATGATTCGATGAATTTTGGCAGTCTCAACCGCATGATGTCTGAAATGATGACGCAGATGAACAAACAAATGCGAGATTTGAAGAACCTGCCCCCAGGCACGTATCAGTACAGGCTTGAGCCTGGCGACCCGACGGCAGGTGTGACACCTTTCAAGCTGATACCTTCTCAGCCTGGAGTTCAACCAGGAACCCAGCCCCGAAAGCCCGGCCAGTCCAGTCCTTTCAACCAGAACAGTCCGTTCCAACTGATGCCGCGAACGGCGCCTTCAATTCCGGAAAACCTGCCGCCTTACGCGGATCCCAATTCAATTTAGATGTTTCTCTGGTGAAGCGCTTAACATTAACCGGCTCTAGCTTGTTTGTCCGGACAATTCTCTAAAATAGTCAAGTGCTATGGCGACTATGAGGTTGGCTTTGCCCGCATCAGCCGAGACGATGAAGAAGCCGGAAGTGCCGGTCACCGACGCTTCTGCCGAGAAAACAACGCGCAGCCGCAAAGGCCTCGTCACGCGAGTGCTCTGGTCGCTGGCATTGTTTGGCGCCATCAATGCCGGTCTCTGGACTTTTGTCGGCGAGGGCAAAAAACCTCAGACGGACGCGAATTGCTGGAACAGCGGCGCATCTGTTGAAGAAACCATCAATAGCTTTCAGGCATTGAATGCCAAGCCCGATGTAATTCTTCTGGGCTCTTCGCTGGTCATGTTTCCATTTTGGGCAATGGATGCCGCCGACAACAAACAGATTTCCGACATATTTCGCTATCACAAATCGGAAGCAATGAAAAAAAGGCTGGCTGCGGCCGGCTGCAAGCAAGACACGATTTTCAGCTTGGCCGTTTTCGGACAAATGGCGTCGGATGCATACCTGATGACCAGCGAGTTTGTGAAAGACGGCAAGACACCCAAAGTTCTCGTCTATGGAATTGCGCCGCGAGATTTTCACGATCATGCTCTTGCATCCCCGATGGCTACTTTTTCGTTTCAGAAAATAGTCAATCTTTCCAACTTCCCGAAATACGCCGGTGCTTTTTTGCCTGATTTCGAAAAGAAGGCGGATTGGCTGGCCATGCACCTTTGCTATTTCTACGGCAAGAGATGGCGTTTGCAGATGGAAACGGATAAAGCGATCAATCGCATTTATTCATCGCTCGGTGTCACCGATCCGAATGCCACCAAAGACGATACCGCTGCCGCCGGTGGTTTCTTAATGGAAGGATCGACCGAAGATCGTTGGAACAACAGCGTAAAAGAATACAAAGGCCGTTATAAAGAAATCGCCGAGAAAGATCACTCTTTGCAGATGAGTTTCTTGGAGCGCACATTGAAAAACATGCGCGAGCGCGGCGTAAAAGTTGTTCTGGTCAATATGCCCCTTACGAAGAGAAACCTCGATATCTTGCCTGATGGCTGGTACCAAAGCTATCAGAAAGAAGTCAAAGAAGTTGCTGATATGCCGGGCGTCAAGCTTGTCGATCTGGGCAACGCCAAGGAATTCGACGACAACGACTATTGGGATACGACACACCTCAATCACGTAGGTGGGCGCAAACTCTTGAATCATGTCGTGCCGGCAGTGAAAGAACTTATTCAGCAATAGCGAATAAGAGAACTAAGCGAAGACCAAATCGATATTCGCCGTGTCAAAAAGCGCGGCGGCGAAATGGCGAGCCGAAGGATGCTGTCTTGCGAATGGGATCGCGCAAGTAGACTGCGTCTTTCTTTCTCGATATGGCAGAAACACCGGCGAGATCGAAGATGATTTTGTCGCCGTTGTTGAACACGACAGTTGTTATGCCGGAAAATTCGATTGCCTGAGCGATAATTTCCCCGCCTTTATCGAGCCCGAAAGTGGAGTTGTCGCCAGGGTTTTCCAGCGAAGGCGTGACCTGCCTGGTTATGGCGTTGCCTTTGCCGTCTTCCATAATCCAGCCAAGCGATTTATAGATGATCAATCGATCTTTGTTTTTGAATTCGAGGATTTCCTGATCCGGCAATTGTCTGAGCGTGTCGCCGGTTTTCAGCCTCTGGGTGTGTCTTTGCTCCGGCTCTGATTCTTCGCTGCTTTCGGTTTCGATCTTCTCGCCGTCTATCGTGGTGGCTGAAGTTTCATCGAAGGCGAAAGACGCAGACATACCGATGCGTGAAACAGGGCTCAAAAAGCTGTTCTTGTTGCGCTGCGCTCCCATACCGTAATAGCCCAACCCTGTCGGTCCGGGTGTGTAAGAGGAACGCAAGTTTGAAAGAAATGATGCTGACTGCTCGGCAGTGCCCGGCAAAGCCTCGTCTTGCGACGACTCGTTTGGGACTGTTTCATCTTTTTCGTCTTGCGGCTCAGCCATTCGTTTAATCCAGGCAGTACTTTTAATATACACCTTCCTGCCTTTCGGCAGAGGCTGTTGAGACTATTTCAACATACGCCGAAAGGCGCATCTGCAGCCGTTTTGTTAAGATTATTGCTCTCTCAGGCTGACCGACATGATTTTGTCGCCCTTCTGAATTCGTTGAACGGCATCCAGTCCGCTCACCACACCGCCGAATATCGAGTACTGATGATCGAGCCTGGGCTGCGGCTGGAGCGTGATGTAGAACTGGCAGCTTGCCGAATTAGGGTTTTTGGGAAAACGCGCCATCGCCACTACACCGGCGGCATTGTGGCTGAGCTGACCGGATGTTTCCAGCGGGCACATTTTCGGTTTTCCTGTTTTTGGATCGCTGTACAACCCTGATCCATCACCGTTCGGGCATCCGCCTTGAATCACGAAGCCTGGTTCCACGCGGTGAAAAGTTAGTCCGTTATAAAAACCATTCTGTACCATTTCCATGAAGTGTGCCACCGTCCGCGGTGCTTGTTTGCGGAAGAGGCGGATCATGATAGTGCCTTTGCTGGTCTCCAAAACGCAAAAAGGGTCGGGACGCGTTTCATTGGACGCTGCCGGTGGTGCTCCACCGGGATACACAGGCGGTCTTTGCCCGATCGGCAAACGGGGATTGCCCTGGGCGGCTGAGGCTGGGGGCTGCGAAACACCGGCTTGCGAAGGGTTGAAGGTTGGCTGCTGTGGTGGGGCGCCCTGTCCCGGAGCGGGCGTTTCAGGCGGAGAGGCGGCGGCAGGCGTGGTCGCTGCCGCGGCGGTCGAGGGGCTGGATGTTTGCGGCGCGTTCGGCGAGGGAAAGGTGACGTCCGGCGGGATCATGTCGGGATTCGCCTTCTCGGCAAAAGCGGCGGGCAGCCCGCAAGATATAGCCAGAAAGGCACAGGCGGTAAGGAGTTTGGGCTTCAACATGCTGATTTTCCCTCTCTCTCATTCTAATGTGAGACGCCAAAAAATGCCCAGCGAGCATCTTCTGTATTTATAGCTCAAAGTCGCGAAAAACCCGCACAGCAGGATGCAATGCCAGAAAGGAAGCCGGGACTTGAGCTGTGATTTCGCCTGAAAGCGCCTTGCCCAGGGCGGTCTTCTTCTTTTCGCCGCTGGCGATGAGAATAATCGAGCGGCTGGCCAGGATTGTTTCAATCCCAATGGTGATGGCTCTGGTCGGCACTTTGTCGGCGCCGCCGAAAGCCGAAGCATTCGCTTCTCTGGTCGATTGCGTGAGCCAAAGGCAGTGAGTCCAGCTCAATTGCGGCGTTTGTGGCTCGTTGAAAGCTATGTGCCCGTTCGTGCCCAAGCCCAGAACGCACAGGTCCAGCCCGCCCTGATCGGCAATAACCTGGTCGTAGTCGTCCTGATTGCGGGGGCTGAATCGATTTTCCGCAGGCAGATTGGTCTTGCTATAGAGATTAGATTCGAGGAAATAGTGAAAAGACTGTTCTTCCACCACGTCGATATAGTCGTCCAGCGCGAAGCACTTGCATTTTGACCAGTCGAGCGTGCCTGCCTCAGACCATTCTGAGAGAATTCGATAGCAACCCACCGGCGAGCGCCCCGTGGGCAATCCAATCCTGCTGTCTGGCTTCATCTTGAGTTGCCTGGCAATCGCCTCCGCCACATTGAGGCTCATTGCGTCATATAAATTGGACACCGTTTTTCCTGACCTGGTATGAACTGGACGTTTTTAGCTCTTTGCACTTCAATATTAGACCGGCAGCAGGAATTTGCTCCTTGTCGTTACAATAAAACAGGTTACTTGTAGCTCTTAGAAAAGATTATTGGAACGATCCCGGATCTATGGGTCAAACTCTCAATCCTTTACTTCACCGTTTTTTTCTTCCTGTACTCGCTCTGGCGGTGCTATCGACGGGCGTGCCGTTCGAGCCGGTCGAAGCACAGGTGATAAAACGCAAGTTGCCCAAGGCTGGTTTTCAACCGCTCATGCGAACAGGAACGCCGGGCGTCGGATACAGCGGCAATTCGGGCGGACAGCAGATGATGTCCGGCAGCTCCCAGGGGATGCACCTCGTGCCCGGTTTGGACCGGGGCAACCGCGCCTCGGCCGGTGACTGGTATGACCCAGGCGAGCCGGATTTGCGCATGCAGTGGGTGCGCTGGGAGCCGCGCAAGATGCCTCTCAAGGTCTGGATCAGCCCTGGTTTGGAATTGCCGCCGCTGCCTTTTCAGCAGTTGAAAGCTACCCGCGTCGATACTGTTGCTCAGATGTGTTTTTCCGGCGGTGAATCTAATCCGTTTGCCGTCCTCACTCAGGTGAATGGTTGGAACGACGAGATGGGCGAGGCCGTTGCGGCGGGCATCGAGATGTGGAAGCCGCTGGAGCAGGAAGGACTTTTCTCCTACGACTTCACTGCCAACCCGAGGGAAGCAAATATTCTTGTCTTCTTCAATCAGAATTTTGAAGGCGCCACCGAACCTGGTGGCATTTCAACGGGCGGTTACACCTGCGCTCAAGCGATTCCGTATGCAAAAATCGCAGAGGCCTTGAAAGAAGGCAAGAATCCGCGCACGCCTCCTGTGGTGATGGAATTGTCGCTAGGCGTGAACAGCACGATGGAAAGACTCAAGGCGGCCACTGCCCACGAGTTCGGACATGCTCTCGGCATCAAAGCGCATTCGCCGTATAGAGATGACATCATGCATGAAAATCGAGTCGTGGAGCAGCTTTCGCAGGCGGACAAAAACACCATTCGCCGCTTGTACAAATCGCGCACTCAGTGGGTCTTGTAGTTTCTTCGATAATTGAAACACTGACTGCATGAAGCAAAACTCAAAGCAAAGACATACCAATAAAGCAACTCGGGTGGCTGGCACATAGTGCTGTGTGCACCTACTGCGTGGTAAGAAGCTCCAGTCGATCGGCGCGAGACGAACTACCTGCGGATAGGAAAGCCGCGCATAAGCTGCGCAACTGCTTGCTCTAGCCAGCTCGGAGAAATTGGGGAAAAATAGTGTTATGCCAGAAGATAAGTTAGAGCAATCGCAACCCGTCGAAACCGGTGCTGAGAAGGAAGCGCTAAGCACCGCTGACGCCAGCGCGGCCAGAAATGCCAGTGGCTCTGAGGTCAAAGAAGTAAGAAGCATAAATCCAAATAAGTTCGAGTCGATGACTCAGCTGCCAATTGTCAAGGACGGACAAAGCCTGGCTGATGCAGAGGTAGAGTGTAAGTCGTTCGGCATCACCATGGATGATGAAACTACTGTAACATCCGCAGGAATTGAAGCGCCAGCAAAAAGGAAAGTTTCAGTAGATCCTCGTCCTTCCTTTGTCGAAGGGCTTAAGGCTGTCGGAAGCGACGAGGAAGCGCAAGGACGTTTTTCGATCGAGTATATGGAACGCAAAGGCAAAGAAGCAATTGAAGCCTTGCAGAAACCTGAAGATGAGCAGGTTTTGATTGCATCGAACTTGGCGCCTGAGGCGCCCAATCTTGTGCAAATGCAGAATTTTGAGGCATTTCCGAGCGATTCAGTTGCCACACCTGCCTATGCTCATGAACAAGTTATTTCACGCGATTTGGGCGCATCGCTCAAAAAGGGCTGGGATAGAACTGTACAAACAGTGCACCATCCAGATTTGATTGGTTGGGAAAACCCTCCAGAAGGAGGGGATGTCATCTATCCTCGTCGTGGGCGGGAAGACGAGTTTATCGACTATGACGCCTGTTCAAATGCGAACAAGGCATTTCTGGAACTTGCAAAATACATTGGTGATGGGGCCGGCAAGATCGATCCTGATCTGATCGCTGCTACGATCCGCAACGAGCAATTCTATTTTGATAATACAAAGGACGCAGGGCCGGAAAACTATGTGCAGAAGCACCGGCACTGGCCGTTCAATCGAGATGAGTCAGTCGGTCCGGCCCAAATGCAAGTGCAAAACATGGAACATCTTGCAAAGACATATCCAAACCAGCTTGGCTCAGTGGCTGATGCCGTGCGCAATGCGATTGACATTCAGCGTGCGCCTTATTTTGTGGGTGCTTATTTTGCAGACGTAATTAATGGCATTGAAAGTAAGAAAAAGCCGGATTACATTTCAGATAAGATCTGGAAGCAAATAAACGACCGCTGGCAAAAAGAACAACGCAATGAGGCTCTAATAATTGCGTACAATCCAGATCCGAACCAGATAAACCACGTCTTTACACAACTCGATAATATCAAAGCGCCAGACTGGGACTAGTTTTTTTTTCGTTTCGCCAGGGCGAAGAGAGCAAGGCTGGAAAGCCCTGCACCGGCCACTGCCCCAGCTCCACCGCAGAATATGAACATCGTCGTATACGAAATAATGTCAGTGCCTAGATCGTCTCCTTGGGAGTGGTGGCGCACAAAGAGTTCTCCTAGCTGAGTGTTGTGCAAGCGATATCCTCCGCCGATATAGAATCCCAGGAGAATTGACGCTAGGATGATCAGAGAGTGGCGCAGAAGTTTTGATTTTTCCGTTCGGGCTACAGGTTTGTTCATGCCCCAAGTATAAAGCGCAAGAGCAGAGCGCTGTGCGCGAATTTTTGTATTTCTCTTCAAAACCAAAAATAAATGCGCTGCTGTACCCAACCACAGGCAGCGCTTATCTGCCGCGCTGAACTTGATCCAGCACCTCGAGGTTGAGATTATCATTGAGATATTGATGGACGCGAACTCTCGATTCTAAGAGCTGACCCATCTTCCATTCGTCGTCGTGAATTCTCACGGTCTGACCAGGATGGAGATTGAGTTCTTGATTATGTCTTGCGCGCGTCGTTCCGTTGAGATTGGCAATTTCCTCGGAGAACTGAACAACAGATGACTCTTGTGGTTTGAGGCCGTTTTGCTGTTTCAATACATCTCGGGCGATACGGTCATACCCTTGTCCGGGCCGCACTGTGTAATTCATGCTCTTCTCGATTGCTTCATCTTCTTCGCGTTGCATTCGGCGCGCTTCCTGGATGGTAGCCATGTTGCTCGCTTCGGTTTCGCACTTGTTCTGAACGAAATCTGCCAGATAGCCACTGTGTGCGTTTGCTGCAGCATGTATTTCTTCCGGATTCTCGAAGCCGGCGCCTTTGGCCACTGTGTCGTAGTTCAAAAGTCCGTCGCATCCCATGGTGTCGCCCTGCCCGCGGTGCTCGATGCGGCGCATGTCGGAGCTGCCCCACTTCTTGAAGAGATTGTCGATCGCTTGACGCTCTTCGTCGGTGTAGAGTCGATCACCTTTTGCTCTTGCTCGGTCATCGGCTTTTCGCGCGTCTTTCAAATCCCAGTAGTTGATCGACCTCTTTCCTTCGTGGTCTTCCGCCAGTTTGTCGAACAATGCTCCGTTGTTCGCAAAGAGCGGCGCGACGAGATCGAGCGAGCGTCTTTGATTTTCGATGCCCTGCAAAGTTTTGTCTATGTCTTTGCCTGTGAGTACGTCTTTTTCGCGCGAGCCTATTAAAAGGAAGCCGCCTTCGTGGTTGAATTTTGCATGCTTGATAGTCTCGAATTGCTTGAGAGCGCTTTCTGCCATCAATGAATCGAAGCCGGACGAGGCGCCACTTTCGATGTCGGCGCGAGTGATGTCGCGTCCCAATTCTTTATACTTCTCAGCCAGCCAGACGACTGCCATCTTGTCCACGGCTGCGTCGGAAATCGTTCCTACTCTTCCTGTTTGGCTGTCGCTCATGCTTCCGCGAACAGCGCACTTTGGTGAATTTTCGTAGTCTTCTCTGAATCTGGCATATGCTTCAAAAGCCGGAGTAGTCACTTCAACGCTTACTGGTTCGAAGTTTGTGGTTTCAATTTCTCGTGCCATTTTTGGTCTTCTCCGGTAGAAACTAAAGTGTCGTTGCCAAATCCAGCCATCCAGCCAGAGAGGATGTTTTTCATGTCAGTGAACCGGGGGTTCGACACCTAAGGTAGATTTCCAACGTGGTAGCAACGTGGCAACCGCTGGGAAGAATACGCAGCCATGCCGCAAAAGAAGCAAAAAAAGCAAAAAGCGCAGTGCGCAATTCCGCTCTGTTGCGGAGCGTCATTATAGGCTGGCTATTTGTTCTACTATTAAATCTTCGAGATCGGAACGGACAAATGCACGTCGCGATATTGCTCGGTTGGCGGCAGGAAGCTCGGCAGGAATACATCGGCAGACGCATTCATGTCGCCGCCGGGAACCTTGATGGTTCCGTGTAATTCGCCGTGCGGGCCGATTTGTTTGCCTTTGAACTCAACTTTAGCGATTAGCTCAGGTTTGCCCGGCATCTGGATTTTTGCATTGATAGTGGGCGGCAATTCCATAGGGAACTCGCGGTCGTTTTTAAGAACGACTTTCAATATTATTTGCGAGCGAGAAGGCACCACACCTTCCAATTCAAATCGCACAGTGCCATACGAACTTGTGGATACTGGCTGAAATGCAGGTTTGACACCGGTTGATCTATCCAGGGCGGCGGTAGTGATTACAGGCGGAAGACTGCCTTGATTGGCAAAACTATCAAGGGTCACGGCTTGAGCCTTAGACTTGATGAAGTCCGGCGCTGTTTGCGGAACAGGTGAAATCTCAGGAAGTAGATTCACGGGCGGTGCTGCGCTTGCAGGCGCTGGCATCAAATCCTGTGGTGTGCCTGTTGCTGTCGGAACGCTGGCTAGAGTTTGTGTTGCAGTGCTGCTGGTTTGTTGTGGAAGCAAACCCAACCGAGAAGCAGCGGCGCTGGCTGCCATGGAAGTTGCAGTCGAGATATCGGCGCCGGACATGGCTTTAAGTCCGCCTCCCATCATTTGAGGCAGTGCTTGCATTGCCGTTGATGTCAGAGTATTCGCGGAAATGCCGCTTGATGCATTCTGCAGAGCCAGACCGGCAAGAGTGCTGGATGCCGTTGCAGCAGCGGGAGTTGCTGGCGCAGAAGCGTTTGCCGGAACTGGAGTTGCGCTTGCACCCGCAGACACAGCCGTTTCGGTCGTCAGAGCCGATGGGAGCGGCGGCAGTGGAGGAAGTGGTGGCAAATTAAGCGATGATGAAACGGTCGAGTCGGACTTGCTGAAACCGAGCGCCTTGTGAGTTTGATCCTCAACCTTTGCCAGTCTGTCTTTTTCGGTTTGCTGAAAACCTCTCAGTTGCCCGAGAAATCCGGAAAGGCTTGAAACATGGGAATCCGTCGGCAAACTCGTTGCAGCAGAAGCCGCTGATGCAGCCACTGAAGCTGCCGCGGCACCGGATGGTTGCGGCAGTGTTGCAGCCGGCGGCAACTCGCCCGGACGTACTTGCGAGGTTAGTTGCTGCAGAAGTCCCGGCTGAGAATTTTGATTCAAAAAGGAAATTACTTGCGGTGTCGCCAGGCCGCCTTGCGGCGCCGTTGGCGGCATTATCGTCGTTGTGGATTGAACGCGAGAAGCGAGCTCTTGCAATTTCTTGGCTGCGACCATGTTTTTCGGCTCTTCGCGAATTACAGCCATGTACGCATCGTGCGCCTGCGAATACAAGCCGAGGCGGGTCGCCAGATCTCCTTCATACAAGCGGATCTTCACATCCGTTGGGGCGATGCCGGAAGCCTCTACGATTTTCGTATGTGCTTCTCTGATAGCGCCGCCGGTATCAAGTGTTTGCGCGGCTTGATATGCCTTCAAGGCTTCCTGACGGGAAAGCGCGAGTTTGAAACTTTGTCTGGCTGCCGGAAGATTCGGATTGTCCGGTTCCAATCTTACGACTTGCTTGTATTCGTTTTGCGCAGATTTTAGATCGCCGGATAATTGATAGGCTCGTGCCAAACCTAGATGTTGACTGGCATCGCGCGGATTTTTCGCCACTTGTCTGTGCCAGAGATCTATCAATGTTCGCGAAGCGACTTTATCGTCCGAATTGATCACCAGGGCTCGACTCAGATCGTTGTTCGCACCGATCACGTCTCCCTGTGTGTATCGCAAGCTGCCCAGGTGGCGCAGCGCCGAGCCGGAATTGGGATCAAGTTCTAGAGCCTTTTGAAATTCGGCTTTTGCTGTTTCTTTCTTGCCTTCTTTCAATAACATCGCGCCGACGCCGATATGCCCATCCGCGGAAGGCTTGAGCCTGAGCGCCGCTCTGTATTCAACTAATGCTTCGTTGGTTTTGCCCTCGCGAGCCAGAGTATCAGCCATCTTCAATCTTGCCGCATCACTGGCATGGTCGACGCCCTTCTTCTTCAGCCAATCGTTGAGAGCGACAGTCGCAGTCGTGCTGGTCGGCTCAATAGTCAGCGCTTCGCGCGCTGCCTTGATCGCATCATCGAAATCTTTAGACGCCACCCACGTTCTGCCGTGCGAAATCAGCGTTTGAACAAATTCGCTCTTAAGCACTTTGTCCTTGGGAAAAGCCCTTATATAGTTCTTGATCAGCGCCTGGGCTTCGGGGAACTTCCCTTCCTTTAGAAGATTGTCCAATTGCGCGGTGGCGTGAGCCACTTGCGATGAGATGGCTTGTGCGTGTGCTTGAACATGAGGCGAGTTCAAAGCTTCGAAACCGGCTCGAGGGGTCATTGCCGTCGGCTGCGACATCGGAGACATCATGCCCATGGGCGGCGTAATGATAGAAGGCGTGACCGCAGGAGGCGGCGGAATCAGTCCGTTTTTGGAAGCTTTAGGTGCAGACGTGCCGGACGGCATGGAAATGTTGTATGGCAGAGGGGCCGGCGCCAGACCGCCGGAGGAATAATAGCCTCCATCGGTGGCAGAGCCGTTCATCATCGAGTAGCTCGACGACTCGCGCATCTCGGAGTCGTAGCGCCTTCTGATTCTCGATGCCGGCACGATAATTTGTTTGGCGCGTGCAAAGTCCGCTGCCTGAGCCGGTTGCGAAAAAAACAGATGAGTGGAAGAAAGACCCAGCGTTTCGGCTACCAGGCAGGAGCCTGGTATTGCGAGAAATAGAAGCGCTGTTTTTAGTTTATCGCTGGTCACTGTGGTTTCTTCGAGAGATGTCCACATACAGCTTGAAGCAAGCCCGGGGATGACCCGGTTTCGCCACGCCGTATAGCATTTTGTTTGCTGATTTTTGATATCGGCAACGCCAAGGATATTCTAGTGACAACCTGAGAATCTTCAAAGTGGGAAATTACGAGTAAAGCAAAGTTTTGTTCGGTTTTTATGACGGCAAGGGAGATGGAGCACCATTTAAGGCGGCAATTGGGGCCCCGGTGCGCTCTTGCTTTATGAGAGTCCGCTCAGCTTGGGTCGAATTACCAAGCGGGGGCGGAGAGTTCCGACCTTTTGTAAAAGGTTTCGGAACACCCATCTATAAATGCGAGTCTTTAACTTACACTTGGAAAGGTTGCCGGGCGCCTCTAGAAAGCCTACCTGACCATCGGAACCATCCGAACCGTGCAAGAAGGTAGGACTGGGTTTTCTTTTGCGTTCCGGGCGAGCTGTTCAACGTGTTAGTCGGTTGGTTTACAGCAAAAAAGGATTTATAGATGACGACGGCAGTCAAAGACAACGACACCAGTTTGATGGAGCGGGTTAATCACCTGACTCGGCAAGCCCGCCTGGCGGCTGCCGTCTTCAGCCAGTATTCGCAAGAAGATGTTGATCGCATCGTCAAAGCAATGACTGCAGCCGCTATCGAGAATGTCGAAAAGCTGGCTCGTGCCGCTTGTGATGAGACACGCATGGGTCTTTTCGAAGACAAAATGCTGAAGAATTTCGTCGCCTCGGAATTTCACTATCACCAGATTAAAGACAAGAAAACCGTCGGCATCATTCGCGAATTTCCCGAAGACAACATGGTCGAAATCGCTGAGCCTGTGGGCGTTATCCTGGCCCTGTCGCCGGTGACCAATCCGACATCGACAGTTATCTTCAAGAGCCTGGCTGCCGCAAAAACGAGAAATTCGATTATATTCAGCCCTCACTTGATGGCTGCCGACGCCAGCAACCTGGCTGCCAGAGTCGTATATGAAGCGGCAATCGAAGCGGGCGCGCCGAAAGGTTTCATCGGCTGGGTCGAAAAATCATCGCGCTTGAGGCGTGAAACAGAGCTGATGATGGTTCATCCCGAAGTCGATTTGATCTTCGCGACCGGCGGCACGCAAATGGTCAAAGCCGCTTGCAGCTCCGGCAAGCCCGTCCTGGGTGTCGGTTCCGGCAATACGCCTGTCTACGTGCACAAGAGCACGAATGTTCGCCAGGCGGCAATGGACATCATTATCTCCAAGACTTTCGACAACGGCACCGAATGCCCTTCCGAGCAAACACTGGTCGTAGACCGTGAAATCGCCGACTCACTCATTCAGCAATTCAAAGACTATGGCTGCCACGATTGTTCCGACGAAGAAGTCGTGAAAGTCGCAGAGACGATTATCGATGCGCGCACCGGCGGAATGAACTACCGCATGGTCGGTCAACCGGCGAATTTCATTGCTGAGAAAGCCGGCATCACCGTCGCGCCGGAAACCAAAATTCTTCTTTGCCAAATGAAAGGCGACCTGCGCCAGCATAAATTGGCGGTTGAAAAACTCATGCCTGTTTTGAGTTATGTTGTTGTCGACTCCGTCGAAGACGGGCTAAACCGCGCCCTCGACGTCAACTACGCAGGCGGCACCGGTCACACTGCCGGCATCTTTTCGGAAGACGAGGACGTCATCGAGCAATTCGGGACTTTTATAAACGCCGGGCGCATCATCGTCAATTCACCGACATCAATCGGCGGTCTGGGCGGCATCTATAACAATCTGAACACAACGCTCAGCTTCGGGTGCGGAACCGGTGGCGGCAATATCACGACCGACAACGTCGGCATCAAGAACTTGCTCAACTACAAGCGAGTGCCGCGACGCAAGCACTTTACGCTCTCGTTCCAGACGACGAAGAACATCTACATAAACCCGGGTTCGATCGATCATCTGCGCACTATCAAAACCAAGCGCGCATTCGTCGTCACCTCCAGATCTGCTGCTCGCCGCGGCCATCTCTCGATGGTGCTCGAGCGCTTGCCGCAAGACTGCCGCGTGGATGTTTTCTCGGAAGTCGGTGCCGAGCCTGAATGGTCCACTATCGAGCAAGCCTTGCAGGTAATGTCGCAAAGTCAGCCGGATACCGTCATTGCCCTCGGAGGCGGTTCGGTTCTCGATGCTGCCAAAGTGATGCGCCTCTTCCATGACTATCCGGATCTGAAGCTGAAGGAAATCGCTTTCAACTTCCTCGACTTCCGCCACAGAATGGCCGAGTTTCCCAAAGGTGTAAAAACTCAACTGGTCGCGATTCCGACCACTTCGGGCACAGGCTCGGAAGTGACACCCTTTGCGGTTTTGAAGGACACCAAGTCGCAGAGAAAACTTTCGCTCATTGATGAAACGCTACTGCCGACGGTGGCAATTATCGACGCCAATTTGACCAAGTCACTGCCGCGTGATATCACCTCCGATACCGCCTTCGACGCATTGACGCATGCACTGGAAGCGCTTGTTTCCACAGTTGCCTCAGACTACACCGATGGTCTGGCATTCGAGTCGATGCGATTGATTTTCGAAGCGTTGCCGGAAGTTCTCAAAAATCCGACCAATGTAGTCTGGCGGCATAAATTGCACAATGCATCATGCTTGGCCGGTATGGCGATCGGCAACGCATCCGTTGGTGTCAACCACGCGCTGGCGCACAGTCTGGGCGGTCACTTCGATGTGCCGCACGGTAGAGCAAACGGTGTGTTCCTTATTTCGACACTGCAATACAACGCCAGCATTCCGCACAAATTCATGGTCCAATCTTGCTATCCGCTGTGGGTGGCAGACGAGAAATACGCGCGCGCCGCTCAATTCCTCGGTTTGGATGAAGACGGCAATCTGGCTGGAAAAGGCAAAGGCGAAAAGCCGAACGCTTCCAATATCAAACAGCTCAACCTGGCACTGAGACGAGCAATCTACGATCTGTCCATTCAGTGCGGTCAGCCTATGTCAATTGCCGAATTGGGAATTTCGCAGGAAAATTTCGCTGCTGCAATGCCCGATCTTGTGCGTGGTGCATTCGAAGATATGGCAGTTAGAACTAACCCCGCCGTGCCGCTCTTCGAAGATTTGAAGGACCTCTTCATCAATGCTTATGCACCGCGACAAAGACCATAGTTCTTGCTTGAGCTTTTGAGAGTGCATTTTTTTGCGAAGGAAACATCTGCGAATTTTGAAAGTTGGAGAAAGCCCGTGACTGAGAAAAAGAAAAAAGAATCTGGTGCCGCGGTGAAAGAACAAATGAGCTTTCGGCTGCCCGGCCCGCTCGTCAAAGGGCTCGATGACGTAGACAAACTGATGGCTTCCGGCTCCGGTGATTTGCAACTGGATTTTTCCGATTGCACATTCATTTCGGTAGAAGGACTGGAGTGGTTGGAAGAAATGCTTCTTCGTGCTCAATCAAAAGGCGTGTCGGTCAGTTTTTCCAACGTGACCCCGAGCGTGTACAAAGTCTTCAAAGTCGCGCATATCGACTCGGTTATGGGGGCCTGCGGGCTGCCCATCTCCGGCCCTGTTTGTTGAGTTTGGCTGAAACGCTCGCGAAAGCTCATCCGTTGCCTGATAACTGCTAAACTTGCAGGCGATGAGTGAAGCGCCGTCGATTAAGGTAACCCAGCTAACGAAGGTTTTTGGAAAGAGAACCGTCGTCGATCGGCTTGACCTGGAAGTTTTTCCTGGTGAGCTGTACGCGCTTTTGG